>JAEEGL010357531.1_pt1 | contig 14782 bp, 13 predicted proteins | sample 9134231 | NCBI WGS metagenome assembly JAEEGL01 (sample SAMN16246548, study PRJNA631951) | gut metagenome | biome: gut microbiome; feature: rumen; material: fiber-attached | host: Bos | place: Iran: Karaj | collected 2018-10 | reverse complement strand
CACGCCGGAGCAGAGGGACGCGCTCGCCAGGAAAATCATCATCTTCAACAGCCGCCTGCTCATCCGGACGAAAGGATGCCGCAACCGGGCCTCCAAAGTCATCGCCATGGGAGAAGACTTCGCCAGGAAGGTGTACAGAGAGGAATGGAACGTCGATGCCTGCCTGACCGACACGTTCGTGAACCCGGAGAAGCACGACGGCGCGTGCTACAAGGCCGCCGGCTACGAGCCGGTGGGCTTGACGGAAGGGCGCGGCGACAACGCAGAATCCATCCGGAAGGACGGCGAGACGGCGGTGGCCCCCAAGATGCTCTTCATGAAGGTGCTGGTTCCGGACTTCAGAGAGCGTTACGGCATCGGTCGCCCCAGGGGGGAGAACCTGCCGCCGCCCTGGTTCCTCCAGGGGCCGCTGGGCATCAGCGAAAGTCTGGACGGCGATGTGTTCATGCAGGAGTTTGCAGGCTCTCCGCTTGGCGACAGGAGGCGCAACGCCCGCATTGCCAGGACCGCAGGCCTCCTCTACGCCAGTCCAGGCAGCACGGTGTGCGGAGCGGCCAGGGGAGGATCGTCCGGCGGATACGCCGAGATGAAGGGCGCCTACAGAATCTTCGAGTCCGAGCAGGCATTCGGCATGGACGACGTGATGCAGGGCCACGCGCACCGCACATGCCGGCGCATGATGGCCTTCGAACGCGTCTACGTCGCGATGGACAGAACCCTCCTGGACTTTTCCTCCAAGCCGCGGACAAGCAGGGACATGGGAGACGCCGACAGGAACCAGACCGCAGCCGCAAGCCGGAGCATCGGCATCTTCAGCGCCTGTGTCTCCACGGAGGAGGGCCTTCCGCTGGGCATACTGAGGTCCGACTGCGAGGTGCGCGGCTTCTGGAAGAAGGACGATCCCAAGCCCAGGGAAGTCCCGCCCGAGAAGACAGCGCCGTACATCTGGCTCGAGTTCGTGCTCTGGATGAACGGGATAGCCCGGTGGATGCCGAAAACGAAGCTGTGCATTCTCTGCGACCGCGAAAGCGACTTCGGCGGCTATCTGAGCGAGCTCCGGCTGCTGCCCAACGTAGAGGTCGTCCTCCGGGCGAAGGCGGACCGCGCCGTGGAGGGCGGAAGCCGGAGAAGGCACAGCCTCTTCAGGCTGATGCGGGCGAAGGAGGAGTGCGCGAAGATGACCGTGCGCGTTCCGAGGATCGTGAAGCAGTCCAGGAAGCGGGAACAGGCGGCGGGAAGCGCCAGGGCGGCGAGGAATGCGGTGCTGAGCGTGCGCATGCACAGGGTGGCTTTCAGGCTGCCGGACGGGAAGTCCGCGACCCTCTGGGCCGTGACGGCGGTCGAGCTGGACAAGCCGAAGGGCCTGGAAAGAGTCTGGTGGAATCTCCTGACGACGAGAGCCCTCGAGAGTCCCGAAGACGCCGTGAAGTGCGTCGAGGACTACGCCAGGCGCTGGAGCATCAAGGAGTTCCACCGCGTGCTCAAGCACGGCTGCAAGGTTGAGCAGCTCTCGCTCAGGGAGCCGGACCACATTGAGCGGGCTATCGGCGTCGAGGAGGTCGTAGCCTGGAGCTTCATGCTCAGGCACAAGCTGGGCAGGGAGCATCCCGAGCTGCCGCCGGAGGCGGCCTTCGACGATCTGGAGGTGGCCGTCCTGGAAGTCTTCAGTTAAAAAAGATAGCTAAAATCAGCAAGCTAGGCGAAGCCGACAGGGGGGGGTGACGGGGCTTGGGGGCGACCCTGGGCGCACGTGGGACGAAATAGCTGGACACGAAACCTTGAGGAACGGCGCCGAGGTGGTCTCAAACATGCCGGGCTTGCTGAATCAGCTCCATGCGTTGATGGACAGCGGCCACACCCGGCTGGGTGATGAACTATGGACGAGACGCTTCGGCGAATTGGAAAAATGGAAGAGGCCAGCTGAGGCAGCGCAGCTGGGCGCTGCCTAGACGTTGCTGTGTCTGGATCTGGACAATGGTCAGGACAAGGTGGATCCGTCGCCAGACAAGGAAGACGGAGTCTTCAAGAAGTTCTAGCGTTCCTCCTGCCTCTGGAGTATGTTCCAGGACAGGAGGAAGCCATGAACGCATCCTGCATGAAGAAGAACTGCGCCCGCATCCATTTCTGCAAGGAGATCTTGCCGTTCTCCGAACGTCCGGCAGTGAGCTAGTCCGTTCAATTTTCTTTGCCGGAAGGAGATCGCCTCTATGCATGCTGGTTCCGCAGGACTCCCCGTTTTTGGCCTGCTTCTCTCCCAATTCTTCTGCAGCCCGTCCTTCGCCGTGGAGTACGACGCCGTCACGTCCGATCCGCCGGCGGCAAAGGAGACGCCTCCTCCCGTAGAGGCGCCTTTCTTCGGCGAGCAGCCGGACGTAAGGAAGGACGAGCCTGGCGACGACGCCGTCCCGTTCTTCGGCAAGCCTGTCGCCGTGGAGGAGGAGCCTGCCATGAAGAGGAGAGAAAGCGGAAAATTGGAAATTCCAGCGGATGCGGCGGATAGAAACGACCTCTCCTTTCTGGAAGGCTGCTGGTATTTTGCAAAAGCTGAATATTTTGCCGACACTCCCACAAGAGACAGCCTTGGCATTGCACAGGATTCCTACTGCTTTAACAAAAACGGAAAAGGAAACAAGTACACTCAATATTTTAAATTTAATCGACGTTTTTCTGCAAAAGCGACGGCTCGCTTCGATAAAAACGGCGATATTGTATTTGACAATCAAGGAAATATGAACATGCTTAAAACTGTCGTGCGTTGCAAAGGCAGAAATACAGGAACGCAATGTTTCATGCATGTTCCAAACATAAAATATCTTCCCAAAGACGTCATAGTCATCCTCTCCCGCACGCCGTAGCCAACTGCCTTCCTTTAGACGAAGTGGGCGGGAGCTTTTTCAAAATTCTGCCCTGAAAAAAGGGGGCCTCAAATCAGCAATCTAGGCAAAGCTGTCAGGGGAGTGCCGGGGCTTGGGATGCGGACGCCACATGGCGACAAGGTCCGAAACGGCGGGCGCCGAATCAGCAGCCAGACAGCTTGCCGGCAAAGAAATGCGGGAGGCGGCAGATCTCCCGGAGGAAAGCCGTGACGGCAGGCACGAGGACAGGCGCGAGGACAGGGACGAGCATTGTCTTCGCGCAAGGCAAGAAGGACGCCAGTCTAGGCGGCGGCGTCTTCGAGAAGGCGGAGGAAGGCATCGAGGGAGGCGTGCTGCAGGCTGAAGTTGTAGTCCCAGCCGGCATCCTCGTCCTTGTCGTTGATCTTGGCGCCTGCGCGGCCGAGCACCTCGCGCAGCGTGAGGCACGTCGACGCCGAGGCGCGGACGTGCTCCGCAAAGCCCTCCGAGACGCCGCTGTAGGAGGACACGATGCCTCTGGCCATGGCGCCCGAAGCAAACACGAAGCGCTTGCCGCCGTCGGAAGCGCAGTCGATGATGCCGAGGCACATCGACGTCCCCTCGATGGTCAGGGGGATGGCCATGTCAAGGTTCCGGCCAACGAGGCTTGCCCGGCTAATCTGCTCTTCGCTGGTCCCTTCCAGAAGGAGCCGGAAGGGACATGCGCCGTTGGCGGTGTAGTTGTTGAGGTTGACCAGCAGCGTCGCGTCCCGGATGCCTTCGCCGATGAAGAACACCTCGGACGCGCCGCCCTTTCTGCGCGGCGCATCGGTCATGTCGCCGCTGAAAAGCACCCTCGCCTCGGTGCGCAGGACGCTGCATTCCTCAGACCACTGCACGTGCCAGCCGCAGTTGACGGTGGAGGAGTTGAGATGCAGGTCGAGATCCGTGCGGCTCTCCTGCCCGTTGACCAGGATGTTTTCCCAGTGGACGCCGCACAGCACGCTCTTGGGAAGCCTGTAGACGGAGTTGAAGGGGATGAAGCCGGTAAACTGCCTCGGCGAGGCGGGAAAGGCGTAGTCGGGATTGTCCGGCAGGAAGACGCTGCGACCTTCGACGCGCGGCCTGAGGTCGGCAAGCAGCGCCTCCATGCAGGCTTCCTCGATTTCCTGCGCAAGCTCCGGGGCCGCGCCCTGGTCCCCAATCCAGACCTTGCCGTTGCGTATGACGTAGGCGGCATGCGCGGCGCCTTGCCTGCGGCGCCGGATGGCATTGATCAGCGCGACCTTCCTGGCTGTCGAAACCTTCCGGAGCTCCCTCAGGATCGCGCCGGCATCCCGCGTCCGCCCGCAGGTGACAAGGTCGAGCGGCCCGGGATGCGCCGGCTCCTTGAGCTTGACCGCCAGCTTGCGCATGCGGTTGACGGGCGAGCGGAAAAGCGGGTTGGCGCGCAGCGCCAGGAACAGCGGCTTGTAGCGGTAGTACACCTTGGCGCATGCAGCCACGAGGCCGGGATGCAGGGAAAACCAGTCCGTCTTCAGATCGGCGGCGTGCGCCTTGAGGCTGGCGATAGCCTCCGGCGACTTGATCAAAAGCAGGCTGCCCGTGGCCTTGTAGACGGCAAAGCGCAGGAATTCCTCGCCCTCCGCAGGACAGTCCCCGCGCGCGTCCCAGAGCAGCATCTTGATTTCCTTGTTCCTGCACTGCCCGGGATCCCAGTCCCTGGCCAGGCCGAGAAGGCGCAGCATGGCGGCAAAGTGCGGCATGGCGTCGGCGGGGATCGGGGCGCGGCCAAGGGCAATGGCATGCAGGCGCGAGCGCAGCTCCTCCATGGGCATCTTCCGCAGGACGGCTATGCGCACCGGCGCGCCCGGCTCCAGCGCAAGGCGCTCGCGGGGGATGAAGGCCTGCGCCTCGAACCCCAGGCTCTCGAGGCCGTAGGTGGAAAAGTAGTGCAGGATCTGCTGGGCAAAAAGATGTCTGGCATCGCCGTCTCTGACGGCGGCGAAGGACTTGTGGAATCCGGCGTTCAGGCTGCGCAGGTCAGTGCCCACGTTCTTCTTCAAAAAGGAGCGCAGCCTTCCCAGCACCGGATTGCCGGCCCAGGCTTCGGGGGTGACGTAGTAGCCGAAGCAGATCTCTCCGTCGTCGTCCTTGGGTGCACAGGCGACGTCGGCCTGCACCTCGGGCACGGCATGGAAGAAAAGGATGCAGGACTTGGTCAGCTCGATGGCATCTTTGATAAGCATAGTCTCTCTCTTGAGATGCGGCCGCGCCTGCGCAGGGGGCGCATACGCCTTCCCTGCGGCAGGCGGCAAGGGCAACGCAGAAAAATGCGGCGGAAAGTAGGGATGTCTGCACGACATGACAGTCAAGGAACTTTCATCTGCCGCACAAAGGCAAAGCGGGCGGGAAGTAGAAGCGTAGTCGAATACAAGGAACTTCCATATGCCCTGCAAGCGTCAAGACAAAAATTGAAACCTTCAACTTGGCTTATTCATATGCCGGGCATGCCGGAGTGTCAAGCGCTTTTGCGCGTTTAGCTTTTCTCTTCCAGCAGCAGGCGGAACGGCAGCGGGCAATCGACGCCCCTGCCGCCGCAGGCGCCGGCTTCCCTGCAGGCGACGGACTGGCCTCCCCTGGCAGGCGCCTGCAGAAGGGCAGGCAGGGCAGGCCTGACGAAGCCGGCGAAGGCGCAGCGCTGGTTGCGGGGCGCCTCTGCGGCACCGAAGCCGTCAAGAGGACGGCACCATGCCGCCATGCCACCATGCCGCCATGCCGGGCACGCGCGCTCACAGGCTTTCCTCCGGCGCCGCCGTCTCCTGCCGGCACGGCGTCCCATAGTCCTCGTCGGCCACGTCCCTGTAGGCCCTGGCCGCCCGGACCAGGAACTCGTCCCTGCCGAGGCCGAGCTCCTTCGCTCTGGCCTCGATGCATCGCAGGTCCCAGCGGGACATGCGGACCTGAACGTCCACAGGGGAGAGGTCGATCTCGGGAAGGCCAAAAAGCTGCACGTAGCACTGCGCCCCAGCCGCTATGCCCTCCCCCTTCATGGCCTGCTCCGTGAAGGCCAGCACTTCCTCATAGGAGGAGGGCTCCGGCAGGGGCCGGCCCTGCTCGGCAAGGCTCAGGCCATGGATCTCAAGGATGTCCTGCCCCATGGCGAGACACTCGGCAAGGCTTCTGGCCTGCGTGACGGCGCCGGCGAAGTCCTTGAAGCAGATCAGGTACCAGCCGCCGGGCTGGCCGCTGTCCTCAGCCAGCGGGAGGAGAGAGGCGAAATAGGCTTTCTTGTGCACTCCTTTGGGGTTTCATATGGTCACGGAATGGGCGAGGCGACGTACTCAGCCTCCGCATGGTGCAATTTTCTTCCAAAATATGGAATCTTTTCTGGACTCCTGAATAATTCCTGCCGGGCAAGGGGTTCCACGCAGCCTTGGCCGCTGGAGGGCGCCGACGCCACCCTGGCGCCGGATCCGGCGAGCGGGATCCCTGCTTCGGCCAAGCACTGCCCAGGGGCAGGAAGAAAGCCGCGCCCCGCCGTGTCCGGCAAGCCTGGCCTGCGCGCGACAGCTTTCGGCACGTGCTGGGCGCTCCCGGCGCGTTCCGGGCGGTCCGGCCTCGGGACACCTGCCTTTCGGCAGGATGCCAGCGGCAGCCTTCTGCGGACGGACCATGCACGGTCGATCCTTTGCCATGCCAGCCAGCTTGCCTCATGGCGCGACGCTGCGCGGCGCCTTCGGGAGCCTCCTCCCCTCTTCCCTGCCGCGGAGCCGGTTCAGGGGCCGCGACAAAGGCGGGGAACCTTCGCGGGCCATCGGCCGGCTCCACCACGTTCTTCGCACCGTCCTTGCCGGAGTCCCTTCTTCCGTTGACAGGCGGAGCGGTGGCATCCGCATAGCCGGAATTTGCCGCGACAGTCTTCGTAGCTTCGATCTTTTTTCGGAGCGCGTCTGCATCGCGCCGGCATACCGGGCCTCGGGGCGGTTTAGTCTCACCGTATCCAGGAGGCTATGGATCACGACCTCCGGATCCGGAAAAGCCCTGTGTGGGCCATAGCTCTACTCGACATCGCTGTCGAAGAGGCTGTAAGGCGACAAGACGAAGATACTATTGGCGACAGGTTCAAAATACACCACTCCTGACGTCCTTGCCTGGATGCTTGCCCTTGGCTTTTAGCCGTCCCTGGACGCTTGGGATCGTCCATCCAAGGTCATCCCCCGCCACATTCCCAGTTGTCTCGGCTGGGGACGGGCTGGAGGCGACCAAGGCCCCTCAGGCACCTCTGGCGGCGTTCCGGCAGCGGCCGGCGAGGCCAGGGCCAGACGGCCATGGCCGAAGCGCCTGGGCAAAAGGCAGAAGGGCCCGCGGCAGACCAGCGGCCTTCGCCCCGTCCAGCGACGAGGGGCAGACAGGCCGGGCCTGTGCCTGCCCCGATGCGGGGACACCCGGCAGGCAGGCCACTGGCTGGCAGACAACCGGCAGGCAAGCAGACAGACCGCCGGCAGCTTCCGGGACGCACATGCGTCTTGCCAAGGCCCCCTCGTCTTCCCGCAGAGTCCACAGGCCCTGCACGGCATGCGAAACGGGGCCCGGGGCATAGCCTCCCTGGAAGGTGCTGGCGTTCTTGTTCTAGCTGCTCCCTCCCACGCCAGAACGCGGGGACACGCCCCGTGGCGGGCCCTGCCTGCATCGGGCCGCCTGACTGTGCCGGCCCCAGCCGTCAGGAGCGCCGGCCGTCCTCCCGGTGCCTACTTCGCAGGAAGTGCCTGAAGTCCTCTGCCGGCACGGGACCTTCCGGCCTGAATCCCTGGCAGTGAAGTTCCGCCAGCTCCAGAGCCTTGCGCCTTGCGCCTTCGGGAGCCCTGGCAGCCGCGCCGTAGCGGGCCAGCACCTCGATGTCCAGGCCGTGCTCCAGGAAGCTCTTCTCGGCAACGCCGCACCAGGGCTTCCCCCGCTTGGGCTTGACGACGGCGCAGTAGCGCCTGGCCCCGTTGGGAAGCACGTACCAGGCTTCCGAGATGAAGGCGCCGTGCCGAATGGCGCTGTCGACGCCAAAGCCGCCGGCGGCCTCTTCCTGGCCCTCCCCGTCCAGCACGCGGCCCGCCATGGCCCCTCACGCCTTCCCAGCCCTCTGGGCTTCGCTCTGGACGGCGCGCCCCCGCTCGACGAGATCGCCGTCGTCCTTGACGATCTCCCTGAGGTAGTCCGGAAGCTTGTAGGCGCACTTGCGGACCCGCCGCTCCTCCAGCCTCGTGCCGCCGGCCCCGTCCCCGACGGCCACCCGCCGGGTCCAGAGGTCGGGATCGATCAGAAATCCGAGCCGCTCGGCTATGGACGCGTTGAGGCTCAGCTGGCCTATCTTCGAAGGCGTGTACTCCGGTCCGCTTGCGGGGCAGTCGCCTTCCATCTCCGAGCCGTCGGTCGGCTCCAGGCTGAGCCAGGCCGCATGCTGTCCGAACATGTGCTCGAGCACGTCCAGCATAAGCCGGCACATGCCCTGACGCCGGCAGTCTTCGCGGACGTAGAGGCTTTCAATGAGATAGACGGGCTGGCCGCTGTGCTCGCGGAGCCGCTCCAGCCGCCCGAAGAAGCCCGCCTCGTGCACGGCCCGCTCCTCGGGTGTCGGCGCGAACATCATGAGCGCAAGCCAGGGGTTGAGGCGACGGGCAGGATCCACGACGTCGAGAACCGGCGGGGGCACGACGCTCTGCAGCCGGCCAAGATGGGGCATGTTCATCAGGGCGAAGACGCGCGCCATGGTGCCCCGCATGACGCCGACCATGCTGTCCCTGCCGTCTTCAAAGAAGGCGTAGAGGCGGAACCGTTCAAAGCGGAGCGGGCCGCACGGATCGCTGGCCTTGCCTATCTGCAGCGGCTCGATGAGCGCGTAGACCCTATAGGGCCCCCAGCCGTAGTGCGGGATGCTGTTCTCGCTGAACGTCTTGGCGCCTGTGGCGACGTTCATGAGCCGGACATGCGCCTTGACCGGCTTTTCCCTGGACAGGTCGCGGATTTCCATGCGCCTGCCGTAGTAGGGCGCCATTCTCTCTTCCATGCCAGAGCCGAAAAGCAGGTTCTGCAGGGGAATCTCAAAGAAGTCGGCAATCTTGTCGAGCTTGCTCAGGTCCCAAACAGCCGAGCAGGCGCGCTCGATGTTGCTGAGGTCGGGCTGGGACCAGTGGACGCCGAGCTTGCCGTACATGGCCTCGACCATCTGCTCCTGGGAAAGATGGCGGACGAGCTTGCGCTCCTCGGCGATCCGCCTTCCGATCCTCTTGACGTCGATCATGCTGTCCTCCTGCATGGCACTGAAGCGGGAATGGCCCATGCCTTCCGGCAAGCTTAAAGCGAAAATCCGGCCTTGTCCCGTGCCTTGGGGGTGCCGGGCTCCGGCGCCGTCCCGGGCTCCGCTGCAAGTGCCGCAGAGCCTGCGGGATACGCAAAGAGACGACGGGGGTCTGGGCAAGACGCATGTGCGTTCTGGAAGCAGCCAGGCTGCCTTCGCCCGCAGATGCGCCTCTTCCGGCAGGGCGCACCGGAGACGGGCTGTGAGCCGATGCGGCGGATCGGTCAAGGCACGGCATGCATGGGCCTGCCCCATGCCACCCCAGACATCTGCCTCCGGCCGGCTCCGCCGCCGGCAAGACAAGGACGCTCGGACGGTCCTTGCCTCTCCAGTCTCCGTCCGCCTCCCCTGCTTCGCTTCGCAAGAGGGCTTGCGGGCACAATCCCCTTGCCCAACTGTACTCCTTGCGGCAAGAATAGCCGGCGTTCCGGGTACATGCATTTTGAAAAGAAGACGGCTCCTTGCCGCAGCCGTCTAAATGGCTTGCCCCTTCATCGGGAGCAGTCTGCCCATTCTGAAGACCTGATGGGGTCCGGATGGACAAGGGGCGGTTTCGAAAAGGCCACTCCTGTCCTGCTCAACTGGCAGAGGGGGCATCCGACGCTTCCGGAGGCCTGGCGGACGCGGCGGCAGGCATCCCCAAAAGAGGCATGGACATGCAGAAAGACAAACAATTCGATAATATTGTCCCGAAAGGAACAGGCTCCAACTCGCACTTCACTCCTGTCAACCTGGCAGAGAGACGTCCGTGGCAGCAGGAGACTCCCCAGAGCATGCTGAAGGAAGTCCTGGCGATGATGGATGATGGCTCCCAAGAAAGCGTGGACATGGAGCAAGTCACGCAACTCGTTAAGAAATTTCTGAAACAAGCACACTGCAACCCGTTATCCGTCAAGGACAACGCCATCGCCTTCCAATCGTCAAACGACGAGATCTACACTCTCAGCATTGTCCAATACAACGAAATTCTTGCCATCGACTCTGACATCGAAGAAGAGGTTTACTTTTTCTTCAACTTCATCTGGCACAGCCCCACCTTCAAGAACAAGATGCGTCCCCGGATGCTCAACATAGTCAACGATATCTCCGCGAATTGGCACTTGGTCAAAGCCTTCGTCGTAGACGGCGAGAAGGGCGGCGACTTCTACGTGACCTGTACTGTCGAAACCTTCATCAGCCTCGAAACGCTGAATTTGTGCATTAGGGACTACAACGATCTGCTCGACAGAGCGGTCTTTGAGTTTTCCACGGCCGCGGCCAGGATGACTGGCGACTAGCGCTTCGGTTTCGCAGCAACTGTGCTTGCCGCCCTCCGCCCCGCCTTGTCCTGACCGCGCGGTTGCCTGACGCCATCCCGCAGAGCTATTCATGCCGCTCGCTGTCCGGCTCGCGGGGGGAGATCCGTGCCTGCACGCCAGGCCAGCGCCCAGCCCTGCCCCGGACATCTGGGCGATCCCAGCTCAACGCACCCTCGCAGAGACAGTCCCTCTGGAGAGCCATGCGCCGTCCCCAGCCTGGCTGTGCACCTTCGCGCCGTATTGCCGGAGACGGCGCAGCGTGCTAAGAGCCGGCAGCGAAGGCATCCCCTCCAAACAGGGCTGTTCAGCCACAGACTGCGGCCTTGGCATGCCCAGCCCTCCCCATCCTCAAAATCAGCAAGGAAAAGATTCAATGAAGCACTTCAAATTCATGACAGCTCTCCTCGCGGTCGCCGTCATCCTGCTTCTCGCAGGCCCGGCCAGCGTCAAAGCGGCCGCTCCCGCCGTGAAGATCGAGACCACCATGGGCGACATCTACCTGCGCCTCGACGCCGACAAGGCGCCTGTCACGGTGGCCAACTTCCTGCAGTACGTGCAGTCCGGCTTCTACAACGGCACCATATTCCACCGCGTCATCAAGGGCTTCATGATCCAGGGTGGCGGCCTCACCGAAACAATGAACCAGAAGCCCACCCGCGCCCCCATCAAGAACGAGGCGAAGAACGGCCTGCGCAACGCGCCCTTCACCATCGCCATGGCCCGCACCTCGGAGCCCGACTCCGCCACGGCCCAGTTCTTCATCAACACAGGCAACAACCGCTTCCTCGATTTCGACAAGGCCAGCGACGGCGTCGGCTATGCGGTCTTCGGCAAAGTCGTCAAGGGCACCGATGTCGTGAAGAAGATCGAGGCCTCCAAGACTACCTCCCACGGGGTCTATCAGGACGTGCCCATGACGCCCGTCGTCATCAAATCCGTCACCCTCGTGAAATAGCGAACCGCTTTTATGCCCAGGGGCTGCAGACATGCTCCCCCTGGGCATCAATCGCAGTCACAGTATCGCTATGCGTTGATTTGAAGAGGAAAGAAGTTTGCCCTGCAGGCGCCGTTTCTCGCGCTGTCACGCTTCGTGTACTGGATAGCCGCCTTGATGCTGCGAGGCGGCCTGGCTGCGTTTTCCGAAGGAAGACGCTTCCACCCACCCGTCAGATAGTCTGCCAGTGTTTAGCCAAGAACGCGTCCAAACACCGTCGGCACAGCATTGCCAGCCTGTTGGAGTTGGGCATTCTTCGAGTCGCGTAGAGACCGACATCGCGGAGATCGACAGAGATGGCCGTGGACAGGTTTTCCCGCATAAGGCCAGCTGGTACGATGCCGTTCTCATGGACATGCGCATGCCCGAGACGGACGGGCTGAACGCCCAGCTCGCCAAGCCCGTCAAACCTGAGGCGATCTGTCAGGCATGCAGAGGCTGATGCCGTTCAGTCCTCGCAGAGGCGACCGGAGCGCCCCATCGGCCTGAAAGGACGAGGCGCACATCCCTTCAGCGGCCCTGCGTCCGCCACGCCGCCCTTGCGCCCGCGACTGCGGGCCGACAATAAACTTCAAGCTTTTGTTTAATTTAAAAGGCCGTCCCAGCGCAAGGGCAGGACGGCCTTTTCTGCCGGTGCAGAAACAGTGAAGCCACCTATATGTGCTTGACGCGATCCCTTTCTTCGGCGCGCTTAGCATCGTTAAAACGGTCGAGAGTGCCAACGAGATAGCCCGTGATGCGACGCACGCGTTGAAACTTGACGCCTTCACCGATCAGACGGGTTTTTGCTTCAGCCTTGTCTTTTGCTGCCGTTAAATCCATCAGCATTGCAGTCAAGCTCCTTGCCAACGTTGAAAATTTCATGACACCTAGAAATTAGGATACGCTTTTTTTTACCTGATGCAAGCCATTTTTTGCCATTCGTTATTCTGCACCCAGACGCCCCTTGCCAGCCGGCACCCGCACCCAGGCCGGCTCCCCGAGAACAGCCCCAAGACTGCCGGCAAAGCCCGCTGGTGCGCCCCTGGCAGACGGGGCGGACGGGGGAAGGACAGGGAAGGAGCCTGCGTGAGGAAGGGCAAGGCCATCCCTGGCCGTGCCGTGCTCAGGCTTCTGCCTGCCCCTGGCAAGACAGTCTCCCTCCGCGGACCGGTGCCAGTCCAGGCCCGCCTCTGCCCAAAGCCAGCCGGCCACAGGGGCCTCGCAGTCCCAAGGCTCTGCTCTCCGGCGGTCCCTTGGCCCCGTCTGCGCCGGACCGCCGACTACGAAGCCCGCCTTCCAGGGGAGAGGGGCCTGGTCTTGGGGGTGCTCCACAGGCCAGCTTTCCAGATGCTCCGGCAGGATCAGGACATGACCTTCCAGACTGGCCTGGCTGACGGCGGCAAAGCCCGCACGCGTCCTGGGAGCAGCCGGGCGATCCATGCTCCCGCTCACGCTGTGCCGGACTGGGCGAAAGCGCATTCCTGCAGGGTGAAGGCCCTGCGACCTGGAAGAGGCACGACACTGCCCAGGGGGTGAAAACTGTGTCGTTCGAGGGAAGCCAGCGTCGCCCAGGGGGTGAAAACTGTGCCGTTCGAGGGAAGCCAGCGTCGCCCAGGGGGTGAAAACTGTGCCGTTCGGGGGATGCGAACGGTCCCGGCCCACAGGCGCCGCGACATGCCCTTGCGCGCCTTGCTGAGCCAGGTCCTGCGGGAGAATCGCCCCGAGGGCGTCACTGCCTCCGCAGGTTCAGCCCATGCCCCGTGCTCAGGGCTGCCGGCGTCTGGACTGCCCGACGGCTCCAGCCCGTCGCGCCAGCGCCACGCGCCTGCGGCGCTTGTTCTCAGTTGCGGCAAAGTATACTTGAAGAGGTGCCGGCCTTGGCCCAGCCCTCTGCGGCGCCCGCCAGACCGCGCCGTCGCCTGCTCCCGCAGGCACGCGACCCAGGCAGCTTCCGCGCCAGGCCGGATCCGGCGCGACGAAGCCTGCAGCCTTCCACCAGCATCCTCAAGGAGTTGCCATGAACTTTGCTCGCGCACTTCGCACATCGGCATGCGGCCTGCTGGCCGGGACGGCGCTCTGCCTTGCCGGCACGCTGTCTGTCCACGCGGCCAATATGTCCAAGGACGAGGCCGAAGCCATCTTCCACGACACCTACGACATACGCGCCTACGCAGGAACGTCCGGCGAACAGGACTACGAAGGCAAGCCACAGAACGTCCTGCGGGCTGCCCTGTTCGGCGCCTACAAGTCCCTGATGGCGCGCGCCGAGGCCCAGGAGGAGGGCAAGAAGCCTCTGCCCGACTCTGCCCCCGTCATCTCGGCCGGAGGCCTGTCCGTCGGCATGGACCAGTTCGCCCTGGCATCGGACAAGCCCGACTTCTTCAAGGGAAGGCCAGAGCAGTGCACGGCCTTCATCTCCCGCAAAGCCGCCGAGATCGCGTCCCTGCACTACACGGGCCGCGTCCTTGAAAAGCACATGAATCTGCCCTCAGGCGACGACATGTTCGGCGCCGTGCTGGACGACAAGGGCTACTGCGTCGACATCGACGGGCTGGGCGACTACTTCGAGGAGCCCGTGCTCGAGAAGGTCGAGCCCAAGGGCAGCGGCTTCGTGCTGTCCGGCGTGATCAAGGCGAGCGAGGAAGAAGAGAATCCCGTCGACAGGAACTTCAAGCTCGTTCTCACTCCCGGCGACAAGCCCGGCACCTGGCGGCGACAGTACACGGAGACTCCGCGCAAGTAGACGCCCCTGCGCCAGGCATGTCTGGCATGCCTGGCGCGCAGGGCAGGCGAAAGGGGCCGCTTCCCGCTCTCCGGGGCAGGCTCTGCCGTTCCTGAACGCGCCTGCCGGTCCGCCCGGGACCCCGTACATCCCGCGCCCGAAGGCCTCGGCAGCCTCTGGGCAGCGACCCTGATGCCGGCGGTTCCCCGGCAGACTGGCAGAGAGCGGCCGGCGGTGCCTGCCCCTCGCCTGCCCCTCGCCTGCCACTCGCCTGCAGCGCTTCTGCAGGCTTCCGCATCCTTCGGCCACCCGCAGCCGCAGGTGCCAAGGAAACCGGTCGGCGTCTGGCCGGTGCCTGGCCCTGCTTCGCATCACTCCCGTTCAGGCTTCCGCAGATCGGGCGCAGCCAGCGGAACCTTCGCGCGGAGAGACCGGCGCAAGGCCGCTAGAAGCCCTTCTCCCTAAGGAGGTCGCGCTCGGCGCATCCCTCCTGCAGACCGCCCTGGCAGGCCTTGTCGAACCAGTCCTTCGCCCTGCGCCCGTCCACCTCGACGCCCACGCCGTCGCGGTACAGGACGCCGAGGCGGCGCTGCGCTTCCGCAT
>JAEEGL015318750.1_pt1 | contig 14783 bp, 10 predicted proteins | sample 9134231 | NCBI WGS metagenome assembly JAEEGL01 (sample SAMN16246548, study PRJNA631951) | gut metagenome | biome: gut microbiome; feature: rumen; material: fiber-attached | host: Bos | place: Iran: Karaj | collected 2018-10 | reverse complement strand
TCTGGAAGAACAACACCGCCGAGGTCATGGGCCTCCCCGCCACCGACCCGGAAATCTACAACGCGACGGTGAAATTCGCCGACGAGATCAACATGATCCCCCTGCAGCTCCGCAAGGAACAGCCCGGCTATATCCTCAATTCCATGCTGGTGCCCTTCCTGACCGCCGCACAGGCGCTGCTGGCCACCGGCGTATCCGACCACGAGACCATCGACCGGACCTGGGAGCTGGCCACCGGCGCGCCGGCCGGGCCCTTCAAGATCCTGGATATCGTAGGCCTGGAGACGGCATACAACATCAATCAGATGAAACCCGAAGCGCAGACGGAGGGCTCCGTCAGCAACCTGATCGGAAAGCTTCTGAAAGAGAAGATCGACAAGGGTGAGACCGGCGTCAACGCCGGCGCAGGCTTCTACAAATACAAGTGATCCTTCCTTGAGCAACCGATGATTGCGGCGGCTCCTGAGAGCCGATCATTTCTTCACTCCTCCAACAGACACGGGATTGGGCTGTGGCCAGGGAGATATCCTTCCTGATCACAGCCCATTCCTGCGTTTTCGGATCCTCCCGCAAGCTTATGGATGGATACTGCGGCTTTGCCCATTCGTGATCTCGGCGCGGCGAGGGGCCGCAAGCCCTTTCCGGAACCCTGTGCATTTGTGTCTGCGATATAGGTACAGAGGAACTGGGACACCTGGAAATGATCGGCGCGCTGGTGCATCAGCTGACCCGCTGTCTGACGGAGGAACAGCTGCACACCGCCGGATTCGACGCCTATTTCGTGGACCACACATCCGGGGTCTATCCGGCCTCTGCCGCCGGAGTACCCTGGTCTGCCGCCTCCATGCAGGTCAAGGGAGATACCATCGCCGACCTGATGGAGGACATGGCCGCCGAGCAGAAGGCCCGCGTCACCTATGACAACATCCTGCGGCTCAGCGACGACCCGGATGTGAACCAGGTCATCCGCTTCCTGCGGGAGCGGGAGATCGTCCACTTCCAGCGCTTCGGCGAAGCCCTCCGGCTGGTGCAGGAGCGGCAGGATCAGAAGAACATCTACGCGATGAATCCTTCCTTCAACGCCGCCTGCGCAGCGCCGAAGGGACGGTGACAAAGCATCAGGGCCTCCGGAGCACCGGGGGCCCTGCATTATCCGATTTACGGCAGGAGGTAACCGTCCTCTCCGAAGGTATAACCGATCCCGTCGATCTCCCGGGTCTCCCCTTCCAGATAGCTTCCGTCAGCGCAGCGATACCGCCAGCCCCGGTCGTCCGCCCGCCATCCCTCCGGCGTCACGCCGGATCTCCGATAGGGCGGCGCCAGACGGTCCAGAACGTCCATATCCTGAAAATGCCACCACTCGCTGAACAGCGTGCCGAAGCCGGCATCGCGCATATAATCGGCCAGCATTTTTGCGTTCAGGTCGTTGTTTGCCGTAGATGCATGCCAGCTCAGGTCATGGATGTCGGTCTGCATCTTCAGCGCCGTACCATCCTCAATGCGCAGCAGCTCCACATCCACGGCGATGCCCCGGTTGTGCTTGGAGATGCCCGCCGCCAGAAAGTCCCAAAGGCTGTAGCGATCCCCGGTCATGATCTGTCGGTAAGTCGGGGCGTCTTCCTCCTCCGACACCGGCAGATCCATCAGCTCCAGCGCCTGGTCGTAGACCGCCCGGGTCGCGACATGGGGCCGGAAGGAATCATAGATCCGCAGCTTGTAGCCATCCTCCCGCAGGGCGAGGGCCGCTTCGATGAGCTTCTGCGCCGTGGGATAGAGCAGAGGCGCCAGATATCCCCCCTCCGGCAGGGCTACCGCCTCATAGCCGGTGATGACCGTTCCAGTCATATTCTCCAGAGGATAGCCGTGGACCATATAGATCGAGGACACGCTGTTGGTGATCCGGTATTCGCAGAGGTCGCCGATGTAGTCCGGCAGATCGATCATGCAGTAGTCTGCGTCCACATAACCGCTGCCCTCCGGCGTACCTACCAGCAGATAGCCGTTTTCCTCCCCAAGGACGCAGGCCGCCCGGTCCGTGGGAAGGGTACCGATCTTCTCCGTCCCCTCAGGATCCGCGTAGATATCCATTTCCTCCAGACCCCAGACGGCGGCATACATGATCGTCCCATTTGTGGAAACCGCCGCTTCCTCCGGCATCACGGCGCTGGGGCCCGAAGCCTGCGCCTGACCGCCGAGGGCGGATACCCGGAAGCGGAATTCCCCGAAGGGCGGCAGATGGCCGGTGCACCAGACCCGTTTCTCCCCTGCCGGCAGCTCCGCAACGGTCTGCCATTCGCCGTTCTCCCCGTCCCTGCGTTCCACGAGATAGGTTTCTCCCTTGGTCTCCTGCCAGCTCAGGCGATAGGAGCTGTCATCCATTTTTTCGCAGACCAGGTCCAGAACGGTCCCCAGCAGGTCTTCCCGGCAGATCGTGACCATCCCAGAGGCGACGCCGGCATAGCTCAGCTCCGGCGTTTCCCGGTCAGCCTCCAGCCAGAAGCTGCAGGTCTCTCCCCGCTCCGGCACGGAAAGCTCGCAGTCCTCTCCGAAGGAGATCACGGTCTGCTCCCCGCGCAGCTCCCGAAGAAGCTCCCCTTGCCCGCCATCCAGGCTGAAATACAGAGAATAATCGTCCCCTTCCGTTCCCGTCCAGGCAAGGACGGCGGTCCGGGTCTCCGGGTCTGCGGTCACAGACAAATCAGCCGCCTGCGGGCAGCTGAGACTGCATCGCAGAACGCGAGGCTCCGGGCTGAGGCTGGTCTGTTCCTGCCCCAGCACCGTCCTGTGGCTGCGGGCATAGATGCGGATCTCCACTTCCCGATCCTGCGGCAGGGATGACGGGAAGTAGCAGGATGCTTCCCTGCTGTCGATGGAACAGAACAGCTGCGAGGAAGGATTTGAGGACTTGTCCCGGGGACAGTCATGCACCTCGTCCCGGGGACAGTCATGCACCTCGACGCGGTAGCCTTCCGCACCTTCCGCTTCGGGCCAAATGAGGCGGATTTCTCCGTTCTCCTGCCGGGAAAGGGACATGCGTCCCTCCCCGGGCATGGGAACGGAAAAGTCGCTCGTGAGCAGACGATGAGCATAGACGGCGAAAGCGCCGCCCGCCAGCATCAGGAGGATCACCGCCCCCAGGATCCATTTACCGGCCCTGCTCATTCTTTCGCGTAAGGCCAGAGGGTCGCTTCGATATCATAGGAGAGCATATAGAAATGGTGATCGCCATATTTCCCCTTGGAGGCCATTTCCATCTCCGCGTCAAAGATATAGGGAACGCCGTCGAATTCGATCTCCACCCAGGCGTGGGGCCGGGGCGTCCAGTTTGTGGTCCCGGAGATGGCTTTTGCGTCGTAGCCGATCTGCCGCGCCAGGAAGCAGAGGATCCCGGCGTAGCAATAACAGTTCCCCCTGCCGGTGCGGAGGATCGTGAGGGTCTCTTCGATCTCCCAGCCGGTGGCGCCGGGATCATAAGCGTCCGTGCGCCGCAGGTAACTGAAGCTGTTCGTAACATAATCATAGGCAGCCAGGAGCTGTTCCTCCAGGCTCATATCCTCTGTGACGATCTCCTTCAGGATGTCGCGGACATAACCGTCGAGTTCCGCGTCGGTGCTGGTATAGCGGCCATCGGAGCCGAAATAGAGTTCGCCCATCTGCCGATCCCGGACGAGCTTCCCCGCTTCATCGGCATAATACAGCTCCGTTCCCACCCGGATCGGACCCGGCACATAGCGGATCGAATCCACATCCGTTTCGAACCATACCTCGCCGCCGGCGGAAAGATCGGCCCGGTGGCCGATGCTGGCCTCCAGGATCTCGTAATAGGCCCAATGCGCCGATGTGAGGTCCTTGTACGGAGAGACCAGCAGCACCTCCGCCAGCGTGTCCCGGTCCGCGCTGCGGCCCAGGGCCCGGTTGATGACCGTCGCGGCTTCCGCTCGGGTGATGCGCTCGGAAGGCCGGAACGTCCCATCCTCATAGCCTCTGATCCAGCCCAGGGCCGTCGCCTTGGCGATGGCGGGATACCAGCGGGAATCCGGCGAAACATCCGGGAAATCACACGCCGCCCCCTCCCGGTCCGGGAAGAAGCAGGCCAGCATCATAATGAATTGCGCGCGGGTCAGCTGGGCATTGGGCAGCACATACCCCGCGGCGTCGGGCGTCACGACCCCGGCGGCCGCCAGCAGACCCAGCGCGTCATAATACCAGTCCCCCGGGGCGACGTCTGCCAGGGACGCCCGGTCCGCCGGCTTTTCCGCCAGCAGATTATACAGGATCTGCGCTTCCTCCGCCCGGGTAATGAATCCTTCGGGGCGAAAAGAGCCGTCCTCATATCCATGCAGATAAACCGGATGCTGTGACTTTCCGGTCAGCAGTCTCAGGGTCAAAGCCTCTCCGCCCTCCTGGCTTTCCCCGGCGCAAAGGCCCGGAAGGGCCAGCAGCAGCGCCAGGATCAGGGCCAGGGCGGCAGTCCGCCGAATCCGTTTATTCCACATAGGTCACAGTCTCCGTTCCGTTTTCCCGATAGGTATAGACGATGAAGCCGTCATAGAACAGCATGCCGTCGTCTCCCTCCCCCAGGCAGCTGAGGGCATAGTCCGATTCATTCGGTTTGCCGATGGCGGCATAGAGCTCTTCCACATTATGATCGATGAAGCTCTCGGCAAGGGCTTTCTTCTCCTCGGCGCTCATGGTCGGCGCTTCGGTGGGCTCCGGCGTCGGCGCTGGGGTCGGTTCCGGGGTGGGCTCCGCTGTCGGCGCAGGCGTGGGTTCGGGGGTCGGCTCCGGTGCGGGTTCCGGTGTGGGCTCCGGCGTAGGTTCCGCTGTAGGAACGGGGGTCGCCGCCGCTTCCGTCGGCTCCGGCGTCGCCGTGGGCGCGGGGGCTGCCGTCGCAGGAGCAGGGGTCTCCCGGGGCGGGGTCTTCGTGCAGGCGCAGCACAATACCAGCAGGGCTACGAGCGCGATCATCGCGGTAATTTTCGTGAATTTCATCAGTATGATACCATTCTTTCCTCAGGTACGGCGCAAATCCCGGAGCTGCGGGGAGGCGTTCTCCGATCCCGGACGGACCGGGCCCAGCGCCCCGTTTGCGCCTCGTGATCTTCATGTACGACAAAGTATTATACTCATTTTGCCCGGGATCCGCAAGTTTCTTTTTGGTAACTCCCGCGCAGCGCAAAAAGGACCGGCAGAAGCCTGCCGGTCCTTTTGCGGTTTTTTCAATCCTCGTCCTTGACGATGCGGACGGCGATGCGCTCCTCCGGATCGTCAATGTCGTTTTCCGTCAGGGCCTTGCTGCAGTTCTCGATCAGATCGAAGTAGACGTCCCAATACCGCCCGGTCTCACACCAGGTGCGCACATAAAAGATGTAGGTATCGTCGTCCACGGCGCCCATGCGGGCAAAGGGCAGCGGATCGGCCAGGACGCCCTCCGTCTCCTTGGCCGCGGACAAAAGCACCCGCTTCACCAGCTCCGCGTCGATATCGTTGGTGATCTTGAATTCCAGATCGATCCGGCGCTGAGGCGCTGCTGTGTAGTTAGTGATGCTGGCGTTCATCAGTTCCCCGTTCGGGACAAAGACCTGCTTGTTGTCCAGGGTCATAACCGTGGTATAGAACATGCTGATATCCTTCACTACGCCCTCGGAGCCGTCGGATTCGATGTAGTCCCCGATCTTGAAGGGGCGGAACAGCAGGATCATCAGGCCGCCCACCAGGTTGCCCAGGGAGCCCTGGAGAGCAAGGCCGATCGCCAGTCCGCAGGAGGCCAGGATGGCGATCACGCTGGACATGGACACGCCCAGGATCTCCACCACGCTGATGATGAGGATGGCATAGAGCAGAAGCCGGAGGAACTTCTTCGAGATCTGCTTCAGGGTCTCGTCCAGGTTCAGCTTGTCGATCGCCTTCGTGATTGCCTTCATCAGAAGCTTGACGACGAAGCAGCCCACCACGAAGACCAGAATGGCGATGACCACCCTTCCGCCGTAGGTACTGATGAAATCGATGCCGCTTTTTATGAATTCCTCCATGCTCTTATCCCCTTTCCGCATGCTTCATCGGACGTTTTTTCCGGAGCTCATTCGCCCCGGTCCTGCTTCAGGATCTCGCTCAGAGTATCCATGGCGTTCTTCATATTCAGCGGCTTGGCGATATGCCCGTTCATTCCCGCATCGTGAGCGGCGGCGATATCCTCGCTGAATGCCTTGGCCGTCAGAGCCACGATGGGCGTGGCTGCCAGGGCAGGGTTCTTCAGGGAACGGATCAGCCTCGCGGCGCTGTATCCGTTCTTTACGGGCATTTCGATGTCCATGAGGATCAGGGAGTAATACCCCGGCGCGCGGGAAGCGAGCATCTCCACCGCATCCTCCCCGTTTTCGGCAGTCTCCACCAGGAAGCCCGCCTCCTTCAGCAGGGTCTCCTCCACATCCCGGTTGTCCGGGTCGTCCTCTGCCAGCAGCAGGCGAACGCCCTCAAAGGCGGAAGCTGAGGCGGCAGCGGTCTCCGGCCCGCCGGAAGCCCCGGAGCCCGCAGCCTCCGGGTCCAGGGGAAAGGCCACGTCCACCACGAATTCCGAGCCCTTGCCCTGCTCGGAGAAGACCTGAATGGTTCCGCCCATGATGTCCACGATGCTCTTGGTGATGGCGGTGCCCAGGCCGGTGCCCTGGATGTTCTCAACGTCGGCCGTCTTCTCCCGCTCATAGGCTTCGAAGACCCTGGCTGCAAATTCGGGGCTCATGCCGATGCCCGTGTCCTTGACGCTGAGGCGGAAGGAAGCCCGCTCTCCCTCTCGCCCGGTCTGCCGAAGGGTCACGGCGACGCTGCCTCCCTCCGGGGTAAACTTGTAAGCATTGCTGATCAGATTGAGGAGGACCCGGTTGAGCCGGTTCTCGTCGCAGAGGACCCGGGGATCCCGGATATCCTCGCAGACGACGGTGAAGTCCAGTCCCTTCGTCACCATCTGAGTGTTGAAAAGGTCGCGTACCTCCTCCATCACCTTGCGCAGATCGGTGGGAATGGGCATCAGCTCCATCTTGCCGCTCTCGATGCGGCTCATTTCCAGTACGTCGTTGATAAGGGCAAGCAGATGGCTGCTGGACGCTTCGATCTTCTCCAGATAATCCCGGCTGCGGAGCGAGAGATCCTTCTCCCGCTTGGCCAGGGTCACATAGCCCACGATGGCGTTCATGGGGGTGCGGATATCGTGGCTCATGTTGGAGAGGAAGGTGCTCTTTGCCTGGCTACTCTGCTCCGCCAGGTTTTTGTCCTCCACCGCCGACTGGTGCTGTCTCTGAACGGTGGAGTATATCCGGAACACGATGAGCAGCGCGATCAGGAACATCAGGAACTGGAGGACCGTATTCCGGACGATCAGCCCCGTCACCTGATTGAAATGATCCGTCATCTGCTGCTCATACTCGTCCACCTTGTCTTCCGACGCAATATGGCCCTCCCGCTCCAGCGCCCGGACATAGGTCTGAGCCGCATCCTCCACGGCGGTCTCGGTAGCCTGGACGGCGGTGCCCATGATCCAGATCATGGAGGTGAAGAAAATCAGGAGCAGCAGAACGATCCAGATGGTCGTGCTCTTTCCCATGCGCCGTGAGCGGTCCCGCCGGAAGATCAGATAGAAGATGACGAAGCCCAGCACGGACCAGAGCAGGAACATGAGATAGGACTCCATGGAGAGAGTGGACACGGACCACAGATTGGGGATCAGGAAATAGAGCAGGAAAAAGACGGATAAGCCGACGCCCAGCGCGCCGAACACCGCCGCTCGCGTCTTCTTCTCCGCCCGGGCCTGACGAAAGGCGACGGCGGAGGTATAGGCGTAAGCGATGGCTACGCCGATGGTGTTCACATCGATGATCCAGCCGATGGCCGAACGCCCCAGGAAGGGGATCGGCAGAGACACGAGGATCAGGAACAGGATGGCATTCTTCGGCGCGCCGTGACGGTTGAGCGCCGCCATGGGGCCGGGCAGCATGTTGTCTCTGGCCATGGCATAGATCAGGCGGCTGGCTGCGGTCATATTCCCCACCAGGCCGGTGATGATGCCCGCGGCTGCCGCGACCCCCAGGATCGCGACGCCGGCATCCCCCATCGCGGAGAAGGCCGCATAGAAGGTCGGGAGTCCTTCCACACCGCTGAGTCCGCCCAGGCTCCGGAGATAATCCACCCAACCGGCAAATCCCCGGGGCTGCGCAGCGGCAGCCATGAGGGCCAGGGCGATATAAGCGGCGGAAGCCGTGAGCAGAGAGATGATCAGGATGCGCAGGGACTTCCTGACGGGAAAGTGGAATTCCTCCGTGGAATGGGAAACGGATTCAAAGCCCGCGAAGGCCCAGGGAGCCAGGAATACGATAAAAAGGATCCCAACCCCCGGCTTGTGTTCCGGGGAACAGAGAGGCTCCAGCCGGACCGCGCCCAGGGTATCATGCCGAAGGAAAACACACAAAAATGCGACGATGACGCCGCCGATCAGGAGCAGCGCCAGGATGATCTGGGCAACGGCGGTCCTCCGGCTGCCGCGCAGGCAGATGTAGCCGAAAAGGAGGATCGCCAGGAGCGAGATCATGATCTCGCCGAGATAGACCTCGTAGCCCGCAATGGAATAGAAATAGCCAAAGCGGAACAGATCGCCGAAGATATAGCGGGAAATGAGGGGGATGGCGGTGGCGTTGGCCCAGATGATGGCCAGGTACACCAGCCCCATGAACCAGGCGGAGAGGAAACCGTGGTCATAACCGAAGACCGATTTCGCAAAGGCGAAGGTGCCGCCCGCGTCGGGATAACGGTTCATCAGATAGGCATAGTTGACGCCGATGATGAGCATGACTGCCGCGCCGATCAGGACGCCCAGGGTCGTTCCCAGGGGCCCGGCGATGGGCAGGAAGGTGGTGCCCGGCATGACGAAAGCGCCCCAGCCGACGCTGCAGCCGAAGGAAAGCGCCCAGACTGCCAGCGGAGACAGGCGGCGGATAAGACGGGCAGTCTCGGCCCCGGAAGCGCTGTTGCTAGTTCCCATGGCGATCCCCTTTTCTATCAGGAATGGCTGACCGATCCTCCGGGATCATTCAGCGCTGCGGATCCTGGCAAGCTCCCGGCGGATGGCCGCCGGGTCGATGGGCTTGGTGACGAAGCCGTCCATCCCCGCAGCGTGGGCTTCCTCTTCTCTCTCATAGGCGGCGCCGGCCGTAAGGGCAATGACGGGCAGGGCCGCCTTTGCTTTCTCCGGCAGGGCGCGGATGGCGGCGGTGGCCGCATACCCGTTCATCACCGGCATGTTCACGTCCATCAGGATCAGGTCGAAGGTCCCTGCCGGGGCGGCGGAGACCTTCTCCACCGCCTGTGCGCCGTCGGCGGCCAGCTCCACCGTCCAGCCCTCGCCCGTGAGCATCAGCTCTCCGATCTCCCGGTTGAGCTCGTTGTCGTCCACCAGCAGCACATGGAGCGCCTCCCCCGCCGTTCCGGCAGCTTCGGCTGCGGCTTCCGCCGCCGGGGCTTCGGGGACCGGGCGGAAGGTGAAGTCGATCACCACTCTGGTGTCCCCGTCCTTTTCGGAGGTGAAGCGGATCGTGCCTCCCATGGCGTCCACGAAAGCCTTTGCCACGGTCATGCCCAGGCCCACGCCGGGAAGCTCATCCCGCCTTTCGCTTTGATCCCAGCCGCTCTCCTCGAAGATGCTCTCCAAAGCGTCCGCCGGGATCTCCGTGCCTTTGTTGCGGATGCAGAATTCATAGTCCCAGCCCCCCGGCTTGCTTCCGGTCCCCTGGGAGACGGAGAGGGAGACGGTCCCCTCCTCCGGCGCGAAGATGCAGGAATTCTCCAGCAGGCGGCAAAGGACCCGGCGCAGCCGCTGTTCATCGCAGAAAACGACGCTGTCCCGCAGGCCGGAGGTATCCGTCCGGAAGCGAAGCCGCTTTTCCGGATGTTCCCCGGAAAACTGCGCGGCGATATCCTCCGCCATCGTCCGCAGATCGGCAGGCTTTTCCTCCAGCTCCACCGCGCCGCTGTCGATCACGTTCATGTCAAACAGATCGTTCAGCAGAGAGCGGAGCCGCCGCCCGGAAGCGCCGATCTGCTCCAGCTGCGAGCGAATCTCGGCGGGCTCGCTTTTGGCCGAAGCCGCCTGCGCATGCTCGAGGATGCCGTCCAGAGGCGCGCGCAGATCCCGGGAGACCCGGGCGAAGAAGTCGGAGCGGGCGTCCCTGGCGCGCACCGCCTCCGCCAAGGCGTCGGAGAGCCGCTGGTTTTGGGCGGTCTGCTCCTCCTGGATGCTGGTGGAGTCGGATACCAGCATCAGATAGAATTTGCTGCCTTTATCGATGCGGTAGAACACGACGTTCTTGTAACGCTTCACCCCGTCGAGAAGGAAGGGAGCGTTGACCTCGTAGACCTCTTTTTCGGCCAGGGCCTTGTCGATGACCGAGAGGCGCAGCGGGTTCGGCCCCGCCGCCGCATCCCCTTCCCGGACCATGTTTGGAAGGATATAGTTGAGATAAAGGGATTCGTAGGTGTCGTCCTCGTCGTCGGGCAGGAGCAAGCCCGTCTTTTTTCCCGCGTTGCTGATGATCACCCGGTATTCCCCGTCGATCAGATAAGCGATCCGGTCATACTGGTCCATCAGAACGCTTTCCAGCAGGGCTTTTCGGACCACTTCCTCATTGTAGGAACGTTCAAAGATGAACGCGACGACGTCGCCGGAGACGGGCATTTTCGAAAGGGAGGCCGAGAAGTTGACATAGCCCGCTTCCCCATCCTTCCGCCGCACCAGCAGCACCTCGGAAGCGGAGGTCTGCCCCTCGCCGTAAAGGCGCAGCAGCTCTTCCCGCCGGAAGGCGCTGTGTTCCGCCCCCTCATAGGAGGCGTTGATCACATATTTCGATCTGGCGCGCAGCAATTCTGAATAGACGTCATTCTCATAGTCGCTGTCGTAGAGATAGCCGCCGGACCGTTCCTCCACCTCATCCTTGGTCAGGTTGACCAGGAAAGCCGCCTGGGTGTCCTTGGTCATTGCGTTCAGTTCCGCGCGCATCTCTTCATACCGGTTCGCAAGGACCCGGTCCGTGTCCCGGATATGCCGGATGATGTTGAACATGACCATGAGCAGCATGAAAACGAAAATGCTCCCGCCGAACATGATGAGGGCCATCAGAATATCTGCGATCCCGGAGAAGCCCAGCACCACATAGCCCACGAGGAAGAAGACCAGAAGCAGAAGGGGGACCGTCAGGATGCCGACCCGCATGCTCTGCTGTTCCAATTTTTTGCTGTCCCGCAAAAACGCGGCATAGCGGATGATATTGAATACCATCAGCGCGCTTCCCGCGAAAATCAGGACCGTGATCAACGCCCTCACGTCTAGTCCCCTCCCAGGTCGAAAAATGCCATTTTGATTTTATCACACTTGTCAGCATTTGCCAAGCACAAGCGCAATGTACATGAACTTATCTGCGGTGCAAAATCCCCGACCGTCGCCGAAAATGCGTTTTCGGCAGCGATCGGGGCCGGATCCATGCTATTTTCTTTTCTTGGGCGCCGGAAGCTCAGCATAAACTGCATTCAGCAGAGCTCCCAGGAAAGCCCGGTCTTCCAAGTCCTCCACCAGCAGCATCTCCTTCGCGCCTTCATAGGGGAGCTGTCTTGCCGCCCCCGGCATCATGGCCTCTGCGGATTTGGTCGGCTTCACCAGGAGCCGGTCGTCATAAACGCCGCCGACGATCCTGCCCCGGTAATACAGGATGTATTCTCCCATCATGGAGCGCCAGGAAATCCCCTCCAGCCCGGTCAGCTGATCCGTGATGAAGTCCACATACGATTTGCTTGACGGCATCGCGTTCCTCCCTGCGATCGAAACAGGCTTCAATCCTGTTCTTCCGTTTCCCCTCCGTCCGGGGAATCGGTCTCCCAGGCAGCCTGACAGATGCGGACGCACTGTTTTTGTCCGGCGGAGATCAGCAGCAGGACCAGAACGGCGGAAATGACGGCGACGAGCAGCCGGAGAAGCAGAGAATTCCACCGGATGTTGTTGAAATAATAGACCGTCATAAGGGCGACGGCAGGGAGCGCCATCCGCAGGAAGCGAACGTCCCTGAGGGCTGCGAAACGGAAGGGCTTTTGAGCCATGGCGTCGAGGAGACCGCCGCCGATCATGGCGCCGAAATTGAGGACGCAGAACGAGTAGAGGATATTGTCGAAAAAGTGTTTCAGAAAGGTCCGGTCCAGATAGACGGAGCCGGAATTGAAATCCAGATCGCCGGTGAACAGAGCGCCGACGAACAGGAGCATGGCAAAACCGCCGCCGACGCAGCTGCCGATGCAGACGCCGTTGAGGATGTATCCCGGCTTCCGCCGTTTAACAAAGAAGATAGTCAGCAGCGTCAGCGGGATCGTGTCCGCCAGGGCGGCCAGAAGGGTGATGAAGAATCCCCATTTCGACTGCTCCGGGAGGATGGCTTTCACCAGGAGCTCCGCGATGATCAGGACCGCCGCGCCGCCCAGCAGGAACATCACCACGCATTGGACGACGGAGATATTTCGCGGGATGTTGCACTCCCAGATAAAGATCATCAGGGAAAACGGGACCATCAGCCCGCCGATAAACAGCAGGCTGGGAACGGCGTTCAGATTATGCAGCAGGCGGATCAGCACCAGAAGGAGAAGCGTCATCAGCAGCAGAACGGCGAAGACCCGGGAATGGAGCCAGGGCTTCGGCCACTCGGCGATCATGCTGCGTTCGCTGGGCGTCGTATTCTCCGTGCCGCAGACGAACAGTTCGCCGCTCTCCTTTTTGGAGTGCTTTTTGAAGATCTCGGTGAACAGATCCGTGAAATGGATGTCGCGCTTGACGTCCGCCACGGCGCCGGCGATGGAAGAAGCCTTGTTCCTGACCGCAGCCATATCCGGCTTTCGAACAGCCGTTCCTGCCGGCTTCCCGCAATTCGGGCAGTGCCTGGCGTCCTCAGGTATCTCGCTTCCGCAGTATTTGCACGTCATACCTTGTCCTCCGTGAAACGCTCGTAATGTGCAGCAAAGGGTTCAGACCGGCTTGTTGTCGCGCCAAATCCCTTCGCGGACTTCGCCGTTGGCAAAGATGTATTTCCCATGCCCGCAGCGCTTTCCGTTCTCAAACTCGCCCTCGTAGACCTCGCCGTTGGCATAGCGGAAGACGCCGACGCCCTGTCGCTTGTTGTCGTAATATTCGCCTTCGTATACATTGCCGTTGCTGAAGATGTATTTGCCGCGGCCATGGCGTTTGTCGGCCCTGTATTCCCCGTGGTAGACGTCGCCGCCGGCATAGGTTGTGGTTCCGACGCCGTCGCGCAGATCGTCCTTCCACATTCCCACATATACGTCGCCGCCGGCGTAGATCATTCTTCCCCTGCCCCAGCGGAGCCCGTCGCGCAGCTGACCTTCATATACGTCCCCGTTGGGATAGGTGACCACCGAGCCCTCCGCTGCGGATCGGGGCTCCTCCGCTTCCGCCTGCGGAGGCGCCGGAACGGTTATCGGCGCTTCCCCGGCAGTCTCGCCGATCCGCTCCGGCGCAGAGACTGCGGGCTCAGGTACGGACGATTCATCGATCGGACGGCAGAAGCAGGCTTCGTCGATGTTTTCCCGCACCGTCTCCATGTCTTCGATGCTCGCGACCGTGATTTTCCCGCCGCCCAGAGGTTCAAGGATCTCGTCGAGGATGGCCTGGGCGATCTCGCCCTTTTCGTCCAGCCTGCTCATGCTGTCCTCGGCGATGTAATCATGCAGGATTCCGCCGATATCCAGGCAGGCATAATCGTCCTCCGTCAGCTTTTCGTCGTCCAGGGAGACCATCCGCCCGATCCAGGTGGCCAGCCCGACCTTCGACTGGGACCATGTCCGATCGGAATTCACCGGAATGATCTTGATCCCGCTGCCGTTGTGCTTGCGCAGGACTTTTTTCGATTTTTGGGAGAGGGCGAGCTCCGCGAAGACCGGGGCGCTTTTAAGGGAATCCTCGCTGATCATAAACAGGATCCCCCGGCAATTCGTGTCCGTCATGGCCCTCATAGCGCCGAACTGCCAATTCTGCCCCACCATTTTGGTCAGCTCCCGGTCGATCCACAGGTTGCAGCCCAGAGCCTGGAGCCGCAGGATGAAAGGATACACACGTTCGGCGTCCTGCTTGCTGTAACTGACGAAAACAAAGGGCTTGCTCAAATCACATGCCGCGATCCTTGAAACCAGATCCTTCACAGCCGCCCGTCCTCTCCATTCCTCTTTCAGCCTGCCGCTGCGCCGGTCAACGGCGGTCGGCGCGCGGCGCTTCCACGCAACTGATTATAGCATCGGGATCGGAACCGCGCAAGAAAAAACGAGCGGTTCCGACGCGGCATGTCGCCGGGCGCTCTCGGGCGCAAAACCAGCCGGGCATTCCGGGATAAGCGAAACCCCCGCCTTGCAGCGAGGGTTTTCTGTCATTGGAAGAAGCCGGCGGCAGTGAGTTCACACGACCTCCGTCCCCGTCCGGATCGGAGCCCAGCAAAGCGGGTCCGATCCGGAAAAGGAGGAAGGCCCGTGAATCATCGAGCAGCTGCGCTTGCGCGGCTGCGAAGCATTCACGGGCCTTCCGACGTGGTGGAGGCGGGGGGTGTCGAACCCCCGTCCGAAAGCGTTTCAGCAGGAACTTCTCCGTGCGCAGGCGGTTATTGCGGCCCGAAGGCCCCTTCCCCTTCCGGCTGGCAAGCCGTCACGCCCTGCCGGTCAGGTAGCTTCATCATGCATGGTGCGCGCAAAGCTTAGCGCAC
>JAEEGL013794303.1_pt1 | contig 14783 bp, 16 predicted proteins | sample 9134231 | NCBI WGS metagenome assembly JAEEGL01 (sample SAMN16246548, study PRJNA631951) | gut metagenome | biome: gut microbiome; feature: rumen; material: fiber-attached | host: Bos | place: Iran: Karaj | collected 2018-10 | reverse complement strand
TTTGCTCCGGTTGCCTCGATCAGATCGTCGAGGATGTGGGGGTTCTCGGGGTCGTCCAGCTGCTTGATCTTGCTGGGCTTGAGGAAGTGGCATCCGTAGAATGCCGCGACCTGGTACTCCAAGGGCTTGGTGATCTTCGCCTTGATGGCCTCGACACCGACCTCGTTGTACAGGACCTCTGCGAAGTGCCTGACCTTGGTGGTTCCCTTTTACTCGAGCCCGATCTTTGCGAGGACCTCGTTCACCTTTGCGAGTGCTTCCTTGTCCTCTGCGAGCTCGTGAGCTGCATCGAAGAGTGAACCGTAGCATCCGTTACAGATGGTGAGGATGTCAAGTCCCTCCTTCTCTGCGAGTGCAAGGTTCCTTGCGGCGGCTGCGAGCCATGTGTATTTGTCGAATGCCCTGATGACTCCGGGTGCGGGGCAGCAGCTTGCGTCCTTGAGATCCACGAGCTCAAGTCCGAGTGCTTCCGAAACGACCCTTGTTGACTTCTCGATACCGGGGTACCTGAGAGGTGCGATACATCCGAGGAAGAATGCGTATTTTGCCATTGTAATCACCCTACCAGTTTGGTGAATCCGGTCGCCTGGAGGATAACGTCCAGATCGGATTTCGCCTTCTCGTTCGCGAGCACTGTTGGGGGTACCTCGTCCAATCCGAGCTCCTTCCTCTGTGCCTTGACCTTGTCGTTGATGGAGACAGTGTGACCGAACTGGATGAGGTTGGTCGCTGTCTTCTTGTGAGCGTCATACATCTTGCCGTCTGCGACTGCGATGTTCCTCAGTGCGATGACGACGTCGACGATAGGTACTCCACGGGGGCACCTCTCCTCGCATGTGTAGCATGTTGTGCACTGCCAGAGGTCCTCGCTGTCGATGATCATGTCCTTGAGTCCGAGCTGAGCCATTCTCATGAGCTTTCTCGTCCTGTACGCGGTGTTCTTACCGGACGGGCATCCTGCTGTGCACGTTCCGCACTGGAAACACATCTTGGCGCCCTCGCCGCCTGCGGCGACGAGTTCGTTCACGAAATCGGGATTTGGTGTAACCATTGTATTACCTGTGGGGTAGCACGCCTCTATACTATATAATACGGAATGTTAGGAAACAGGCAGTATTACCATAAACAGTAATACTCATCATTTCTGCTTCAGCTGAAGGTACCTCAGGATACGTGTGATCTCCTTCGAATCCTTTCTGTACACCGCGGTTATTGAGTGCCTCAGGAGGAGTTTGTCGGTGGCGCTCTTCAGCTTGATACCTTGCTTCATAAGCAGCAGTTCATCCACAAAGAAGCTCTTCTTGGAGTTCAGGAGATCGGACAGCAGATGCGTCTCCCCGTCGATCTTGTAATCCACACCCTGGAGGTCCAACTGGGCGAATGCGATCCTCTGCGCACCGTACCTGAACCTCAGGTAGTTGGGCCCGTTGTCGACGTGGATCATGTCCATATATCCCACATCCAACCATTCGAAATCATCGACCTGCTCCAGGAACTGCGGATCGTCCAGGATGATCATGTCGGAATAACCCTGCTTGAGCGAACGTATGTTGGTGTTGTCATCGGAGACGATGATCGTGGCCTTGATCTTGGAATAGGACACGGCCTGCTTCACCAGCTCCTCCGTAACAGGGGAACATGAGACGGTGAAACCGGAGTCGTCGCTGCAGCGCTCCTCCATCATGTTGGCCACTTCCAGAAGACTCAATCCCATAGCGGTCAATTCAGTACCGTTTGGTGTGGATAACATGAGGTGCGTCCCTGCCGCCTCCTCCATGGCCTCCATGTACCTATGGACGACCGGAGGGGATATACCCAGCTCCTTGGCTGCAGCGGTCTTGCTTCCATGTTTGTTGATGGCCGCCAACACCTCCAACTGCCTGTACGAGATGTTGTTCCCGTTGACGACCATGTATGTCCTGACCTCGATTTCCACGCCTTCTCGTATGGGATGTTAGTATAAGACAAGAACGATGACACAAAGCGATTCACTAGCCTTTTATTGGATACAGACATACGGTCCTGCATGGGAGCGATGAAGGAGAAGTTGGTCGAAGTACTGACGTCCATCCTTCCTATAGTCATCGTCGTGACCATTCTCGCCGGTTTCGTACTCGGCCTGCCTCTTGACGAGTTCGTTATGTTCATCTTCTGTGTGATCCTGGTCGTTATAGGGTTCGCACTCTTCCTTGTCGGTGTTGACTTCGGCATACACCCGATAGGCGATGCCATCGGAAAGGAGATACCGAAGAGGAAATCCAAATTCTTCATGATCGCGGTCGTCTTCCTGATATCGTTCCTCGTAACGATCGCGGAACCGGATGTGTCCGTGTTCGCCACACAGGTTAACTCGCTGTTCCCGTTCATACACCCAGGTACACTGAAGTACGCCATCGCGATAGGTGTGGCCGTATTCCTCATAATAGCCGCGTTCAGGATCATCTACAGGACATCTCTGAGGGTCATCCTCACAGTCAGCTACATTGCCGTCATGGGTGTCGCCCTGTACCTGTACTTCTCGGGCAACCAGGAGTTCCTGGGTATCGCATTCGACTCCGGAGGTGTTACCACCGGACCTGTGACCGTCCCGATCCTGTTGGCATTGGGTATCGGTATCTGTTCCATTGGACTGTCCAGGAGCAAGTTGGAGGGATTCGGTATGGTCGGACTCGCTTCCGTAGGCCCTATCCTGGCCGTACTCATCCTCGGTGTTATCTCTGGCGGAGGAGGTACTGCCGAAGGCCTTGTGATCAAGACCGAAGCGACCACCATTGACCATTTCCTGCTGTTGGAGAAGTTCGAAGAGAGCGCACTCGGTGTATTGGAAGCTCTGATACCGCTGATGATCTTCTTCATCATATTCCAGAGACTGTTCCTGAGGTACTCCTGGGAGTCCGTCATCAAGATGGTCGAGGGGACTGCTCTGGCAGGCATCGGTGTCATCATATTCCTCACCGGGGTGTACACCGGATTCATGCCGATATCCACAGCACTGGGTCAGCACCTTGGTGACATGGTGCACGACCAATGGTACCTGGTCATCGGCATAGGACTTCTCCTAGGATTCCTGGTGGCCTATGCAGAACCTGCCGTATCCATCCTGGGAGACCAGGTGGAAGCATCATCTAACGGGTTGCTTTCCAAGAGGATGATAGTCGTCACCATCTCGTTGGGAGTGGCGTTCCTGGTCGCACTGGGTATGGCGAAACTGATCTTCAATCTCAATTTCATATACATCATCATCCCCGGCTATGTCATAACCCTCATCCTGATGTGGTTGGGAGATAAGGACATGGTCGGGATCGCATTCGATGCAGGAGGCGTATCAACCGGACCGATGTCCGTTGCCATACTGTCTTCAATCTACATCGGATTGGCATCGGCACTGTATTCGGGAACCGAAGCCGTCATATACGGTTTCGGACTCATAGCGCTGATCGCATTGGCCCCGTGTCTCTTCCTGAGCATGATGGGCGTGTACATCAAATACAAGGGTATGAAAGGTGAACCGGACTATGAGTGACGAAAGATCGGACAACATACTTGTTATTGGTCTGGGGAGCCCCATAATGTCGGACGATGCCATCGGATTGGTCGTATCCGAGAAAATAGAGAACATGAATCTCGACAAGGTCGAGACACGTCAGGAAGCCATCGGCGGATTGGACATCATACCGGTGCTTTGGGGATACAAGCATGCCATCATAGTCGATGCGATCCAGACCGAACAGTATGAACCCGGGACCGTCATGATCTTCGACCCCGAGGATTTCGCCCCCACGATAACGAACGCATCGGCACACGACTTCAACCTTGCCACCGCCATGAAGATAGGCCGTGACATGGAACCCGAGCAGATGCCCGATCAGGTCATATTCGTCGCAATAGAAGTAGAAGATATCCAGACGATGCATGAGGGGATGACACCCAAGGTCGATGCCGCAGTCGGCAAGGCCGTGGATGCCGTCCTCCACTACATAAATGATTTTCAGAAGTCCAACTGATCGACGGAGAAGTCCTTCATCGACTTGACGTCATCGCTGTACATCACAACGTTGAGTCCCTTAGGGTCCATCAGCTTCTCGGCGACCTTCATCACGTCCTCCTCGGTGACCGCATCCAATGCTGCGAGACGGTCATCGAGTTCCTCCGCCTCACCGGTGAGCATCGTGTTCCTCGCCAGACGGTACATCCTGCGTGATGTCGATTCCATGGCCATGATCAGTGCACCCTTGACCAGATTCTTAGCCCTCTGCAGTTCACCCTCGGTGAGACCGTTCTGCTTAAGGTCACGGTATGTGGACACAGTAGTGTTGATCGCCTCCAGCACATTGTCCTCGGTCGCTGACATGAACGTTCCCATGGAACTGGCATCGGAATGCTGCTCCACCGAGTTGTATATGGCATATACGAGGGCCTTCTCCTCCCTCACGCTCTGGAACAATCTGGATGACGAACCTGAACCCAATACCGCACTCAGCAGCTGTATTGGCATGCGTTCCTCGCTCTTCGGTCCCGGACCGCGGAATCCCATACCGACGTAACAGTGGTCGTCCTTCCTCTTGTAGTGCCTGTATGTGGAACCTGTGACCTTGGGTACCTTCCTGTCGTTGGGCTTACCGCCGGACATCCCGTCGAAGTTCTCCTCCGCCCATCCGATGGCATCATCGAGATCCACGGAACCGACGGCGAAGACCTTGAGATTAGGAATCCTGTACCTCTCATCGTAGTACTTCCTCAGTTCCACGTTGGTGAGGGCTTTCACAACCTCCCTCTTACCGGCCTCGCCCTGGGATAACGCATGTCCTTCCCATGTGACCTCATCGAACAGATCGTGTATGTACGACTCCGGTTCGTTCTCGCACATGCTGATCTCCTGCATGACGATCTTCTTCTCCAGTTCAGTGTCCTCTTTGGCGATGAGCGGCCTCGATACTATGTCCGCAACGATATCCTTCGCGACATCGGCGGTGTCCTTGATGGTGACAGCGTAGAAAGCTGTCATCTCCTTCGCGGTGAATGCGTTCAGCATACCTCCGGCACCCTCGATCTCCTTCGACATCTGGAATGATGTCCTTGTCGATGTGGCCCTGAAGACCACGTGCTCCAGAAGATGCGAGAGTCCGAATATCTCAGGATGTTCGTCCCTCGATCCCGTATCCACTGCTACCATGAAACCGCTGCTCTCCGCTCCCGGCACCTTATCGACGATGACCGGGATGCCTCCGGACGTGCGACCTGTTGAGATGGTTCTGACCATGATGAAGAGAATGTGCAAGTCATTAATAGTGTTGGCGCATTAGTGTCCGACATGGACGAACTGACGTTGCATGAGTACGGGAGCATGGAATTCGATAACGCTGTCGCGATCATAGGTTTTCCCAGCATCGGACTCATCAGTTCCATAGCCACCAGTTTCCTCGCCAAGGAACTGGACATGAGCCTTGTGGCGGGGATAACATCATCGGCGTTCCCGCCCTACGCGATAGTCCAGAACGGGATCCCCATGCCGCCTGTCAGGATCTACGGCTGCACAAGGACCAACGAGTGCGGAGTGGACTGCGACAGCATCATCGTCCTCACATCGGAGTTCATCCCGAAACCCGAGAGCTTCATCGACCTTGCGGACCTGATCATACAGTGGTGTCGCAAGAACAATGTTCACACGATGATCACATTGGACGGCATAGTGCAGTTCAGTCCAGATTCTTACAATATCATAGGTGTCGGTTCGACCGATAAAGCACGTAGGATGATGGAGGAGTTGGGAATCGAATCGTTCAATGACGGATTGGTCAGGGGATTATCAGGTATGATCCTTCTAAAGGCAGCCAATGAGGATTTCGACGCCATCTCGCTGCTCGGTTCTGCGAGACAGGATGCACCCGATCCGAGAGGTGCCGCCAAGATCATGGAAGCACTCTCGAAGATACTTCCTGAACTGAAGATCGACCTGGAACCCCTGTACACAGAAGCGGAGGAGCTCGAGAAGAAGATGCTCCGTCAGAACTCACAGTCCTACGACAACAGGGACATCTACGGGTGATACGATGCACTTGGTACCGAAGGAATTCTTTGTCACATCCAGCTCGGCGACGAGCGAGGTATCCGGTCTGAACGCGTTCGACAGGGCACTGATCAAAGCCGGAGTCGGGGAACAGAACCTCGTATCCGTTTCATCGGTCATACCTATCGGTGCCATGATGGCGGAAAAGAAGGATATGCCCATGGGAGCGGTCACCCACTGTGTGCTTGCACAGATGAGGGGCACTGAAGGTGAGATGATCTCCGCCGGGATCGCATACGCGTTCAGGAAGGATGGGAAGGGCGGATATGTGGCGGAAGGCCACCTGCATGGTTCCAAACAATCCCTCCAGGCGGACCTCAAATGGAAGATGAACGAGATCGCCAGGGCCAGAGGTGTGGAGTTGGAAGAGATCAACTACATCATGGAAGAACTGGAGATCCCCGTCGATAACTACGGTTGCTGCGTCGCAGCATTGGTATTCACGGAGTATCAGTAGATGTACGGCATCATATCCTGTTCCGGCTGTCGGAGGAAGAGGATCATCGACCTTTACGACAAATCGACGAAATGTCCGTACTGCGGTGCAGTGGCCGTTACGAAAGACATGAACATCCTCTACAGGGACGAGGATCAGAACGTTGTCAGGGATGCTTTGGAGGCATCCTCGGGATTCGTTCCTGAGAAGAAACATATCGATGAGAACATAGACCCCATGTCATCGTTGGAATACAAGGTGGAGCACACATCGGACACCAAGGAGAAGATGCGCGTCATAGCCGAGGGCCTGACGAGGATCAAAGGTACCTTCACCGAGGAGGATGTGGAATCGTTGGTCCCCGGTAAAGGCGAGAAATACATCAAGGCTATGCTGACCGAGTGTATGATCTATGAGACGAAGTACGGTCATTATAAGATGTGAATCACTTCAGTCCGGGGATGTCGTTACGTGTCTTACCGTTCATTTTCAGGACATCATCCACGACCATCGGCAACTTGACGTAGATGGTCTTGTAGAACACATATCCCACAACGATCGCTGAAGCGATCACGGCGATGTACATTATCCACTCGTTGTTACCCATGGAGAACGGAACGACGAGGACCTGACATATCGCATTGATCAGTATGTTCTTGAGGACGAACTCCATCGGTCTGCGCCTTGCTACTCCCTCTCCCATCATCGTACCTGTGCTGGTGTTCAGGAACAATGCCTGCATCGCTATCACTACGATGATCACTACCGAAGCTACATCCGAGATATCGAGACCTTTGCACCAGTAGTAGATGGTACCGAATGCCATCGCGGCACCTATTCCGAGACCCAGGCCGAATCCGTAGAAGATGGAATCCGAGAATCCTACGAACCTCTTCAGGTTCATCGTGACCAGTTTGGCCAACTCGACTATCGCACCGAACAAGATGGCGACAAGCAATCCCATACCGGGAATGGCGTAGAACGTCCACAGATATGTGTACAGGACGAAGAGGATCGTACCTTCCACCAATCCGACGGCGAACAGCATGAAGAGCCTGGGATCGCTGAAGAAAGGTTCCTCCACCGAAGGGTAGGTGTACCTTTTGAGTACCACGTACATCACGATCAGTGCGGCGCCCAATCCTATCAGGCCTGCCAATCCCATGCTAGCTTCCATGCAGGTTCCTAATGCCACCTGTATTTTAATTATTACGCCTGAGAACAGTAATCACACTATCTTGTCGTAATAGTGTGCGACCATACATGACGACTCGCACCTGCCGCATGAATTGCACTTGTTGGAATCCACATGGAACCCATCCTTGATGGTTATCGCGTGACGCTGGCACTTCTTTGCGCAGATGCCGCAGGACGTACACATCTGTGCCCTCAGCAATGCCTTGACCGAACGTTCGAACAAGACTTTGGCATCATCAAGGGATTTGGAGGTCACCGACACCTGCCCTCCGCCAAAAAGCTTGGCGGTACCGTTCTTGGTCTTCACGAGAGCGATCTCGAACTCCGAAGAATAACGTACATCACCGACTGTCCTCAGTGCATCCTCCACGGATGAGAAGTCCTTTGACCTCGGTACCGATACGATAGCCTCCACGGAGTATCCGCCTGCCGCACAGGATGATGCTCCCTTGAGCATCTTCATGGACGGCCCCTTCACCTTGGTGGGTTTCACCCTGAGATCCATATCCTCGGACAGTTTGACCATCTTCGGAGGCAGTACCTTCCACCTCCAGAATCCCATGTCCACGAACTCCTTGGGCAATCCCCTGTCCTCAGCGAAGCTGTAGAGATAATCGGACCATTCCTTGTGCAACTCGGGATGTATACGGCCGGTGTTCTTCCATTCGCTTGCAAGACATGATGCACAGAGATAGCACCCTATCCTCTCGAAGTCACGCTCGTACAGAGGATTGTACTCCAGACCCCTCATCCATATGTATCCCCAAATCTCGGCCGCAGACCATGACCTGACCGGATTGAGGTTCGTCTGATTGGGGACGAAAGGATTCTTCGAGACGAAACCTATCTTCGACCTTGCGAAGGACTCTAGCATCCTGTTGCCTTCGATCGTGACGGTTCCTTTGGGGTACTTGGATGATATCATCTCGGTTATCGGACCGAGTTTGCACACCTTACAGCACCATCTGAAGTCCTTGGCTGGAGGACCGAATGTATTGACATTCTCCCTGAATGCATCGTTCGCCTTCGCCTCATGCAACTCCATACCGTTCTTCCGAGCGAATGAATGCACATACTCCACGGTCTCAGGGAACTCCAATCCGGTATCGATGAACAGCAATTCGATATCCTTCACCGCTTTCATGGCAACACCCAGGGCGGCCAACGAATCCTTACCTCCCGAGAATGAGGCCGTCACCGGCAGTCTCTTGTCCTTCACGAATGAACGTATGTCACTGACGGAATTGCCCTCGATCCCTTTCAGATGATCGATGTTCGATGACACGAACACCTCCCTGTCCGATTCGGGGGACAGTATCATATCCGACCTGTTATCGAGATCCTTGATCTTCACGGCACGCTCCGCTTCCCTCAGATGTGTGCTGTCGGTCAGTGAGACACCTGCGCCTATCTTCTCCCCCTTCCTCAGGATGAGAGGTTCACCTACATCGAAATCACCTATCACGTCGGTGACTTTCTCGCCGGGAATGTTCTTACCCTTGAGGTGTCCCGACATGCCCGAGAACGTAACGATATTCTTACTGGCACATTCGGAGAACAGCTCCGCACCGGCCTGTCTGAGGTCCATCTGATAGTCATTCAGCATCAACGAGAACCTCATCACCGCGATGACCTGTCCGTGAGCGACGATCTCATCCGTACGATCCTCTCCGGGCACCTTATTGAGAAAGATCATCCTACCTTCCAACGGCTTCGATGTACCGAAGAAGCGTTCGAAAAGCGACAGCACCAGATCGACCCCTTCACCCATGCACGGCCTGATGTCGCCGGGGCTGTTGATCTCGAACTCACGTACCGGGTGCCCTTTGAAACACCTCTTCCCCAGGATCAATGTACCGCAGGTATCGCACCATAGGCAACTCTCCTTCCCGTGAGCCACATTGGTCTGTGCCATCGCTCTTATTACGCAAATGTTATACATAAAGTGGTTGTTGAACGGACATGGACAGTTTCAGGAACGCGAGGATCATCAATCCAGGCTTTGGAAAGAAGGCGTTCAGCAAGATCGAGATAAGGGACATCCTGATCTCCATACTGGTCCTATCCATATCTTTCACCATAATCCTCGTAAGGGGGAACCCTACGTTCTTCTCCAATGACACGGTGAAGAACATACTCTCCTTCTTCCTGCTATCCGTCGTGATGGTCGTCTTCAGCTTCATGCTCCATGAGATGGGACACAAGTTCGTGGCCCAGAGGATGGGCGCATGGTCCGAATACAGGATGTACCCTATGGGATTGGGGCTGTGTCTAATCTTCTCCTTGATCGGATTCCTTTTCGCGGCACCCGGTGCGGTGTACATCGCGGGAAGGATCGACGATAAGATGAACGGGAAGATCAGCATCGCAGGTCCTGCTGTGAATCTTGTCCTCGGTTTCATCTGCTACGGACTGTGGTTCGTAACTACCGGAAGGGTCTCGGCGATATTCTTCCTGATGGCCCACCTGAACGGATTCCTCGCAGCGTTCAACATGATACCCATATTCCCGTTGGACGGTTCGAAGATACTCAAATGGAACCCCGTGGTATTCGTCGTGGCACTTGCATTGGGTGTGTCCCTTGTCCTACTGACCTGGTGAGGATTCATCCTCGATTGTAGTCATATCCGACTGTAAGGCTTTCTCCTTGCTTATCCTATTGAAGAAGTAGAGCCCCATCCCTACAAGTGATGTTCCTCCGAACACATGTATCGCTACCATACAGTAGATGATTCCGTCGAATGGATCGACACCGAGATAGCCATAGGCAGCCAATGCGTACAATCCCAACTTCAGGAATGCCCAAAGCATGTAGAAGTACATCGAGATCCTAGCCTTCTTCATCGATTGCAACATGGAAGAACCGATACCCATCAAAGCAGCGAAAGGTATCAGGAAGACGGCAACCCTCATCGTCCAGACCAATTTGGGTAATATCCCTTGCATCGTCTCTTCCTGTGTCATGATGGACATCAGGGGTTCTGCGAAGATGAACAGGATGATCGCACCTATGATACTGATTATCAACGACAGCTTGACTGTGTACAGGTACCCTGTCTTCATCTTCTTCAGATCGTCCTGACCGTATGCAGTGGAGCAGACAGGGATCATCGCACTGTCCAAGGCCCTGCCGGGAAGGTTGACAACTCCGATATACCTCCACGGATAGTTGTAAAGGATGATCGCGGTCGTACCTCCCGCCATGATCAGGAAAACACGCTGTATCAGATCGGTTATGTTGGATATACTCAGCTGTACCGCCTTAGGGCCTCCGACCCCCAGGATCTCCTTCGCTGCCTCCTTGTCGGTGACGATGTCGCTACGACTCACCTTGACGGCACATTTACCCTTGGCATACCATGCTACACCTATTATCACGCCTGCCAATGCGGACAGGCATGTAGCCAGACCGGCACCCATATTGCCCATCCCCAATCCGTAGATCAGGATCGGATCGAATATCATGTTCAGGACGGCTGCACTTATCTGCACGATGGTGGACTTCCTTGCAGCACCCTCACCTCTCAAACATCCACCGATGACGGAATTCACGAGAATAGCCGGGGACAGAACAAGATATGGGAGCATGTACGACCAACTCTCGGCACGTACGTTGCCGGCACCCATGATGTCTATTATCCAATCGAAGGAGATGAACACCAGGATCGATGCTATTATGGCGAGGATCACACCCAGAATGATGGAATTAGATACCAATCTCCCTGCGACATGCATCTCGCCCCTTCCGATCCTGTAGGATATGGATGTGGTCGCACCGATACTAACGCCAAGGCCGGCACAAATCATCAATCCGTAGATGGGTACGACGGTGGCCACAGCCTCCGCTGAGACGTTGCCGAGTCCTGATACCCAATATGTATCGATGAACTGGTTGATCTCGACCACGAACATCGCTATGAAGAACGGGAGCACCATACTGCGTATGGCCCTCTTCGGTTCTCCCAATAGGATATCCAGGTCTGGTTTGTCCTGTCTCAGCAGATGTACCATCAGAACACCGGACTCAGATCAAGGATTCGACCTTGTTCAGCAAACACTTGATGTCCATCGACGCATCGGAATCGGGGAATGCATCAAGAAGGAGCTTTCCCTCTCTGTCGGCCTTGATAACATTCTTGTCGAATCTGATACCGATCGTGGAGTCCATATCAACACCGACAAGTTCCGCGGTCATTTTCAGATCATCCTCGTCGATGACCTTGTTGACGACCAGAAGCGTATTCTTCACACCCAGATCGTTCCCTAACTTCATGACCTGTCTGGAGACCTCCGATGATTTAGCTGTAGGTTCTGTCAATATCATATTGATGTCGAACTCCGAGGCCAATCCCCTTCCCAGGACCTCCGGTCCGGCTTGTGAATCCACGATGGCTACATCGTAATCTCCTGTCTCCTCTGCATAGTTCAACAGTATCTTTATCAGTGATATGGCGGAACAGAGACAACCGTCCCCTCCGCTCATGATCGCCCCCATTATCACTATGCGTATGCCGTCTTTGGTCAGAACTGAATGGTCCCTGAGTATCTCCTCGCCGGACACCTCTATTCCTTCCTCCTCGAGGTGCTCGGAGATCTGTACCCTGTCCTCCGTGATGGTGGACACCTTATCGAACGGTACGCCGAATCCCAATGCGAAATTCATACTTGGATCGGTATCAAAAACGATGACCCTCTTTCCTTCAGATGACATCATCTGACAAATCGCTGAAAGCGACGTGGTCTTTCCGACGCCTCCCTTGCCTGTGGCGATGATCTTCCTCATTTACATCCAACCCATATCACTTGTTTTTACCGGAGATCACAGAATAATCATACTCTCCACGGGGTTCCCCTTTAGGGACTTCTTCCTTGCGTTGAACTGACTGTCCTCGATCATGAATCCCAACTTCACAACAGAACCACCGTTGTCCTTGATAGTCTTTATGAGTTCGCATGCTACCGATCCCGATGACAGGATGTCGCCAATGACGACGAACTTCTTTCCCTTCATATCCTTCGGTGATGGCACATCCTTACCTGCGAGATTGCCGTCCTTGAGTATGAGCGGATCCCTCTTCAGGGCCGCCATACCGGCAGTCGAAAACACGATACCCGATGGATACAGGATGATCGCGCGGTCGAACACCTCACGCTCGAACATCTCCGACATGTACTTGACAGCCTCGTCGTACTTCGCATGGTCCGTGATCATGGAGAAAAGTATCTCCTCGGACTTGTCCATCATTCTGCCTCCACGGTAAGTGTCATCGAGAATACGGTCTCATCGAAGTCATCCGATGTCTTCGTGGAATCAGTGTACTTTGTAATAAATATGTAATCGCCCTTGTCCTTGATGGGGATCGTTAACTTTCCGGTAGCATCGGTCTTGAATTCCTCGATGTTCTGCCATGCCCTGTTATACACGAGGACCTTGTTGTTCGGCAACGGTTTACCTTCGTAAAGAACAGATACGGTAGCATCCGTGCCTACCTTGAACTTTCCTTTGCAGGGCATGATCTCCAATTCCGCATGTACGACCTCGCCTGCATCGTCGCTTCCCATAGGGATGATCCTTTTGGCCATCATACGGAAGGCGCCGGAATAGTTGGTCTTGGTGAAATCGCGCTTGCCGCCCCTGTGCCATCCTTCATCATCGGTGACCCATGTGGAACTGGAATCGATGTAGAAGGTGTACACCTTCGAACCGTTGTCGTTGAATGTGAACTGCCATCCCCTCGGCTGGTTGATGATATCCCTGTCAGGGGTGTCCATCCTGCCGTTGTCATCATAAACGATCGGATTCGCATAATCAGTAGGCATCGGTTTGTCCGGAAGGAGCTTGTGTCCGTAAAGTCCGATGACGGATATCTCGTCACCCTCTTTTTTTGTGCCTTCGATCCATATCTCATGCCCATAGATCATCCTGCTGAAGCTTCTTTCGGTCTCTCTATCCATGATGATGTCGGCGTTCTTGTCCATGAGTATGAGTAGCACTGATTTGATATTTATACATACTAATTCTGAACGATTGTGAATTGACGCATATCGTTACGATCTTAAACAATTGAAAGGGATCCTCGATAATACAAAATGAAAGATAATGAACAAGTTGTAAATTAACTTGAAACTTGTATCGGAATGGTGATTTGTCCATTATTTGTTCGATTATGTCAATAATTTCGTGGGCTAACAACCTCCCTCAATACTCTTCACAATATGAATCAGGATATGCGCCCTAATCATTATTCATCATGTTCAAAACACACTTAATAATACGAATTTTGTATTCGTATCACCAAAAACCATTTAATATTCAAAAAATGTTACTCGGAAATAATGGAACCTACTTCAGGAAGTTCGTTGTTTCAGCAGGCATACAAAAAATTGACCATCAAGAGGATAGGGTTCATAGTACTGTGTATAGTGGCATGTGCCATTCTTTCAGTCTTTGCAGCCACTATCGGGTCATACCCTGTGACTCCTGAGCAGGTATTCAATGAGATAATCAATACCGTATTAGGAAAGGAACACGAGAGTGTCGCTATCCACCATGTAGTCATGAATCTGAGAATGCCCGCGATCGTTACCTGTCTTGTAGGCGGTTTCGCATTAGCCGTGTGCGGTGTATGTATGCAGAGCATGCTGAAGAACCCTCTGGCCGACCCGTACACCATGGGTATTTCTTCGGGAGCGGGATTCGGTGCCGCCCTTGCTATCATCATCGGTATGGAGATCCTGAGCGGCGGAGGCGTTGTTGTCAACGCGTTCATATTCTCTATGATTCCTTCTTTGGTAATTCTTTTCCTAAGCAAGTTCCGTAACGCCACACCTACGATGATGGTCCTCTGCGGTATCGCACTGATGTATCTCTTCAACGCAGCGACTCAACTGTTCATGCTTATCGCCGATCCCGATGCACTTGCAGAGGTGTACACATGGATGATCGGATCGGTATCCGGAACTTCCATGGAAGAAGCAGGAATCATCTTCGTGTTCGCACTATTGGGCAGCATCTACGTACAGACTGCATCGAACCAGCTCAACATGATGGGACTGGGTGACGAGAGTGCTAAGACCATGGGA
>JAEEGL013602078.1_pt1 | contig 14783 bp, 15 predicted proteins | sample 9134231 | NCBI WGS metagenome assembly JAEEGL01 (sample SAMN16246548, study PRJNA631951) | gut metagenome | biome: gut microbiome; feature: rumen; material: fiber-attached | host: Bos | place: Iran: Karaj | collected 2018-10 | reverse complement strand
TGCAGTTTTTACAGGATCTATTTCTGCAGAAAGAAGTTTGTCTACTGTTGGAACATCGTCTTCTACTGGTGCATATTCTTCTACAACAGGTTCAGAAGCAAATGTTTCTTCAACTGGAGCTTCAATTGTAGTCTCTGTATTTTCTTCTGTAGATTCTGTTGTTACAGCTTCTTCTGTGCCTTCTAAATCTGCAAGAAGTGTTTCTGTAGTGTCAAAGTGATGTTCAAAAAGTGTATCTGGTGAATCAAACTGTACACCACTTTCTGCAGAATTTCCTGAATCGTTAGACTCATTTAAGATTGTATCTGTAGTTTCAAAAACAGGCTCGCTTGTCTGCTCTGTTCTTACATCACCCATAAAGTCTGTCTGATTAGATTCTACAAAAATGTCATCAGATTTTGGAATTGAGATTTCATCTGGAAGTTCAGAATCTGTTTCTTCTGTTTCATCAAACTGAATTGATTCAATATCAGGCTCTTCAAGATTTTTATCTTCAAAGTCGAATGATAAATCTTCAGAAAGTGATGTTTCTTCATTTTCTACAGGTTCATTTTCAACTACATCAACCTCTGGTTCTTCTGTTTCAGTTTCAAAGATTGGCTCTGAAGTTTCTTCCGTTGGCTGTTCAGGGAGGACTTCTCCTTCTGTGACTTCTGATGTTGTCATGATGTTTGCAAGTTCGTCGCCAGAAAGGGCAATAGTTTCATCGCCATCATCTGTAAAGAATCCGCCTTCATCTGTAGTTTCTTCGGTAACAGGCTCTTCTGATTCTGGAATATCAAGGTCTTCAAATACCTGTGTATCTTCTAAGGTAATTTCTGCGTCTTCTGGAACTGGAGTTTCTTCAACTACAGGTTCATCAACGATTGTATCATCTGAAGAAGACTCTTCATTAACAGTGTCTTCAGCTACCGGCTCAGTTTCTGTAGTTTCAAAACTAGTTTCTTCTACAGCTGGTTCGTCCAAAGAAATTTGAGTTTCTTCAAAAACAGGTGCATCTTCTTCAACTACTGGAGTTTCATCAAATACAGGAGTTTCTTCTTCTGTTACCGTAGTCTCATCAAAATTTGGAACTTCATCTTCAATTACTGGTGTTCCGTCAAAGACTGGAGTGTCTTCCTCTGTCACTGGTGTTTTATCAAAACTTGGAAGTTCATCTTCTGTTACCGGTGTTTCTTCAAAAACAGGAGTCTCTTCTTCCGTTACTGTAGTTTCATCAAAAGAAGGAATTGTATCTTCAACTGTCGGTGTTTCCGCAAAACCAGGAACTTCTTCCTCAATTGCTGGTGTTTCCTCAAAGGCTGGAACTTCTTCTTCTGTTACCGAAGTCTCTTCGAATACCGGAGCGTCCTCTTCTACAACTGGAGTCTCTGCAAAATCGGTTGCAGCTTCTTCAACTGCAGGTGTCTCCTCAAAAGCAGGAGTTTCTTCTACAATTGGTGTTTCCTCTACAACTGGAGTTTCACCTGCTGTAAAACTTCCTGCACTAAAGCCGTTAGCTTCGCGCTCTTTAACTTCGTTGATTTCTGATTTTAGCTTGTTAATATCATTTTTAAGGCCAGAAAGCTCTGCAACAATCTGCTGCAAGAGGTTAGTGGTTGTAGGATCTGGCTGTGCAACCTGTGCCAGCTGAGGTTCAACAGGAACTTCAGGTTCTTCTGTTTCTTTAATTTCACTGATTACAGGAGCTGATGACAAAGTATCTTCATCACCAATTGCAAGGTCATAATCAACAACTGCGTCTGCTGCCTTCTTTTCTTCTATATTCTGATTTACAGGAGTTTCCTCTGCGTCTGAGTCAATACCAAAGTCAGAAAGGTCTACTTCCTCTGTAGATACATTTGAGGTATCTGCAACGTAAGGTTCTTCTTCATCAAAAGAAACTGTGGTCTCTTCAGAAGTTTCTTCATTCTCAACTTCTTCTGAATCATCTGCTGTAAAGTCAGAATAATCATCATCAGTTTTATTATCTACTGTTTCCAAAGTGTCTGCTGAATCATCAAATGAAAGATCCATATCAAGAATAGGCTCTTCTTCAACTACAGATTCTTCTGCTGGAGCAGCACTTTCTTCAATTCCAAAACTACTTGTATCAATAAAATCGTCAAGAGAAACGCTTTCTGACTCTGCAGCAGGAGTTGATGCTGTATTATTAACTGCCTGTGCACCAGGTTCTTTTCCTGGTTCGTAGCCGTTGTTTCCGCTTGCTACAGAATCATCAGAGAATCCGTCTTCCAAAAAGTCATCAAGAGAGACTTCTTCTTCGCCAGGAGCAAGCTGGATTGTTTCCTGATTTTCTTCTTTTGGAGAAGCAGGTTCGTCAATTGAGTCAAAGTTGATTTCTTCAAATTCTACGTCAGAATTATTTGCTTCTGTATTAACTTCAATTTCATCTGAAAAAGAATTACCAGTATGTTCTGTGTTTTCTAAGCTAAACTCAGAAATATCAATGTCTGGAGTTGCTTCTGAATCAGAAACTTCATCATTCGAAGGGGTATCAAAAGATTCATCGATTTCTGGAATATCAACTGCAGTTTCTTCTACAACTGGTTCTTCAAGATTTTCTGTTTCAAAGGCTGCATCTTCCGGGAAGTCATGAAGAACAACTTCGTCAGTGCCCTCATCATTAGAAATTTCTTCGCCGTTTGCAAACATCATTGATTCGTCAACTTCCTGTTCAGAAACGCTGGTTGTATTTGCAATATTCATTAATTCATCTGTTGTAAGGGTTGTATTATCATCTTCTGTAAAAGATGTTTCAGCGGGATTTTCATCTATCTTAGTTTCATCAAAATTTATATCGTTTTTAAACATGTCCGAAAACTCAGAATCATCAAATTCAGGAATGTCTAAGGTATCGTCAAGCTGTGTATCTGTAATGTCTTCTGGAGTTTCTGATGTATTTTTTACCCAAACTCCGTAACTTTCTAATTCATTTGTATTTTCTTCTGGTTTACTCATATTTTTCCCCTTATAGAGTATAAAATTCCGCTATTTTATTATCGGTAGAAACGTGCAAAAAAAATAGAGAAATATAAGTTATTCTATTATAACATACAAATTGAGAATTGCAAAAATAAGATTTTTTAAGTTTTAGTGTGATTTTTTGATAAACCTGTTTGATTCAAGCGTTGCCAGAAACTGAATAACGCGGTTTATCATCTTGTCTTTTTCTGACGGAAAAGCGTTTTCCATTGCTTCTACAAGCTGCATGACTGTATTTTTACCGTCAATGCAAAGCCAAAGCTTAGAGCCATATTTATCTAAAGAAATGCGGCTAAAACGAGGTCGTTTAAAAAATTTTTGTGCTACGGCATTGAAAAAGCCTTTGTTTTCCATCTGGATTTCTACAATGCCGTTTTCTTTCTGACTCCATGGAAGGTCTTTGTTTAAAACAAAGACCATATCCATGTAATTGGCAGAAAGTTTTTTAGTTTTCTGCTTCATCAGGTTTATTTCTTAAGTTTCTTGTTAGCAAATACGTAGTAGAGAGCCATCAATGCTGCAAAGAAGATTACTCCTCCAGCGTTTCCAAGAGCTCCACCCATATCCATTACTGCAAGAAGGTTTTTGCCGTTTACAGGGATTACTGCAAGAATTGCAAGAATAATACCTACAAGACCTTCGCCAGCAATAAGTCCTGAACCAAAAAGAATTCCGTTTTCTCCGGCTTCTTTTCCAGCTTCTCCCTTTCTGTCGAACCATGCTCTCAAAAGACCGCCAATCCAGATTGGTGTTGAAAGATGGATAGGAAGGTAAAGACCTACAGCAACTGGAAGAACAGGAATGCCTACAACTTCAATTGCAATACCAATTCCAGCACCTGTAAAAACAAGAATCCAAGGAAGGTTTCCGCCCATAACGCCTTCTACAACAAGTTTCATCAATGTTGCCTGTGGAGCAGGAAGTTCTTTTGAACCGAATCCCCATGCTTTGTCCAGAAGGAACATAATTCCGCCGATTGCAAGAGCAGCTGCAACCGAACCAATCAATTCACCAATCTGCTGGTTTCTTGGTGTAGCACCAACGATGTAACCAGTTTTAAGATCCTGTGAAATATCACCAGCCATACATGCAATGATACAAATGATTGTTCCAATACAGATTGCAGAAATCATACCTGCGATTCCTGTATGTCCTGTAGATTTAAGAAGGGCAGTTGCAATAATCAATGTTGCAATTGTCATTCCAGATACAGGGTTGTTAGAAGAACCAACAATACCAACCATACGGCTTGAAACTGTTGCAAAGAAGAATCCAAAAAGCACGATAATCAAAGCTCCAAGAATTCCAACTGGAATAGCTGGAAGAAGCCAGATTGTAATTACGATAAGTGCTGCAAGTGCAAAAAGGAATGCTGAAGGAAGGTCGCGGTTTGTGCGTTCTTCTGAGGCTACTTTGTGACCAAAGCCACCAACTGCTTTTGTGAATGTTCTGATGATTGTTGGAAGAGATTTAATAAGGCTGATAATACCGCCTGTTGCTACGGCTCCGGCACCAACGTAACGGATGTAGTTACTCCAGATTCCCCATACGCCAAGTTCACTTACAGGAACTTTTGCAGGAGCAAGCTGTAATGTGCTTCCAAAGAGATTAATCAATGGAATTGCTACAAACCAGCCAAGAAGTCCACCTGCGAACAGGTAAGAAGAAATCTTCTTTCCGCAGATAAAACCAACACCGGCAAGAGATGGAAGAACATCTGCACCGAATCCAGATCCTACAGATTTAATGCTCCAGTCGATTTCGGAAGGGAAAAGTTTAAGTCCGTCTGCAATGAATTTGTAAAGAGTAGAAATACCAAGACCTGAGAATACAAGTTTTGATTTTTCTCCACCTTCTTCACCAGCAAGAAGAACTTCTGCACAAGCAGTTCCTTCTGGGAATGGAAGTACCCCGTGCTCTTCTACAATGAGTGCAGAGCGGAGTGGAACCATAAAGATAAGGCCGAGTAATGCAGCACAAAGTGAAATGATTGCAATTACCCAGAAAGACGGCTTATGAATAACATCGCTTTCTGAGGCCCACATAAACAAAGCAGGGAGTGTAAAGATTGCTCCTGCAGCCAAAGATTCTCCGGCTGAACCAATGGTCTGAACCATATTGTTCTCAAGGATAGAATCACGCTTCATGATGATTCTGATAATTCCCATTGAGATAACGGCAGCTGGAATTGAAGCTGAAATTGTCATACCTACGCGAAGGCCCAGGTATGCGTTTGCAGCACCAAATAGCACTGCAAGCAGGATTCCCAGGACAATAGATACCGGAGTAATTTCCGGAAGAATTCTATCGGCAGGAATAAATGGTTTGAATTTTTTTTCTTCCATAACGATTTATTAATCCTTTATGTATAGAGTGTGATAGGGTCACTATTATATCATAAAATGTTAGTAACATCTAATAATGAAATTTTATAATTTGACTCTAAAAATCCGTGCAGAATTTTTGTTACCTTGCCGATAAATTTACAAATGAAATGTGCAAAATATTTGTTCTCAATTTTTGTTGGAACTGCAATCTACGTATGTCTCTCTCTCTGCTTTGGTCAGAATGGAATGCGCTGCTATAAACAGCTTGAACAGCAGAAAATTTTATTAAGCAGACGTACAAGTGAAATTCAAAATATTAATTCGGAGCTTTCTCTTGAGTATTCAGCTTTGCAGAATGATAAGGCTGTAATTTCTGCCTATGCGCGTAAGCTGGATTACGTTAGTAATGGAGAAAAACTTGTAAAAATCACAGGGCTTAAGCCTGCGCAGACAACTCTTTATGATACAGGAACTGTGCTAAGGCATGTTGAACCTGACTTTCTTTCTGAACAAGCTTGTAAAATTATCAGTGTTTTTATTACAATCCTTTGTCTTGGAGTGATGTTTCTTTTTGATGTAAGTAATGGTAAAATCTCCTTTAAAAAAGAACATTCACCAATGATTAAAGGAATTCCTGTATATGATTTTAAACAAATCTGATGAAAACTCTTCTTACGCGTGTATAGACGCTCTTAAAAACGGAAAAATCGTTATAATTCCAACCGATACAGTTTATGGATTTTCTGGAATCGTACTTCCAAAAAATCCGCTGGACGGCGATGCAAAAATCAAAAAAATTAAGGGAAGGGCGGAAACAAAGCCTTTTATCCAGCTGATTGCAACTCCAGAAGATATAAAAAAACACACAGATGATGAAATTCCTTCGGAATTGCTGTCTTACTGGCCGGGACCTCTTACAATTATTGTAAATAATAAAAACGAATCTTTAGACGGCCTTAAAACCATTGCGTTCCGCTGTCCGGGAGATGAATGGCTCAGAAATATTATTGCAGGTACTGGTGCTCCAATTTATTCTACAAGCGTAAACCGCAGCGGAAATCCTGTTTTAGATACAGAAGCAGCAATAAAAGCTGAGTTTGAAAAAGATGTTGATTTAATTGTTCTTGATGGAGATAAAAAAAGTGCCGTGCCTTCCACAATCGCAAGCGTTGCCTGCGGCGAGGTAAAAGTACTCCGTCAGGGTGCTGTAAAAATTTAGTTCGCTCTTGTCCAGGTTACAGGAATGTCGGCATAAACAACAGTGCCGCTATCCTGTACCAGCGTACGTTTTTGACCAATCAGTGTATTTGAATCGCTTGCTGTAAGGGTCCATTCAATTGGCTGGGCGTTTACAGCATGTTCCAGCGCCTCTTCGCGCGAAAGTTCTGGAAAATAAGACGCATTAGATTTTTGATTTTGAGTAATTGTAATCTTTTTGCCTGAAGTTTCATCCAGTTTTATAACAATGTTCATGCTGGCGCCGTTGTTAAAAATTACAAATCCTCGGCCGCCTCGCATTATTACAACTTTGTTCAGGCCGTTTTCTGCCTTCCATGTACCGGAAAGAAATTCTGTAGAAACTGTTGATTTTGCAGGGGGCATATCGTTTTGTTGTTTAGCTGCGTTGTCAGAAGGGGAATCTCCCCCTTTTGTAATCAGATTATTTAGAGAAGCCCTTAAGTTTTCTTTTGGCTCCATCAGGATTTTGTAGAAAGAATCGTATTCCTTTGTTTTTGTAACTTCTGAATTTTCATGAACAATATGGAATACTGCTACCCAGTTATCTGAATTTTCTTTTTTATTTATTTCTGCAAAAAAGGTTTTTTTAGCAGGAGCAAAAGTTGATTTATCAAGATTTTCATATTCTTTAAATTTGAACTCAGAGCGTCTGTCTGTTACAGAAAAACCCTGAATCTCTGAAAGCTGGGTAAAGTAAAGATCACTTGTCAGCTTTGCCATATTCAAATCAAGGGCATCAGAAAATATTCCGCAGTAATCAATTTCAAATTCCTGCGAATGTAAAAAGCCTGTAAAAAGTGTAAATAAGAGAAAAATTAAAATTGACTTAGACTTTTTTAATTTTCTTTGCAAACTCTAATCCTCAAATATCCTATCCTCTGAGTCTTTCCGAAAACTCTCTCTGGATTTCGCGTTTAACGTCGCGGTCTTTTATGCTTGCCCGCTTATCAAACTGCTTTTTACCTTTACAAACTCCAAGAGTTACCTTTACTCTGCCTTTTACAAGGTAGAAATTAAGCGGAATAAGAGTAAATCCTTTTTCTTCAACCTTGCGGATCAGCCGTTTTATTTCCTCCTTATGAAGAAGAAGTTTTTTAGGTCTGTCCGGATCGTGATTAAAAATAGATGAATACACATATTCCGATATATGAAAGTTTTTAAGCCAAACTTCGTTATTTATAATTTCGGCAAAAGAATCAGGAAATGAAATATTTCCATTTTTTACTGATTTTACTTCTGTTCCTACAAGCTCAAGTCCGCATTCGTAAGTTTCTTCTACAAAGTAATCAAAGCGGGCTTTTCTGTTGTCTGCAATAATTTTTCTTTCGTCTGCCATAACTAACGGAATTATATAATTAAATCAGTCTGTTGTAAAAGCACTTTATATGTGATATTTTTATTTAAAAAGATTTTTCTGAGGAAAGTATGAACAACAGATTATTGCATTATTCTCATCCGCACAAAGTTCAGACCCATGTTCGCATTTTTTTTACTATTTTTAATGCGATTTTTTTATTTGTAATTCTTAATCTTATCCTTACTTATCTTATTTTTCCTGTTCATCAGTCTTCAGTTTCGATGATTCCTGACATTGAAGAAAATTCAATGGTTATGGTTTCTCCGTTTGCTAAAAAAATGGAAAGAGGGGACGTTGTTCTTTTAAAACCAAGAAAGACTTTGCAGCTTACAAAGTTTCAGCGTTTTTCTGATATGTTTGTACGTTTTTTTACAGCACAGCAGGTTTCTCTTTTTGAAAAGCCAAACTTTCCTGGAACTAACAGTCAGATTCGCCGCGTAGTGGGGCTGCCTGGAGACAGAATTTACATGCGCGATTACGTTTTGTACGTAAAACCTGCCGACGGAAAATATTATCTTACTGAATTTGAAATTGCAAAAGCTCCGTATAATGTTACATTTTTTACAGCTCCGTCGGAGTGGGATGCTTACCTTGGTGTAAAGGGTTCATTTGATGAAATTATTCTTGCAGACGATGAATACTTTGTACTTGGTGATAACAGAAAATCAAGTGATGATTCGCGTCTTTATGGTCCTGTAAAAATGGAAAATGTTATTGGTAAAGTTGTTTTGTGCTATTTTCCATTCCATAAGTTCCGTCTTTTTTAGGAATGAACTGCACTAATCCCGCTTTATATATTCATATTCCTTTCTGTATTTCTAAATGTCAGTACTGCGATTTTTTTAGCATTGGCGGTTCTAAAGATGTTTCCCAGTCTTATGTTGACGCTCTTTGTGGTGAAATAAAAGAACGCGCAAAAGCCTGTGGGGGGCAGAGCTGGAAGTCCGTTTACATTGGAGGAGGCACACCAAGCCTCTTATCTTCTTTGCAGATTAAGCAGATTTTAGATGCCGTTAAAAATGCAGCGGTTCTTTCTGAGCAATGCGAAGTAACAATTGAAGCAAATCCAGATGATATTACAAAAGAATTTCTTTTAGGACTTGAAAGTGCAGGCATTAACCGTATTTCGGTTGGAATTCAATCTTTTAGTGATAAAGCTCTTTCTTTTTGTAAGCGCCGTGCCAATGTTCAAAAAAATAAAGAGGCACTTAGTCTTATAAATAAGTTCTGGAAGCATCGATTTTCTGTAGATTTAATCTGCGGCTTACCTTTTGAAACAGAACAGAGTTTTATAGAAGGCCTTTCTAGCGTAATTTCGTATAACCCGGATCATATTTCAATGTATTCCCTTACTTTTGAAGATGAAACTCCGTTTGGAAAGCTTCTTAATCAAAAAAAACTGGACTATGACTTTGAATTTTCTGACAGCTTATGGCTTAAAGGCCGCGAGTTTTTAGAACAGCACGGATATTTACAATATGAGGTTTCTAATTTTTGCAAGCCCGGTAACGAAAGTTCTCATAATCTTTGCTACTGGAATCATAAATCTTATTTAGGCTGTGGAAGCGGTGCTACAGGAACTCTTTATGCTGCAGATGGCAGTGCCCTCCGCTATACAAATACAACAGATATAAAAGAGTATGTAAAATCCGCAGTTTCAAACTGCCAGACAGAAAATATTGATGTAAAAACTTCTATAGTTGAATATTTTATGATGGGTTTAAGAAAAATCAGCGGCGTGAATGAAGAAGATTTTAATAAATGCTTTGGAATAAGCGCCGGCTTTCCGTCATATGTAAAAACACTTTCTGCCTCGTGGCAAAAAAAAGGACTTTGCCAAATGTCAGAACAAGGTTTTACACTTGGAAAGTCCGGTATTTTATATTTAAATCGCTTTATTCTTGAACTTCTGGATCTGTCTGATCAGGAAGAGGGATTGTAATAGAAAAACAGCTTCCTTTTCCTTTTTCTGATTCTACATCAATCTTCCAGCCGTGAGTTTCTATAATGTTCTTTACAACAGAAAGTCCAATTCCCATGCCTTCTTCTCGACGTGAATTAGAAGCGCGGTAGAAAAGATCAAAAATATTTGCAAGGTCTGTTTCGCTGATACCAATTCCAGAGTCGCAGATTTTTACAATTATTGATTTATCCTGCTCATATGCGCAGATTTTAATTTCGTCACCTTCTTCTGTGTATCGAAGGGCGTTTCCAATAAGGTTTTCAAAAACCCGGTTTACAAGCTGTTCGTCATAAGGAATTATATATTCATTTGGAAGGTTTACTTCACTTATAAGTACACGATTGAATACGCTGATTGTACTTTCTGCATCTGAAACAATATGTTTAATAAGCTTTGTAATTGGCTGTGGAGCAAGGGTTTTTCTTAAATCGCTGTTTTCAAGCTTTACAAAGTTTATAAGCGTATTAATCATGTTTTCAAGGTGGGTTGCCTTTGAAATTATCAGATTAAGAGCGTGAATTCTGCCTTCCTTTCCTTTAATAACACCATCAGAAATTGCTTCTGCGTATCCTTTAATAATGGCAATTGGTGTTCTGAGGTCGTGGCTTATACCCATAATGAATTTATTTTTACGGTTCTGCCCGTCAAGAAGAGACTTTCTCATGGTTTCAAGGCTGTTAGAAATTGATGTAATTTCGTTTTGTTTGATTGAAGTGTTGTAGTCAATTTTTACATCAAGATTTCCCTGTGCAATCTGGCTCATCTGTTCCTGAATATTGATGATTGACTGGAACATGTTTTTTGCAAGTTTAATCAGCACAATAATACTGATTGTTACCAGAAGGGCAATGAATATAAAAAGCGGTACAAAATAGTCGCGCGGATTTTTCTGATGCATGTCCTTTTTTGGAATGCGGGTTACAATTGTATATTCATCATCATCAAAATAATGGGTTGTAAACTGATAGATGTAATTTTCTTCTGCAGCCTGAAAAAAAGGAATAATGTTATAAGGAGTTAAAACTGTTCCTGCAGTTATGTTTTTGATTGTAGAAATAATGATTTTTCCGTGACCATCAATCAAAAAACAGTCAAATTCTGGTGGTAAGTCTTCAAAAGTGCCGGAAAGAGGGCCTTCTTCGTTCTTAGAAAGTGCACGTTTTTCCTGAAGCTCAAGTTTTTTTAAGGATTCCTTATCTTGAGTCAGGAAACGTCTTTTTGTGTGCTGATATAAGTAATTATTTATTCCAATAAACATAACACACAAAATCGGAATAGCAATAATTATCCCTGCAAGAAGATAAAGTTGTTTTCTGAGATTCATTTAATCCTCCGAATTATGTGTTATATTCAGAAAATTTTTAGTTTATGATGCAGTCCGGGTTGAATACATAGCCTTTTCCAAAGACTGTTTTAATGTATTCTTTGTCAGAACCTTCTGTGTGAAGCTTCTTGCGAAGTCGCTGGATGTAAACTGCAACAGCTGTAATATCACCAAAGTCAACTTTCCAGACAGCCTGATAAATCTGCTCTGGAACAAGAGTCTTTCCTGCATTTTTTACAATGTATTCAAGAACTTCGTATTCCTTTGAAGAAAGTGGAATCTTCTGACTGCCTTTTTTAAGAACGCATGAGTTAAGAAGAAGGGTAAAGTCGTCAAAACGAATAGACTCTTCTGCTTTAGCAGATGCAGAAATCTGTCGGCGAAGGTTTGCATTTACTCGCGCAACAAGAACACTTGGGGAGAATGGTTTTGTAACAAATTCATCTGCTCCAAGTCCAAGGCCTTTAATCATATCTTCATCTGCATCACGTGCAGAAAGAATCATCACTGCTGGTCTTTCGGCTTCAGAATAGCGTTTGTTCAATTCGTTTAAGAAATCAAATCCGCTCATTCCTGGCAAATTCAAGTCGAGTATAATAAGGTCAGGCTTGCGGTCCTTATCAAAATTGGCAAGTGCATCCTCAGCGTTGTAGAAAGCTTTTGTACCAATTTCTGATTTTGAAAGATAAAGGCAGATTAACTGCGAAATTGATTCTTCATCTTCAATTACATACACATATGGAAGTTTGCTCATATCACTCATGCTTAAAATTATAGTAAGATATAACAAAAATGTGTAATAATTTTTTGTTAATTTTAAAAAATAAACATTAGAAATTAGGTTGAAATATAGAAAAAAAAGATTATAATTTTAGATTATGTAGGATATAAAAAATTCCGAAAATTAAAAAGTATGATTGAAGTTATGCGTTTGGATGGGAAAAGTTACTGGGTAAATCCACACATGATAGAAAGTATGGAATCTAATCCTGATTTAACATTAACAATGTTGTCGGGAAAAAAACTCATCGTAAAGAATTCTCCACAAGAAATTATTGATAAAATTATCTCATACCGTAAAAAAGTCGGTACAAGCTGGCAAGAGGTGTTGTAATGGATATAGCTACTATAATTGGTATTGTTGGTGGTGCTGTAATGATCGTCATGTCGGTTGTTACTTCTGGTGGTACTTTGGGAGGAATTATTGATATTCCATCTGCAGCCATGACAATTGGCGGTTCTTATTTCGCCATGTTCATTGCCGCTCCTTTAAAAAATATTCTTAGCTTGTTCAAAATTATGGGCCGTGCGTTTAAGGTTCCGGATTTTGGAGAAAAAAACATTGTAATTAATATGCAGGCACTTTCAGAAAAAGCCCGCCGCGAAGGTATTCTTGCTTTGGAAGATGGACTTGATGATCTGGAAGACCAGTTTATGAAGATGGGACTCCGTCTTGTAGTAGATGGTACTGACGGTAACATTATTCGTGCCGTTATGGAAAATGAAATGAATCAGTGTGAAGCACGCCATATGTACTGGGTAGGACTTATTAACGCATGGGCGGGATTTGCTCCTGGTTTTGGTATGATGGGTACTGTAGTAGGTCTTATTGGTATGTTGAACAACCTTGAAGATAAGTCATCACTTGGTCCTAACATGGCGGTTGCGTTGATTACAACACTTTACGGTTCCATGCTTGCAAACTGGCTTATTACTCCGTTCTCTACAAAACTTCTTGCACATAACCAGCAGGAAATGCGTGCAAAAGAAATGGTAATTGAAGGTGTTCTTGCAATTCAGGCCGGTGAAAACCCACGTATTATGGCTCAGAAACTTCTTACTTATCTTGATCCAGTAACAAGAAAAGCAATTGAAGCTGATGTATTGAAAGACTAATTTAGGCGGATAAAATGGGAAAATCGAAGGAACCTGAAAAACCGTCGGCTGCCTGGCAAGGTACCTATGGTGATATGATTACCCTGATGCTCTGCTTCTTCGTAATGCTTTATGATCCGTCAGAAATCGATATCACAACACTTGCAACAATTACTCAGAACCTGCAGATGAACGAAACAGAATCTGTTTCTGGCGGTCTTTCATTGTCTTCCGGTAAACTTTCTGACCTTGGTAATATGATTAACTCCCTTCCTTCTCTGGAAAAGGGACGTTCTTTAGGTCTTGCAAAAAAGAAGGCAGTAAGCCTTTTTGCTCCAGATATAAAATCAAGCAGAATTACCATTACAAGTGATGAGCGCGGACTAATAATCACTCTCCTTTCTGATAACTTTTTTGACGAGGGAAGTGCGGTACTTAATATAGAAGAAACGCGCGATACTTTACTTCGCCTTGCAGACTTTTTTAAGTCGCCGGAAGTAAAAGACCGCCGTTATAGAATAGAAGGTCATACAGACAATACTCCGGTTCCTTTTGGTTCAGAGTTTACAAGTAACTGGGAACTTTCGGCACAAAGAAGTATTAATGTTCTTCATTATTTGGCCGATTATGGAGTAAACGAAAATAGTTTTTCGGTTGCCGGGTACGCTGATACAAGGCCTAAGTTTTCTAATGAAACGGCTGAAGGGCGTGCGTATAACAGACGTGTAGATATAATTATTCTAGACGAGGGGCATTTTTAATGTTACTATATATAGAGATTTGCTGGAGGGGAAATGGCAGATAACGATGATATCAACCTGGATGATGGTGGAGAAGCATCTTCATCAGCTTCAGACAAGAAAGGCGGCTTGGGCGGCTTAGTCTCAGGTCTTTTAAAATGGATTATAATCGGTCTTGCGGCAATTATTGTAATTGTAGTTGTTGTTGTAATTACAGTTAAAATTGCAAGCAAAAATACTTCTACTATAACTGCAATCCCATCTTCAGAAGAATATGTTTCTGGTCAGAGAGAAATTTTTGATTGGTATACATCTTTGGGAATTATCCAGACATCAACTTGTGATGATCCTCCTCCAACCGTTCGTGTGGATGTGGCTCTTGCATACAAAAAAGATGATAAGGCAACATCAACAGAAATTACTCAGCGTAACGTTGAATTAAAGGCTTTCTTACGTCGCTATTTCAGCAGTAAAACTGCTGCGGAACTTAGAAATCCAAACAACGAAGATGCATTGGAAAATGAACTTAAGAACGGCATTAATGATAAGATTTTAAGCAGTTCAAAAATACGTGATGTTGTATTTCAGTCGAAAGACGTTATAGAACAGAATTAATAAAGGTGGAATGTGAATGAACGAGGTTCTGTCACAGGACGAAATTGACCAGCTTCTTACTGCCATCAGTTCGGGCGATTCCGAAGTTGATGACTTTAAGCCGGTTAATAGTGCCCGCAAAATAAAGATTTACGATTTTAAGCGTCCTGATAAATTCTCAAAGGAGCAGTTGCGTACAGTTTCTAACATGCACGAAACTTTTGCGCGTTTAACTACTACTTCTTTGTCGGCACAGCTTCGTTCTCTTGTTCACTTTCACGTAGCGTCGGTAGATCAGCTTACATACGAGTAATTTATCCGTTCTATTCCTACTCCGACAACTCTTGCAGTAATCAATATGGACCCTCTTAATGTTAAC
>JAEEGL012187454.1_pt1 | contig 14783 bp, 10 predicted proteins | sample 9134231 | NCBI WGS metagenome assembly JAEEGL01 (sample SAMN16246548, study PRJNA631951) | gut metagenome | biome: gut microbiome; feature: rumen; material: fiber-attached | host: Bos | place: Iran: Karaj | collected 2018-10 | reverse complement strand
TTCGTAGCAGGCTTCATGGGATCACCTCAGATGAACTTCCTTGATGCTATCGTAGAAGTACAGGGCGAGACAGCTTACCTTAACGTAGCAGGTCATTCGATTCCTCTTCCTCCCGCTAAGTCCAGAAAGCTTATCGAAGGCGGTTATGACGGAAGAAGCGTAACATTCGGTATCCGTCCCGAAGACGTTTATGATTCCGAAATGTATGTTGAAACATCTCCTATGAGCGTATTCGAATCCCAGATTAAGGTTTACGAATTGCTTGGTGCAGAAGTATTCTTATACTTCGATCTTGAGATGTTCCCTATGACAGCAAGAGTAGATCCCAGAACAACAGCAAGACCCGGCGATACAATCAAGTTCGCTCTTGATGTTGAAAAGATCCACGTATTCGACAAGGAAACAGAACTTGTTATTACCAACTAGTATTAAAGGTTTAAACACCATGATTAAGGAAGTGCAGAAATGCACTTCCTTTTTTATGACGTGTGAGCCGTACCTCCCGAAAACAGGCTTAAAATTTGACAATCACCTTACAATGTGTGAAAATATATGAGAGTGTGGACGGGGTAGCGCGTATGGATATTTCCAAAAAATTAAAAGATTTAAGAGAGAACAAAGGTTTTACGCTCGAGGAACTCGCAGAGAAATGCGAGAGGGACGTCGAGCTTGTCAAAGGCTGGGAAGACGGCTCTGTTGTGCCTTCGGCATCGGATCTTATCGGGCTTTCCAAGGTCTATGAAATGACCATGGACGAAATGATATACAACGATGCGGAAGCTCCCGAATACAATGCCGAAAAAGGTACTTACCAGAATATTTCCGGGAAAGGCAAGAAGAAGACCGGCAAAAGCAAAGGGTTTACCAAGGAAGAAAGATTTACGCTTCTTATTTTCCCTGTTCTTTGTCTGTTTGCTTTTCTTGTGCTCGGTCTGGGACTCGGACTCTGGCATCCCGGATGGATGGTATTTATCATTGTGCCCGTTTATTATGCCGTGATAATCATATCGAGACATATAGGCGTGGACGCCGAGCAGGCCGTTGAAGAATATATGGACGAAGACAAATAATCCAAAGGAGACATAAATAAAATGATAGAATTATTTGAGGGCGGAGCCTATCTTTTAAACGGAGATAAGCTTGTAAAAGATTCCCCGGAGGCTTTAAGCGAAGTTAAGAGCCTTACAGGCAAGGATACTTCGAAGGAAGAAGCTAAAAAAGGTACAATGGCTTATGACATATTGAAGAAGCACAACACTTCCGACAATATGGACAAGCTCAAAATAAGATTTGACAAACTGACATCCCACGATATTACTTTCGTGGGTATTATTCAGACCGCGAGAGCTTCGGGACTTGAAAAATTCCCCATGCCCTACGTTCTTACCAACTGTCACAATTCGCTTTGCGCGGTAGGCGGTACCATCAACGAAGATGATCACATGTTCGGTCTTACATGCGCCAAGAAATACGGCGGAGTTTACGTACCCCCTCATCAGGCAGTTATTCATCAGTTCGCAAGAGAAATGCTTGCCGGATGCGGCAAAATGATTCTCGGTTCGGATTCTCACACACGTTACGGTGCACTCGGTACCATGGCAATGGGCGAGGGCGGACCCGAACTTGTAAAACAGCTTCTCAATCAGACATACGATATAAATATGCCCGGCGTTGTGGGTGTTTATCTTGAAGGCGCACCCGTTAAGGGAGTCGGTCCTCAGGACGTTGCGCTTGCAATCATCGGTGCCGTATTCGGCAACGGATACGTTAAGAACAAAGTAATGGAATTCGTGGGCCCCGGCGTATCGAATCTCACACCCGATTTCAGAATCGGTATCGATGTTATGACCACCGAGACCACATGTCTTTCTTCCATTTGGAGAACCGACGATCAGGTTAAGGAATTCTTTGAAATTCACGGCAGATCGGAAGATTATGCAATGCTCAATCCTTCGGATGTGGCTTATTACGACGGAATCATCAGAATCGATCTTTCTGCTGTCAAGCCCATGATTGCAATGCCTTTCCATCCGAGCAACACATATACCATCGAAGAATTAAACGCAAACCTTCTCGATATTCTCGACGATGTGGAAAAGAAGGCTCTTGTTTCACTCGACGGTGCGGTTGAATATTCGTTAAAAGACAAGGTAAAAGACGGCAAATTTGTCGTTGAACAGGGTATTATCGCAGGTTGTGCCGGCGGCGGATTCGAAAACATCTGCGCAGCGGCCGACATCCTCGACGGAAAATACATCGGCAACGGTGCTTTCACATTAAGCGTATATCCCGCTTCAATGCCCGTATATATGGAAATTATCAAAAACGGATGCGCTGCAAAGATTATGCAGACCGGTGCGGTTCTTAAAACCGCATTCTGCGGTCCCTGCTTCGGTGCAGGCGATACACCCGCAAATAATGCATTCAGCATCCGTCATTCAACAAGAAACTTCCCCAACAGAGAAGGTTCCAAACTTCAGAACGGCCAGATTTCGTCCGTTGCCCTTATGGACGCCCGTTCCATCGCCGCAACAGCCGCAAATCACGGCGTTCTTACGGCTGCTACCGAATTTACGGGCGATTTTAACAAATACAAATATTTCTTTGACAAAGAGATTTACGCAAACCGCGTATTTGATTCAAAGGGAATTGCGGATCCCGCCCAGGAGATCCAGTTCGGTCCCAATATCAAGGACTGGCCCAAGATGTCGGCTCTGCCCGAAAATCTGCTCTTAAAGGTTGTATCCGAGATTCACGATCCCGTTACCACAACTGATGAGCTTATTCCTTCGGGTGAGACATCCTCATACCGTTCGAACCCTCTCGGACTTGCGGAATTCGCTCTTTCAAGAAAGGATCCCGAATACGTGGGCCGCGCCAAAGCGGTTCAGGTTGCGCAAAAAGCAATCGAAGACGGAAAATGTGCCGGAGAGGCTGTTCCCGAAGTCGGTGCGGTTATGGATATCGTTAAAAAGACATTTACGAATGTATGTCGCGAAAACCTCGGCGTAGGCTCCACAATCTTCGCGGTTAAGCCCGGCGACGGTTCCGCGAGAGAACAGGCGGCAAGCTGCCAGAAGGTACTCGGCGGTTGGGCAAATATCGCAAACGAATATGCTACCAAGCGTTACCGTTCGAATCTTATCAACTGGGGTATGCTTCCTTTCATCATCGAAAAGGGCGATCTTCCTTTCAAAAATCTCGATTACATATTCCTTCCTGACATCAAGCAGGCGGTAATCGACAAAAAGGAAAATATCGATGCTTATGTGGTTAAGGACGGCGAGCTTAAGAAGTTTAATCTCGGAATCGGAGAGTTAACCGATGAAGAAAGACAGATCATCTTAAAAGGCTGCCTGATCAATTACAACAGAGTATAAAAACAGAATAAAAATCGGTTCGTTTTCAGTCGAAAAAGACCGTGTTTAGCGGGTTTTCATCACTGTCAAATAAAAATGTTTTTAGTTCATGCATATTTATTTATAGTTGATGAAAACCCCCTTTTATTTATTTTCCCATGTGTTATAGTAGTATCAACAAAAAGGAACAGAACAGTTTACCTTTTTAATCGAAAGATTGGAATTGCCGGTAAAGTTGAATTTTGATCCTGAAGTTTAAAATTTGATTTTCTTGTTTTCTTATAAAAATAACAATAAAAATGTGACGGTTTTTGTTGAATTCTGTGACAAGAAATTTAAAGATTAAACGGACGGATTGATTGGAGACAGAGGCGGGAATTTAAATCAAGTAGATTTAAAAGAAGGGAGGAACAGGATCGAAAGATTTCCTCCAAAGGCTGTAATCGACATTATCGGTTGTCGGTGCTTAGATCGATGAGGTGTCGAAATGAATTTAGAAGAGTTGAAATAGGAAACGGTATTAGAAGCAGAAAGGCTTTTGGTACGGTTTCCTCTTTCATTTCAAGACAAAAATCGGCTCCGGCCGTTTTTTTTGTTTGAAGGTGTTAAAAAACCCTATTTTCAATTTATTATTTATAGTTTGGGCATAAAGATGTATAATTATAGCGATGTGTTAAAAAGCCGGCAAAGGCTTTACGGAGGTTTGGACATGAATATAGCAGTACTTGCAGGCGGAAACTCAACCGAAAGAGACGTGTCGCTGGTTTCCGGAAAATATGTGTATGAGGCCTTAAAATCCAAAGGACATAAAGTTGTTCTCTTAGATGTATACCTCGGAGTCGATAATGTCGATTTGGACAATGTATTCGAGGATACCAGGGATTGGGCGGCAGGAATACAAAAAATCGGCGTGGAAAATCCCACGGCCGAAGATATAAGAAAGATGAAGGGAGACGAAACGGATTTCTTCGGAAAGAACATAAAAGAAATCTGTGCGCGTGCCGATATTGTTTTTCTCGCTCTTCACGGTGCCAACGGCGAAGACGGAAGAATCCAGGCGTCCCTCGATCTTATGAATGTAAAATATACGGGCACGGATTATTTAAGCAGCGCAATCTGCATGGACAAAACCATTACCAAGGACTTCTTTGCCATGAGGGGCATCAGAACGCCCAAATCCGTGACGATAAGAAATAAGGATGAACTTTCAAAAGGAATTAAAGAAATCGGTTTCCCTATGGTTGTGAAGGCTCCAAACGGCGGTTCAAGCATCGGAGTGTTTATGGCGGACAACGAAGAGACTGCGTCCAAGGCTGTGGACGAATGTTTCAAACTCGACAACCATGTTCTCCTTGAACAATATATAAAGGGCAGGGAATTCACCTGCGGCGTTTTGGACGGCAAGGCACTTCCGATAGTGGAGATCGAACCCAAGGAAGGCTTTTACGATTACAAAAACAAATATCAGGAAGGAAGCACAATCGAAACCTGTCCTGCGAAACTTGACGAAAAGACAACCAAAACGATTCAGGAAAAAGCGGAAAAAGCATTCGAAGCCCTGCATCTTAAATCGTATGCCAGAATAGATTTTCTTCTTGATGAAGAAGGCAGGGAATACTGCCTTGAGGCAAACACGATTCCCGGTATGACACCCATGTCGCTCATACCTCAGGAAGCTTTGGTAATAGGTCTCGATTTCCCCGCACTTTGCGAGAAAATCGTTGAAATATCATTGAAAAAGTACTGATAAATTTGTTAAATCCAGATTTAACAAATTGTTTACTTCGCTTATTTTGGGAATTTTCCCGAATTAAAGATGAGAGGAAGACAAAATGAAGATATTAACTGTCGAAAACATTGCAAATGCACTTCAGGCTACGCTCGTAAACGGTGAAGAATTCAAAAACAGGGAACTTGACGGAGCTGCGATAGACTCAAGAAAGGTTGAAAAGGACAACCTGTTTTTTGCAATCAAGGGCGAAAATGTCGACGGCCACGATTACATTAAGGCGGCTTTTGACAACGGGGCCGGAGCGGTTGTTTGCGAAAGAGTACCCGAGGGCGAAGAAGGAATCTGCATAGTTGTCGAAAATACGGTTGAGGCTTTAAAGAAACTCGCGGCATATTACAGGGAACAGCTTTCCGTAAAGGTTGTCGGCGTTACCGGAAGCATCGGCAAGACTACGACCAAAGAATTCATCGCCACGGTTTTGTCTCAAAAATACAATGTTTTCAGAACCGAGAAAAATCAGAACAATCTCATCGGACTTCCGCTTTCGATTTTAAACATCAAGGAAACGAATGAAATCGCCGTTCTTGAAATGGGTATCAGCGAATTCGGCGAAATGAGCAAATTGTCGGAAATCGCCAAGCCCGATATCTGCGTTATCACAAATATAAGCGCATGCCACCTCGAAACGCTCGGATCTCTTGACGGAGTTTTCAAAGCCAAGACAGAGATTTTTGAACATATGAATCCCGAGGGAAGCATATGCGTATGCGGCGATGACGAAAGACTTGCAAAGATTGACGATGTCAAAGGCATCAAACCCGTCACATTCGGTTTCGACGAGTCTAATACGGTTCATACCACCAAAGTTGTCAACAGGGGCCTCTGGGGCAGCGAAATAACGATTGACAACGGAGACGGAATATACAATGTCAGTGTTCCTCTTGCGGGAAGACATATGATTATCGACGCTCTTGCGGCCGCAAGCGTCGCAAAAATTCTCGATGTCAACGCCGAGCAGGTAAGCTTCGGAATATCCTGCGTCAAAGCGCTTTCGGGAAGAAACAATCTTATCCAGAAGAACAGCATCACAATCATAGACGACTGCTATAACGCAAGTCCCGAATCCATGAAATCGGCGCTCGATCTTTTGACCGAAGCCGTAACTCCTACCGTAGCGATACTCGGAGACATGTTCGAACAGGGAGAAAACGAAGACAGAAGCCATGAGGAAATCGGCGCGTACGCAGTCGAAAAGGGCATTAACACCATAGTCTGCGTCGGACCTCTTTCCAAAAAGATGTACGACAAGGCGCAGTCCGAATCGGCAGTAAAAGAAAATATCGAAGTTCATTATTTCGAAACCGTCGACGATGCAATCAACAATATGGAACTTTACATCAAAAAAGACGATACCGTATTGATTAAAGCTTCCAACGGAATGAAATTCAACAGAATCCTCGAAGCTCTGACAAGCGACGAGAAAAAGGATTCTTTTACCAAAAGAGAAGAAAAACTTTTCAAAAAAGCACAGCATGTTCCCGATGAGAATCTTATCGGTGCCATCAAGGACGTAAAGCCCTCACCCGCGGTTGCGCCCGTTGTCGATACCGAAGCTTCGCAAAGCGAAACCGCACCCGCAAAAGAAAAGAGTGCGGATCAGAAAGAGAGAGCGGGGGCGACAAAGCAGCTCGGAATAATCATCGGAATTGTTGCCGCGGCTGTGATTATCGGACTCTCGGTTTTCGGAATCGTTAAACACAACAATTACAAGAACGTTACCGACGGCATAGTGGTATATGTAGCCGATGCCAAATATCAGACAAAGGGTATCGTCGAAGACAATGTTCTTGCCAACACGGCGGATATGATTGTCTGGGATGAAAATGACGAAAAACTTGATTTCGGTTTTGACGGAAAATATTTCTATTATGCCGCAAGCGAGGACAATTCGCATGAATTGTACATCTGCGACAAAAACGGCAAAAACAGAACACTTCTTTCAAAGAATGTAATCAGCTACGATATCCTTAAAAAAGGAAATATCCTGTATCAGTCGGGCAAGGTTTTGTATACGTACAATGCCAAAAAAGGCGAGACCAATCTCGTTGCCGAAAACGTAAACGGCTATTATCTGAACAAAAAGAAGAAAGCCGTGATATTCAACACCGCGGACGGCGGCTTGTATTTTATGAAGATAGGCAAAACCGAATCTACCGTACTTATGCTTGAAGGCGTCAGATCGCTCGAATATGCGGATTCTTCGTTTAAAAACATTTTTTACAAAAAAGACGACGGATTTTATTTGATCAAAAACAAAAAGAAAGAAGTATCGATTGCCGCCGATGCAGCCAATCTTTATTTTCCCGAAAACGAAAAGACTCCCAAAGTGTATTTTAACGATTCGGACAACGCTCTGTGGTATTTCTCGTCCAAGAAATCAAAGGCCGAAAAAGTTACCGATGAAGGAAGAAATATTTACGGAAAAGAATTCGGATATGCGGGAATTATGTCCATGGACAAAAACGGCGACTGGAATCTGATAAGGGACGGTAAGGAATATAAGTTAAAAGACTTTTCCGTAGGCAAATACATGAGAGTGGTCGGTGCCGACAAAAAGAAGGTTTATTTTGTAAATATGGACGGACTAACGAATATAGCAAATCTTTATTCGGTATCGCATAAAGGACTCTCGAAGAAAAAAGAAACCGTCATAGAAAGTTCGAACGTTTCAAGCGTCGAATATCTTGAAGGCGGCCGAATCTTTGTATGCAAAGAAGACGGCATGGGCAATATGGACCTTTACGAAAAAGAAAAGCTTGTTGCAAGAAACGTTGAGCCAGGAAGCGTTCAAAAAACCGAATACGGCAAAGATTTTGTCTTTGCATATCAGGTATCCGACGAAGACGGCTTTTACAAGATTGTGCTCTACAACGGCAAAAATATCAAAGACGTCGGAAGCAGTATCGACAAAAACGTTGTTGCTTTAAGCAAAAAGAAGATTTATTTGCGCACCAAAGGTGAGAGCATGTTTAACATCAAAACCTTTAACGGCAAAAAAATCAAGACATACAAAGAAGGAATAGTCGATTACAGATATATTCATTATTGATTAGGAAAGGCCAAAGATAAATAATGATCATCAAAAACGGCAGAATAATCGATCCTTCCAACGGGATTGACGGTGTTGGAAACATATATGTCAAAGACGGCATAATCGCGGATATAAGGTTTGGAAACGACTCAGCCGAAGAATCCGCGGCGGAAGAAACAATCGATGCAACGGGGCTTGCGGTAATGCCCGGGTTTATCGATGTTCATTCCCATTTCAGGGATCCCGGATTCGAATACAAAGAAGATATTATATCCGGAGCAAAGGCGGCGGCGGCCGGCGGATACACAAGCGTAGTTCTTATGTGCAACACCAAACCCGTCGTTGACAGTGTCGAAACCCTCGAATATGTATTGAATAAGGGAAAGAAGGCATCTGTTAAAGTCGAATCCTGTTCTTCCGTGACAATCGGATTAAAAGGCGAAAAACTGACCGATTTTGACGAAATGATAAAGCACGGAGCCGTGGGATTTACCGATGACGGCATTCCGCTTATGGACGAAAACATCCTTCGCGAGGCGTTTAAACGCGCGGGAAAATACCCGGTGAGCCTTCACGAAGAAGACAAAAATCTTATTAAAAACAACGGCATCAATCATGGAAAGGCATCCGAGCATTTCGGCGTATACGGATCTCCGAGAGAAGCCGAAGAAAATCTCATAAAAAGAGATTTGCGAATCGCTCTTGAAGAGGGCGGAATAATCGATGTTCAGCATATCTCGAGCAAAGAGGGCGTGGAACTTGTAAGAAGGGCTCTCAAAGAGGACGAAAAATCGGGAACAATCCGTCATATCCATGCGGAAGCGACTCCCCAGCATTTTTCGCTTACCGAAGATGCGCTTATAAAAAAAGGAACGCTTGCCAAATTAAACCCTCCCTTCAGGGAAGAGAGCGACAGACTCGCAATAATAGAAGGTCTTCGCGACAATACGATAGATTTGATTGCGACCGATCATGCGCCCCATTCGAAGGAAGAAAAAGAAAAAAGCATCACGGAAGCCCCAAGCGGAATGATAGGGTTAGAGACCGCTTTTTCGCTTTGCGTAACGCATCTTGTTAACGAAGAAGGAATGGATATAAGCGATGTTTTAAGGAAACTTACCGTCAATCCCGCAACGCTTTACGGTTTTGACAGAGGAACCCTTTCAATCGGCAAAGCCGCGGATATAGCCATTGCGGATTTAAACGAAAAATGGATTGTAAAAGAAGAGGATTTCAAATCCAAATCTTCCAATTCTCCTTTTATCGGAGAAGAACTTACCGGAAAGATCAAATACACGATCTGCGACGGCAAAATCGTCTATACGGACAAATAAAAACAAATTTCGGAGGAAAAATGTTTTACAGAAATATTGATGAAGGAAAAGTGATTTCTCAGGAAGAAATATCAAAAGGTATTTTCAGCCTGTGGATAAAAAACAAGGGTGCCGCATATACGAATGCGGGACAGTTTGTAGGAGTATATCCGAAATCTAAGGATACGCTTCTTATGCGTCCCATAAGTATTTGCGAGACGGATGAGAAAGAAAGCAAAATGCGCCTTGTTTACAGAGTAAGCGGAAAAGGAACCAAGGAATTTTCCGAACTTAAAGAAGGAGATAACGTTAAGCTTCTCGCAAATCTCGGAAACGGTTTTCCGGTTGATGAAGTAAAAGGAAAATGCATCGTATTGATGGGCGGCGGTATCGGCATACCTCCGATGCTCGGCGTTGCAAAAGCATTAAAGGGCGAAGACGTTAACGCATTCCTCGGATACAGGGACAGGGATATGTTTTTGCATGAAGATTTTATGAGCGAATGCAAGGTTTATATCGCAACCGAGGACGGAAGCGTCGGCGTAAAAGGAAACGTAATCGATGCACTTAAGGCAAGCACCGGATTAAAGCCCGATGTCATCATGGCCTGCGGTCCGATGCCCATGCTTCGCGCAATCAAAAAATACGCCGAAGAAAACAATATCAAGGCTTATATTTCACTGGAAGAAAGAATGGCCTGCGGCATAGGAGCCTGCCTCGGATGCGTTTGCAAAACCGTCAAAAAAGACGGTCATTCCCATGTGAACAATACGAGAATCTGTACGGAAGGACCGGTTTTTGATGCAGAGGAGGTGGATATCTGATGAATACCAAAGTAACCATTGCAGGCGTTGAATTCAGAAATCCCGTAATGAGCGCGTCGGGAACTTTCGGTTCGGGTATGGAATATTCGAATTTTGTGGATTTAAACAAACTCGGAGCCGTTGTAACCAAGGGTGTAAGCAATATTCCCTGGGAAGGAAATCCCACCCCCAGAGTGGCGGAAGTTTACGGCGGAATGCTTAATGCCATAGGACTTCAAAATCCCGGCGTTGACGTTTTCATCGAAAGGGATCTGGCTTTTCTCGAAAAATACGATACCAACGTTATCGTAAACGTATGCGGAAAATCCGTCGAAGATTATATCGAGACGGTTGAACGTCTTAACGATACCAATGTAAGCATGTTTGAAATAAACGTATCCTGTCCGAACGTAAAAGAGGGAGCCATTGCCTTCGGACAAAAGGCAGATGCGCTTTTTAACATTACGGATAAGATCAAAAAAGTTGCAAAGAAACCGATAATCATGAAGCTAAGCCCCAACGTTACGGACATTACGGAAATGGCCAAAGCCGCCGAGGCTGCGGGAAGCGATGCGATTTCGCTTATCAATACGATTACCGGAATGAAAATAGACATCGAAAGAAGGAAATTTGTCCTTGCAAACAAAACCGGCGGTATGTCGGGACCCGCGATTAAACCCGTAGCGGTAAGAATGGTTTACCAGTGTTCAAAAGCGGTAAATATTCCGATAATAGGTATGGGAGGAATAATGACGGGCGAAGACGCCGTTGAATTCCTTATGGCGGGTGCTTCGGCAGTGGCTGTCGGCGCAGCCAATTTCATTAATCCTTTCGCTATGACCGATGTAATCGACGGAATCGAAAATTACTTGAGAAAGCACAATATTTCTGACATAAACGAAATTATAGGATGTGTATAATTTCAAAAAAGTAATCGGGGAGAAAACGATGGCAATCAACAAAACCGTAAGAGAAAAAGCATATGCAAAAATAAACCTCGGACTTGATGTTTTAAAAAGAAGGGAAGACGGATACCATGAAGTAAAAATGGTTATGCAGACCATAGGTATCTGTGACGAACTTATTATTTCCACTTCGGCCGATACGGTCGGGGTCAATTTGATTGCGGATGTGGACAATCTCCCGCTTGACGGCTCGAATCTTATCGTCAAAGCCGCCAATCTCATGATTGAAAGATATAATCTCAAACAGGGCATCGAAGTAAAGCTTATCAAAAACATTCCGATGGCAGCAGGGCTTGCCGGCGGAAGTTCCGATGCTGCCGCAACGCTTCGCGGCATCAACAGACTGTTCGGGCTCGGTCTTACCGATGAAGAACTTTGCAAAACGGCGGTAAAAATCGGAGCAGATGTGCCTTTTTGCGTACTCGGCGGTACATATCTTTCCGAGGGAATCGGAGAAAAACTTACAAAACTCGACGATGCTCCCCAGTGTACGGTCCTTGTGGCAAAGCCCAAATTCGGCATTTCGACAGGATATGTCTATGCAAATCTTCATGTTGAAAAAATCGAAAAACATCCTGATATGGATGCTGTTTTGGAAAGCCTTGCGAATAAAGACATTAAGGGAGTAGCTTCCAATATGGAAAACATTCTTGAAAACGTGTCGGTTCGCGAATATCCGATTATCGGAGACATAAAAGAACTTATGAAAAATCACGGCGCGCTCAATGCCCTGATGAGCGGCAGCGGCCCCACGGTATTCGGTCTTTTTGACAACAAGGCAAATGCGGAAAGAGCCGCAGTGGCCTTAAGGGAAATGGAAGAAGTAGGAGACGTCGTTGTTACCTGTTTTGAGGATTTAAGCAACGAAGAAGTCAGAAAGAAAGCTCAGATTACGGTTCATTCGTCGATGGACGGAGAAGAACCCACAATCGAGGTTCATGACTGCGTGGCTGTCGAAAAGCGGGGAAAAATCAGCGTAACGTACCACGAGAAGGATCCCGAGACAAAGACGGATATCGTAAATGTTTTGACGATAAGCGACAGAAGACTTGATTACAGCAAATCCGGCATAAACAATACCGATATGATAATTACCCCCGACGAAGCGACAACGCAGGTTTATCATACTCCTTTCGGAGATATCGATATCGACATCATCTGTCACGAATTCGTGTTAAACGAAATTGCCGACAGAATAATGCTCGAACTCGATTACGATGTAATGCAGGGTGAGAGCAGCATGAATCACTGCAATATGAGAATTGAAATAGAATACAATATTTAAGCATAAAAAAATGGTCGTTTCGCAATTAAAACGACCATTTTTGATTTCCTTATTTCTTGAGGGGATTTGCTCCCGCTTTTTCCTGAATCTTTTCGACCATTCTCTTGAATGCGTTCTTCTTTTTCTGAGGAACGGGTTCAGTCTTTCCGTGAGCGACTTTTACGGATACTATGTACATTCCGCTTATTACCGCTTTGACTTCCTTTTTGACGGGAATCGAATCGAAGATTTTTTCATCGGAAATAAATGTTACAATCTGGGGACCGACCTTGGCTTTTACAACGGGAACTTTCATCAATTTGGAAAGCTTGGGAGCCTGGTCCACAACGGACTGGGGGAAACCGGCATCTTTGAAGCGGACTTTTTTCTTGTCGATGACAAGCATCGAAATGTTCTGTCTGTTTTCGTCCATGAGCTTCTGCTGCTCGGCCTGTTTTTTATCAAGTTTCTTTCCCACAAAGAAAAGAACAATTACACCAATAAGCAAAACTCCCGTGATTGAGAGCATTACTATGGAGAAAGTGCTGAGTAAAAGTAAATTGGGCATTTTTGTCGTCCTCCTGAAAATCGCTTAATTATTCTAACAAAAATAAAAAAAAATAGCAAGAATTCTCGTAAATTCCGTGTATTGATTTATAAAAAATGCTGTGTTATCATAGACGGGATACATTCTCACATAAATATAGGAAACAATGCATGAACGAAAGACAGTTCAATATAATATGCGGTCATTACGGTTGCGGCAAAAGCAACTATTCCATAAATTTGGCGCTTGAGATGGCAAAAGAAGGCAGAAAAGTGATGCTCGTGGATCTGGATTTGGTCAATCCCTATTTCCTCTCCTCGGGATACACGTCCCTGCTTGAGCAAAACGGCATCAAGGTAATCGCTCCTCTATTTGCCAATACCAATGTCGAGACTCCCGCACTTCCCGCCGATTTGAATCTGATTTTCGAAACGGATATGGATGTGGTCATGGATCTCGGAGGAGATGACGCCGGAGCGGTGGTACTCGGAAGATACGCATCGCAGTTGTCAAATATACAATATGAAATGACTTATCTTGTCAACAAATACAGAAATCTCACATCCACCGTGGAAGACACGGTCGAGATTCTCCGCGAAATAGAAGCCGCTTCGAGATGCAGGGCAAACAAAGTCGTAAACAATTCGCATCTTAAATTCGAAACAACATTCAAGGCCGTCGAGGATTCCGTCGAATATGCCAGGGAAGTTGCCAAAGAACTCGGACTTCCTTTTTGCGGAAGCACAATTCCCGATTTTCTGCTTGAGGACGAAGGCGTCAGAAAAAGCGTGGAAGAGTCGAAAGAAATCTTTTTCCCGGTTAAAGTGTACGTAAAAGCACCCTGGGAATAAGATTTAAAACAACCTGTTTACATCTGATAAATTAAGGAATATTATATATATTTGGACGTTTTATTCCGGCCAAAACGAAAGAGAGGAAAAAACTATGGCAAAAGTTACGATTAACGAAGCTTTATGTAAAGGTTGCGGTCTTTGCGTCGAAGCATGCCCCAAAAACTTATTGGAACTTGCTACAGACCATATCAATGCCAAAGGATATCATCCTTCGACTATGAAAGACCAGTCACAGTGTGTGGGATGCGCTTCATGTGCGATTATGTGCCCCGATGTGGCAATTACGGTAGAAAGATAGGAGGAAATATAAATGGCAGAGAAAGTTTTGATGAAAGGAAACGAAGCACTTGCCGAAGCCGCTATCCAGTGTGGCTGCAAACATTACTTCGGTTATCCTATTACGCCTCAGACGGAGGTAGCCGCTTATATGTCAAAGAGACTTCCCAAAGAAGAAGGCGGAGTTTTCCTTCAGGCAGAATCTGAAGTTGCGGCAATTAACATGGTTTTGGGAGCAACGAGTGCGGGTGTCAGAGCAATGACATCTTCATCTTCGCCCGGAATATCGCTTAAATCCGAAGGTGTATCCTACATCGGCGGTTCAGATCTTCCCGCTCTTATTATAAATGTACAAAGAGGCGGCCCCGGACTCGGCGGTATCCAGCCTTCACAGTCGGATTACTGGCAGGCAACAAAAGCTTTGGGTCACGGCGACTTCCAGCTTTTCGTACTTGCGCCTTCCACAATCCAGGAAATGGTTGACTTCGTTTCGCTCGCATATGAAGTAGGCGAAAAATACAGAGTTCCCGCAATGATTCTTTCCGACGGTATGCTCGGACAGATGATGGAGCCCGTTGA
>JAEEGL017312747.1_pt1 | contig 14784 bp, 12 predicted proteins | sample 9134231 | NCBI WGS metagenome assembly JAEEGL01 (sample SAMN16246548, study PRJNA631951) | gut metagenome | biome: gut microbiome; feature: rumen; material: fiber-attached | host: Bos | place: Iran: Karaj | collected 2018-10 | reverse complement strand
CTCGGCATGCTCTTAGTTGGTGGCATGCTCTTCACTATCTGCATGCGCATCATTGGCGCTCATGTTCTGGCTGAACCGCTTGAACAGATGTTTGGTGACCAAGGTATGACGCAACGCGTGCTGCAGTTTGTCTGCAGTAGAAGGTCCGTCGCTGACTTTGACCGTCATTTGCTCAGCCTGTGCCACCTCTTGCTCACGCAGGTCGATCTTTGCGCGCATTTTGTCCGAAGCGTGGTTATAGAGGAAATTATAGCACGGGATGGTCGCCTTCATGATGTAGGGCGTAAGGAAGGTAGTTATCACACTGGATGCCACGATAATCGGATAGAGCGCCGGATGCGTGACGTTCAGGCTGTTACCCAGCGCGGCGATGATGAACGAGAACTCACCGATCTGCACGAACGAGAATCCGGTCTGCATAGCGTCTTTGAGGGTCTCTCCACCCCACCAGCAGCCCAGTGTACCGAAGACGATCATACCGATGATAATAACTGCACAAACCAACAGAATGCTGGGCCAGTATTCCACCAGACTGGAGGGGTTGATCATCATACCTACGGAAACGAAGAAGATAGCGGCAAACACATTCTTGAGCGGCGTCATCATCTTCTCTATACGATGCGATTCCACCGTTTCGGCGAGGATCGTACCCATAACGAATGCACCGAGCGCACTGCTGAAACCAGCCTCTTCTGCGGTCAGTACCATTCCGAGACACAGACCCAGCGCAAGGATGATGAGCGTCTCGTCATTCAGATAGGGTTTGACTTTGCGCAGGAAGGTCGGGATAATAAGAATACCGAAGATGAACCACACGGCGAGCGTGAGGGCGAGCACACCTACTTTGATCAGCAATTCCGTGCCCTCGAACTGATGACGGATGGCAATACTGGACAGCAACACCATCAGCACGACGGCCACCACATCCTCAATAATAAGGATACTTGTGGCGCCTTTGACAAAGCGCGCTTTGGTCAGTCCTGCCTCGTCAATCGCCTTCATCACGATGGTTGTACTCGACATACAGAGCATACCGGCGAGGAAGAGGGAGTTCATCATGTCCAACTCTGCCCATTGCCCCACCAGGTAGCCCAATAACATCATACCGCCGATGATGCACAGCGCACCTAAGGCTGCCACCTTACCGCTACTGATGAGGTTCTTGATACGGAACTCCAGACCGATGCAGAACAGCACGAACAGCACGCCGACATTACCCCACGTCTCCACGTTCTCGTGGCTGACCCAGGCTCCGCCGAACAAATTCGGTCCCACCAGCACGCCAGCTACGATGTAACCTAACACCACCGGTTGCTTCATCAACTTGAACAGCAAACTCACAATACCTGCTGTGATCATCAAAATGTAAAGATCATGTACCATGTTTGTTATATTGTTTAATTGTTTGAATGGTTAAGAGTTGGAGAGTTTAGAAACTCTTCTGAATACCGAATTTGAGACCGTAGAGACCGGGGGTGAACTGGTTCGCCAGCAAGTTACGCAACTTGCCGGAGAAAACGATCACATCATTGGTGTACTCCTTGCGGCGGGAACCGTTGTCGGGATCGACATAGCAGAACGTCGTGCCGCTATACCCCAGCGACAGAATGGAGAAGAAGATCTGGAACGTCCGTTTCTTGTTGAACTGGTACGTGATGACCGGCGAGACCTGAAAACCATAGGTGATACTATGTCGCAAGCCGTCGAAGTCGGTGCCCGACACCTTGCCGTCCGTCACACGGGGAAAATTCATACCCGTATATAAGTGTGTCTCCATCCATATACCCACTTTGCCGTTAAAGAGTGTCTTCATGCAATACCGCATGTACGGCGTCACCTCCCAACTACCCTGCCGTACACGCAGCGTCTCTTCCACTTTGACACCTCCGACGTCATTGGAAGTGTAGGTGATATAGGAATCCTCATAGCTACCGCCGACACGGAGACCGAGATAGATCTTCTCTTTCAGCTTCCAGCCGATCTCGGGTTCGAGGGCGATCGACCATCCGTTCTCCTTGCGCTGCGAACGCGAGTCATCGTGGAAATAGATGTCAAAATTGTAGCCGTAATAGAGTTTCTTCTTCCACATGGGAACCTCCGGAGCTGGTACCGACACAGTCGCCGTATCCTGAGAAGGGGTCTCGTTCTGAACGGGAGACTCGTTCTGCGCCTTCATGGACGCCGTGCCGAGCACTACCAAAACAATAAGCCAAACTATTTTTTTCATATCCTATTTGGGTTTATTATCATTCATTCAAACCTTAGCAAATGCAAAGGTACTGCTTTTTTTGCACATACGCAAACAAAAATTCATTTTTTCTGTATTTTTATTTGCTTATTTGAAATATTATGTGTAATTTTGCAGTCTCAAACACGTTTTTTTATGCACAATACAGAAATCGAGCGCAAGTTCCTCGTCATCTCGGACGCGTTCAAGAGTCAAGCAACCGCCCGTTATGAAATCATGCAAGGCTACCTGTGCAAGGAGCCGGGCAAGACCATCCGCGTACGTATCCGCGACACGCGCGCGTTCCTTACTATCAAGTCCTCCCTGCTGCGGGACGGGATTGCCAAGTTCGAATGGGAGAAAGAGATCGAGTTATCCGACGCCAAGGAACTGATGCAGATATGCCTGCCGGGCGTGATCAGCAAAACGCGGTACATCATTCCGGCGGACGGCGGACGCAAATGGGAAGTGGATGTGTTCCACGGACGATTGGACGGACTGGTTCTCGCCGAGCTCGAGTTAGGTGCAGAAGACGAAGCCTACACGCGTCCCGAATGGCTCGGCGAAGAAGTGACCGGCCAGCCGCAGTACTACAACGCGAACATGTAAGATCAGATCGTGTCGATAAAGAACTTCTGCTTGCGGTTGAACATCGCAATGCCGATGAGCAGCAACACGGCGATGATGCCGGCACTGTAACCCAGAGACGTCCACGAGAACTCACCTGCCCCGTACGCACCGTACTTGAAAGTCTCTATGACAGCCGTCATAGGGTTGAAAAGCATGATCTTATGCAGCGTGGGGTTGGTGACATAGCTGAGCGGATAAACGATCGGCGTAGCGTACATCCACAGGGACACAAAGACACCGAAGAAGTTCGTCAGATCGCGGTACTTGGTGGTGAGCGACGAAACGATCAGTCCGAGACCCAAGGCCAGAGCCTGGATCATGAGGATCAGCACCGGGAAGAGACACAGGTACCAGTTCGGACGCAGATGCACGCCCTTGAACACAAAGAGCAGATAGACGATGACGAAGGTGCCGAGCTGCAGCGAGAAGCGGAACAGCTTGGACGCCACCACCGACACCGGCGATACCAGACGCGGGAAATAGACCTTGCCGAACAGGCCCGCATTGGTCTGGAACGTGCCGGACACGGCGGTCAGACACTCCGAGAAATACTCCCACAGACAGATACCGCTCAGATAGAAGACCGGCTGAGGTATATCATCGGTCGGTATGCCGGCGATGCGGCCGAAAACGACGATGTACATGAACATCGAGAAAAGCGGCGAGATGAAGTACCAGCCCATACCGAAGATGGTCTGCTTGAACTGCACCGTGATGTCGCGCTTGATGAAGAGCCATATCAGGTATTTCTTCGCCCACAACTCCTTCAAGCCAAGTCCTTTGGCAAAGGTATTGGGCGAAATCTCCGTAGTCCAATAATTTTCTTGTATCTTAGCCATATTATACCGTATCCATAAAGCTTTTCTGCACCTTATTGAACATCATAAGGCCGAAGATTAACAATATTACCGTGAAGGCGGCGCTATAAGCCAGCCAGAGCCAGGAGAACTGTCCCTGTCCGAGCAGCGAGTACTTGATCGCCTCCATGACCGGCGTGACGGGATTGAGACTCATCGCCAGGTGCAGTTTCTCGTTCGTCACCATACTCAGCGGATAGATGACCGGCGTGATATAGACCCAGAGCGAGATGATTTTCGCCAGCATGATCTGCAGGTCACGGTACTTGGTGGTCATGGAGGAAAAGATCATACCGAATCCTACCGACATGAACGCCAGCAGCAGAATGAGCACCGGGAAGAGTACTATTTGCCAATGGATGACCATCTGGGTGCCTGTGGCGACATAATAGATATAGAACGCAGCGAAGATCGCCAGTTGGATGGCGAACGACAGCAGATTGGTCGTCACGGCTACCAGCGGCATGATAATGCGCGGGAAATAGACCTTACCGAAGATGTCCGCATTGGACACGAACGAATTGGAGGTCGCGCTCAGACAGCTGGCAAAATAGCCCCATACGGAGATGCCGAGCAGGTAGAACAAGATCGGCGGTACGCCGTCCGTCGGTATATTGGCAATGCCGCCGAACACCGTCACATAGACGATGACGGACAGTACCGGCGTGATGATGAACCACAGAGGTCCGAGGATGGTCTGCTTGTAGGCGGTACGGAAATTGCGCTCCACGAACAAGACGAACATGTCGCGGTACCGCCATATCTCCTTCCAATCGACTGCCAGCAGTTTATCCTTCGGCGTGATGGTCAAATCCCATTTTTCATTATTTGTCATTGGCTTTCACCTTTCAATTTTCAATTTTCACTTTTCACCTTCCCCTGTAAACCGGTTATGCTTGCCGTAAACGACCCATCGGTCGAGTGCGACGAGTACTGCCGGCACAACGGTCAGGGTCAGTACGATCGCCACAAAAGCGCCTACGGCGAGACAGCCGACAATATTGCTGATCATCAGGTCGTCAATGAACAGCGCCATCGCTCCGGGACCGATGACCATGATGAGACCCGAGGTGAGGATGGTCCGGATCGACCCCCTGTACGCCGCACAAACGGCATCAACGGGCAGCGAGGTCTTGCGGTTCTCGCGGTAGTAATTGGCAAAGAGGATACCGTAGTCGATGGTAGCTCCCATAAGGATCGCCTGCACGATGAGGTACGCGAGGTAGAGCATCTGTCCGGATACCATACCAGCCACCACCACATTGACGAACACGGCGCTCATGACGGTCACCACCAGGATGGTCGGCACGATGACCGAGCGGAAGGTGATGGCGACGATGAGGAAGATGGCAAGGATAGTGAGGAAGGTGACCACATTCATCTCATGGTCAAACCCACCCCGCATCTCTGCGTACATGACCGATTCGCCTACGTAATAATGTTCACGTGCCAGACGGGCGTCCGCGAGGGCGGTAAGCGTATCCACAAAAGCGTAAGTCTGCGGCGACTCCTTGGGCAAGGTCGAAAGGACGACAAGCAGCGAGTGGTTCTCCTGCCGCAACATTCCCAGACCGTCCTGCATCTGTGCCTTGATACCAGCTGCTTGTGCCTGCACCGAATCGGGCAGCACATCCGCCAGACGCGTGTCATAGACGAGCGTGTCGCACAGGTAAGCGAGCAGCGGTTCGAAGCCCATACGGAGCGTGTCCGCCGAGCTGTGTACCGAACCGTAATAGTCGTACATGAGCGACATCTGCGCCGGAGTGACCGGTGCGGACTTGACGTCAGACAGCTTCATCAGCAGCGCCAACTTGGACGCCATCTGCTCTGCCGTGTAGGTATGCTCGCCGAACACCAGTTCGGTGAACAGCTCCGCCTGCCGGTCCGCTTTGCTGGGTCCCTTGGGCTTGGGAGCCGGTTGGGGTGCAACCGTTTCCGCAAGTGCTTTTTCCGCACGGGTTGTATCCGTACTGTGCAGCGTACGCTGCATGTCGGCGATCGAATTGACGATCTCCTCCGCGTTCAGTTCGGTCGCCGGCTTGGCAACCGGAGTCTCTTTCTTCTTAGGCGGATTAGCAAACGCCATCAGTTCGTCGTCTGCAAAACTATCCACACCGAACGCACGCAGGAGTATATTGAGGTCCTTGGGCGTCAGGGACGCATTATGATCCGCGAGGTCCATCAGGTAGGCACGCTGCGAAAGGAGCGTACGCTGCTCCTCGGACACCATACCCGCCAGACCGGGACGCTTGAACAGGTCGTCCACCAGCAGGTGAACGTACTGCAGCGGGCTCATTCGTTTCACCTTACCCGGCGCGTAGCCGTACACGAGCTGCGTCTGGATGGGGGTCGAACCGATGAAGAGCGACATCTCCTTGACGGTCATCGGGAAGCGGATGGACGTGGTGTCCGTGAGCTTGTGCATCTCCACCGATGCCGCCGAAGTGCGGGTCTTGTTGAGCCGCTCGATGAACGGCACAATGGCGATCTTGTCAATCTCCATGGACGGCATCGCCAGCGTGTCTTCGGCAAGCGCTATCGGCGACACATGCGACGCCAAGGGCGCGATCGTCTCTCGCGGCAGCATGACCGTGTCCTCCAACTCCTCTTCGGCTACTACAGGAGTTGCCGGAGTCTTCGGAGCTTTCGGAGTACTCGGAGTCTTTGGAGCTTCCCGTAACCCGTCACCCGTAACCGCTCTCCCCTCTCCCGGCACATCGAGCATGGATTGCAGGTCCGCGATCTGCTTTTTCATGTCCTCATCAATGTAGGACGCGAAGAGCAGATTGGACGCTACGTTCGTATGCAGGAAACGTGCCAAGTCGGGGAAGGTCATGCGCGACTCTCCGGCCGGTTTGGTACGCATGAAATAGAGCAGCTGCATGATCTCCGGGTTGACCATGTCCAGCGCCTCGGGCGGCACGGTCGTGCCTTCGGGCATCATGTCCTTGAAGTCCGTCAGCAGCGAGCGCACGTGGTTCGCCATCTCCGCCGGTGTGAGCGGCTGCGACATGAGCGTCGGATACGAGATGACGGACGTGATGCCCGGTTGTGCCATCAGGCTGTCCACCAGCCCATAGACGGCGTCCTCGTCCTCCGTGTCATAGACCAGCACGAACGGGTTCGGACTCGGGAACACTTTCTCTATCTGCGATTCGGCTTCTGCGGAGAAGAAGATGGTCGTCTGCCGCGAGAGGTACCATGACCCGAAGAAAAGGATCACCGCACCGATCGCCATCGGCAGCTTGTGCCGCGAGATGAACAGCGCAAGGCGACCCATATTGGGCACGTACGCTTTCTTGGCGGTGAAGTTGATCGTCTTGCGGAAGAGGAGCATGAGTGCCGGCATGGCGGTGAACGTGCAGATGAGCGAACAAACGACGCCCTTAGCCAGCACGATACCCATGTCCGCACCTATCTTGAGCCGCATGAAACAGAGCATGAGAAGACCCACGACGGTGGTCAGAGCGGACGAGAGGATAGACGGTGCCGAACGCTTGATAGCCTTGTTCGCCGCAATACCCGCCGTCGTCCGGTCGGTATGCTCGTCCTGTTCCTGACGGTACCGGTTGAGCATGACGATACAGTAGTCGAGCGACAGCACTGCCTGCAGGATAGAGCCGATAAAATTGGTGGTAATAGATACGGACGGCAACAGGGCGTTCGTTCCCATATTGAGCACGATCGCCAGCAGCGCCGTGACGAGTATGATCACCGGTTCGAACCAGCTCTGCGCCATAACGAACAGCACGACCATGATGAGCACGGCGGCGAAGATCATGACGGAGACAGGCGGTGTAGCACCGTCCTGGCTGGTCTCGACTACGCAGTTGCCGCCGAAACGGGTGCTGATCTGCTTGCCGAGGGCTTTCTGATCAACCGATTTGGGCACGTCGAGGTCAAAGACCGTGTGGGTGCTGTCCGTATTGTAACGGTAGGAAACGCTTCGGACATCCGGGTAACCCTCCAACAGCGTACGGATAGGCGGCACCTCGTTCGGGCGCATCCCTTCGAACATGACATGCACGTCCGTACCGGACATCTGCGCCGAGCCGAACTCGGAAGTGACGATCTCCAGACCGCGCTTCATCTGCGAATCATCCGGCAGGTACTTGGTCATGTCGGCATTGACGTTCACATGGAAAGTCATGATGCCGCATACAACCGCTGCTGCAACGGTGATCGCAAATAACATATAATGATAAAGTCTCCTCAATTCCTTTCAACTTTCAACTTTCAACCCTTAAAACTGTCCCATTTGGAGGAAGGCTACCTCTTTCGGGGTCAGGAAACGCCATTTGCCGCGACCGACGTTCTTCTTGGTCAGTCCGGCAAAGGACACGCGGTCGAGGTTGACCACCTTGTACCCTACTTTCTCGAAGATACGGCGTACGACGCGGTTCTGTCCGGAGTGGATCTCCAGACCTATATGACGACGGTCTGCTTTGGGGAACTCGAGGGCATCGGGCGTGATGCGCTCGTCGTCCAGTACGACACCGGCACGAACGATCGCCTCATCCACCTCCTCCAGCTCGCGGTCGAGCGTGACGGCGTAGATCTTCTTCTTATGGAACTTGGGATGGGTCAGCTTGGCAGCCAGATCACCGTCATTGGTGAGCAGCAGCACGCCGGTCGTGTTGCGGTCGAGACGACCTACCGGATAGATGCGCTCGGCACAAGCGTTACGGACGATGTCGATCACCGTGTGACGCTCTTGCGGATCATCGGTAGTAGTGACGGTGTTCTTGGGTTTATTGAGCAGAATATACACCTTGCGCTCACGGCGAACCGGCTGGTCATGGAAACGGATGTCATCCGTCGGCAGCACTTTGACGCCGAGGTTATCGACGGTCACCCCATTGACGGTGATGACACCTGCCTGAATGAAATCATCTGCCTCACGACGCGAGCATATACCTGCGTTAGCAAGGAACTTGTTCAGACGTACAGGCTTGGTCGGATCCTCGTGCTGCTCACGATAGACCTGCTGCTTGTGCGCCGAATAGAGACCGTTATTGCGTTTGGGACGCTGTCCGAAAGGACGGTTGGGACGCTCGGTGCGCTCCCCGCTGAACGGACGCTCCGGACGATCGTTGTTGTACGGACGCTGCGGACGGCTCGGACGATCGGTACGTTCACCACGGAACGGACGCTCCGAACGCTCGCTGTTGAAACCAAAGGGTTTAGGTCTGTTGTTGTCTCCCTCACGGGTAAATCTCGGACGAGCCGATACAGGCTCATTCTCTCTGCGGAAACGCGGACGGGGTCTGCGTTCGCCTTCATTGTTGGAATTGTTAAACATGTTTTTCCTTAAACATTAAACATTAAACTTTAAACTTTTTTACCTTGTGGCTCTCACGAGTCACGTACGTGCTCACGCACGCGTTTAATAAACAAGGTGAAAAGGCAAAAGACCAATAATTGAATCTTTCACCTTTCACTTTTCACCTTTCACTTCGATCAGGCTTCTGCCTGCTCGATAGCCAGTTTACCACGATAGTAGCCGCAAGACGGGCAAACGGTGTGGTAGATGTGCAATGCGCCACAGTTCGGGCATGTTGCCAATGTCGGAGCCTTTACTACGTCATGGGTACGACGCTTGGCTTGTCTGGTGTGGCTTTGTCTTCTTTTAGGATGTGCCATAATATTTTACTTCTTTAAACTTTAAACTTTCAACTTTAAACTTTATTCTTCGGGATCCGGCTCGGCACAAAGGTGGGAATGGAGGAGAAGATCCATTTGCGGGTTGCAACCACCGGGCTGGTGACTGTGCGCGATCGGAATATTGATACTTACTATTTCATACGCGAGCCAGGTGAGGTCTAATTGGCTGTTGGCTATTGGCTGTTGGCTGTTAGCGTCCTCCTCATCAGACCAGATCTCCTGCTCGTCGTCTATTTCAAGGGGCATCGGGTCGAGGCACCGGTCACACACGACAAACACAGTTCCGTGAACTGCAATCGTGAGCGAATAGTCCTCCTCCCGGAGATTCAGCGTCGCAGAAGCCGCCACCTCTCCACTTAGTATTTCCGACTTCTCCAAGGAGGCGAAGAACTCGTTATCTAACTGAATATCAAACGTATGCGTGCCTACAGGAAGGCGCGACAGGTCGATAATATGGTGGTCTTGCTCGCTCATAGGCGCTGATCGCCAAATGGCGATTTTTCTCGTGTCATAAGACACTCGATTAAAAATCGGCTGCAAAGGTACTGCTTTTTTTTGATATATGCAAATATTTTGCTATTTTTTTTACGAAAAATCACTTCGGCTGCTTGCCGATATAGGCGAGGATACCTCCATCGACATAAAGGATATGTCCGTTCACGGCGTCGGAAGCATGGCTTGCCAGGAAGACAGCGGGACCGCCTAACTCGTCCGGTTCGAGCCAACGGCCGGCTGGCGTTTTGGCGCAGATGAAGGAGTCAAACGGATGACGGCTGCCGTCCGGCTGACGTTCGCGCAGCGGTGCCGTCTGCGGCGTAGCGATATAACCCGGACCGATACCGTTGCACTGAATATTGTACTCGCCGTACTCGGAGCAGATATTGCGGGTCAGCATCTTCAGTCCTCCCTTGGCGGCTGCGTAGGCACTGACGGTCTCGCGGCCGAGCTCGGACATCATGGAGCATATATTGATGATCTTGCCCTCACGGCGCTCCATCATCTCCGGCAGCACGGCAGCAGCAACGATATACGGCGCTACCAGATCGATGTCGATCACCTGCTGGAACTCCTCGCGTTTCATCTCGTGCATCGGGATGCGCTTGATGATGCCGGCATTGTTGACGAGAATATCAATCTGCCCTACCTCGGCGTGGATGCGCTCCACGAGCGCTTTGACCGCCACCTCGTCCGTCACATCGCACACATAGCCGTGTACGTTCGTTATACCCTCCGCATGATAGAGCTCGAGCGCTTTGTCGATCGCCTCCTGACTGCGGGCATTGAAAATGAGTTGAGCGGCACCTGCTTGCGCAAACGCTTTCGCGATCGCAAAACCGATACCATAACACGCGCCTGTTACCCACGCGTTCTTTCCTTCGAGACTGAACAAGTTCATATGAATTACGAATTAAAAATTACGAATTACGAATTTCGCTGCAAAGGTACAAAAAAAAACGCACATATGCAAATCTATGTGCGTTTTTTTTGAACTTTGGCTATTAGCTATTAGTTTTTCTTATACTCGCTTACTTTGTCGTTCACCTTGCCGGCTACATTGATCGCCGTATCCTTGGCACCTTTGTAGATTTTTTTCCAGTCGTAGTTACGCTTCAAGCCGACCCATGTGCTATAGACGAGGATACCAAAGCTGACTACAATGATAGCGAGGAGAGCCAAAGCCACCAGAACGGCCTTCAAGGTATATTTGCCGGCATTAGCAGGATTGTCTTCATATCGGAAGTCGGTGGATCCGTTATCGTATCGAACGGTGACCCACTTACCGGGCAGTAGTTTGATCGAAGCCGCAGCACCGATCAGACCGGCCGCTACGATGAAGGCGCCTACCTTGAGTTGCTCCAGTTTCTCATTCTCCTCGCGGTACTTGGTGATGACGTATCCCCAGGAGTGGTTCGCGAAGATATAGAGCGGGATGAGCATGAGGAACAGGAACTGCATGAACCAGAAGCCGATCGCTGTACCCAAGGTTTCACGGTAAGACGCTTTCAGGCGTTTGAGAGCATCTTTCTGGAAATCCTTGTAGTCCCACTCATTCTGTTCTTCATCTAACAACTTCGTGTAGAACTTCACTCTCTTCTCCGCCTTTTCGCATTCCTTCTTGAAATACTTCTTATCGCTCCTCGACTGCGCGGTATCCATCGAATGGCGATACTCGGCAGCGTTATCTTGGAACTCACGCAACCATTCGGCATCGGTCTTGAGACGGAAGGCCTTGTAATAAATCGGTTTATCGTAGGCTACATCTCCATAGTAACGTGACAGCGAGTCATTCGCCATATCGAGGGTAATAGAATCCGGATCGAGCGACCACGCTTTCACCTTGTCCATGTAATATTCATAACGATGCAACTTCGACCGCATACCACCGAAATGATGTACCATGAAAATGATGGTGATGAGTGAACCGAGGATGATGAGCCATGAGAAATGGAAATGCCTGCGACGGGACCAACCGACGATACCGCGTAACTCGGTGATCATCTTGTTGTACACTTCGTCGTTCTCGTCTTGGACTGCCCGCTCGGACTGGTCGAGCAGTTCGTCCATCTTCATCGTCTCTTCGTACGAAGTCGGATAAATATCTTCCAGCTGGACTTCTTCTTCCTTAATCGTTTTGCCCATGTACTTGGCACTGACGGACATTGCCTGCACCATATAGTCATAGGCTTTCGCGTTAGGTGATCCCTTTTGGTCCTGCACTTGGCGCACATCGTCTATCGTGAAGCCGACAGCACCCATGTCGCGCAAATCTTCCGGACGTAGGATGGGCTCTTCTTTGTCTTTGTCTTTATTAAAAAACATAGTTGTACGAATTAAAGGTTATCACTCCGTTTACGCCGCGATAGGGCCTTCTTGCGGTTTGGACCAAACCCAATTGAACTCGATCTTCGCTACGCCGCCGTTTTTCTCTATCTGTTTGACCAGATCGCGGGCACGAAAGTATCCGCCGGACAGAACGAGGTACGGCGTACTCTTCGTGATCGCTATAGCGCGACGCAGCGTCGTTTCCAACTCTATTTTCAAGACTTGTTCCTGAGCAGCGATGTCCTCGCCCAGGGAATCGATCCGCACGTAGTATTTCTTCTTGGACAAGAACCACCACGCCAGAACCATAAGGATGATCAGGATCATACGATTAATATGTATAAATAAATTGTTAAAATGGTGGCTGCGCCACGTTAAACAGTTAAGATGGTCTTCGACGTTAAATTGGTCTTCGACGTTAAAATACTACGCGCTGCATAGTTAACGTTCACATAGTGAACCATCTTAACCGTCTAACGCGCCTTAGGCGCCTTTTGCTGCTTTCGCCTTGTCGGCTACCTTAACAGCCGTATTCTTGGCGCCGCTGAGGATAGCTTTCCAGTTGTAATTGCGGATCAAGCCGACGATGGTGCTGTAGATCATGATCGCCGAGCTGATGAAGGCGATGATGATGAGACCTAACAGAATCAGACCGATCTTCATCACGATAATTATGATGTTACCCGGGTCGGACTCGGTGTGCGTGGTCGTACGGCCGTCACTCCAGTAGGTCGTTACGATGTAGTCCGGCAGCAACTCCATCATCCAGCCGGCACCGATAAGGCCGATACCGATGCTGACGATCCATCCGTGGATCGTGCTAAGTACCTTGCTCTCTACGCGGTGACGGGTGATGTTATAGCCCCATGAGAAGTTCGCGATGATATAGAGCGGGATCAAGATGATGAAGAAGATGAACCACTTGAGCGACGAGCGGAAGTCTTCATTCGCCCATTTGAGGTGCTTCTTGGCATCCTTGAGCGCTGCTTCCTGCGAGTCTTTCAGATCCCACTTGTTCACCTCTGCGATATATTCTTTCCATTCTGCAATCTGCTCCTGGTTTTTCTCAATACTATTCTGAAGGCTTTTCTTGAGATCCTTGCTCTTGGCTGTATCGGCACGCTGTTTGTATTCCTCGATATACTTCTCGCTATTCTCAATGCTGGCCTTCGTCACTTTGAGCTCCGCTGCCTTGTAGCAGTTCGGCGAATAGTACTTGTTGTCGTAGTTGTACGCATTGTAGTCCATCGCCTTGTCAAGCGTGATGGTGTCGTTCTCCACATTCCATGCCTCTACCTTGGCTACATAGCCTTCCCAACGCAGTTTCTCTTCCTTGTCGGACTGTTTGAAATAGGTCATGAAACCAATCGTAACGATCGAACCGAGGATGATACCCCATGAGAAATTGAAGTGACGGCGTGCGGACCAGCCGACAATACCGCGCATCTCGTTGAGCAGCTTGAAGTACTCCGGATCATCCATGTTCTTCGCTGCCTTCTCGGACTCGTCCAGCAGCGCATCCATTTTCTGGGTCTCGGCGAGCGTCTCGGGGTAGAAATTGTCACCGCCTACCTCCATTGCCTCAACGAGCTTGGCGTATGCCTTGTCGTTCGAACCCTTGGCTGCCTCTACGTCCTCCGGCGTGAAGACATAACCGCCGTTAGCGTGCTTCTCCTCCGGGTCGGACTGCTTGATCTTCTTGCCGTTGGCATCTTTCTTAGGCTGCTTGCCGAGCGGACTCTGCCATACCCAGTAGAAGGGGATCTTGGCGGTACCGCCTGCCTCTTTGATGGCTTTCACCACCAGGCACGCATTGAGCAGATTACCGCCGCGTACCAACTTGGGCAGAGCACCCAACATGGCTTCTGCGTCCGTGAGGCTTAACTCCAACTGGGTCTTGAAAACCTGTTTCATGCCGTCTGCGTTCTCGCCGGCACTCTCGATCAGGATGTAGTACTTCTTTTTCCACAAGAACCACCATCCCAATACAAATAACAAAATGAGGATTGTAAACATAAGTAATTGTATTTTGTGGTTGATTGATTGAGCCTTGTAAAGGTAACAAACCTTTTCGGCTGCAAAATTAGTAATAATTTTTGACATATGCAAGAGATTATACGAAAAAAACGTCGCTGGGACGTTTTTTTCGAGGTTAGGGGTTACCGGTTACGGGTTATTGGGCAGTTAACCTTACTCCAGCTTTTTACCCGTGACGTCATAGCGGACTCCGTTGCGGATGATGATGACGTGGTCGTTGATGATGAGCTTTTGGGTTACGGGTGACGGGTTACCGGTTACGGGAACCAGGATGACCGGGGCGTTGAGGGAGCCGTGATGGGCGTTAGCCTGATACATTAGCTTTTGGCCGTTACGGGTCTGACCTAGCTGCTCACCGTCAAGTTTAAACGTTAACTCACCTACCCTGTCGGACTGGATCGTGAGGAAGTAGAGCGAGTCGATCGGGGTTGCTACTCCGGCGAGTTCGTCACCAACGAAGACCTGAATGGCTCCATTGGGTCTATTGTCCATGGTCCATTGTCCATTATCCACCTTCGCGATCATGGTCATGTTCGTTGCCGCATT
>JAEEGL014772152.1_pt1 | contig 14784 bp, 6 predicted proteins | sample 9134231 | NCBI WGS metagenome assembly JAEEGL01 (sample SAMN16246548, study PRJNA631951) | gut metagenome | biome: gut microbiome; feature: rumen; material: fiber-attached | host: Bos | place: Iran: Karaj | collected 2018-10 | reverse complement strand
TACCAACTGAGCTATTTCCGCAATCTTTTTGACTCTAAAAATTAGATCATCTTGTGCCTTCTTTTCGAAAGCGGGTGCAAAAGTACTGCTTTTTTTTCATATACGCAAATTTTTTGGCAAAAAAATGCAAAAAAAATGCAATTAGAGCCATCCAAGGCACGAAAGAAGGCCTGTAGAGAGCATCAAAACGGGCATTTGGCGGTCGAGGTCACTTCCTTCATGCGTCCATACATACCAGGTATGCCAAGCCCAAATCGGCGTCACGCAAAGTGCCCACCAATGAGCGTAAAGAAGGAAGATCGTCAGGCATGCGAGGAGCAGACCGGTATGGTAGATTTTCGCGCCTGCGTACCCGAGCATGCTCGCGAACGTGCGTTTAGCATGCGCGCGGTCATTATTCATATCGCGTATGTTATTGAGGTTCAGTACCCCCACGCACGGCAGACCGATCGCCACGCCGCACCATACCACTTCGGGTGTCAACGCCTGCACTTGCAAGTAATAGGCCCCCAGCGTACTGAGCAGACCGAAGAAAAGGAAGACACCCAGATCACCGAGTCCCATATAGCCGTAACTGTGTTTGCCGAGCGTATATTTGATGGCACCGATAATCGCCAAGGCACCAAGTCCCAAGAAGACCCAACTTGCTTCGCCGGTGAGTGAACCGAAAGCGGTCCAGACCAACGCCGTTCCGAAAAGGATTGATAGGGCGATGAAAAGCAGGATCATATGCTTCATCTGCTGCAGCGTGATCGTGCCGGCCTGCAGTCCGTACGCTTCGCGTCCGTGCTGGTCCGCGTCCGTTCCTTTGATCGCATCGCCTAACTCATTGCATACATTACTGAGAATCTGCAGGCAGAGGGTAGTAGCGACGGCCAGGCCGAAGACCGTCCAGTTACACCAACCTGCCAAACCCGTACCGAGAATGATACCCGATACAGAGAGCGGTAAGGTCCGCAAACGTAAAGATTGAATATACGGATTCATTTGAAACCAAAAACAAAATAAACCGCACCGATGAGAAGCAGGCATGCGACGGCATGATTCCAACGCAGCGGGGTATGGAACGCAACGGCAGAGAAAATGATAAAGACCACAAGTGTTATGACCTCTTGGATAACCTTGAGTTGCATCAGACTGAAGGGTCCGCCGTTTCCTTCAAAACCCATCCGGTTAGCCGGAACCTGCAGGCAATATTCGAAGAAAGCGATGCCCCACGAAAGCAGAATGACAAAGATCAGCGGGGTCGTATTCCCGATCACCTGCAGGGACTGCAACTTCAGATGTCCGTACCAGGCAAGCGTCATGAATACATTCGCTGCCAGCAACAATAAAATGGTATATAATCCGTTCATAAAGAATGAAAGAATTAAAGAATTAAAGAATTAAAGAATGAGGAAGATACGCTTCCTTTACATTACTCATCGCCCCGTACATCGAGTCCATCGCTTCAGGGTTCATGGCCTTGATATGCGCCAGCAGTTCTTTTGCTTTTTCGCGGGACGAGACATGCTCGAAGGGACAGAGAACGGTTTGCTTCTCATAGCCCTGTTCCGCTGCATGCGCAATGAGCAGTTCTTCATCGATGAGGCAAAGGGGTCGAATGATACGAAGCGGCATTTTCTCCATCTGCAGCATGGGCGGCATGGTAGCGAACGTACCTTGGTAGATCAAGTTCATCAGCATCGTCTCGATAAGGTCGTCGCGATGATGGCCGAGGGCGATCTTATTGCATCCCAGTTCCTGCGCAACGTTGAAAAGGGTTTTGCGGCGGTACCAGGAACAGAGAAAACAGGGATTGGAGTTATCCCGGGATCCCGGGATATCGGTATCCCGAAGTTCGCCTATTTCCACATCACGAACGATGAAAGGAACACCGGCTTGGGAGCAGAAAGACTCGAGGTAACTGAGGTCCGAGTGGTAATCGCGCTCTTTGACACGCACATGGAGCGCTGTGACCTGAAAACGGGGTTTGTAGATCTTCGAGCGTGCGCCTAACAATTCAGTGAGCGCCAGCGAGTCTTTCCCGCCACTCAAGCCTATGAGTATATGGTCGCCATCCTCGATGAGGCGGTAGTCGGCGCAGGCCTTATGGAATAATCTGACGATTTTCGTATTCATGTGCCGTTTATGGTTTTTGAGACGAGAGCATAATCTCCATCACTTGCGAAGGTTGTCCTTCAGGCGTGAAAGCACCCATGTCGTAACTCCCCCATCCCAAAGGGATGTACTCCGCCGGGCGCCATCCGCCGTACACCTCAGGTTCCCAATAGAAAATACCGGCACAGGAATCAATCGCAGCGATGCGGTGGATGAAATCGGCCATCACGGTCTCCGACTCGGGATGATGGGCGAACATACCTACTTCGGCGATCATCACCGGGCAATGCCAATCGTGAATAAGGCGCTTGATATTCTCCTCGGCAAGTTCATTTATCTCCTGCCAACTCTTCCCACCGTTCCAGGCACTCATCATCGGATAATGCGACAGTCCGATCATGTCCCATTTGCCGCCGTTAGCCTGCATCGATTCCCAGAACCAGTCGCGCCGTTCATAGGCGTTATCCACATGCACGATGACCGTTATATCGGGGAAAGCCTCTTTGGCGGCTTTGTATCCCATCGCCGTGAGACCCGCATACTCCGCCCAGTTACCTTCCGCCTTTTCCACCCTACCCATCGGCCATAACATGCCGTTCGGCGTCTCGTTTCCGATCTGCACCCATTCGGGTTTGACACCGGCCTCTTTGAGGGCATAGAGCACGTCTAACGTATGTTCGCGCACCGCCTCCAGCATGGTAGGATAGTCGTATGATTGCCATGCAGCAGGGATGGTCTGATGGCTGGGATCGGCAAAGAAATCCGAGTAATGGATATCGATCATGATGCGTTGTCCGGCTTTGGCAGCCCGCTTCGCCAGATAGAGCATGTCTTCTTTATTACTCCATCCCGTGCTGTGGTTCACCCATACCCGCAAACGCACGGCGTTCATCCCCATGCCGCGCAGCAGCTCGATGCAGTCTGAGGGCTGACTACTGATTGCTGATTGCTCATAGAACGTCACCCCGTCATGTTCCATTTCGCTGAGCCAACTCAGGTCCGCACCTCTCGCCCACGACCCGCGAGGACTGTCGGTGTGGTAATAACACCCCACCAACAGCACTCCCACGCAGGTCAAAAGAAGTATTTTCTTCATTATTCAGTTCATCTGGTGATTTTCTTACCGGTGACATCGTATTTCTCGTTATTCCGTATGATGACCACATGGTTGTTTTCGAGGACTTTATAGACGCCTACCGGATCGGTTTTGCGGAGCACGATCGGCGCTTTGAGGGTACCATGGTGAGCGTTGGCGGAATAGTTGATTGTTCCAATCTCGGGAACCATCGTTTCTCCGTCCATCTCGAAGCGGAGTTCGCCTATCTTATCACTCTGGATTGTCAAGAAGTACAACGAATCCATCGGGCTTGCTACGCAAGCGAGTTCATCGGCTACATAGACGCGGATCTCATGAGATCCCGGCATCTCGGAATCCCGGCATCCCGACAGGTCAAGCGTAGCGATCATCGTCATATTCGTCGCCGCAGCAGGATTGGAGAAGAGAGTCTTGACTCCTGATTCCTGACTCTTAGCTCTCTTCGGTGCGTTGCTAGACGAGCGGAAGAACTTAATCTCCCTGTTACCCGGCGCTAAGCGGCGGAAGAGATACCCTTCGCCCGGTCGGAGGGAGGTAAGGTCTCCTTCCCATTTCTTATCTTCAGAGAAGTACGCGAAGCGGTTATGCGCCTTGATCAGATCGCCTTGCGATGCATCATCGTAATAATCCGCGAGGGCCTTGGTCACCGAAACGGGATCATCGATCAAGTACGGCATCGCGCTCCATTGACCGTCGCCGCGTACCAGCACGTACATCGAGTCGGCAGACAGTTTCTCGCCTGCTACCTGGAGCGTGTTCTCCTGTGCCACATGCATCATGTATATCTGCGAGTAATGGAGCGCCTCCAGCGAACCGACAAAGGCGTTCTTCGACTCGTCGTAGGCACTGAACTGCCGCGTAGCGGGGTTCTTGATCAGGTCCGCCTCGCTCCATGGGTTAGTTGCCGTGATGCAGGTGTTCAAAGCGCCCTTGGACGCAGATAGATCCAGATGGGTGGAGATCCAGTTCCAACCGGTATGGAGCGCTATATTCTGCGTCACGCTGCCTCCGGCCGTCAGCAGGATGGGGTTACCGTTATCGCAACCGTAGACATAGCCATGCGCGAAGAGGATGTTTTGACTCGCGGAGAGATTATACATCTTGCCGGTGGATGCCTGCCATAAGCGGAAATAGATCTGCTTGCCGTTCATCCGGTCATCGCCGAAAATGGTAAGGTACACTTTGGATTTATTGGTAATGTTATCGAAATGGACATTCGCCATACCGATGCATTCATTGTTATACACTGCAATGACCTTATCATTCGGATCGGAATCAAAGACATCGCCGATCTTCACATGGCCGCATAGCGACATGTTAAACGGGTATTTACCGGTCGCGGGTTCCGCATACGGACACTCGGTCGTTACCTCCACCTCCACGAGCAGCGGTGCGGATAATCCCTGGTCATCGGTCAGATAGACGACGTGGTTATGTATACCGGGTTTGAGCAACTCCGTGACGGTGAATACAACCGTCTTCTTCTCCTCGGCCTCGAGGGTACCCTGAGTAGGCGAGACGGAGAGCCATTTGGGCAGGCGGTCAATCGTATATTGGCGCGTCATACCGGTTTGGTTGGAGATAACGATCGGCATCTTTACTTCGGACGACGACTCATAATCCATAGATACCTGCAGCATGCGCTCGTCCCATCCGATGCTATTGAGATCCGCATAGACAGTCCATGTGATCGGCGACGGGAGTCGGTTACCGTTGAGGTCCTCTACATCGCGTACGGTAAGGTGCATCGTGCGTTTGTTGATCTCGCGCGGTTGCGCCTTGATATTGATCAGCAATTCGGATTCCTGATACGTCCAGTTGAACGGCAGGTTGGTGAGCAGTCCTCTGTCGCGAATCGGCGCGTAGTTATGCTTGTCTGCTTGCGAAGCGAGATCGTCCACGAGCAGCGGTTGGATCTTATTCACTGTATTGCCGTTGGCATCGCGGAAGACGCGCTGGTTATCGGCCGTATACACCTGCTCCATCACGCCCGAGGAGTTACGTTTGATCCGAGAGAAAGTGAGCAGATTGATCAGACCCATCTCTTCGCCATTAGGCGACTGCTTGCCGAACTCGGCAACGAGTTCCGACGGCAAGGCTTGCTCGAAGAGACATACATCGTCGATGTTACCTTTCAGTCCGCCTGCCACCCATACAGTCGTGCCGGAGAGCGCACCGATACCTATCGTCGGGAATAGGAGGGTCAGCTGATTATCTATATAGACCGCACCGGCGTTATAGGTCTTGCTGATCACGAGTACGCAATGGTGCCATTTGCCATCGGTGAGGTTAGCCGATGCGAACTCATCCACGTCACCGGCCGCGAAGCGGATCGTACCGCCTTGGAGAGCGATCTGCATCGTAACGGAGTCGTTGAGGGCTGTACCGAAGAGGGAAATAGAGTCCGAAGGATCATTATTGCTTCGGAACCATGTCATGAAGGTATAGTCCTCCGCCTCGGTGCGCGAGAAGAGGTTCGGTTGTAACTGCACTTTGCTGCCGCTGGTAGCAAGAGATATACCCTGCGGATTGGTCCACGAGAGGCCTTTGCCTATGAGCGTAGCGCCGGAGGCGAGGTCTTCCATCTCGCTTCCCTTACTCTCGGAGAGCGGATAATAAGCCATCAGGCCGTGCTCGTAACCCGTGAGACGGCGCAGATGGGTATTCGATATCTCCGCCGGACTGAGCGGCTTGGTCCATATGCGTACCTCCATCATGTTACCCTGATAGGGGTTCTCCGCTTTCGGACCCTGACCCAAAATGAGCGGACTCGCATCGATCTGGAAGATGAGGTTCGAATAGCTCTGCGACTCATCCGTTATATCGAGCGTACCGGCATAGAAGCGCACTTTCTCATCATCATACGAATAAACCATGATGACACGCGTGAAATCGGTGGTAGAGAGTGCCTGCATCGGTTTGGAGACCACTTCGATCTTCTGCTCACCGGCGATGGACGTCATCTTGAGGCGCTTATCCGCGGTCAGGCTGAAGAGCAACTCGTCCGTATCATCTCCGGTGGAGAAGAGCGTCATCTCTTTGCCGGCCGCAGCGGGCTTGATGAGCATATCGACGGTCAGATCGTTGAAACTCAGTTCGCGCGACGCTTGGGTAGCCGCATAATGTCCGGCAACGCCGTCGAAATAGAGCGAGGTGGTCTGCGTGATTCCGGTGGCATTGGTGACGCCGAGGATCTGGAAATTATTATCCTCGTCGAGCCAGTTACCGGCTATCGGTTCGCTGAAGCGCAACTTGATATCGTCCTTGAGCGTCAGGATGCCGTTGGCAGGCAGCGCCTTACCGAAGAGTACCGGCGGACGGGTATCCTTGATACCGCTGATGACAGGCGAAGCCTTCGTCACAAAGCCCGAACCGTACCGGCAGTATGCTACGGCACGCAGGTCGTAGTTCAGTTCCTTCGGGTCGCGCTCGCCGTAGAAGCGGAACGGCTCGATACGACCGTTCGTTATCTTCGCTTTGTTACCCGTCGCGAGGTTATAGAGGCTATCGTCGGCATAGAACGAACATTGGTTCACCCATGCGTCATTATTCTCCGTCGATAGCTTGTATTGGAATTCGATATGATCGAAATTCTTATGATGGATATTGAATCCGTCGATGGTGACGGGCAGGTAATAGCCTATCGAGTCGCGCGACGAGAGGGTGTTCATGATCCATTTGTCGCGCGGATAAGCGATGCTGACGGGCGATGCTTCGGGGATAAAATGGACGGAGAACTTGGTCTGGGCGCTAATACTGTTGCAGGTCGTGGAGGAATATTTGAGGGTGATATCCTCGTAATCATCCACGATGCCTCGCTGCACTTGCAGCGTCTTGACGATAGGTACACCCGGCTCGGCGAAGAAGGTGAGTGTCGTGGATGACGTCAGCGGTTCGCCGTCTATCAGCAGCACGGCGCCGTTGGGATTGGTAGTCGGGTCCACAGACAGGGAGAGGTATTGCCCTCTTGCTACGCGTCCGTCCGTATTCACATTATCATTGACAAGCGTGATCTTGAATACCGCCGACTGGTCTGCCGGTACATTGCTGATGGTATACTGGTCGAGTGTAATCTTTGGGTTCTCGATCGGCAGGGTCGCATTACCGAGCACAAACTGCCCCGGATAATACCACTGCGTGCGCACTTCGCCTTCATACGGACAATGGCTTGTACCGCCTTCCTGGAAGAAGACGAACGGACCGTATTCCTCTTTCGCTGTAGGATTGGAGCCCCAAAGTACCCAGACTAGCGAGGCTGCCTGCTTGCTGAAAATACTATCCACCGGTGCCCGATAGACGCTCACCGTTGTGTTGGCAAAAGCATCCGGATTGATGGTAAAGCCTATCTTGCGCGAGATAGTCTTGCCACTGCCGTTCATGGTACCATCGCCGGAAAATTCAATTACCGGTTCCACGTCAATATTCCATGTGAGTCCCGGTGCCTTACCATCCACCTCCATTGCCTTTTGAGCCTCTTCTACACTATTTTTATTCCTATTTTTCAACAATTCCGATAGCGCCGTGTAATATTCGGAGGGGAGACCTCTAATGCCCCATCCTTCGGTTAAGTTATTCATTATATTATACACATCCAATCCGTATCCTGCATTGCCGCCGAAGGTCCAATCGGCCGTATAACTCTCGCTGTAGTCATGGCTGGTACCGCCGCTGACGGAGAAGGTGCCTACTTTCTTACCGGACTGGATAGCTATTACTTTCTCTCTCTCATTATTGATTAGAACACCTACCCAGCGGAGAATGATATTATTGAACATCTTCACTTTGTCCGGCTCGTTATAGTCGCCGACATTGGTCGGTAGTATTTGCAGATAGGCTCCCTCGGTACCTCTGTCTTCGTCGGTCTTGGCTATGTCCCAATAAACGGCTCTTGATCGTGCATTGGCGAGCGCTTGCGCTTCGGCGGAGTCTTTCGCGTTCACGAGCAGGGCATTACGCTCACGAATCAGTTTGGGGATCAGCGTACTCGTGATATATCCTTGCGTATAGGCAAATTGCGTACCCATCTGGCCACCGATAACGGTCTCTTTGGCGATGACGAAATGGTAGGTCTTGCCGTCCGAGCCGGTAGCAGACGCAATCTCCTTGATAAATCCTGCATCCACCGCCGGCTTACGGAGCAGATACGTACTGTCATCAATCACGCGCACGGCGCGCACCGTACCATACAGCACTTCGGTGGTATTCCCGACAAACACATCCGCATCCGCGCCCACAAACGAGCCGGACGAGCCGGTAGAAATCTTATCGGTCGTGGTATAGGTATAGCTCGTGGTAGTTGTAAATTTGCCGGAAGCAGCAATTGGGAACTTAAACGAGAAGGATTTCCCGGCAGCCGTACTCACGCCGGCATAGGTAGCACCCGCGGTAATAATACCTACCGATTGGTCATACGCCGTACCGATCTTATTCACTATATTGATACCCAATTTCCAAGAGAAACTCATCGTAGCGGTCGATTTATAGGTAGCGCCTTTCTCCAGATAGCAGCTACTACCGCTTCCCGGAGGATCACGGAGGATATCGAGGATCTTGATATCCGCATCAGCGGCACGTATATCCCCGTTCTCCACTACATTACCGGTTACGAAACCTCGTACGGCATGGAAATCCATCGAATAGCCTTCTCGTCCTACGGACAGGTCCAGCGAGCGAAGAGCGTTCGTTCCGGTAGCCATCAGATTGAGGTTATCCACTTCGATATTGAATACCGCCTCGCCTTTCTCATCCAGCGGATAGGTCGTGGTTTGGGTATTTTTCTTGAAGCCGTTGAAGGTCTTGAGCGTACCGCCGCCCAACCGCACGCGGTCAAGTTTCTCCAATATATCATTATTATAATAATAGTCCTCATAGACGCCTACCTTGAATTGATAGGTGCGTCCTTGCTGGAAAATCGGATAATCGAACAGGTACTTGATCTGGCCGTTCGGATCTTTCTCATAGAGCGCCACCGTACCTATTTGGCTGCTGAAGCCGGAGACATTCAGTTTCTGTTCGCCGAAGCCCTCTTGCTCCATGCCGTACATATATTGCTTCAATCCTACCTGCATCGGGTTGCGATAGATGCGGTCGAAACGGGCATTGTAGGTGGCCTCACGCCCCGATGAATCAGAGTGGTGAAGCGTAAGCGGCGCCATCACGAGGTCGATGGTAGGCACGCCGGCCTGCACATCGAGCAGCGAAGCGTAACCCTTTGCCGTAGCCTGCACCACTTTATATTTGACAGGGAAGAGGTCTACCGCATACTCGCCGGTCTTGCTATCCGGACGGATGATGATGCGTTTCTTCTCATAGATGGTAGCCGTATGTCCGCTCAGATTATCCACCGCAAACTGCAGCGTGTCGCGCGTGAGGTCGTCCGGGTCATGCACGATATGCGCCGTGTTATCCCCCTCGAGCATCAGCACGAGTTGCAGGTCATCACCCAGGTTATTCTTACCGTAGCCCAATGCGGGCGGCAGGGCTTGTTGGTCAATACCTCCGGCTACGCGGCCGACCAGGCGCACCTTCGTTTGGTCATAGAACCGCACAGCGTCCAGCGCCTTGACCAGCGAGAAGGTCGTATCACCCTCCGTCACGAAGAGCCATCCGTCGTTCTTGAATGTATGCCCTTTTTTCGCTACCTGCAGACGGCAGGGCATGGACTTCGGTATCGTCAGTTCGAAGTTTCCGTCAATGCCGCTGGTATAGATATTGCCAGCGCGCCGGATTGTATCGCCGTTGAGGATAAAGCATGCGCCGCTGACGGGGATGGTACTCATGTCGTAGAGCACGCGGCCGGTCAGACGAACACAACTGGTGTTGATAAAATCTACATTCTTCACCACGCATCTTCCCTGCGTTACGGATAAACTCACAGAACTGGATTTGGTACCGTTATAGCTGAATTCACCGTACTGGGAGGTTACCGATATGGTATATGTCGTGCCCCAATCATACATCAAACTATCGAACAAGTAGGCACCCGAAGCATCGGTCGTCAAGGTCGCCAGAGTCTGACCGCCCGCCGAGAGGCTCACTTGTACGCCTGCCATGCCGCTGTTATCCGTCTGATACACATGACCACTGATTTCGCCGTAGGGCGAACGCCAACCTTCTGCCGTCGCCGAATTCTCGGTCTTCTTGCCATTGCATTCGTAGCGGGCTACGATGGTATATTCAAGTATATCATCCCAGGGTAAGGCTGTATTATCGAAATAACTGTTCTCCAATCCGCGATAGATGGTCACCGGAGAAGCATATTGATCATATTTACGCACACGGATCAACTCATACTCATCCACGGCTGCCGAAGAAGGTTCCCATTGCAGCATCACACCGCGTTTCCAGTCGCCTTCCGCATTACCCTGGGAAGCGGTGAAAGAGTTGATCTTGGCCGCCTCGTTGAAGTACAGCGACGGACCGTTAATCGTCATCGGGTCTTTCGAACCCTCGTGCTGGAATCGCAGGTCAGAGCCGGAAGGATCGATACGCACCTTGTAACTGTAATTGGTACAAGCCTGATTAGCGACATCCGTGAAACGAGCGGTCCACGATCCGTCCTCGTTGCGGCGGATACTGTCCTGCGGCACGATGATCTCGATGGTCGATTTATTCTCCGGCATCGTACGCATGAGAATGAGCTGTGCGCCTCTATCCCATAGACACCGCCCGGCTTGCGAATAGGGATCGAAGGATTTGTTGAGACTGTCATACATCTGTTGCAGCACTTGAGCCTCCACTTCTTTCCATCGTTTCTCGGCCGCTCTGCGGGCATAGGAATCAAGCCCGGCATCCGAAAGGACCGCATCCGCTTGCACGTTTATACGATAGCTGCCGCCTGTTTTGTCCACGCGTATCACATAGAGGTCCACCGCTTTGCCGTCCAACTCTTCATTCAATTCGCTCTTCCATATATCATATTTTTCCCAGCCGTTAATATCAATCCACGGGTCATCCTCTTCCACCTTCGACTTATGAATCAAGTGAATCCGGCATTTGGACTGTGCTGTTTTCGCAACAGTGATGATGTTCGTGCCGGCAGTAAGTTTTTTAGACGTATACGACGGCTCAATAATGAAATACATCTTGTCGCAATACTGCGCTAACTCTTCCTGAATATTGATGGTCAGCGTCACCGAGTCAAGCGGTCCGGAGAAATTCTTGTAATTCACCTCCAGCGAGCAGTCTTTTTTCGCTACCGTCTCGCGCTTAATCTCCGCGTTGTCAATCTTGACGTTGAAATGCACTTTATGGTTATTGTCATAATCCGGGTCCTTGACATAGTCGGCTTGCGTGGATGCCAAAGGCGCCAAGAAGCTCAGTTTCAGCAACTCGTCGCTTTTAACGAATGGAGAAGCCCAATACCAGGTGGCAGCCGAAGTACGACGCACGCGGTAATAGACCTCTGCCGCAGGCGTCTTCTGCGTTTTGGCGGTCATCTTCACATCCATCGTAGAAATGGCTTCGCCGTCTGCATTGCGCAGTATATAATCGTCCAGGCGAAGGGTACGGTAATAATTCGTCGTGTCGTTGGTGGTCGCTGCGCCTTCGCTCACGCTGCGCGTATTGTCGACATATTCGTACACACCTTTCCCCTGCTCCATCGTAATCATGGCGATGGTCTGCGCTTTCGTGTAATTGGGATCCATCGCACGCTGGATTTCAAAATAATCCGTCGGAATAAGGTCCTCCGCCTGCGGATTATTCACCACCCATACCAACTTGTTATTCCCGTTGTAACTACCCTGCTCGTCCAGTACCTGCGTCGTTTTGAGACTCTGGATGCGGTGATAAGCCGGGATGTCCACCGTATTGGTCTTGCGCGTCACGGTAGTAGTCACATCCACGTTCGGCTGCACCGTAAAGGTAGCATAAAAATTACGCTGAATACTATCAGTAGTCGGCACGATGATAGAGCCGGCTCGGTTGCTTATCGGCACCGGGGTTCCATTGAGCGATGTGGTATAGGACTTCGGGTTCTGGAAAACCACATAGGGCACCGCCGCCCTACCGTCGCGAAGTTGCGTACCGTTTTCGTCCATCGAATAGAGATAGGGTGATTGCAACTCAGGCGCGATCATATCGTCCGCGCCGTCCATCCGGTCCGGGAAACAATACCACAGCTTCATATACGGCGGGGTGTTGACATCATCCACGAAATACTTGAAAATGCAAGCATCTACGCCGGCATAGAATGTCTTGCTCGTCAAGTCTTGGGGCAGATACCAGTCAAACTCGAGGAAGACAACGCGTTTGTAACTACCATCCATCGATTTCTGCGCCGGGAGCTCAATAGTCTGCCAGCCCGATCCGGCGTCTATCTGATACGATCCGCCGTCTGCGATCTTGGTCACTTTGATAGTGCCTCCGTCCGAAGAAAGCTCCACGTCCACCTTACTGTTAACCTCAGGATTGTCCGTATTCTGCATATCTATGCTACGGATATTGAGAAAACGGTTTACATCACCCGTCTGGGTCTTCGCATAATTGCTGGAATACCAGACTGACGATCCATGCCCAAGGCGGTAGTTGTTTACCGCACCGTAAGCCCAGATAGGGATTTTGAAATGTACTACACCGTTACCTTTCGGCATCACGCTGTAATTCTGCTTTTCTTCCAAGAAAGTATTCGAAGCAAACGTGCTTCCCACGAATAAGATGAGCAGTCCTATTATGGCTGTCAACCGGTTAAGATGGTATTTCATATATAATGATTGTTTGTGTTGCTTGATTATTCGTTGGTGTCTCCTTCGTCGCCGATCGGCGGATTGTTATACGGCATGACGGGGTTGAGTTTGATCCAGCGACTCCAGCCGGTCTTGGCATCGAAGACCGATAGATCATAACTGTATCGCCATTGATAGAGCACACTGGTTTGGCTGCCTTCCGTCCATTCCGGTGTCTTGTCGGGATGGAAGAACCATTGTTTGCCGGTATAGTCGAAGCACTGGTATCCGGCGGGCGAGTCCTCATATAGATCCTGCATACGTCCCTGGGCACCCAGGTTGATACTCATACTCAGTTTCGGCGCTTCTGCGTCATCCGGCAGGTCAGACGCATAATGGAGCGCATACGCATGATGGACGATGGCATTCTCCAAGGCGTAATAGACATTGTTGTATAGCTCGCGATAGGTCTCATTACCGGCATACGGCGCGCCGTCTTTCATCATCTTGAATAGATAGTCGGACAGGTCGTATTTGGATGAGCCGTTGTAATACTGGTAGCATTGCCGCGAGGGAATGGCATATTCGTCGCTGTCCTTGACGTTCGCGCACATATAATCCACGATGCTCTTCAGCGCCGTCCATACCGCCGGCATCTTAGCCATCTCCGTTACCGCAAAATCGACGTTCATCAGCACTTTGTCATTCTCATTGTCTTCCCAGTCGTTCTTATGGTTAATGGCATATACATCCGCGTAGTTACTGAGGGCTTTCTTCAATCCGGTTTGTCCCTCCGGAGCGTCAAAGAGCTCTTTGAGCAGCGAACCGTAATCGCCGCCGTGGGTCGTATGACCGGAAGCGAGCGTATAGGTAGTCACGTCCGTTAACTCGGATAAGTACTCGATGCTGTTCTGCAGACAGCAGTCGAAAACAACCGCGCATACAGGGATACCGGACTTCTTGATTCCGTCATGCAACTCTTTGGCCTTGATAGCCCGTCCTTCATTGAAGGCATCGGTGATGGTCGATCTCGGAGCCTTCGGAGGAGCAGGATAATCGCCGTCCTCGTCCGGTTCCCATCCGGAAGCATGACCCGCGAGAACAAGGATATAGTTCTCCGCCGGCATGTGTTTGTCTACGTCCTTCAGTACCGAAGCCATATACTCCGGTTCATACATCGCCGCACTCGAATGGTCCGCAATCCATTTATCGGGGAGCGAGAGGTATTGCACCGCTTCCTTATTCTCGAAATCGATGCACTCCGATCCCACTTCAAAGAAATACACCTCGCCGGCTTTGCCTCCCGCTACGAACGGTTTGCCTTCTTTTTTGACCATGTCCTGACTTTGCTTATTCAGTCCCTCCTGCGACGAGTATTTCATATACACGGCGCAGCGAACGGAGTAGTCGTCTTTCTTCGTCTTGAGGAACTCGGCGGCATCGGCTATATCCCGCTCTTCATCGACTTCGAGATTCTCGCCGTTATTCGCATAGATGATGACGGTGTACTTCGCCTTTTGGGCCGGACCGGCTGGCTCGTTGTTATTACATGCGGCAAAGAAAACCGCTAACGCCAGAAAGAAAACAGAATACAAACTGAGTTGTCGCTTCATATTGTCGGACTTTTATTGTACCTCGTTCAGAATAAAGTTAACATGCGTACCCTCAACATCTCCGCTCAGGGTTACCGTCTTGGCGGTTGCGTCATACGAACCGGACAGGAACTCTTTGCCGGCAAGCGATGCACCCGTTCTCTTGTCGTATGCACCCTGCGCATAACGGATCGTTACGTCCGGATCGCCCGGAGACATCCACCACTCATAGTACGAACCGGAAACCGGCGCTTTGCCGTCTTCTTTGGCTTCCATTGTACATTTGAGATTCATGTGGAAGGTAAATTTGACATAACCGTCTCCTGCATCG
>JAEEGL011258332.1_pt1 | contig 14784 bp, 8 predicted proteins | sample 9134231 | NCBI WGS metagenome assembly JAEEGL01 (sample SAMN16246548, study PRJNA631951) | gut metagenome | biome: gut microbiome; feature: rumen; material: fiber-attached | host: Bos | place: Iran: Karaj | collected 2018-10 | reverse complement strand
TTTCGCCAGGGCACCCCATAACGAAAAAGCGACTCTCCCGCCAGGGCAGTTCCCTGGCGAGTCCGGGGTTCCGTTTTGCATGACCGCCCTGGCGGGCGACTTCCTGCCTTTACGGTTCTTCCTGCCCTCGCGATTCAGCGCCTCCTTTTTCCGGCAAAACGGAATGGCGGTGGGTCTTTCGTTATGGTGTCGGTTGCCGGTCCCCCGCGCCCGCACTCAACCCCGCCCAACCCACCACCATTCCGTTTGGCCGCCCTGCACTATCGAAACCCCCACGCATTTCCGACCCCGACAACCGTAACGTCAAAGCAAGACATTTACTGGCCAAACGGAACCTCGGACTCGCAAGGGCACGCTGTATCGCAAGAGCGGACTCTTTCGCAAGGGCAAACTATATCGACAAAGCGGTCTCTTTCGCCAGGGCAGTTCCCTGGCGAGTTCCAGGTTCCGTTTTGCATGACTTCCCTGGCGGGCGACCCCCTTGCCTTTACGGTTCTTCCTGCCCTCGCGATTCAGCGCCTCTCTTTTCCGGCCAAACGGAATGGTGGTGGGTCTTTCGTTATGGTGTCGGTTGTCGGGTTGTGTGGAACCCCTGTTCTGTGACCAATTCCCGCCATTCGGGGTTAAAGGCGTTGATCAACGCCAGTTTCGTCTCCCGTTTCATGTTCTTCATTTGGTTCTCCCTCCGGATGGCAGACGGGTAGTCCGGGAAGGACTCGTAATAAACGCAATATTCGCAATTGTACCGGTCCGTGAAGGACCCTTTGTAGCGGTGTCTCTTGTGTTGGGACACCCTGTTGACGAGGTCAACGGTGCAGCCCACATAGAGTACTGTGCGACGTTTGTTTGTCATGATGTAGGTGTAACCTGATTTCATGGTTTTTTTTTCCTGCAAAGATAGGAGATTGCTTTGTGGATTATGTTAAGAAGTTTGTCAGTTAAGAATTTCCATCAGTGTAGATGTTCAATTCGGGATAAAAATAGGCTTTCTTGATGACTTCCTTCGCATTCGCCACATACCGTCTGGCTTCTTCAATAGGATCGTTCTTTTCCATAATATTTTTGCTTTTAGGGTTGGAAATAAAATTAAAAATTCAACCGGCGAAAAAAATGTCACACAGATTCCACGGATTCCGCAGATTTTTTTTGGGGGGGTCACAAGTTTATCAGTTTAATATTCAGTGCCTGCTCGATATTTGCAACCAGCTCAAGCGTCAAGTTCTCTTTCCCCTTTAAGATTTTGGAGACATACTGTTGCGTGCAATGCAGTCTGTCGGCCATACCTTGTTGGGTGAGGTTCTCTTTTTTCATGTAAGACAGCAACAGCACGGCTATGTGTTGGGAATAGCGCAACCAAGCCGCATTGTCACGTCTCCAAATGGCCTCTTCTCTCCATAAGGATGGCGTTTCGCTTTGATTTCTTGACAAATAATCAACTGTTTTCTGTTTCATATAGGTAATCACCGTTTATTTCTGACATATAATCCGCAAAACCATCGGCATCAATTGCCCCTTCTTCTAGTAGTAAATTGCGCACACGTTCCATATTGTTTAGCTCTCGCAGTGTGTGTTCCCTCTCCTGCATCGTCTTGGTTAACTTGATTGCCCCGCCAGTGATGATGTAGCAACCCTGTTCTAGTTTGATGGCATATAATCGAAGCCACGATGCGTGAGTCCGATTTTTGGCAAGACGTGCTTTTTCTCTGCCTAAAAGCATTTCTTGAGTTCGACTGTTTTCCAAAGGACGGAACAGCTTGTCGAGGTTAGAGTCTGGCGAGAGGTCCAGGATAAGGCATTGTAGTTCGTTGCTGTCGTCAATGGTGTCATAGATAGCTTGGTTGACATCAGTTATTTTGAAGTAGGCCTCTAAATCAGACATGTTGTCGCAAAAAAAGTTCATCAGCCATTCCGGGTCGCTCCATTGTGAAAATAGTTGTCGCAGTACATTGTCCGTCTCATTTTCATATCGTACTGCCCATAATTTGTTGTTGTTTAATATTTTATCAAATTTCATGATTAAAAAGATTTAATGAACACTATGATTTCAAGGCTGCAAAAATACAATTTATTTTTAAACGACAATGATTTTTTGTTTTACGAATATAATTGTATGGTTGCAAAATGTTGCTTTTTTGAAATCACAGAAAGTTTCGCCTGCGGCGAACGGGGTAGGGAGGAGATTCCGCCACCTCCTGTCGGCGGCGGCGGAATGGTGCGCCGCATTCGGGATGAAAAGGGAAACAAGGGCGGGGGGAGTGTCTGCCGTTGCCGGAGGTTGTCCGATGCCGCCCTTGTTTCCCCTCCTGTGCGACGTGCAAACCACCATTCCGCAGCGAACGGAGTGAGCGGCGGAATCTCCATCGGTCAACGGTCAATTTCAATGTAAATGCATTTTTCGCCACTGAAGCATGCGCTGATTTACAGCGCGTTACGATTTTAAGTTCTATCACACCCTTGCGGGCTCGGGATTCCGTTTGGCCACCACACTTTTCCGAAAAAGACAAACAACTACGGCCCCCAAGCATTAACGAAACAGCCCAACCAGAACCGGCCAAACGGAACCCCGGACTCGCAAGAGCACGCTGTATCGAAAAAGCGGTCTCTTTCGCTAGGGCAAACTATATCGGAAAAGCGGACTCTTTCGCAAGGGCAAACTATATCGACAAAGCGGACTCTTTCGCCAGGGCACCCCATAACGAAAAAGCGACTCTCCCGCCAGGGCAGTTCACTGGCGAGTTCCAGTTTCCGTTTTGCAAGACTTCACTGGCGGGCGACTTCCTGCCTTTACGGTTCTTCCTGCCCTCGCGATTCAGCGCCTCCCTTTTCCGGCAAAACGGAATGGCGGTGTTTTTTTTCGTTATGGTGTCGGTTGCCGGTTCCTCGCGCCCGCACTCAACCCCGCTCAACCCACCACCATTCCGTTTGGCCGCCCTCCGACAACGAAACCCCCACGCATTTCCGAACCCGACAAACGTATCGTCAAAGCAAGACATTTGCCGGCCAAACGGAACCCCGGACTCGCAAGGGCACGCTGTGTCGCAAGAGCGGACTCTTTCGCAAGGGCACACCATATCGAAAGAGCGGTCTCTTTCGCCAGGGCACACTATATCGCCAGAGCGGACTCTTTCGCCAGGGCACCCCATATCGAAAGAGCGGACTTTTTTCGCCAGGGCACCCCATAACGAAAAAGCGACTCTCCCGCCAGGGCAGTTCCCTGGCGAGTCCGGGGTTCCGTTTTGCATGACCGCCCTGGCGGGCGACTCCTTGCCTTTACGGTTCTTCCTGCCCTCGCGATTCAGCGCCTCCTTTTTCCGGCAAAACGGAATGGCGGTGGGTCTTTCGTTATGGTGTCGGTTGCCGGTCCGCGCGGAATCCACTATTTCGCCTTAAAAAAAAGGCCGCCCGAAACGGGGCGGCCTCTTTGCTGTGGGTTATTCTGCTGACGCATCAAGGTTGCTGTTCTGCATCGCGGACGCAGCGGACGGAATAAAGACGATGGAATTTATCATCTGATCCCATTGTACTTAAACTTGCACTTGCTTTACTCATATCTGCGTAACCACCAGTAGTATTCCAAAAATATACGTCTTCAGAATATTCTTGTGGAAACGCCGGAGTACTAAAGAAACTACCTTCCACATGTCCCGCTGGCAGCGCAGTAAAACCACTTAGATTACGATTTGCCGATCCACAAGGACAAGTTTGAAGGCAATAGCCAGACTGCGAGTCAGGCCATCCGTCTCCCGCCAACTTCACAGCTTGATTTGCCTTTTCATTATTTTTTAATGTTGTCCATTCTTCATGCGTTGGAATATGCCACCCCTTCGGACAAATTCCGCGATGATGAGGTGTGCCGACGTTGTCACTATAATTCCAGGTGGAGCTATTATATGCGTAATTATTAAATTCATTTTGTCCTTCAGGATAAATATCCATTGCTGCACAAAAGTTGTACAACAGGCCATAGTGTAATGGGGCATAAGTGTCAGGATTGTTATGGTACCAATGTGCGGATTTGCCCATCCCCGCTCTATAATATGTATTTGAATTGTTTATAGGATTATAGTTGCCATTATGAGTGACAATATTGTGTGTTGTATTAGGGCTATATTGACATCTCATATTCTCTGCAAGCCAGCACTGAGAACCAATCTGCACGACAGGATATACATTGCCTTCGTAATCTGTAACGGAAGTGATCTTACCATTGGAAACTTCCTCATATCCGTCCCTATGGGTTAAGCCATCACTTTGATACTCGGTGCTTTGATGCGGTGTAGTCACCGTGCATTTGTAAATACTGGCAGGCGGTTCCACAACCGTAACCGTAGTTGTAGTAATACAACCAGGGGTGGAACCATGAAGTTCGGGGTAGAGGTTAATTAGTGTAACGTTATAAGTACCGGCACCTGTTGGTTCGTAATCATGAGACATTCCATACCCAACATTAGTTTCTACTTCACCGTCACCCCAAATTACCTTAGAATAACTAATATCGTAATGGCCAGGAGGATTATTGACGGTCACAATACAATAATTTACAACTAAGTTGTGTACAGGATTATCTTGCTGAGGATCATTATCTACACGCACACTTTCTAAGACACCACTTATCCATTCTCCAGTGATCTTATGCTGTGCCGTACATTCAATATTCATTCGGTCACCATAACTAGAAGTTGAAGTAAAAGTTATCGTATAAGTGTTGCCATCGGAGATAGGCGACGGAGCTATTCCCGGGAGAGGGTGTATGTTATCTGTTTGCGAATAACTCCATGTGAAATTATCGTATTTGTCGATGGAGTCCCCTAATAATAGAGCTGCGGAGAATGTTACGGTAGTAGTGGTTGAGCCACTGTGATCACAAAGCCAGACACGGTCACTTTCAATAAGATCGAAATAATCTGACGATATTACAAGTTTGTTTGTGGCCCCACTTGTTGCCTCAACAGGACTTGTATAGACAGTGCTGTCAGCATTTTGTAACTTCACGATTACACAATAGACCGTTTCCTGTTCCAAACTCGAGATAGTTTGGCTGTAAGGTGCTCCATTTGAAATCGTTCCGGATTCTGGAAGTGAGTTGTAGTCTGCAATATTGGTGCCGCAAGTCTCATCTGTCTTTTTCTTGTAGAATATTTGTACGGTACCTTCCCCAGGCTGCTTAAAGTCAAGATTACTCAATGAGACAGTAATACCCTTGGGCGTTGAGGTCGTTGCCGTAATAGTTGCCGTCGGTTTGCTGGCAGGGGTTCTCGCATTGACGATGTTTGATTGCGTAGTTCCCACCACATTGGTGGCAGAAGCAGTTACGTAGTAGGTGGTGTAAGGGTCCAAACCTTCGAGCGTGATAACCGGGTTCGTGCTCGGAACACAGACACTCCCGCTCATATCAGAATTCGTAGAATAGCAGAAGTTATAAGAAGAGATGTTAAATCCCTGGCTGGTAAATGAAGAGGTTACCTTCATGGAAGTAGCTGTAACCTCACTCAGATTAAGGCTGTTAAACACAGGTGGTGCCGCATTTCTCATGGAATCAATCGTGTTTTCCAGTGCTATTATCTTGCGGTTCAAGCTGTCGAACACGGCCCACAGGTCGCAGGCGTTCACCACGATGTTGCCGCAGTTAGTTCCGTTGGTGGCGTTGTCACCTTTAAGCACATAGCCGTTGGGTACGGTATTGGTGCCATTGAAGGTGTTGTTTCCCGTGAACGTGTTGTTGCCAGCCTTCAGCGCATACTTCGCCGTGTCGGCCAGCTTGCCGTCCACTTCTGTTTTGGTGTAAACATCTGCCGCATTGGCCTTGGTCTCTATCGCTGTAATATTCGCTTTCACACTGTCGCGCAACGTATTCACGCTCGCTTTTGTCGCATACACGCTCAGGTCCGGCTTGTGCTGGATATAGGATTTCTTATTGGCATCCGTCTCCGTCCAATCCGACTGCACTTGCGCGTCAGGGATGGCCGCGCGGATGGCCACCGCCGTGTCATGGATGTTATGGCGTGCAATCGTGTCGATGGCGTGGTTGATTTCGGAGGCCGCATCGGCCAACGCTTTGGTTATGCATGTGGTCGCGCTGTCACAGATGTCGTTTCGGATAGCGGTAGCTGTGTCTTTTAGCGCTTTCTTTGTGGCATAATACTTATGCAGTGTGTCGAATACCATGCGTGTGCTGTCGCTGATGTGGTGACGCGCGATGGAGTCAATGGCGCGGGTCATCTCGGAGGGACCATTGCGCAAAGAATCCGTAACGATTTTGTTCACACTGTCGCGGATGGCCAACTTGTTCACGAAGTTTTTCAACGTGTCCTTTGTGGCGTAATACTTGTGCAGCGTGTCGAACACCATGCGTGTGCTGTCGCTGATGTGGTGACGCGCGATGGAGTCAATAGCGCGGGTTATCTCGGAGGGACCTTTGCGCAAAGAATCCGTAACGACCTTGTTCACACTGTCGCGGATGGCCAGTTTGTTCACGAAGTTCTTCAACGTGTCCTTCGTGGCATAATACTTATGCAGTGTGTCGAACACCATCCGTGTGCTGTCGCTGATGTTGTGACGCGCAATCGTGTCAATAGCTATGTTGATGGCAGAGTTCGGGGCCGCGAGGGAATCCTTCACAATATTGTTCACGCTGTCGCGGATAGCCAGTTTGTTCACGAAGTTCTTCAAGGTGTCCTTTGTGGCGTAATACTTGTGCAGCGTGTCGAATACCATGCGTGTGCTGTCGCTGATGTGGTGACGCGCGATGGAGTCAATGGCGCGGGTCATCTCGGAGGGACCTTTGCGCAAAGAATCCGTAACGATTTTGTTCACACTGTCGCGGATGGCCAACTTGTTCACGAAATTCTTCAAGGTGTCCTTTGTGGCGTAATACTTGTGCAGCGTGTCGAATACCATGCGTGTGCTGTCGCTGACGTGGTGACGTGCGATCGAGTCAATAGCGCGGGTCATCTCGGAGGGACCTTTGCGCAAAGAATCCGTAACGACCTTGTTCACACTGTCGCGGATAGCCAACTTGTTCACAAAGTTCTTCAAGGTGTCCTTTGTGGCGTAATACTTGTGCAACGTGTCGAACACCATGCGTGTACTGTCGCTGACGTGGTGAAGTGCTATCGTATCTATTGCATAATTTATTTCAGAGGTGGGGTCGGCCAACGCTTTGGTAATGCAGGCGGTTGCGCTGTCGCAAATGATACCGCGAAGGGTTTTCGCTGTGTCCTTCAACGCTTCCTTCGTGGCGAATTTGTCGAGCCGCATGGTGTCGTTGGCGGCCTGGTTGGCGGTGAACCGTGTGGTGTCGCCTGCGGCCACAATGGTCAGCTGGCCGTTGTTGACGGTGGTCTCTTGCGGAATGGTGATGGTCACCGTTTGGTCGGTCCCCTGGTTGACCCCGAAGGTGGGATTTGTCACCGTCGTCTCAGTTGTGGCAGTGCTGCGATTCACGGCAATGGTGATCTGCCCGTTTTTGATATCATTGCGGATATGCGCCGAAGAATCGATGATGGCCTGCTTGTTGAGGCCGATGTTCGTTGCGTTGGTTTGGATGTTCGTCGCGTTGGTTTGGATGGCGGCCGCGTTGTCTCGGATGCTGTCGCGCATTTCCTTGATGACGTCGCATTTCACGATGCTGTCGCAGAGACCGCTGATGGTCAGGAAGTTCTTCAGCGTGTCCTTCGTGGCATAATAAGTATGCAACGTGTCCATCACCGTAACGCTGTCGCTGCGGATTTTCTCTGCCAATGCCAGGCTGTCGTTGTGGACTTTCCCCTTGAATTCCACCAGCCGGTTGCTGTCGGTCACAATCCGGGCCGCCAATGCGGCATTGCCGTTCTGAGCCGTCTTTTTCAACGTGTCGTACACCACCATCAGGTCGTTATAGTTCACCGCCAATCTGCGGTTCAGATTTTGGTCCTGAGTTGATTGGACGGGACCGAGTGTGTTTGGATTCACCGCCTCGTCAATCAGCACGGTAGCGTCATGCTCGTAAAAGTTGTTGACATCGTAATAATAGTTGTAACCATTGAAAATAACGTCACCATCGATGTTGACATCTTTGTCAAAATAGGTGCGTTCATTAAAGTAGGCTATTGAATCGAATTGGGTCTCGTTTTTGAAAAACACGGTGCTGTCAAACTGGTTCCGGTAGGTGAAAAGATTGTCCTTGTTTTTCAGCGCCACATTGGTGCAGTTCTTTTCAATGCTGTCGCACAAATCGCCTGATTTGAGGTATTGTTTCAGGGTTTGGTTGACGTATGCGGTGTCGTAGTAGTGTTTCAGCGTGTCGTTGATTTTTTTGCTGGTGTAATAATATTTCAGCGTGTCGAAAGCGTTGCCCAGACTGTCGCGCATGTCCTTGATGACGTCGCATTTCACGATGCTGTCGCACAATTCGTTGGCCTTGAGGTAAGGTTTCAACATTTGTTTGACATCGGCAGTGTCATAGTAAGCGGCCAGAGTGTCCTTGATGCATTCCTTCACGTCGCCGCAAAGGTCGGATTTCTTCTCGTAGTCGTTCAGCTTGTTGTCAATGTTGTTCTTCGTGTAGTAGCTGTCGAGGGTGTCCGTGAGTTTGTCTTTATCGACATATCGGGTTAACGAGTCTTTCAGAGCGTTGGTGGTGGCGTAAACGCTCAGGTCGGGTTTGTTCAGGATCTCGGCCGGACCGCCGGTGGCGTTCCAGTCGGCGTTGACCTGCGAGGCCGGAATGGCCGCGCGGATGGCGTTGGCCGTGTCGTGGATGGCGTTTTTCACTTGCGTGGTGTCGTAGTAAGCGCCCAACAACGTGTCGATGTTGTCGGTGGTGGTGTATTTGCCCAGCGTGTCCTTGATGCACTCTTTCACGTCGCCGCAAAGGTCGGATTTCTTCTCGTAGTCGTTCAGTATGTTGTCCACATTGTTTTTCGTATAGTAGCTGTTGAGGGTGTCGTTCAGCTTGTCTTTATCGACATATCGGGTTAACGAGTCTTTCAGAGCGTTGGTGGTGGCGAAATTGGCCAGCGTGTCCTTCGTGGCGTAGGCACTCAGCGTATCTTTCGTCGCAAAGGAGTTCAGCGTGTCGTTCAGATGCGCATTGGTGGCGTAAACGCTCAGGTCGGGCTTGTTCAGGATTTCGGCCGGACCGTCGGTGGCGTTCCAGTCGGCGTTGACCTGCGAGGCCGGAATGGCTGCGCGGATGGCGTCCGCCGTGTCGTGGATGGCGCTCTTCACTTGCGTGCTGTCGAAGTAGGCGCCCAACAGCGTGTCGATTTGGTTGGTAGTGGTGTATTTGCCCAGCGTGTCCTTGATGCACTCTTTCACGTCGCCGCAAAGCTCGGATTTCTTCTCGTAGTCGTTCAGCTTGCTGTTCACCTCGCTGTTGGTATAATAGTGTCCCAGCGTGTCGTTCAGCTGCGGATGTGTCACGTAGTTGTCGGGGACAACGTCGTGGGTGTCCAGGTAGTTCTGCAGGAAGACCGTGTCCACCTCGTCGGCGAAGAAGGCGTGCGGCATCGCGGTCACGGGGGTGTTCTGCGTCACGGTGCTGCCGTCGGGCAGGGTGAAGACGCTGCGGATAGTGGCGTCTTTCCACTCCACGTCCTCCATGGTGCCCAAAGTGGGGTTCCCTTCACCGACCCATAGCCACAGCAGGCCGTTCTGGTTGGTGGGCACCGAGGGGTGCGTCTCCCTGTATTGGGGAGCGTTTTCGGCGTTCAGGATGGTGATTTCCACCGAGAGGTTCTGGTTGACTACCAACTCGTTGGCGGCGTTACGCACCACCGCCTGGTAACTCAGTTTCTTCGTGCTTGTCTGCGCGAACACGAAGTTCACGCTAATCATTGAAATCAAAAACGAAAGTATAAAAACCCGATTTTTCATAAAGAGCTGTTATTTTTCCGAATTGTCAATTATCAATTCTTAATTCTTAATTCTGAATTATTGTTGTTCATGGTTCTTCACACACCTCACACTCAGCGCGTCGTTCAGGTTGTAGGTCGTCAATTGGGGCGTGTCGCAGTAATAGACGAGTTGGAAGGAGGAGGCGCACAGTGCGTCAGCGTTGCCGATGGTTTCGCAGGGGACCACCGTCCACCAGCCGGTCTCGGTGCCGAGGCCCTCGAAGCGGTTGGCGGCGGCGTTGAACTTGCCCGCGGGCAGGGCCGTGAAGCCCGAGGCGATGGCGCTTGCCGTCGCGGGCGCCTGCGCGTGCAGCAGCCCGACGGCAAAAAGAAATAGCAGCGATATGATGCTTCTTTTCAAGGGGTTACGAATCTGTGAAAATCTGAACATCTCCAATTTTTTAAGGGGCCAAAAGTATAAAAAACATTTATTACATTTTTTCGGCAAACCTATGTATTTATACACTTTTGGCTATATATTTGTCAATTTTGGCTGTTTTCTGTGAAAATGTAAAGGAATTCAGGAAAAATGTCTTTTTTTTCTATTTTTGCAGTCTCTTTTTGGATGACTGAATCCTGACCCAAAATCATCGTGTTATGAAAAAAACAATCCTCTTGTTTAGCGTCGCCGTGCTGTACGCCTCCGCCGGCATCGCGCAGACGGTCACGATCGCCTTCACGGGTCGTGACGGCGGCAACCACCATATAGAGCTCAGTTATGTCTCTGTCACCAATGTCACCAAAGGGTGGCAGGAATATCTTTTCTGGCCCGATACGGTGTTGACGATACAAGGCGAAAACGGCATACCGGATGCGCAAACCGTTTCTGGCTTCTCCTTGCAGGTCTCGCCTTGCAGTCCCAATCCGTTTGACGGCTCCACCGACGTGACCTTGACGTTTGCGGAGGCCGGGGCGGTGGAATTGGAAATGGTGGACATGAACGGGCGTGCGGTGGTCGAGACGTTTCAGAAAACGGCTCTGCAGCCTGGCGTCCACCAGTTCAGGGTTGCCCTTGCCCATGCCGGCATCTACGTGCTGACCGCCCGCCATGGCGGGCGTATGTCGTCTCTCAAACTGGTGTGCCAAAAGGGTGGAAGTGCCAATGCGGTTGATTATGCGGGGCTTGCCGGGACGGACATCCGTGAAGCCGGAAGCGCCAGGTCCCATACCCGCGGCTTGGTCACCAGACCGTTTGATCCCGGCGACCAGATGCAATATCAGGGGTATGCCATCATCAATTACGAAGAGGAAGAGAGCCAGTGCATCGAGCAGCCGCTCGCGGATTCGCAGACTTTTGTGTTGTCGTTCTCCGCCACGCAGGTGGACACTCCTGTCGTTGTCACTGCAGATGTCACAGTGGTGACAGACTTTTCGGCCTTGGGTGGCGGGCAAGTGACCGATGACGGCGGTGACAGTACGACCGTCCGGGGCGTTTGCATAGGCATTTTGCCGAATCCGACGGTGGCAGGGCGGCATACGGTCGATGGCAACGGTATGGGCCCTTTCACAAGCCAGCTGAGTGGATTGTCCTCCAACATCACCCACTATGTGCGGGCCTACGCCACCAACCATTTGGGCACCGTGTATGGGGAGGAGAAGACGTTCACCATACCCATCAATCCCGACGGCGACGCATTGTCCTGTCAGGGAATCCCTGTGGTTGTGGACATTGACGGCAACCGGTACAATACGGTGCAAATCGGCCAGCAGTGCTGGATGCGCGAAAACTTGCGCACGAAGAGGTATGCTGACGGGAGTCCCATTTTAGAAGGGGAAGGTCACTCGACCTCGGTGGGGTATTGGTATTATCCGATGGACCAGGCCGAATATATGTCCACCTATGGACTGCTGTATAACTGGCTGGCCGTGATGCACGGTGCCACCCCCTCCAATCTCAATCCGAGCGGTGTGCAGGGAGTGTGTCCGAACGGTTGGCATGTGCCGAGCGATGCCGAATGCACGCAGCTGCTTGACTATGTGAGCAGCCAGACCCACTATTGGTGTGGGGGCGACAGCACCAAAATCGGCAAAGCGCTGGCCGCCACGGCAGGCTGGGATTTGAGCGGCCTCGACCCCTGCACAGTGGGTAATCCCGATTATACGACCAACAATGCCACGGGCTTTGGCGCCGTGCCCGCAGGATTCCACAGTGTTCCTGTTGTATCTCCTTTCGGGAGCGCCGCAGGAGGTTTGGGGTATGTCACGTTCTACTGGACTTGCACGGGCTCGCTGAACGCTTACGGCGATTACAATGTGTATTACTGGGGACTTCATTCGAACTATGAAGCCGTCATGCATAATGTTTTTGCGGACACCGATGGCGATGCCCAATCGGTGCGCTGTGTGAAGGATTGAGGATGGTCTGGAGACCCCGTTGATGCGGAGATGAAACGCTAACCCTCTTTATATTAACGTGTTGATTGCGTTGGGAATCACTTCGACACGGTAGTTTCCGAAGGTGAGCAGCTCGCCTTCGACTTCGGCGCGGAACAACTGCGGGGAGGTGATGGCGATGTCGGTGGCGAGTGTTTTCCGGATGCTCTTGATTTTGTCGATATGGTCGCCGGAGAACATCTCCTTGAGGTGGGCGACGACCTTTGGGATGCCCATTTTCGGGATGACAATGAGGTCGATGCGGCCGTCGTCGGGCACGGCGTATTTGGCTTCGCAGATGCCGCCGCCGTTGTATTTGCAGATGGCTGCGATGACCATGAAGACCTCCCCGTCGAAGCGGAATCCGTTGTCGGCGGTGACCGCCACGGGGGTGGGCTTGTGGGAGAAGAGGGTCTTCAGCAGCGACAGCACATAGACGGCAGAGCCGCCGAATCGGGGCTTGTGGTAGGTGACGTCGTAGATGACGTCGGCATCGAAGCCGAAGCCGGCGATATTGATGAAGTAACGGCTGTGTCGCTGACTGTCAGGTGCTTGTGTGGTCACTTTGCCTACGTCGTGTTGTATGAAACGCCCCTGTTTCCAGCGTTGGATCACCTCCTCGATGCCCTTCGGGTAGTGGTGGGTGCGCACCCAGTCGTTGCCTCGACCCAAGGGCAACGCGGCCAGATAGACCTCCCGGGTGTTGCATCCGGAGTCGAGGATGCCGTTCACTACCTCGTTGACAGTGCCGTCGCCCCCCGCCGCCACGATGTGGCGTACTCCACTGTCGCACAATGCTTTGGAAGTGGCGATGCCCTCTCCGGGACGAGTCACTCGGTGCACTTCGTGCCGGATACCATATTTCAGCAGCAGATTCTCCACCTCTTGCCAGTGCAGCACCGATTTCTTCTCATTGGCGTTGGCATTGAGGATGATATGCCAAATGTGGTCTTCGATTGTGATATTTGTCATTTTTCGTGATGATTCATTGTCAATTAAGCCACTGAGCGCGTAAGCGTGTAATCGTGTAAGCCCGTAAGCTCAAATAGGCCGCAAAAATACGAAAAAAATAGTATTTTCGCGCCCTGAATTATGAGAGAGAAAAAGATATCCATACGCGGTGCGAAAGTCAACAATCTGAAGAATATCGATCTGGATATTCCTCGCAATAAGTTTGTAGTAATCACAGGGTTGTCCGGCTCCGGCAAGTCCTCGTTAGCCTTCGACACGCTCTATGCCGAAGGGCAGCGGCGCTATGTGGAGAGCCTCAGCTCCTACGCCCGGCAGTTCATGGGGCGCATGCGCAAACCCGATGTGAAGTCCATCACGGGCATCCCCCCGGCCATCGCCATCGAGCAGCAGATCCTCTCCAGGAACCCGCGCTCCACGGTCGGCACCGTGACCGAGATCTACGAATATCTCAAGCTGCTGTTCGCCCGGATCGGCCACACCTACTCGCCCGTCAGCGGCCAGGAGGTGAAGCGGCAGGATGTGAATGACGTGCTGCGTTATATCCAGGGAATCCCCGAAGGCGAAAAGGTCTATGTGCTGTCGCCGGTGATCATTCCCGAGGGCCGTAGTCTCAACGACCAGCTGCTCATTCTGCGGCAACAGGGCTTCAACAGGATGGTGTACGGTCAAAAGCTTATGGATATTGAAGAGATTATCGACATGTCCGGCACGCTGGATCAGTCGAAACTCTTCATTATGGTGGACCGTTTCAAGTCGGAGAGCACCGCCGCGCATCAGGTCCGCGTGACTGATGCTGTGAATGTGGCCTTTTCGGAGGGCAAGGGTACTTGCGTGGTGCAGCGCGAGGGCGCGGAGATCACCCAGCGGTCGTTCAGCAACTTTTTCGAAGCCGACGGGATGACCTTCGTGGAGCCGTCGGTGAACATGTTCAGCTTCAACAACCCTTACGGTGCGTGCCCGACGTGCTCCGGCACCGGCATGATCGAGGGCGTGAATCCCGACCTCGTCTTCCCCGACCGTTCCTTGTCGGTGGCGGAGGACGCGGTGGCCTGCTGGCACGGCGAGGTGATGGGCGAGTGGAAACGCCACTTCATCCGTTTCGCCTCCAAACTCGATTTTCCCGTCTATCGCGCCATCGACGACCTCACCCAAGAGGAGTACAACCTGCTCTGGTACGGCGATGTGAAGCACGACGTACACGGCATCACCCAGTTTTTCGACTTCGTGGCGGCCAACACCTACAAGATACAGTTCCGGGTGATGCAGGCGCGCTATCGCGGGCGCGAGCTCTGTCCCGAATGCCACGGAACCCGTCTGCGCAAGGACGCCCAGTATGTGAAGGTGAACGGCAAGTCCATCTCCGAACTGCAGAATATGCCGGTTTCGGAGTTGAAGAAATTCTTTGAAAACTTCGAGTATCAAAACGATAACGAACGCGAGATTGCCAAAATCCTGATGCGGGAAATCACCACCCGTATCGGACTGCTCGACGAGGTGGGGCTCGGTTACCTGACCCTCGACCGCAACTGCGCCACGCTTTCCGGCGGTGAGTCGCAGCGCATTA
>JAEEGL016516532.1_pt1 | contig 14785 bp, 12 predicted proteins | sample 9134231 | NCBI WGS metagenome assembly JAEEGL01 (sample SAMN16246548, study PRJNA631951) | gut metagenome | biome: gut microbiome; feature: rumen; material: fiber-attached | host: Bos | place: Iran: Karaj | collected 2018-10 | reverse complement strand
TAAACAGCAACTCGCCTTACAAATGCCCAAAACAAGGCACATAAGGCAATGAAAAAGTTCTCAAAGAGGAAAAGTTTTGTAACAGGGCAGGCAAGTGCCCGGGACATATTTAACTGCGAACTTTGTGGCGGATCTTAGCGAGCCAGGACAAATAAAAAAGAGAATGCAAACTGTTTGAGCCCATAGGGCGAGTTTTTGCATTCTTTTTTTTGTTCATGCAGGCCGCAGCGAGCTTAGAGAAGCCCACCTTTGTGAGCCAGTTAATATGTCCGGGGCGCTTGCCGCCCCCGACTAAGGACACGAAAAAGCTCCGATCACCTTGCGGGTGGCCGGAGCTTTTCCTTTGGGAGAATACAGAGCTTATTTCTTAGGAGTAAATCTGGGAGCTCCAAACAGGGTGATGACAAAGTCATTGCTCTGGAGCTTCTCGTAATAGTAGCGGTACTTATCCTGCTGCTCAGCAGGGATCATAGCAGAGTGGTTGTTAAGCTCCATGATGTCGAAGCTGTCTGCATACTGCTTCCATGCAGGACGCTCATCTCCGTTGGGATCGCCAGTTGCAGCGAACTGGTACCAGTAACCCTGGATCAGCTCCATGAAGTCATAATCCGCACCTACCCAGTGATAAGGGAAGAAAGGATTGCGTTCACCGCTGTCTACACGGCCGAATACATAAGGCATTTCAGCACAGTGAGGAGATCCCTCATCATGACCGCGCTTGGTCTCGTTTTCCTTGCTCATAAGCCAGATGAAGGCTTTGCGGCCGTTCTTGGCACACAGTTCACCAAGCTTGGCACTGCCAAGGAGCATGATATCGGAAGCGATGGTGGATACTGCCTTGGCAGCTTCGATGCCGTTGGTGGCAGGATACCACTTCTTCATGTTGTCAGCGTTGTCTGCAAAGGCTTCCTCTAAGTACTTGTGGAATTCCTCCACAGTGTACTTGGAAGCGTCTACAGCAGGGAATTCCTGAGCACAGGAACCCATCAGGACATCAAAGTCATTGAATTCGCCGTTGTCCATGATCTCGGAATAAGGCTTGGGAATGAATTCACCGTCTACACAGAAGGTGAAGCCGAAGTGGCCAAGCTGCTTGTCCTTCATGAACTGCTCGTATTTGTCGAAAAGATCCCAGGTGTCGCGGCTTCTTAAGTCTGCAAGATCCTTGCAGCCGATGTATTCCATGTAGCTTTCACCCAGCTTTTCCATATCTTCACGAGGACCGGGCTGCATGAAGCCCCAGTAGATGGGACCGCTTTCGATGGAAACTCGGTTGATGAGACCCTTCATAAGAGGGGAAGCGTGGAGTGCACCGGTTCCTGCAGCACCGCCGGACTGACCGGCTACGGTGATACGATCGGGATCGCCACCGAAGGCAGCGATGTTGTTCTTAACCCACTCGCAGGCCTTGCGCATATCATAGAGCGCATAGTTACCGCTGGTGCCGCCGGCTTCTTTGGTAAGGTACGGATGGGCAAAGAATCCGAAGAAGCCCAGACGATAGTTGATGGTGACAACGACGATATCTTTTCTTTTTGCAAAGCCGATACCTTCGCAGACTACCTCACAGCCGCTTCCGGCTACCATGCCGCCACCGTGGATCCATACGAAAACGGGGAGTTTGTCGGTAGTTTCCTTAGCAGGAGTCCAAACATTTAAGTACAGGCAGTCTTCCTCATACTGAGAGGGAGCAAGGAACTGGGGAACACCGTGTACATTGGCGGGCATATCGGCCATTTCCATTACGTGCTGTACGCTGGCTGCGCTGTATTGGGTAGCCTTTCTTACGCCTCTCCAGCATCCCGGATCTTCCGGTTTCTTAAAACGTCTTTCCCCAACCGGGGGTGCTGCATAGGGGATACCCTTGAAGATCTTAACGTTACCTTCGGTATACCCCTGGAGCCAGCCCTGTTTTACCAGGACTTTTGCATTTTCAAAATCACTCATGGTTATTCTCTCCTTGTTGTATTATTTGTACTGATCACGATCGATCATTTTTGTGCATGCGATCAAAACGGGTCATTTTGTTGTGCCTTTTTGATGTTCACGGGCTGCTTAGTTCAGCTTCCCTAACAGGTACTCGATACCCTTGTAGGCATGAGGTGTCCAGAAATTCCAGTCATGTACGCCGGGGCCTTCCTCATAGGTAAAGTCAGCGCTTTGAGCTGTTAAAAAGTCTCGCATCATATGGTTGGGCTCGATGAGGAAATCTTCGGTGCCGCAGGCCATGTAGACGGGGGGATTCATGATGCCGGCTTCCTTATTCTTAAGATATAAGGTTTCCGGATCAGCTTCGCTCCCTCTTACCTTATCCAGAGGACCGAAGGTATCCACATAATAGTCGTAGTTGGCCATTACGGGATCAGACTCAGGCTTAAAGGTGTGGATGGTGTAGGTGATCAGGGCAGAAGAAAGTGCCATGATACCGCCGAAGGTTTCGGGGAAGGCAAAGCCGGTGTGAAGAGCACCGAAGCCGCCCATGGATAAACCGCCGATCAGAGTATCTTCCCTGGTCATTGCGATCCCGAAGGTATCCCGGAGATATTGGATCAGGTCTTTTCCGATAAAGGAGCAGTAGCGATGCCCGGTAGCTGCCTTGTCCAGATAGAAATCAAGGCCGCCGGAGGGCATTACCACATTTAAATTGTACTTAAGAGCAAAGTCTGCAGCCGGTGCATTGTACAGCCAGTCGGTGCAGTCTCCGGAATAGCCGTGTAACAGGATCAGGGTCTTGGCTTTCCGATTATAATAAGGATTGCCCTGCATGAAGAAAGGAGCTTCCTTCTCCGCAAGATGAACATAAAACTCGCCGTTCCGCATAAGGGATTCGGAACGGAACTTAACGTAGTGCGTAGCCATTTGTAACCTCCGTTTCACTTTTTCATATAGTAGATTTGTTTTCCTTTACCATTGTAATATGGTAGGAGATGGCAAAAATATTAAAAAAGTGCGGAACTGTTTTGATTTTCCATATCCTGAGAATTTATTTAGAAATTGATGTGACTTTTTTAAAAGAGTAAATCAGCCGGATATGTTTTAATGGTTTTATTAAAGGAGGAGGTATTCTCTATGAAAAAGAAAAAGTTTTTGGCAACAGTACTTAGTCTGGTTCTTGCAGGTACCCTGCTTGCAGGCTGCGGCAGCAGCTCTGATGGGGGAGCAGGTACGGAAGCGAGCAGTGACAGTACCGGATCCGACACAGCAAGCGCAGCCACCGAAACGACTACAACAAACGGTGAGCCTTCTGTGATCACTCTGGACATGTCCACACTGTTCATTGTTCCTTCCCTGGAAGCAACCCAGACAGTAGAAGACGTAATCAACGATTATCTGAAAAATACTCTTCATGAAGAAAATTACACCATTCATCTGAAGATCACAGCTATCGCAGATTACCTTCAGAAGATCCCTATGGAACTGGCCAGCGGCGGCGACGAAGCTCCTGATATCGTTCAGGTATTCTCCCTTTCCGATTGGGCTAACCAGGGATACATCATTCCTCTGGATGATTACACCGATAATGAGTTAAAGCCTACTTTGGATATGATCGGCAACATCGTTGGCAGTGGTAAGTTATCCGGACATCTTTACATGGTTCCCAGATACTTCGGTACCGTTCTTGACTGGAAGTTCATCTATAACAAAGAGCTTGTAGATGCCAGCGGCGTAGATGTATCCAAGGCAACCGACATCGATTCTCTGGGTGATGTACTGGCAGAACTTAAGGAAGCATATCCGGATGAGCACTTCCTGGTTTACTGTGATCAGTTCAACATGCTGTACAATTCCAAGACCAAGACCTCTCAGGTAGGTACCTATACCGCTACCGTTGGAGAGAGCACAACCTTATACAACTACTATGAGACCGATGCATTCAAGAATGCCATCTACAAGGCATATGAGTTCCGTCAGAAGGGTTACACCGATCCGGAAGGATCTGCTAACACCTTAAGCCACGACGAAGTGGTTATGGGCGGTTCCTCCAAGGGCGTTATCATGGGTCACTCTGCTGATGCAGATGCCATCGCTGAGATGTTCACCGAGCAGAACTCCTACGGCGCAACCTTCGGTGCAGTTTCCATCGGTATCGACAACCTTTCCACCGATACTCTGGGAATCGGTATCTCTCACTCCTGCAAGGATCCTGCTTCCGCAGCCAAGTTCATCAACCTGCTCTACACCGATGAATTTATCTGGGATACTCTGATCTACGGTGCAGAAGGACAGGACTACGAATGGAACGAAGACCATACCTTAGCACATTATCCCGATGGTCTGGATTTCAACTCCATTCCTTATAACTGCTTATATTCCTGCGGTATGATCGGTAACGGCTTCCAGGGAATTCAGTTCGAAGGCAATTCCGCTAACAGCGGTTCCGACAACGTATACGGCAAGAAGCTGATGGAAGAAGCCTGGTGCCCGCCTCTGTACGGCTTTACTCCTTCCACCATCAACGTTATGAACGAAGTAACGGCAGTTTCCAACGTAGTTGAGCAGTACAACGATGTTCTTACCTACGGTGATGTAGATCCCGATGTAGAATATCCTAAGTTCCTTCAGGCTCTGAAGGATGCAGGTATCGACAAGATCCTGGAAGACTACCAGCAGCAGGCAGACGAGTGGGCAGCAGCCAACAAGTAATCTTTTCTGCCATACCATGAAACGGACAGACTTTTATTAGTAAGATAGGCGCGCGGGCAGCAGATACTGCCTGCGCGTTTTACTATCGGCCCGCCCTGTCTTTTTCAGGGCCTATGGTATAATGATAGGCAGGAGATAAGTGGCATGACCATAAAAGATTTCTTTGGAAAACTGCATAAGAAAGGCAAACGGATGAAACGCTCCTGGATCAAAAGGGTCGTAGCTTTGTTAGTAGGGACGCTGGTTTCGTCTCTGCTTTTTTTAGTGGTGATCATGGTTACCTATAACTCCTTCTATGCCCAGAGTATCCTGGGGGTAAACAACGGTATTTCCGCCAACTGGGCTTCCACGGTGGACGGGAGGCTTAATACCATCTATGAGCATGTATACGACCTGGCCACTCTGGTCTTTAAAAAGGCCGACGTACGCAAAGGCTCTCCGGATATCAGTTTTACCATCCAGAACGAACTGCAGGACTCTATGACCTCCAAACTGATGGCCTCCACCGATATCACGGCGATCTTTATCGTGGACCTTCAGGGAGATCTGTATCTGTATTCCACCTCCAAGCTGGTCAATGCCCAGACCAATTATGCTTTAAAACCATTTATCAAAGAATATGTCACGGAAAAATCTAATTCCGTTTCCAATAAAGAATGGGCCCTCATACAGGTGGCGGACAAAAGCTATTATTACAAGGCACTGAGCCTGGGAAGATACATTGTCGGTGCGGTCTGCGACTGCTCCAATATCGCGCCTCCTTCGGTGGGAGACGGGGAGGGGCCTACCTTTTTTGCCAGATATGCAGACGAAACCTTCTTCTGCATGGGTGATGAGAGCCTGGGAGAGTTCCTGGATCCGGAGAGGACCGGAGATTATTTCCAGGATGGCTATGCGATCTCCACGGTGTCTTTGTATAACTCCCATATCGAACTGATCTATGCCACCAAAGCCCAGGGACTTAACATCTCCTGGCATGTGGCCAGTGCATTTCTTATTGTGGACAGTGCTCTGTGCGTGATCCTGATCGCACTGCTCAGTTTCCACATTGATAAGAATGTGCGGATCCCCATGAAGAAGCTGGTAAAAGCCAACGAGGAATTATCTGACGGAGATCTGGATTACCGGCTGGAAGTTAAGGATGCCGGCAGCAGCGAGTTTGAAGAACTCTTCGGCAGCTTTAACGAGATGAGCGAAAAGATCGGTAATCTGACCATTGAGTCCTATGATCTTAAGATCAAAAGGGAGCAGAACCGTCTTAAGATGCTCCGGGCCCAGATGCAGCCCCATACGTTCTTAAACGGTATTACCACCATCAGTAACATGACCTACAACAAAGCCCCGGAGGAGATCCGTAAGTATATCTCCGATTTCGCCGGCTTTACCAGATATATGCTCCATACCGCCACGGACTGGACCACGGTGGAAGAGGAGCTAAGGCACATCGACCACTATGTAGGCATGCAAAAGCTGCGGTTTCCCCATAGCATCGAACTGACCAACGATGTGCCGGAAGAAGTCCAGCAAAGCAGGATCCCCTATCTGATCCTGTTTTCCCTGGTGGAGAATTCCTTTAAGCATGCCATGACCCTTGTGACCACTATGCATGTGACCATTCGGGGTGAGATCTATGAAGAGCCCGGCTTTAAAGGGATACGGCTGATCGAAGAGGACAACGGAGCCGGCTTTACCCAGGAAGCACTGGATAAACTTTTTGCCGTTGAAAACGATGAGCTGTTCACCAAGGAACACCTGGGACTGACCAATGTACGCTACAGTCTCAAACTGATCTTTAACCGGGATGACCTGTTAAGGATATCCAACAAAGCAGAGGGCGGCGCTCATGTGGAGCTGCTGATCCCCTACGGAGAATACGAAGATGAAACTATTGGTATGTGATGATGATATTTCCACAATTGACGTCCTTCAGAGCAATCTGGACTGCATGGAGCTTGGGATCTCCAAGATCCTGAGGGCTTATAACGGTGAGATGGCCAAGGAGATCATCCTGGAAGAAAAGCCGGAGCTGATCATCTGCGACATCGGCATGCCCCTGTGCAACGGTCTGGAGGTTCTTAAGTTTGTATCGGATCAGGGCATAACCAGCGAGTTTACCTTTCTTACCTGTTATGAAAAATTCGAATATGCCCAGATGGCCATTGAGTACGGTGTCAGCGCATACCTTACCAAGCCCTTTGACTTAGAGGAAGTAAAGAGCTGCATCCGCAAGATGATCACAGCCTATAAGAAGAAGGAAAAGAAGGACGAAGCCCAAAACCGCAAGGATTCTCTTATGAATTCTGTCTTTAAGCAGGCTTGCGACGGCATGCTGGGGACCAATCGGGAAATGGTGGAAACCGGCCTTAAGTTAAACGGCATGGGCTTTGGAGCAGAGAGTATCTGGCGGATCGTTTATACCAGAGCCGATGTGGTGGATGCCATCAAGGCAGGCTGGACCAAGGAGCTCCTTTTATTTTCCATTAACCGTCTCCATGACGAGGTACTGACAGGTTACGTAGGCTCCGCTTATACGGTGGTGTACTACGATGACCGGTTTATCTGGAGCTTTTGCTTTGTAAAGGATGCGCCGGAAGGCGATCTGTTAAAGCAGCGTTGCAACGCCCTGGGGGAGTTTTGCAGGGACTATATGTTCCTTAGTCCTGTGACCCTGATCAGTGAGCCCTTCCCCTTCTATGAGACGACGGCAGTGGTAGCCCGTCTCTATGATCAGATGCGCAGAGCCAAGTTTTATCCCGGGGAGATCTTTTTTGAAACGGAGGAATCCGGGAACGTTACCCATAACGATATCGAACTCAGTGATAATCAGGTTTTCTGGTATCTGAAAAACAAGGACGAAGAAGGCTACAGTGCCTATATCGACGGGGTGCTGGAAAAAACCTACTGCACCAAAGGCAATCTGGACCAGATCCGCAAGGAGATCACCAACCTGTTTATCACCTATTTCCGGGATAACGGTATGAGCATCAACACCATCTTCACGGATCCGGAGATCAATGCCCTGGATGAAAAGGCCAGTGAGAACCGCTCGGCCCTTCGGGAATATGCCCTGGCACTGTTCCATATGCAGCAGGACAAGGCAAGGGAAGCTCTGGATTCCGAGGATATCATCACCAGAGCCAGAAGATATATTGAGGAAAATTTCCGGGAAGATATCGACCGCAACGACGTGGCGGCGGTTACCTTTGTAACGCCCAATTATCTTTCCAAACTGTTTAAAAATACCATGAACATGAACCTGAGAGAGTACATCAATCAGCTCAGGATCGAAGAGTCCAAGCGCCTGCTGCTTTCCACGGAATTATCTGTCAGCGAGATCGCAACCCAGGTGGGATATCGGAATATCTCTTATTTTTCCACGGTATTCCATAAGCTGGTGGGTATGGGACCCTTCGAATGGAGAAGTGCCGGAGAAGAAGTGCAATGAACGTGATCGCGCAGTTACAGGCGGACAGAGAAAAATACAAAACCCTGAAAAGCCGGGAAGAGAAGGCTGCCTTTATCTGGGACTATTATAAGGTGCCCATCATCGCCCTTATGTCCTTTCTGGTGATCCTGCTCCTGGTTATTGTAAATAACCTGGGCAGAAAGCAGACCGCCATGTACCTGGTCATGGTCAATTCCGATGCGGCCTATGTGGAATGCGACGAAGAGCAGATCCAGCAGATCCTTGCGGATTCGGACTATGATGCAGGCGATAAGCAGATCGAGATCTCTTCTTCCTATACCCTTGGAACTTCCGGCAGCTCTTCTTCGGATGCAGAGACTCTGCAGGTTCTTACGGCGCTGTTTTCCATCAGCGATATGGACGTATACATCGCCGATCAGGAATACTTTGACTATTTTGCCGGAAACGGCGGCTATGCGGATCTTAGCCTCCTGATGGATCAGGACCTTCTGGATCAATGGGAAGACTGCCTGTACTATACGGAAAATGAAGACGGCACCACCACCCTTTCAGGGATCATCCTTCCGGAAGACTCTGTCTTTCATCAGGCCGGCTATTACCACGATACGGCGATCCTGGGGATCGTAGCCAGAGCTGATAATCTGGAAGCTGCAGTCGCTTTTTTAAAGAGTTTTCTTCGAGATAGAAATTGATAAGTCCAGTGTACTTTTTTTAATGTGCCCTGACTCCTTTGTGATTAAGATTATAGTATCAGACGGATTGCAAAGGAGAAAACTATGGCACCGACTACCAAAAGCAGCGTATCAGAATTTGATAATGTGTTAAAAAATCAAAAGAAGATCGCTCACAGGGAAAAAATCAAAACTGATCTTCCTTTATATCTCATGATGGCCCCCGGCCTCATCTACCTGATCGCCAACAACTATATCCCCATGTTCGGTATCCTGTTGGCCTTCAAACGGATCAATTACTCAGTGGGTATCTTAAAGAGCCCCTGGGTCCAATTCCAGAACTTCGAATACTTATTTAAAACCAAGGATGCCTTCATCATGATCCGTAACACCCTCTGCTATAACGCAGTGTGGATCGTTATGGATATTGTGATCGCGGTATTCATCGCCCTGTGCATGAACGAGATCGCACAGCGTAAGGTGGCCAAGGTGATCCAGCCCATCATCTGTTTTCCTTCCATGGTTTCGGCGGTTATCCTTTCCTTCCTGGTATATGCATTCTTAAGCCAGAGTTACGGATACTTAAACGCTACCATCTTTAAGGACAACCCGGTTGCATGGTATACCACCGCAGCGTACTGGCCCATCATTCTGACCATCGTACATATCTGGCAGACCGCAGGACAAAGCTCCGTTATCTACATGGCCAGCATCGGCGGTATCGATAAGGGCTTATACGAATCCGCCCGTATCGATGGCGCGACCAAGGCAGAGCAGATAAAGTACATCACCCTGCCCCTCTTAAAGCCTATGATCATCATGCTGCTGCTGCTTTCCATCGGTCGTATCTTTAATTCCGATTTCGGTCTGTTCTACCAGGTTCCTCTGGGGAACGGTATGTTATATGAGACGACGCAGACCATTGATACCTTCGTATACCGCGCTCTGATCCAGAGCAACAACGTAGGACAATCCTCTGCAGCCAGTGTATTCCAGGCAGTCATCGGTTTTGCTCTGGTGCTGTTTTCCAATGCTCTGGTTCGTAAGATCAATCCGGAGAACTCATTGTTCTAAGGGAGGCTGACTGTGAAAAAGAAGAATAACAATAAAATCCGATTAATGAAAGGGGAGCGTGGCTTCCACTATACGGCCCTGGTGATCATGCTCTTAATGATGGTCTTCTGCGTGGTTCCCCTGATCCTTATGTTCTCGGTATCCTTATCCAGCGAGACTTCTCTGGTGCACGGCTACCGGTTCATCCCCGATGAATGGTCTTTAAGTGCATATCAGTATCTGTGGGCCAAGAGAGTGACCATTGCAAGAGCATACGGACTGACGATCCTGGTTACCGTGATCGGTACCATCGCCAGCCTGATCATGACCTCCATGTTCGCTTATCCTTTATCCCGTAAGGATTTTAAGCCCCGTAACGTATTTGCCTTTATCTTATTCTTTACCATGCTCTTTAACGGTGGTATGACCGCATCCTACATTGTGTGGACCAGACTGTTCCACATCAAGGATACCATCTGGGCATACCTGCTTCCCGGTACCCTTATGGGCGGCATGAACGTTATGCTGGTAAGAAACTATTTTAATGCCAACATCCCCTACTCCATCATTGAAGCGGGACGTCTGGACGGCGCAAGAGACTGGACCATCTATTCCAAGATCATGGTTCCCTTATCCAAGCCCATCATGACCACCATCGGCTTATTCGCAGCCCTGGGCTACTGGAACAACTGGACCAACGGTCTGTACTACATCGGCGATCCCAAGCTCTATACCATCCAGGTATATTTAAAGAAGCTGATGGACAGCATCCAGTTCTTAAAGACCACAGATCTTGCCAATGAGCAGGTTATGCTGGCACAGCGAAATCTTCCTACGGAATCTGCCCGAATGGCGGTTGCCATCATCGCTCTGATCCCTGTCCTGTTGATCTATCCGTTTATCCAGAAGGAGCTGATCAAAGGTATGGTCATCGGCGGTGTAAAGGGTTAATGCTTTTGACAACAGGAGAGAAGACATGAAAGAACGTAAACCTTTTGAAACTGCCAGACCCGAAGAAACAGGTGTCAGCAGTAAATGGATCCTCGAATACATTGAGGAACTGGAAAAAAGTGAAACCGAGATGCACGGTCTCATGATCATGCGTCATAACAAGATGATCGCAGAAGGCTGGTGGGCTCCTTTCGGACCCAACATCCGTCACGGTCAGCAGAGCCATACCAAGACCTATGCGGCTACCGCAGTCGGTATTGCTTATACCGAAGGTCTGGTGAAGCTGGACGAGCGCCTCATCGATATCTTCCCCGATGAATCTCCGGAAGATCCCAGTGAGAATTTAAAGCTCTTAACCGTAAGAGACGTCCTTTGCATGGGCTGCGGCATGGACACCATGCCCATGAACAGCAAGGACTGGATCCGTGAATTTATGCATACGCCGGTCAATCACAAGCCCGGTACCACCTATATGTACAATTCCACCGGTTCCACTCTGTTAGGTGCCATTGTCCGTAAGAAAACCGGTCTCGGCCTTCATGAGTATTTAAAGCCCAGACTGTTTGATAAGATCGGTATCAATGCCGATAACCTCCGCTGGATGTGCATGGCGGACGGAATGGAAGTAGGCGGAGGCGGATTATACTCCACCACCGAAGATAACTTCCGGCTGATGAAATTATATGCCAACGGCGGCGTTTGGGAAGGTGAGCGGATCCTGGCAGAAGACTATGTGAAGCTTGCTACCACCAACCAGAACGACTCTGCAACCGAGTCGAAAAACAATCCGGAAGCCACCGATAATTTCCTTGGCTACGGTTTCCAGATCTGGATGTGCAAGCCGAAGAACGCATACCGTGCAGACGGTGCCATGGGCCAGTTCACCATCGTTCTGCCGGATCAGGATATGGAGATCTCCATTACCGAAACCGCAGCCGGCGCACATTGGGCACAGAGTACCTTAAATATCACCTGGAACTTCATTGAGAAGATCACCGGTGACAGTGTGCTTCCTGCTGATGACGAAGCTTTTGCGGCACTTACCAGAAAGCTTTCCAGATTAAATATCGGAAATCCGAAGTGTCAGCCCTTCAGCCCTCTTACCGAAAAGATCTCGGGTAAACGCTATCAGGTAGATGAAGGCGTATTTACCCCTTTTGCAGCTAACTTTATGACAGGATCCCCTGCAGACGCCATCAGGAACTTCTCCCTCACATTTGATGATTACGGTCTGGTATGGGATTTTGTAACCGCTTCCGGCAGAAAGGAACAGATCCGGTTTGCCACCAGCGGTACCAGGTTCACCAATCTTCTGGGCACTTCTTCAGATCTCACCCAGTTATATCTGGGAGATGCATTCTATCAAGCGGAGAATGTACTGATCATGCACGGAAGATGGGTGGAGACCTGCATCCAGGATACCTACACCTTAACCTTTGAAGGAGATAAGGTCACCATCGATGCGGGTAACAATTCCGCCTGGAAGTTCGGCGACAGCAAGCCCATTGTGGCACATATGGAATAAAATCTGATACAATAAAGGCCCACCCCAATGGAGGTGGGCCTTTTGACCAATTTGAGAAAAGTGCGTAAGGCGCCTGAGGATATTTATGCAATATAACTCTCCCTTTATGAAAATACTGGAAGCCATTGCCAACATGCTGATCGTAAGCTTTTTCTGGCTTCTTTTTTCCATTCCCGTGATCACTGTAGTACCGGCAACCGCAGCCTTATATCACACCACCAACAAGGTGATCTTTGGAGGAGGTAACGGCAACGGTGTATTTAAGGATTTCTGGAATACCTTCCGGAGCTGTGTCAAAAAGGGGATCCTGTTATCCCTGATCATCGCTGTAGCAGCTGCCTTCATCGCAGAGGGTCTTTGGACCGGCTATCAGGTATACCAGCTGAATGTTTTTGGCCTTTTGTATCTGATCCTGGGCATCCTCATTACTCTGGCGGTGGTTCCGGCCATGACCTATGTGCCCGTCATGTTATCCCGTTTTGATGCGCCGATCTCCACCATCCTTCGGCTCTCCGTATATTTTGCCCTGAAAAAGCCTCTGATGAACCTTCTTAGCATCGTTCTTATCGGCTTCTTTGTACTGGCACTGGACCTTTATCCGCTGTCCATTCTGATCACACCGGCGCTGTATGCGGACTGCTTAAGACCTTTTATGGAAAAGAGTCTTACCGCCTTTATAAGGGACTATGTGGAGACCGGAGATGAGGAATCTTCAGAAGAGGAGGAGCCGTGATGACCGATATCCGCTTAGACGATGTCACCATGATCTATCCCTTCCAGAAGGTGAGCGGAATCCTGGGACGGAAACGAAAAAAAGAGATCCTGGCAAGGCAGAAGGCCATGCCCTATACCTCCAATGAAGGAGTGGTTGCTCTGCAGCACTGCTCCTTTACTGTAAAGGAGAGAGAGTTTCTGGGGATCCTGGGGCCTTCCGGTTCCGGGAAAAGTACCATCCTCCGGATCATTGCAGGGTTAGAGCGCCCTTCTCTGGGAACTGTCTGGTTCGGAGATAAAGACTATACCTATGAAAAACCGGAAGATCGGGATGTATCCATGGTCTTCCAGAATTATGCCTTATATCCCAATCAGACCGTCTTTCAGAACATTTCCTTTCCACTGGAGGTAAAGCATACCCCAAGGGGAGAGATTAAAGAAAAGGTTGAAAATATGTGTAATCTGCTGGGCCTTTCCGATAAGATGGAGAGCCTTCCCCAGGAATTATCCGGCGGCGAAAGACAGCGAGTTGCCATTGGCAGGGCCCTGATCCGGGAACCTGCTGTCCTGCTTTTGGACGAGCCTTTTTCCAATCTGGATCCTCAGCTTAAGGAAAAACTGCGGATCTGGCTTAAGGAACTCCACCAGAAAGTACAGGCCACCTTTATCTATGTAACTCACGAGCGAAACGATGCCATGGCCATGTCCGACCGGATCATCGTTCTAAAGGACGGCATCATCCAGATGGATGATACGCCGCTTAATGTCTACCAGAATCCCGCCAACGAGTTTGTAGCGGAGTTCTTCCGGCAATAAAAGATCCGGCGCCGTATACGGGGGCGCCGGATCTTTTTTACTCTAAATTTAGCCGATTCTGCATGATCAGCATATTGGTCACAAAGAAGATGGCGCAAAGCACCAGCTCATAACCAAGGACCACGAAGAATACATAGGGCATGCCGATATCCAGCACGTCGTTAAAGAAGAAGGTGATCCGTCCTAAGATGTAGCAGATCACGAAGAAGGAAACGAAGGAAAGAAGGACTTTCCGTTTCCTTGCCTGCTGTCCGATGGTGATGGACAGGTAGATCTGCAGGATGCCGGAGCATAAGGCGAAGATACCGATCAGGATAACGATCAGGATGGTAAGGGGTGCCGGCATGCGGGAAGAAATGGTGATATCTTCCAGGATCTCTTCTGCTAGCTGGAAGAACTGGCTCCATACGTAATTCCAGTCCTCTACATTGGCCAGATTAATGCAAAACAGGGCAATGGAGCACCAAACACCTACGACAGAGATCATAAACCAGATGGTGGCAACGATCACCTTGGCTAAAATGTGCTGCGCGCAGCTTACGGGCAGGGTGTGCATGAGATATGCCTCGTCTCCGTACATGTTCTTCCGGTAGCGATTGATGAAGTAGATGTAGACCGCAAAGGAAGAAAAGAGCACAACCACTACGTAAGAGAAAGTGTAGATGCTGAAAAACAGGTTGAGCAGCGTATTATCTCCGGCCTCGGGAACGGCTCTGCTGATGGGGTTGATGATATAGATACCGGCTAAGGTTAAGAAAGCCAGGACGATCATAAGACCGCAGGGCATCTTCCAGGTATCTTTCCATTCGTGCTTGATCAATTTTGCTAACATACAAATACCTCCCTGAAATACTGATCGACGGATTTGCCCTGAGTTTCCCGGATATTCTCAACCGAAGTCTGCAGCATGATCTGTCCGTCTCTTATGAAGATCACTTCATCCAGAATGTTCTCCACATCGGAGATCAGGTGCGTGGAGATGAT
>JAEEGL015480292.1_pt1 | contig 14785 bp, 11 predicted proteins | sample 9134231 | NCBI WGS metagenome assembly JAEEGL01 (sample SAMN16246548, study PRJNA631951) | gut metagenome | biome: gut microbiome; feature: rumen; material: fiber-attached | host: Bos | place: Iran: Karaj | collected 2018-10 | reverse complement strand
TCGCCTTCTCCGATGAGGATATCGCCCTTCGCTCCGAAGGCTTTCGGGATGGAGGGACCGGTGATGTCCGCGTCCATCAGGGCTACGGAAAGATCGCGCCGTTTCAGCGTGACGGCCAGCATCGAGGAGACGAGGGACTTGCCCACTCCTCCCTTTCCGGACACGACGCCGATGACGTGGCGGATATGGGAATCCTCCCGGGGCGCTTCATGCTGCGGAGCGCGGGAGGCACAGTTTTCCCCGCACGTGGAGCAGTCATGGGTGCAGTTAGTGGGTTCTGCCATGGAAATCTTCCTTTCGGTGGAGTAATCCGCGCGGGGGGATCCGGTTCCGGAATGCCCGATCCGCGTCGGTTCACAGTATGCGCATGATACTCTCAGATATTATATAACAAATCAGCCGAAAACGCAAGAGATTCAGACCGAAAGACGGCGAAATTTTCGCCAAAAAATCGTGAAAAATGAGAGAAATTTTTCCGTGACGGCCGGAGAGGAGGATTTTTTCACCGCGTCAGCATGTTTTTTCCTTCGGGAAGCAAAAAAAACAAAGGCAAAGCCTTTGTTAAATCTTGTTTATTCCTTTGTATACGGGACATGTGCCGGGTAAGCTTCGCCGCACTTACATACTCTGACCGCAGCGAAGAAGGATGCGGATTCTTCGCTGCGGTCAGAAAACATAATAGCGGCGTTTGCGCAGGGACGGATTTCAGCGCCGCTTTTTCCTTTCCCGCACCTCCGGAGCAAAAAGCTTGAGGATCTCCGTGACCGCGAGAAGCAGAAGCGCCGGGACGGCAGACAGCAGTCCCGCGGCTCCGCACGGCGCACCTCCGACGAAGGCGGCACCGCTTCCGGCAAAGAGGATCCACAGCACGGCGAAGAGGGAGACGGAGGCAAACACCGTCTGCGCGGCATTGAACTGCGGCTTTCTCCGGGCAAAAATGCTTTTTCTGGTGCTGCATTCCGCCGAGAAAACCAGCCCCGTCAGAACGGAGGAGGCGGAGAGGAAGGTGCGCAGCATGGCGGTATTGTCCGGCAGCACGGAGAAGGAAACGCTCCGCGCGAAGATCCACGCGCCGAGAAGACGCACCAGCAGGGACGCGAGCAGGACGCCGCCCGACAGGACGATCCCCCAAGCGGCTCCGGTCAGGGCTGCCGTCACGATGCCCGCTTTGTCGCTCCCCATCGCCGGAGTTTCATCGCTCCGGTCAAAGGCCCGGACGAGCACCGCGTTGAAATCGAAGAACAGTCCCCACGCGAGGATGAATACGGGGGACGGCAGGGGAACGATCCCGAGGACCGCCGTCAGCATCAGGACCAGCCGTGCGGTCTGCGCCGCCGTCAGATAGAACCGGGCGCGGGAGATATTCGTTACGGCGTATCTTGCGGCGCGCACCGCGCCCGTCGTGCCGGCCAGACCTCCGAACCCGGATTCGGTCCGTTCGGTATCGGGACAGACGATGACGGCGGCATTGCGGGCGATGGATTCCGGCACGGCGCGGAAACGGGATCCGGCGGCTGCCAGTCCGATATCCGCCCGTCCGAGCGCTCCGGCGTCCCACGCGGACATGCCGACTGCCGCAACGGCTCCTTCCGTATCCCTCTCCCCGTTTCTCCGGCTTCCCGTCAGAGACAGCATGGCTCTGGCGTACGCGCTGCCGAGGTATGCGTCTCCGATCTCGTCGAAAGCGACGACGACCCCGCGGTCCGGATGACTGCGGTCGGAAAGGACGGCTTTCGCGCGGACGGCGTCCCATTCTGCTGCGGGAATCACCTCCGGACTGCCGTCGAACAGGCCGAGGCGTGCGGCGTAATACCGGTCCTCGTCCGGCGTTTCGGAAAAGAGGATCGGACGGATCCCGCTCCGACGCAGGTAGTCGATATTGCCGCGGGCATTTTCTTCCGGTTCCATGGAAACGGCGAAGAAGCCGACGAAAATCATGGACTGGGTCAGGACCGCGAGCCGGTTCAGGCGGGGATACGGAGAGATCCGCTTCGAGACCGCCAGCACCCGCGCGCCGCTGGATTCGAGCTCCGCCGCTTCGCCGAGGATGGTCCCGACGGATTCGTCGTCGAGCTCGGCGGGTCCTTCCGCCGTTTCCTGCGCGCTGCAGCAGCGGAGCACGTCCCGGACGGAACCGCAGGCGGCAGCCCAGACGACGCCGTCCCGTTCGCAGAGGGAGATTTCCAGTCCGACCGCCATGGGATCCGAAGAATCCCGGTGATCGCCGACCGCATAGGTATACGGAAGCGGCGCTCCCATGCGCTTGACGTACGCATCCGCGGCAAGAGAGGTCAGAACCGCGCGCTGGGAGGAGCGGTGCGGGATTTTCTTTTTTTCCGATCCGGTCTTCGGAACGCCGTCCGAGATCCCGGTATGATCCGGGCTCTGGGAAGAGGCCGCCAGCGCCAAGGCGACGAGATCCGCCGGATCCGGCCCCTTTCTGTCCGCGCCGGTAAAGACGCCCTGCGTACGGTATGCGAGCAGTTCCGCGTGCCCGGATTTGAAGAATCCGGATCCGCAGAACACGATCGCTCCGGGCGAAGCGACGTCCTCGATGCGGGAAGGATCGCGGAACAGGATGCGTCCCTTCCCTTCCCCGCGGTTTTTCTCGGGCGAGGCGCAGCGCTGCACCGTCACGGCGATGATGATGGCGGCCACGGTTGAAATGAACTCGCTCATCGAAGCGACCGCCATGGCCATGGAGCCGAGAAAAACGTCCGGAAGCGCCATCCCGTTTCCGGAGACGACGGAAATGCCGGTGAGCAGCATCACGGCCGCCAGCATGATGAGGCTGACCGCGCGGCTCTGTTTTTTCAGGCGGGAGACAAGCGGGAAGTCTCTCTCCGCGTCGAGAGTCACGCCTCCCTGCTTCATGGAGATCAGCGTATCCTCTCCGCACGCGGTGGCGGCGATCCGGACCGATCCTTCTAGGACGAGGGATCCGGCGAAGAGCATATTGGAGCGGAATTCGCACGGGATCTCCCCGCTGTCCGCCTCCGTGGAGATGACCGTATAGAACTTGTGTACGGGAAGCCGGTTCTCGGTGATGCCCCGTTCGCTGACGACGGAATCGTCCCCCGAAATGACCCGGCCGTCGCACGGGACGGTATCCCCCGGCTCGAGGAAGATGATGTCCCCCGGAACGATCTCATACGCGGGCAGGAGAAGGATCCTGCCGTCGCGGATCACGGTCCCCACCGGGATGCGGGAGCGGGCCGCGTTTTCGAGGATCCGGTTCGCGCGCACGTACACCGCCGTCCGGATCAGCGCGCCGAGAGCAAGGGTCACGGCGATGGCTCCGGCTTCAAACCGATGGTCGAACAGCGCAGCGGCCGCAGCGGCCACGACGAGGATCAGGGTCGGGAGATCAAACAGCGAGGCGGCAGCCGCCTCCCCCGCAGACGTCCGCCGCACATGCCATACCTCTCCCCGGACGTGTTTTTTCCGCGCCGCGGCTTCCTCGGACGTCAGACCCCTGTACATGTCGGTTTCGAGGATCTGAAGCACTTCGTCCCGGAGAAGGAGGTGCCATGTGTTCGATGAATTCATATGTTCCGTTGTTCAGATTCAGGTCCTGAGGACGATGGTGCCGTCCTCCGCGTCGATGGTCAGTTTATCGAGCTGCCCTCGGGTTTCCACGAGCAGGCCGGCGATCCGGTCTTCGATCTCCGTCTGGATGAAGCGGCGCATATTCCGCGCGCCGTATTTCGGGGAGAAGGATTTCTCGGCGACGTAATCCCGCACGGCTTCGGTAAAGGAGGCGTCGATCCCCTTCTTCCCGAGCAGTCCCGTGAGGTCGGAGAGCATGAGGGACGCGATCCCGCGGAAATCCTCCGGCGTCAGGCTGTTGAAGGTGATGATCTCGTCCACGCGGTTGAGGAACTCCGGCCGGAGAAAGTCCTCGAGGGCGCGCTTCGTCTTGTCCTCCGTCAGTCCCTTCGGGTTCGACGTGAAGCCGGGCTTGTTCTGCGCGTAGGTGGAACCGGCGTTCGTCGTCATGACGATGATGGTATTGGTGAAGTCCACCTGCTTGCCGTGGGAATCGGTGATGATCCCGTCGTCCAAGATCTGGAGCAGGATGTTCATCACGTCGGGGTGGGCCTTTTCGATCTCGTCGAAGAGGATCACGGAATACGGGCGGCGGCGGATCTTTTCGGTGAGCTGTCCGGCGTCGTCGTAGCCGACGTATCCCGGAGGGGATCCGATGATGCGGGACACGGAGAACTTGTCCATGTATTCACTCATGTCCAGCCGGATGAAGGTCTCGGGAGAGGAGAAGAGATCGTTCGAGAGGACCTTGACGAGCTCGGTCTTTCCGACGCCGGTGGGACCCGCGAAGATGAAGGACACCGGCTTGCGCTTGTAGGACACGCCCGTTCTTCCCCTCCGGACCGCCCGCGCGACGGCGTCCACGGCTTCGTCCTGTCCGACGATGCGCTTTTTCAGCCGCTCGCTGAGCTTTTCGAGCTTCTCGTATTCGCTTTCCGCGATGGTGGAAGCGGGGACGCCGGTCCAGATCTCGATGACGTCGGCAAGATCGGATTCCTTCATGCGGATGTTCCCGCAGATCTCGTCCAGATAGCGCAGTCTCTTTTCGATCCGCATTTCCTCCGCCTTGAGATCCGCGAGTTTTTTATACCGTTCCTCGACGACGGCGGGATCGCTCTCGGTTCCGGAATTGATCTCGTTCTCCAGATCGGTCCTTTCCTTCTCCGCGGCAACGCGCCGGTCGGCCAGCTCGTGCCGCTCCCCGATCTCGGGGGAATGGACCGCGATATGGGCCGCCGCTTCGTCGATGAGGTCGATGGCTTTATCGGGGAGATAGCGGTCGGTGATATAGCGTTCGGAAAGAGTCGCGGCAGATTCCAGTACGGCGTCCGCGATCCTTACGCCGTGATAGTCTTCATAATATTTCTTCACGCCCCTTAAGATCTCCACGGTATCGGAGACGGAGGGTTCGTTGACCATGACGGGCTGGAAGCGGCGTTCGAGCGCGCTGTCCTTTTCGATATACTTGCGGTATTCGGTGAGGGTGGTGGCGCCGATCACCTGGATCTCCCCGCGGGACAGGGCGGGCTTGAGGATGTTGGCGGCGTTCATGGAACCCTCCGCGTCCCCGACTCCCACGATGTTGTGGACTTCGTCGATGACGAGGATGACGCTGCCTTTTTCCCGAACGTCGTTTAAAAGGCCGAGAACGCGGCTCTCGAACTGCCCGCGGAACTGCGTCCCTGCTACGAGCGCGGTGAGGTCGAGCAGACAGACGTCACGGTTTTTCAGGCCGTAGGGGACCTGATTGTCCGCGATGCGCTGGGCGAGGGCTTCCGCGATGGCGGTCTTGCCGACGCCGGGCTCGCCGATCAGGCAGGGATTGTTTTTCTGGCGGCGGGAGAGGATCTGGATGACGCGCTCGAGCTCCCGGTCGCGGCCCACGATGCGGTCCATCTTCCCTTCCCGGGCGCGGGCCGTCAGGTTGGTCGTATAGGTGGAGAGATATTTATATTCCGGCTCTTCGTCGGAAGCGTCGCTCTTCTTTTTCTTCCGCTCGGTCTTCCGGTTTTCCCCCATCATTTTGGAGAAGTTGAAGAGGGGGGCTTTCCCGTCGGCGTTTTCCGGAGAAACGGGCAGCTCGCCGTTCTCCATCATGGCCTGCATATCGCTGTTGAACCGGTCGATGGTTTCGTCGTCCATGCCGGTCTGGGCAAGAATATCGTCGATGGGCTTGATCCCAAGCTCTTTTGCGCACTTGACGCAGAAGCCCTCCTGGGTATCCTCGCCGTTTTTCATGGTGCGGAGAAAAATGACCGCCACGCGCTTGTGGCATCTGGAACACATAATCATGAGGCTGTTTCCTTAACAGTACCGTATTCGCATACGGGAGATTCCGGGTTTGTTTTCGGGGCGGAGAATGGGATTCAGGATTTGGCGAAGAAGCTGCCGATCAGCGTGTCCTTCGCTCCGATCCCGTTCAGGAAGGAGAAAATGCTGTGATCCACGAGGAAGGAGCAGAGCATGGTGTTGTCCACGACCTCGTCCCCGAACAGCGTCGCGTCGAACACGCCGAGATAGCGGACGAGTCCGTTCAAGATCAGCGCCAGCATCGAGGTCAGCACGACGGCTTCGACGATGCCGACGAGCACGCCGAGGAAGATATTGGCCGATCTGAGAACGGGAAGGCGGAAAATGAGGTCGATCAGCAGGGTGAGGATGATCATGACGATCGAGACACCGATAAAGATCACGGCGAAAGCGATCACATGCGAGAGAGCGCTTACGGCGGGGTCGGAGATCCTCTCCGCGAGGTCGTCGAGGCCGTTTTCGCCCGCCTGCGTGACGCCCTTCATGAACTGTTCGATGCCGGAAAGGTCTATGTGACAGCGCTTCAGCATCTGCAGGAACGAGTCCGGTTTATCGGCGAGGAGGCGGTCAAAGTTGAACAGATCCGTAGCGGTATCGAACGCCAGGGAGTGCAGCTTGTCCCGGACGCCGGCGGTGATACTTTCCCGGAAAAACCGTTCGCCGATCCATCCGGCGAGAGAAGGAGAAAACGCATAGGCCGCGAAGAATGAGACCAGCGTCGAAACCAGCCCCATGACGGATTTTACGAATCCGCGCCGGGCGCCGGCCCAGATGCAGAGCGCGGCGGCAAAAATCAGTATGGCGTCGATTGCAAGTGTCATGTCAGGTTCCTCCTGTTATTTTTTGTTCGCTTCGTCAGGCCGGCGTTCACTGCCTGTCCGCGAAGATCTGCCAGGCGGCCGTCTTCTGGCAGAGAAGAGCGCCCGTGTTCAAAGGAAGGACGTCGAGGATATCCCCGTTTTCGATCTTTTCTTCCGTCCGTTCTCCGTCCGGTCCGATGCACAGGACGGTATCCGCGTTCCACAGACAGCACAGGGAGTCGGAAAGGTTCCGCCCCATCCGGATCCCGGAGACGCGCTGTTTCAGAACGGTATCGCAGAGGATATCCCCGTTCGCGTCCAGCACCACGATCCTGTGTTCGCTGCCGAGCGCGTTGGCCTGCCCGGCGACCGCGACGCGTCCGTTCCGGATGTCCGCGTATTTCAGCGTCATGCCCGAGAGAGTCACGGTCTTTTCGTGGATCCCGTATTCATTGTAGTAATGGACGGCCGATTCGCACAGGACGACGAATCCGCTGCCCGACGCGGATGCCATGAGGGGCATTTCGTGCGAAAGCAGGTCTTTCGTAAGAGAGGTCTCCTCACCGCGTTCGCAGATCTCGATCTCACAGTCGAAATCCGTGGAGGAAGGGACGGCGGACGCGGTCAGGAACCGTTTTCCGTCCCCGGAAATGGCGGCCGCGAGCACGTAGTTGTCCTTGTAGCTCAGCATCGAGCGGTTGAAAGCGGCGTTGTACAGTTCCACCACGTATTTCGTATCGCGGGAGCGCGTGACGAGCACGAGGGAGCCGTCGTCCGCGATATCCCCGGCGATGATGCGTTCGTCGGAGGTCCTCGAAACGATCTGCGTGAGCTGGTTGTACACGGCCCATCCCGTCCCGCCCGTATCGTAAACGAGCATATATTTTTCGGAGGAGACGAGCGTGGGCTTTGCATAGTTCAGAGGGTCGGCGATGACGGACATGCCGTTTTTGTCGAAATAGCGGTAATAATCCGTCCCGCAGACTGCCGCTCCGCCCCGGAACCACGAGAACCGCGTGTCGTCGGAGCCGTTGTAGACGATCTTTCCGAAGTCCCGCGCGCCTTCGTCCGACGCGGTGCCGAATTCCCGGACGAGATAGCCGAGGTTTTCCGTGGTGATATAGTCGGAGCCGAACACGATGACGGCGCAGAGAAAGAGCAGGAAGACGGCCAGCGCGATAACGCCGGCTGCGGTATAGTATCTGGCGACTTTCGCGTAATAGCGGTTCACTTCCGGTCCGATCTGACCGGCTACGGCAAGCCGCCGCGGCTTATCCGGCATCGTATTCACCTCTCTTTCGGAAATCATCGGAGTATGGGAGAACGGTTCTTTCCCGAATCATTATTCGCAGAGCCACGGGATGGGGGCCCCGTAATCGACTCCGGCGAGGAAAAGCCCGTGGGCGGGGGCGGTCCTGCCGGCTTTCGAGCGGTCGCGCGCTTCGAGAACGGCGGGGACCCCGTCCGGATCGAGGGATCCGTACGCGCAGTCGGCGAGCGTTCCGGCGATGATGCGGACCATATGGTATAAAAACCCGTCGGCGCTGACCGTCATGCGGATCCCGTGCCCGATGCGCTCGATCTCGAGGGTCTTGACGGTGCGCCGGGCGTCCGTGATCTTCGATCCGGCTGCCATGAAGGAGGAGAAGTCGCGCGTCCCGGGAATATACGACGCGGCGCGCCGCATTCCGGAAAAGGCTTCTTCGGAAACCGGCCTCGGGAGCTCCCACGCGGTCCGGCTCTCAAAGGGATCGTGCCAGACGGTATCGGTCATGCGGTAAACATAGGTTTTCCCGACGGCGGAATAGCGGGGATGAAAATCATCGGGCACCAGGGCTTCCCCACAGACGGAAATATCGTCCGGGAGAAAGCGCGCCGCCGCCCGGTGTACCCGTCCGACGGGGATCTTCAGCCAGCGTCCGGATTCCGTGTCGTAAGCGTCCGCCGGTTCCGCAGCCGCGCAGAACCCGAGAGCGTGCACGCCCGCGTCGGTCCTGCTGCACCCGGTGACCCGGACGGGAAATCCGAAGCATTCGGAAAGCGCGTCGGTCAGGGTGCGCTGTACGGACGGGGCCCCGGCGTCTTCCTTTCCCGGCGAAGACTGCGCCTGCCATCCGGCATACCGCGCGCCGTTGAAGATCAGTTTCAGAAGCAGCTTCATGGCGTCTCCTCAGGACAGGACGGTATAGAGAGGGAAAAACAGGTTGAGGCAGATCACGGCGGCGCAGAGCAGAACGATCGAGCCGAAGAAGGCCCAGTCCTTCGGTTCGCTTTTCAGGGAATTCATGCGGGTCCGCCCCTCTCCGCCGGTGTAGCAGCGGCACTCCATGGCGGTCGCCAGTTCGTCCGCGCGCCGGAAAGCCGAAATAAACAGGGGGATCAGGATGGGAATGAGGGCTTTCCCGCGGCGGATCAGTCCGCCGGAGGAAAAGTCCGCGCCGCGGGCCGTCTGTGCGTTGATGATCTTCTGTGTCTCGTCGATCAGTGTCGGGATAAAGCGGAGCGCGATCGTCATCATCATGGAGAATTCGTGCACCGGGACCCGGAGTTTTTTCAGCGGATTCAAAAGCTGCTCCAGCGCGTCCGTCAGCGCGAGCGGGGTGGTCGTATAGGTGAGGAACACCGACGTCGCCACGATGAGCAGCAGGATGCGCAGCACGATGAGCACGGCGTTCACGACGCCCTCGCGGTAGATGCGGATAAAGTGAAACTCGAAAAGAAGATGTTCTCCCGTCATGAAGAAGAGGTTGATGACCGCCGTGAACAGGATGATGAAGACAAGGGGACGCATCGCTTTGAATATCAGCCGGGGCGGGATGCCCGTCATGACGACGAACACCACCGCGGCGACGGTCAGGAGGGCAAAGGCGGTCGCGCTTTTCGCGAGAAAGATCACGACGATATAGACGAGGGAGATCAGGATCTTGACGCGGGGATCGAGCCGGTGGATGAGGGAATTCCCCTCCACGTACTGGCCGAAGGTGATGTCTGATTTCATATGGCTTTTTCGCGTCTTTCTGTATCGGGAAGGTTTGAAAGCTGCCGATTCATCCGGCGGTTCCTGCAGCAATCCTCTGAATTCGCCGCGCCTGGCAGATCCGTCATTGCGAGACCCCGCAGGGGTCGCGGCAATCCGTTCTTTCCGTTTCCCCTCGGGCGGGGGACGGATTCCCACACCGGTGATACGGTCACCGGTTCGGAATGACAGGGCATAACGGCATTTTTCCTCGCCTGCGGTGAGGCAGCTCCGTTGTCTTATTTTGATGGATTGCCATAAGACGCCGGACGGCGGATCATCGGATGAGTTCGAGGATCTTGCCGACTGCGTAATCGACGGTATACACGTCGAGGCCGATATCGACCCCGCACCCGGCAAGGGCGGCCGCCACCCGCGTGATGAGCGGCACATCCAGTCCGACCTGCCCCAGAAGCTCCGCTTCGGAAAAGACGTCGGCGGTCGGCTTGTGCATGAGGATCTTCGCCTTTGACATGACGATCACGTCGTCGCAGTACATGGCCATGTCCTCCATGGAATGGCTGACGATGAGGACGGTGGTGCCGCTCTCCCGGGAAAAGCGCTTGACGCCCCCGAGGATGTCGCGCCGCCCCGCCGGATCGAGGCCCGCCGCGGGTTCGTCGAGGATGAGGATCTTCGGGTTCATGGCGATGACACCCGCCAGCGCGACCCGTCTTTTCTGTCCGCCCGAGAGATCGAAGGGGGATTTCTGAAGCAGATCCTCCGCGAGTCCCGAGAAACGCGCGGCTTCCCGGACGCGCTTCGAAAGCTCCTCCCCTTCGAGGCCCATGTTTTTCGGACCGAAGGCGATGTCCTCCTCCACGGTTTCGGCGAAGAGCTGATATTCGGGATACTGCATGACGAGTCCCGCTTTGAAGCGGACCTCGCGGATCTTTTTCGGCTCCGCCCAGATGTCGTTCCCGTCCAGAATGACCTTGCCGGAATCGGGCTTCAACAGGCCGTTCAAAAGCTGGACCAGGGTGGACTTGCCGCTGCCGGTATGTCCGATCAGTCCGGTGATGCCGCCGCTCTCCACCTCGAGGCTGATGTCGTCGAGCGCGGGCTTCGCTCCGGGCATGTTCTTTCCGTAGGTGAAGGTGACGTTCTGCAGTTCGATCGCTTTCATGACGTCACCGCTTTCTTTTTTTCCGTCCGGTTCCGCACAGCGGCTGCGACGGCCTTCGCGCAGACATCCGGATCGAAGAGATTCAGCGGGATCCGGATCCCGTGCTCCCTGAGCTTATATGCAAGCTCGGTGGTCTGGGGAACGTCCAGCCCCGCGGCCCACATGGAGACGGGATCTCCGAAGACCTGCGACGGGGTTCCGTCCATATAGATGCGTCCTTTGTTCATGACGAGGATGCGGTCCGCCATGGCCGCTTCGTTCATATGGTGCGTGATGAGCAGGACGGTGACGCCCTCCTCCCGGTTGAGGCGGGAGATGATCTCCATGACCTCGCGCCGCCCCATGGGATCGAGCATGGCGGTGGATTCGTCGAAAATCACGCAGCGGCGGTCCATGGCGATGGTACCCGCGATGGCGACCCGCTGCTTCTGGCCGCCGGAGAGATTGTAGGTCTGCCTGCGCGCGTATTCCGACATTCCGACCGCGGCGAGGGCCCTGTCCACCCGCTCCCGGATCTCGGCGGGCGGTATGCCCAGGTTTTCGCACCCGAACGCGACGTCCTCCTCCACGATGGTGGCAACGATCTGGTTGTCGGGATTCTGGAAAACCATGCCGACATCCCGGCGCGCGGCGAGGATATCCGCTTCGGTGATGTCCGGGGAGGTGATCTCCTTCCCCGCCACCCAGAGACGTCCGCTGTCGGGCAGGTTGACCATGCATAAGAGCTTGGCGAGGGTCGATTTCCCGGACCCGTTATGCCCGAGGATCGCGGTGAAGGAGCCCTCTCGGATCTCGAAGGAAACGCCGTCGAGGGCTTTCACCGGTTTCGTCTCCTCGTCTCCGGGGTAGGAGAAGGACAGTTTTTCGGCTTTGATGATGGGTTTCATACATTCACTCCGGAACGCCGCGGACTGTTCGTCCGCGCGGTCCCGCTTTCTTTCTGTTTATGCCGCTCCTCACCGGAAGACGGTCCGCACCGATGCGCCGCTCGGATGGGGCAGTCCGGTTTCCGTAACGGGGAGGCAAGTCTCGCCGGTCTCCGTCTCCGCATGCCGCCGGAGCTCTTCCGGGAGCGCGGTCAGAAGGATATACTGCATCACGGCGGGGGAGAGGCCCGTGGTATAGGAATTGACGAGGAAGAAGAGAGGTTCGTCCGAAAGGAGCTTCACGACCGTCCGGATCAGTCCGTCCGCCATGTCCTCCAGCTTCCAGAGTTCGCCCTTCGGCCCCCTGCCGTAGGACGGGGGATCCATGATGACGGCGTCGTACCGGTTTCCGCGCCGGATCTCGCGCTCGACGAACTTCATGCAGTCGTCGACGATATACCGGCAGGGCGCGTCCTCCAGGCCCGAGAGCTGCATGTTCTCCCGCGCGGCGTTCGTCATGCCCTTCGAGGCATCCACATGGACGAGGGACGCTCCGGCTTTTGCACAGGCTGCGGTTGCGCCTCCGGTATAGGCGAAGAGATTCAATACTTTCGGCTGCGGACGTCCCGCCGCCGTAGCTCCGCGGATCAGACCGGCCGCCCAGTCCCAGTTCGATGCCTGCTCCGGGAAGAGTCCCGTGTGCTTGAAGCCCATCGGACGGAGACGGAAGGTGAGCTCTCCGGCTGCCGAGGGATAGGAAACGCACCAGCTCTCCGGCATGCGGCTGACCACCCAGGAACCGCCGCCTCCCTGACGGCGGTAGACGCCGTGCGCCTCGTTCCAGAGGGGATTCTTCCGTTCGCCGTGCCAGATGATCTGGGGATCGGGACGGATCAGGATATAGCGGTCCCATCGCTCGAGGCGTTCTCCGCCCTCCGCGTCGATGAGCTCGTAGCTCTGCCAGTGATCAGAAAGAAACATGATGACTCCGTTCTCCCTCCCGCGTCAGTCGCCGGACACGGTGAGATGATCGCGCGCCGCGGTCTCCGCTTCGCGCTGTTTTTCATCGATGCGCTCCGCCTTCGCAAGCAGTGCGGCGTTTTCGTTTCCGAGCTTGGAAGCCCAGACCGAACGGCTGCCCTTCCCTTCCTGACCGATCTTGCCCGCCATGGTGGTCGGTCGGTTATAGTACTCCGCGAGGCGGGACGTGCCCGCATAGGCGTGACAGATGGCGGCGGCGAGCGCGTCGGCGGTATCGTCCGGCTTCGGCGGCTCCTTCAGTCCGAGGAAGGAAGTCACCATGCGGATGACCTGATTCTTGTCGGCCCGTCCGTATCCGGCGACCGCTCCCTTGATCTGAAGGGGGGTATATTCATAAATGGGGACGCCGCTCTGGCGGCAGGCGAGAAGGAGGACGCCGCGCGCTTCCGCCACGATGATGCCCGTCTTCTGGTTCGTGTTGAAGAACAGTTCTTCCACGGCGGCGGCATCCGGGGCATAGGTCTTCACGACAGCCGCGATTTCGCGGTGGACCTCCCAGAGCCTGTCCTCGGTCTTCGTGTCGGAAGACGTCGTGACGGCGCCGTAATCCAGAGGGCGCAGCTTTTTGCCGATCCCCGCGCTCTCGATGACGCCCCAGCCCACGATGGCGATGCCGGGATCGATTCCAAGAATGACCATTTTCCCTCCGAATCCGGCGCTCGGCGCGTCCGACTGATACTTCCCCGATTATACACTGCATCAAAGTATTATAGCATGGACGGAAGTGAATGTCAAATTACAATCTGTTAATTTTATATTGCACGCGGATTTTGCCCGATCTTTACAAAATCCAACAGATTGCGGCTGTTTTCGGTGGTATAATGGTACAAAAGACCTCCCGAGGTGATCCCATGGCACAGAAAACGAAACATTCCTCTTCCGAGACGAGGATCCGGGAAGCGGTACGCCGCGTACTGTCCGCCGGTCAGGTATCCTCCTTTGCCTATCCGCTGCCCGCCGAAGCGGGAGCGCAGATCTCCATGACGGGGGATCCGCGGGCGTGGGGCAATCGGACCCGTTTTTCACGCGGGACGCTCAAAACCGCTCTGTCCGCCCTGAAGCCTCTTTCAAACGCAGCGGAGGCGGATCTCGAACGGTACGCGGAACGGATGCGGTTCTTCATTCAGCCCGGAGACTGCGACCGGTTCGTGGCCGCTGCCTCCGCGGTCTCGGAGCTTTCCGCGGCGGGTTTCGTCAAAATCCTCCTCGCGGCGGATACGCCTGCGGAACGGGACGCGCTGGCCTCTTTTTTCGCCCTCGCCAAGAGCGGGATCGGGAATCTCTCCGCGACCGTCTATCTCCCCGGCGAATTCGGGTCCGGAATGACCTACGACATTTTCGCGTCGGTTTACGGATATCTGACGTCCCAGGGACCGGATCTGCTGCTGCTGGACACGGCATCGTTCTGCCGGAAGACGAATCTGCTGCGCCGTCCGCTGTTTTCCGACCGGGACGGAAAGGAAAAGCAAAGTCTGGCGGACCTGGCGGGCGAAGGACATCCGGCAGTGATATGCTGCGCGAAGACGGCGGATTCGGCAAGGAATCTTGCGCGCGCTGCGGAAGTTTTTTCTCCTTCCGTCTCCTTCCTGCTCTGTGCGGAAAACCGCCGGCTGAGGGACGCGGTGATCTGCGCGCCGGAGCGGAGCGCTGATTCAGGCGCCGGGAACAAAAAGGCCGGGAAAGACGATTTTCCCCAGCAGATCGGATTCTGACGCGCGCGGAAAAATCGGAAAAGATTTTTCGTAGGAAGTTGTCCCCAAGTTTTTTTGAAAAAAGCCTTGACAAGCCGCGCGGAGTATGGTATACTATCTGGGCAGCAAGGGAAAGCCCATGGGTTTTATGTGCCGGAGTGGCGGAATTGGCAGACGCCCGGGACTTAAAATCCCGTGATACGAAAGTATCGTACCGGTTCGAGCCCGGTGTCCGGCATTCCTTTGTTGAACTGAATATCGCGGGGTAGAGCAGTCTGGTAGCTCGTCGGGCTCATAACCCGGAGGTCATGTGGTTCAAATCCCTTCCCCGCAAGCTAAAAAGTAACCTTTTTGAAGCGGAAATGCTTTGAAAAGGTTACTTTTTG
>JAEEGL014101783.1_pt1 | contig 14785 bp, 8 predicted proteins | sample 9134231 | NCBI WGS metagenome assembly JAEEGL01 (sample SAMN16246548, study PRJNA631951) | gut metagenome | biome: gut microbiome; feature: rumen; material: fiber-attached | host: Bos | place: Iran: Karaj | collected 2018-10 | reverse complement strand
TGCACCAGTTGAAGGGATGGAGAAACAAGGATATGGAGTTGGATATAAGTATCCACATGATTATCCAAACCATGAAGTTGAACAACAATATTTACCAGATAAAATGCTTGGAACAAAGTACTATATTAAAGATGAAAATATTGAATAAACAATTAAAAAAATAAAATAGTTTTTTATAGTACAAATTGAAAATAATTCTATCTTAAAACTACATATAATTTGAGAATAAAAGCAAATAATAAAAATGTAGAATATAAGAAAGTGATTAAAGGATTTTATATTTAATTACAGCTTAAAGATAGAAAGAAAGGGTGGTACTATGAAATTCATAAAAGGTGTTATAATAGGTGGATTAATCACAACAGGAGTAGCCATGATGTATACAGAAAGTATGGGAGCTACCAAAAAGAAAATGATAAAAAAAGGAAAAAATTTGGCAAAAAAAATGGGGATACTTTAATATCAAGTATTCCCAATCTTTTTATAATAGTTACATTGAAAGAATTAAGATAAATCACTATCTATGTTTTCACAACATGATTCAGATTCACTTCTGTTTTCTTTCAAATAACAATCGCATTTTTCATTTTTTCCAGCAAGGCATTCACCTTCGTGATCACATTTAGCACAAATTTTTACATGTTTTACTCTATCTGCCCAGAAATTGATTTCATATTTTTTATCAGGGCAAAGTGGCCCAAAAACAAATTCTCCATCCTCATCAGTAAATGTATGAGAAATAGGTTTTCTTATCTTCTTACCGTATTCATATCCAACTTCTACAAGTTTTACAACGGCATTTTTTACAGGTTCTTTATACCAATCTTTTATAATTCCGTATATAACATCTCTATTATCACGAGGCATTGTTATGTCTAAGTCGTACTGCTTACCACCCGCAATTACGCCATCAACATCAATATCAGGACATTTTTTGTTTTCTATTTCTGTATCCATGGTTTTCTTCCTTTCTAATTTACAATTAAGCAAAAACAATATTGTTTTTACTATTAATATAATATGAACTATAATATGTAAAGTTACAAAGCAAGATACAGTTGAGACAAAATTAAGACAAAATCTTCTAAAATATACATTCAAATCCTATTGAAAAATAAAAGTGCATGTGTTAATATTATTATGTAGTAAAAATCAAAGGAGGAGACACTAAATGGCAAAGAAAAAAACAGATAAAAGTAAAATAATTGTTAGAATTATAGCAGGAGCTATGGCAGTATTAATGGTATTATCAGTTGCTGCAGGAGTAATATATTCATTAGCTAGATAATAATTTTTTTGGAGGAAGAAGAGATTTTATGAAAAATGAACTATTTTCAGAAATGCAGAAATTCTACGACAAAAATATTATATCGTATTTTCAAGGACTATTAGATAATCCACTAAGATTGATAACTTTTATTCTAGATTTACTAATAGTCATTTTTTTAATCTATAAGTTGTTAAAAGTTACTAAAAAAACCAGAGCTTGGCAATTACTAAAGGGAATTATGTTCTTAATAATTGTTACTATAATAAGTTCAATTTTACATTTAACAATTTTGAACTATTTATTAACATCTATTATGACATATGGAGCAATTGTTTTAATAGTTATTTTCCAACCTGAATTAAGAAGAGGATTAGAGCAATTACGGTACTAACTGGTTTACAAGGTTTTTTGGTATTGATCAAAATTTAATGACTAAAACGAAAGAAGATATTTATAAAATTACTATTGCCGCTCAAGAATTAGCTGCAACAAAAACTGGAGCTTTAATTATAATAGAAAGAGATATTCAGATAAGAGATATAATAGAAACAGGTGTTGCAATGGATGCAGACATTTCACCTCAATTATTGGTTAATATATTTGTGCCTAAAACACCACTTCACGATGGAGCTGTTGTAATATCTAATAATAAAATAGCAGCTGCTGCATGTATGCTACCACTTGCAGATGATCAAGATATTGCAAGAGAACTTGGTACAAGACATAGAGCAGCAATTGGAATATCTAAAGAATCAGATGCAATTGCAATTGTTGTATCAGAAGAAACAGGAAAGATTTCTGTAGCGAAGGATGGAACATTAATTGCAGATATTAAGGAAGATGTATTGAGAAAAATATTAATAAAACATGTAGTTGTTAAAAGATTTGGAGAAGAGAACGAACAAAAAAGAAATCGTCTAAAAAATATACAATCTAAACTAAAAAATAAAAAAGAAAAAACAAATAAGCAAAATAATAAATAGAATAATGATATACAATAAAGATTTAAACAAAAGAAGAGCATAATTAGAATTTATAGGGGCGACCATTGGTCGCCTCTACAATAATATTTAAAAGGATGATTATATGAGAAATATTAAACTAACAATTGAATACGATGGCGCTGGATTTAATCGGATGGCAAAAACAGCCTAATAAACTTAATATTCAAGGAGAAATTGAAAAGGCAATTTTTGAAATTACAGGTGAGGAAGTAGAATTAAATGCATCTGGTAGAACAGATGCAGGAGTGCATGCTTTAGGACAAGTTGCTAATTTTAAGACAGAAAGTCAAATAGAAATATCTAAAATGGCATATGCAATAAATTCTAAATTAAAAAAATCTATTAGAATAAAGAAAGCAGAAGAAGTAGATTTGGATTTTCATAGCAGATATAAATGTAAAGAAAAAACTTATAGATACATCATAAATAATTCAGAACAAGGAACTGCTATATATAGAGCTTTAGAATGTCAAATTCCTCAAAAGTTAGATGTGAAAAAGATGAAGCAAGCCATCCAATATTTTATTGGTGAACATGATTTTAAAGCATTTAAAGCAAGTGGAACAAGTAGTAAAAGTAGTGTTAGAACAATTTATAAGGCCGAAATAAAGCAAGAAGGTGAAAGAATAATAATAGAGCTAACAGGAAATGGCTTCTTATATAATATGGTTAGAATTATATCTGGAACTTTAGCAGATGTTGGATTAGGAAAAATAGATCCAAATGATATTCCAAATATAATTGAAGAAGGAAAAAGAGAAAATGCAGGAAAGACATTGCCACCTCAAGGATTATATTTAGTTAGCGTAAAATACGAATAATATTATCACAATATTAACAGTTATTCATAGTATGTAATAAGAATACATATATAAGGAGATTAATATGAATAATTTGTTAATATTTTTTATTTTCCCACTTGCAACTATAATCATATCGGTAGTTCTTGAAAAAGCATTAAATAGTCCTGTTTCTGTTGCAGCATTTTTATTTGCTATAGCTTTAATAATTACATTTATAGCTTATACACCAGCAGAATTAATCTATGCTATAATTTATACTCTTATTGCTTATATTGTTGCAGTACTAACTTGTCTGATAATAAAAACATCTAACTCAATTAGTGATGATGAAGAAGACAACGATAATAATACTTCTCCATGTGAATGCTTGCGAAACAATGAAATGACGAGTAATAATAATCAAATGCAATATAACTGTCATGTAAGAAGACAAAGAATGTAAAATAGAAAATTTATATATTATAAAATAGTTATTTCCGTAAGAAAAAGAGAAAAATATGAGATAATATGACAGAAAAAAAGTTAAAATGTAATTAAAAGTTCACTAACCTACAAAGTTTAAAAATCCGTAATTATATCAGATAATTGCGGACTTTTTGTGCGTTGAAGCATTCATATATATATATTTATAATAATTGTAGATTTAATAAGGGATAACCTTTAATACTTTTGGAAGGTGTCCCTAAAAGAACTAAAAAGGGGAAAATGTTATGAAGGGTACAAAGTTTATTACATTCAATTTATTGGTAGTTAGCATTATTTTAACTTTGCTATTGGCAATAGGAGCTTATAGTGTTCAAGTTAGTAAAGAAAAATTTGAATTAACTCCAGAAATGTTAAGAGAAAGAGAGTATGGACAGTTAACAGATGAAGCTGTAGAGACAGTTGATACTCATGAAAGAGTTGAAAATGTTAAATTTGGAGCATTCTTTACAAGAGATTTAAATGGAGACGGAAGAGCAGAATATATGCTTGGAACTTGTAAAAGAATTGGAACAACAGATACTTTGTTTTTGGATTTATCTGTCAAGAATAATGGTTATTTAAGAGACGGAAAAATAGAAATAATCAATCCAAATTTTACAAATAAAATGAGTGTTTTAAAGGATTCTATGCTAAAACAAAACTATATTTCAGATAATGTTAAAACAATAGAAATTGACAGAATAGATGCTGGAAGTGGTGAGTATTTAACTGGAATCATTTCTGCTGCTATTTCAAATCAAAATGATTACAGGAAAGACGTAGTTATTAGGTTTGAAGGAACATATGTACCAGATTCAGATACTGAAAATAATGATGAAGAAATTGGAATTAAAGTAGAAAAAGAAATTACTTTAACAGTTGACTGGTATGGTGAAGCAAATGCTTATGTTTCAGGAAATTATAAAGAATTACATCTAGAAGATTATAGCAAATCATATATAGAAAGAGTATCTACATATGAAGATAAAGAAAGACCAGTAACCTTTAATATTAATACTTCAGAAACTAGAAGAGAATTATTAATAAAGAAAAACGTAATAACAGTTGAAATCCCAGATTTATATGGATACTATCCAACAAGAGTAACTGCTGACTATGGAGTTTATAATAGTGAAACTCATACCCTTACAATAACTAACACATCAAATATAGCCAATAAGACATATCAAGTAACATGCATATATCCACAAGAAGCATATAATCAATTACAAGAAGGTGATGTACTTACATGTAATGTGTCAAGTTGTTATGAATGTTACAACAATCCAATTATGGGAGAAGAAGATAACGATAATAATGATGTACATTATATTACTACAACCACAAATACAGCAACAAGTACAACAAGTGTACATTTTGAGATTATTACACCAGCAAATGATGATGCAGGAGTATCATGTGGAATAAGAATTTTAGATAAAGAAAAAATAAATGGTATAGATTATATTAGCAAACAAGAATTAATAGATAGCTATAGTGTTGAAGATGAAGAAGACATAAAAAATATGAGATATACAGTTGAGTGGAATACAAAGTATATACCGGAAGCGACACCTAGAGATTTATATACAATTTATACATTTAATGGTTCAGATAACGGGGATCTTATTAATGGAAGAAGCATGAATGATTATATATCAAATGTTGGTATTTACTTTATAAATCAAGGACTTGTAAGACCATCATCTAAAGTAAGAGTATATGACAATGAAACGGATACTTTAATAAAAGAATTTACTTATAATGAAATAGGACAATATAATATAAATAATCCATTTTATTATGAAACACCATTTTCTAACATAAGGATGGAGGTTATATCAGACGATTATACTCCATTAGTAAAATATCAATTATATACGTATAATATAAGAGAAGTAGATAGTAAGAAAATAAAAGAAGATTTCACAATTGAAAATGTAAATGCTTTTGCACAGTTACATACAAACATTGCAGTTTCTGAATTCATTGATAAAAGTGGAGCAATGGTAGGTGCTGATGATGCATATCTAGAAATAGCAAAAAATAATGTGGAATTTTCAGTTTATAGCAATACAATAGATACTACTCAAACAGAACCTACTAGTAAAGAGATTTCTTTATATATACCAAATTCAGTATTATCTAAAGAATGGAAAGATGGAATATTTTTAATTAAAGTACCAAGTGATATTTGTTACCTGGAAGTTGAGAATATTACATGTTCAAAAGAGCAAGTAGAAATTGCAGGGTTTGATGTATATCAGGAAAACGGGAATTATTTTATAAAGATAATAACAAGTAATGAAGAACCAATAAAATCAGTAAGATTTAACATATCAACTAAAATGTTAGTAAACCCAATGGCAGGAGCAGGAACAGCTAGATTTGAATTGTATGCATATAATAGTATTTACAATGTTTATAGAGAGTATACAACAGATGTATATGATGTAAATGGAAATGAAAACAAATCAGAGTCTGTTGGATACGCAAGTCAATTATTAACAATACTTGCACCTAGTTCATTTACAACAGTACAAACAATATCAGATTATGATGAACAAGGAAGTATAACAGTTGCTCCTAATATTGCTGTAGCAGAAACAGGAACAACATCTGCAAAAATAAATATTGATTTTGCCAATAATTATAGTGCAAATGTTGATAATATTAGGGTTTTAGGAAAAGTACCAGCAGAAGGTAGTCTAGGTTCAGAATTTACAGCACAAATGACAAGTGAAGGAATTAAAGTTCCAAGTGGATTATCAGCTACTATTTATTATTCAGAAAATGAAAATGCAACAAGGGATTTAGATGATAATACAAACGAATGGAGATTGGCTTCAAATACTGATTTTACAAAAGTAAAAGCATATTTGATTGTACTAGATAATGTAACTGTAATGACAGGAAATGGATATCATTTTGAATATAATATACAAATTCCATCTAATATAGATATAAACTCAGTAGCTTATGGAAATCATATTGTATATTTTGATTTATATACAGATGGAGGAACACTTGAAAGAGAATTAAATCCAAGAAAAGTTGGAATAAGATTGGTAAAGAATTTTGGTTTTGAAATAACAAAATTAAAAGAGGGACAAAATTTAGTAGTACCAGAAGCAAAATACCAATTAAAAGAAATAAATGAAACAGAAGAAGTAGGAGAATTAAATAGAATACTTATTTCTACCCAAGAAGGTAAACTAAGCTTAGCAAATTTAAGAGTAAATCAAGAGTATTCATTTAAAGAAATACAGGCTCCAAATGCTTATGAACTAAATGAAGAAGAAATTAGATTTAAAGTAGTAGAAGAAAATAATGAACTAACAATTGAATATTTAGATAATAGTGAAGGTACATTTGAAAATGCTACTATTATTAATAATGTTCTAAAAGCAGAAATAGAAGATGAACCTAAATTCGAATTAGTATTAAATAAATATGATAGACAAAACGATGAAACAATAAATAATGTTACATTCCAAATTGACGGAAAAAAATATACAACAAAAAACGGACAGATAATAGTAGAAAATTTAAGTGTAGGAGAAGAACATACAGTTAAAGAAACATATGCTCCAGGATATTTCTTGGAACCAGAATTTACATTTACAATAAATAAAGATAATAATGGAGATTACCAAATAACATCTGCTAATGCAGACTTTGCAGATGCTGAGATTGTGAATGATGAGAATAATCATTTAATAAATGTAGCAGTAGATTTCTATAATGATCCAATAGAATTATATAATTTACAGATAGAAAAAGTTGATGGAACAAATCCAAACTTCAAACTTTCAGATACAAAATTTTTATTTAAAAGAGAAGATTTAAAAAATTCTGTATATTATACAACAGATATAGATGGAACTATTGATATAGAGGATTTATATGTTTATAAAGAAGGAAAATCAATTACTGGAAGATATGTGTTATCTGAAGAAGAATCTACTGATGGTTATGTTTTAAATAAAGAAAATATTGCATTTGTAGTTTCAAAAGATGACAATGATAAATTACAAATAGAAATAGAGAATAGAAGTAGTTTAACATCATTAAGAGAAGTGGAAATAAATGATGAAGAAAAAACTGTAAAATTAATTATACAAGATATCCCAATGTTTAGACTAATGAAAATTGATTCAGAAACATTTGAACCACTTACTAATGTTGGATTTGTAATTTATGAATTAAATGGTGGGGGATCAATCGTAGATTTTGCAAAAGATCCACAAGGAAATTACATCGGAGAAATTAATGAAAAAGGAAACTATGTTGTATATACTAATGAACAAGGAATTATAACAGCTAGTCTTAAAAATGGTACATACAAAGCAATGGAAGTTGACTTCTTAGAAGGATATAAGAAAGTAGATAATAGCGAAATATTTATTGTTTCAGGAAATAACAGTAATGAGCATTATCAAAATTATACATTCCCAACATATGATACAACTAGACCAACAATTAATATTAATGAAGAAGACAAAAATCTAAATGGTGAAATTGAAATTAATTCAATAGAGGATTGGGTAAGATTTGCACAAGGATTAAGTGCAGGACCATATAACGGTTATAATGCAAGTGTTAAATTGATGAGAACTCTTGATTTCCAAGATGATGATTCATATGATAACCCAAATGATACAAGTTTTGGAGATATTAATGGTAATGGTACACCAGAAACAATAAAAGAAGAATTAACAAATGAAAATGGAACAGGTTGCCCAGTAGCTGGTGTGCAAGCAGGACCAGGTTTTCAAGGAATTTTAGATGGACAAGGACATGAAATAAGAAATATTTATATTAATTCTAATTCTGCAAATGTAGGACTTATTGGTATATCAAATGGTGGAACAATTATAAAAAATATAACTGTAACAGGAAATATTAAATATAACAGTGATTATGTTGGCGGAATCATAGGTAAAGTAAATGGAAGTGCTAAATTTGAAAATGTTCATAATAAATGTAATTTAACTGGAGATTCTTATCCTCATGATTATATTGCGGGAATTGTTGGAAATGTTACAGGACAAGCAATTATTACTAATTGTAGTAACAGTGGAACAATCATAAATGGTGGAGCTGGAGCAGATTATACAGCAGGTATCATTGGAGCTTTAGGATATTCATCTTCTGCTGGTGGACAGATAATTATTGAAGATTGCGAAAATACAGGTAATATATTTGGAAATATTCATACAGCAGGTATTATTGCATATACATATAAAAACAGTAATGTTTATATTAAAAATACTCATAATAGATGTGAAAAAATAGAAGCAAATAACAGCAATACAGGAGGTATAGCAGGATATGTTTCTAATAAAGTCTCATTTATTAACTGTAGTAATACAGCAGATATTATAGGAGAACGGAAGTACATCAAATTATAGTCCATATATGGGACGAATAGTAGGTACAATATATGGAAATGTAGTTTTTGAAAATTGCTATAATACAGGTGATGTAGAAGGAAGTGATTACACAGGAGGAATTGCAGGATATATAGGTTATACTACTTATCCCGATACTGCTGGTACTGTAATGATGGTTGATACGTATAACACAGGAAGTGTAACAGGAAAAATAAGTAGTAGTAATAGTATAGGAGGTATAATTGGTTCTTTAGACAATGGAACATATCAAGATAGAGGTTATGGATATTTTAAAAAAGTATATAATTTGGGAGATGTATCATATGGATATTATCTAGGGGGAGTTATTGGAAAAAGCAGCTCCTATACAATAACAAATCTTTTTGACTGTTACAATAGAGGAAATATTTATACTGAAAGTTCTACAGATTATAAAAATATAGGAGGATTAATAGGTACTGGAGGCGATGGACTAATCTTGAATTGTTATAATGAAGGAAATATCAATCCAAATGAAAATATAACTAATGCTAATATAGGAGGAATAATTGGAAATATATATGATTCAAGTAGTTCAAGTGGTTTAGGTATAGTAAATACATATAATACAGGTAATCTATATGGCGGAAATAGTGCTATGGGAGGTATTGTTGGGTATTACAGCATTAATAATAAGACTCTTAGTATGACATATTGTTACAACACAGGTCATATTGGTACAGAAAAAAGAACAAATGACTATTCATCTTTTAGAGGTGTAGGAGGTATAGTTGGTTATCACTCAAGTTCTCCAATATCACTATATCAGTGCTATAACCTAGGAGATATTGATGTTGTAAATAGTAGCGCTAGTAATATTAGGATTTATGGTATTGCACCAGCGGACAATTCATCTTACAATTACAATGATTCAGTAGTATATTGCTATAATGCAGGAAACATATATTTAAAAAATGAATCTAATCAAGACTGTTATGCTTATGGAATTGTTAGAGGAAGTTTTTATCAACAATATTCCAGCCCATATACAATAAGAACGACAAGTATATATAACTGCTATAATACAGGAAATATAACAATAGAATCACCTAATAAGTATGCATATGCGGCTGGTATTTGTAATAATGGATCAGTTACTAATTGTTATAATACTGGTAATATAAATGTAGATTGTCAGTGGGGATATTTTGGTGGAATAGCAATAAGAGCATATAATATGGTAAATTCTTATAACACTGGAAATATTAATGTAAAAGCTTGGGAAAACCCTGTGTATATAGGAGGAATTAGTGCCGAGGAAGAATATATTACATATAGTTCAACAGCGAAATGTTCTATAAATAGAAGTTATAATACTGGAAATATAAAATTAGAATATAATGATTATCCTGCCGATTATAATTATGAAATGGAACATTATACATATGTTGGTGGAATATCTGGAATGATGAATACAATTAATACTTGTTATAATACAGGAAATATTGAAGTAATAGATAAAACTGATGCTAAAAAATATGTAAATATTGGTGGTATTGCAGGTGTTACTGATAAGATTTCATATAGTTATACCGCAGGAGATTTAGTTAGTGATATTACGAGTGTAGCTGAAGATGATAAAATAAACATTGGAGCAATATATGGAAAAAAATATAAAGACAATTATATGCAAGGCAATAATTGGGTAATAACTTCTGAACCAACAATTCAAAGTACGTATTATTCTGGATTAAACAGATTAATATCAAGGCAACTAAAAGATCAAACACAGTATGAGGTTTCTAGTGAACAATTAAAATCAGAAGAATATTTTAATAGATTAGGTGGAGCAGCAAATGCTTGGATTAAAATAGAAGACAATTATCCAAGATTAAATATTGCAACAACAGGAAATGCAAAAGTGGTTTCAGAACTATTATTCACAAATGAAAAAGAAAAATATGATATTACAACTGAAATAGGAACAAATTTAAGTGGATATCGCGTGGGTGGAACTATAACTGGAGAATATAACGAAAAATATTTTGAAGGTGGAAATATAAAATATATTAAAACTTTAAATTATGGTGAAGATTTAGAACAAGATATTGAAATTATTCCAAATTCAGAATATATGATAAGTTCTATAAAAATAAATGGAGAAGAAATACCATTTGAGGCCGAGGAAGATGGAAGTTATACAATTAAAGCAAGTGAATTTACAAATATAAAACAAAACTATCATATTGTTGCAACCTTTGATGAGAAGAAATATACACTTACAATTAATAAAGTAGACGAAGATGGCAATCCACTTCAAGGGGTACAGTTCGGTATTCACCAAGTAGAAGACAGAACAATGACAGGAGAAGAATTAAAGGAAAAAGTAAATAAGCAACCAGAGCAAATTCCTGATTATACAAAAGAAGTAACAAATGATGTTTTAGGAACAATTGTTACAAATGCTCCATATAGTTTTAAAGAAGAAAATGGTAAGTTTATTTCTGAAAATGGAAATATAGACTATTCAGAAGCAAGAGCATATGTAACACTCGACTTAAGAGGAAAGAGTGGAACATATAATGTAGCAATAAATGCTGAAAAGACAGGACCTTCTAGCTACGGACAAGTATATATTACTGAAACGGTAGATTTGTCTGGAAATACTGATGTAAATAAAGTATTTGAGATAGTAAATAAAACAGCTGAAAGAACATATGCCAAAAATGAACTTGCAGGAAATAAACTATACTATATCCACATGATACATAAAAATAATGGTTATGCTTCAGAAGGTGACTTTATTATAAATAATATTAGTGTAGTAGAAAATGTATATGATTCAGTAGCAACATATGGAAGTGAAAGTGAACCATATTTTGTAAGTAATATAGCAGGACAGAACAATGGATTAGATTTTAAATATATGGATATAGATTTATCAGAATTAGATGGTAATTACAGAATAGTGGTTAATGCAAAAGTATCAAGTGAAAGTAATTGTGATTTTGGTTATGCAACAGTAACAAACTTAAATGTAGATATATGCCCATCATATGATAATGCTGTAGGACAATTTATAAAAATATCTGGAACAGATACTAGTGTAACAACTGCTAAAAACTATACTTATGAGTTAACCGGAGAAAATCAATATAGATTGTGGTTAGCATATAGAAAAGATGGCTCAGTAAACCGAGGAGATGATAAATTTACAGTTAATAGTATTACACTTGAAAAACAAGAAGATAATACTGAAGTTGACAATGTAATAAACGGATTAACAAATACATCAGATCAATATGGTTTTACAAAGAATGGAGATGTTTATAAACCAAATAATACAACAAGTAGTAATAGATTATCATATGCAAATTCATATATTCCTATTGATTTAAGACAAAAAGAAGGAACATATAAAGTGGTTTTAAATGTTAATACTCAAAGTATAAATGGTGTATATGCGGTAATAAATCAATCAACAGATATTATTAAACCAAAAGATACAGAAGGAAGATTTTTAGCTATTACGAGTACATCAAATGGAAATGTAATTTCTCAAACACTTAATGGTGGAGAATTATACTATCTACATTTATGTAATCAAAATGGATCTGGCTCTACACAAACTTGTGAGATAGGTGTGCATGTATATGAAACTTCTGATAAAGTACAAGGATTTGATGAAATTGATGGAAAATATGTTTCAAACAACCAAGGTTATAGTAATTCTGTTGCTCATGCATATATTCCAATCGATTTGACAAATACGTATGGATTATACAATTTAACAGTAAATGTACAAATTTCAAGTGAATATAAAGACTATGGATATGTTTATATAACTGAAAGTACTGCTTTGCCTGAATATAATACAAGCTATGAGATGAATGATGAAAGAATACTATATATAGGAGGAACAAAAACAGCAGCAGACTATGTAAAAACTATAACTGGTGGAAAAATGTACTATTTACATATGATTTATGCTAAAGATGGCTTGAGCAATAGTGGTACTGATACATTTACAATTAATAGTATTAATTTAAGTTTTAATACAACAAACTTCTATAACGAAAGTAATATTTTAACAGACAAAAATGGAAAAATAGTTAGAACATTAGGGTTTGGTTCTTATGCAATTGTTGAGGAAAAACCTTTAGATGGATATGAAAGATTAGCAAACATGCCACCTCATAAAATAAAAGAAGGATCTGATAATAATTTAACACTTGTAAATTATAAAAAGAAAACAGTTACAACTCATTATCTAGTAAATGGAACAGGACCTGTATTTGAAAAACCAGAAGTAGAATTGCGTGAACCAGAAGTTCAACAATTAAGCACAGGCAAAGAATATCAAACAACTGTAGAGCTAGTAATTGATGGATATAGTTTACAAAAAGATGATAATGGAGAATATATAGTACCAGGTAATGCAAGAGGTACTGTAGAAGGACAAAATATTGATGTTTACTATTATTATGATTTAATTAAGTATCCATATGAAATACATTACTTCTATGACGGAGTAGAAGATACAAGCTTAAAAGTTACTGGAGAAGCAGTACCAGGAACTGTTATTGATTATGAAGGACAACTAAAGGAAGGATATTCATTTGATAGAGCAGAAAATGCTCCATTAACGGTATCTGAATATGAAGACGAAAATATAATTAATGTATATTATGCTACTATACTTCATATAAGAACTGATGTTGTGGAAAAAACAGAAGTATTCCATGATGGTACAACAACCGAAAATGTAAAAGGTGGAAGAATTAGTGGAGATGGACAAGAAATATATGAAACAGTACAAATAGGAAAAGCAAACTTACTTCCAATTGAAATAGAAGCAGATGAAGGATATGAAATAGAATCAATAAAAATTAATGGAAATGATTTTGATTATTCTGGCTTAGTAATGCGTGGAGGAGCTCATAAAGTTGTAATCCCAGATCATTACTTTAAAGACATGGATGAAAGCAAGAATATAACAGTAAGCTTTAAGAAAGCAACAGATGTAAAAGTAAAATATATGCTAAGTAATACAACAACTTCACTTTATGAAGGAGAAGATGGTGAAGATTATATTCTAATGGAAGGATTTGCTGGAGACGAATTTACAACTCAAAGTAAAGAATTCATAGGATATAAACCAGCAGAAATACCAATTACAAATCAAAATGGAACACCTATTGAAGCAAATGGAACAATGTTTGCGGATGAACTTGTAGTTATATATTGGTATGATGTAGATAATTCAACGATTAGAGAAGAACATATTTTAATAAACGAAGATCGTTCAACTCAAACATTAAATACAACAGATCATGAAGCACAAGTAGGAACTTCTGAAACAATAAACAGAAGAACATATGGAAATTATCAGGCAACAGATCCAATAGGAACAGAAACTCAAACTCTTATTTTAGCTGGAAAAGATGAAACATCTAAGACAATATCATATGAGTCAGGAAAGGCAAAAACAGTAAGATTTTATTATGAAAGAAAAGATGGAACAGTAACAGTTCATTACATGGATAAAGAAAAAGAAACAGAAATTGAAAATCCAGTAGGTTTAAATAACGAAAGTATTACTAACCCAACAGTTCTAAATGAAAAGGCTGAAAGACCTTACACAACAAGTGCTCCAGTCATCAAAGGATATACATTAGATACAACAACATTACCAAGTAATGCAACAGGAACATATACAAATGGAAATACTGATGTTTACTATTACTATATGCTAGATTTAAATATTACAACATCAATAGAAGAACATGATGAACATTATAAAGATGGAACAGAAGTAACTGATGTAAAGGGTGGAAGTATAACAGGAGAAGATGAAGATCCATTTGA
>JAEEGL013979078.1_pt1 | contig 14785 bp, 10 predicted proteins | sample 9134231 | NCBI WGS metagenome assembly JAEEGL01 (sample SAMN16246548, study PRJNA631951) | gut metagenome | biome: gut microbiome; feature: rumen; material: fiber-attached | host: Bos | place: Iran: Karaj | collected 2018-10 | reverse complement strand
TGCTTCAGTGGAGAAGGGAAATGTTTTTGCATGTCAGTTCCATCCTGAGAAGAGTGCGGAAGTCGGAATGGAAATTCTTAAGAATTTTCTAAGTGTTTAAGGTGATAAGTAAATAGCAATAAGAGAAGATACTGAATATTATTAACTGCAAAAGGAAAAAATTATGCTTACTAAAAGAATAATCCCCTGCCTCGATGTTAATGATGGCAGAGTAGTAAAAGGAATAAATTTTGTTCAGCTTCGTGATGCGGGAGATCCTGTTGAAGTTGGTAAGGCATATTCAAATGCCGGTGCGGATGAGCTTGTCTTTCTTGATATAACTGCAACATCAGATGCCAGAAATACAGTGGTGGATCTTGTTCGAAAAGTGGCTGAGCAGATTTTTATACCCTTTACTGTCGGAGGCGGAATACGAACTGTTGAAGACATGAGAGCAGTACTAAGAGAAGGCGCTGATAAGGTGGCAATTAACTCTGCTGCAATTAACAGACCGGAGCTTATCTCTGAATCTGCTGATAAATTCGGCTCACAATGTGTTGTTGTTGCAATTGACGCAAAGAGGAGACCGGATGGCGGCTTCAATGTATATAAAAATGGTGGAAGAATTGATACCGGACTTGATGCTATAGAATGGGCAAGAGAAGCTGAAAAAAGAGGTGCCGGTGAAATACTCCTGACCAGCATGGATGGTGATGGCACAAAGGCAGGATATGATATTGAACTTACAAAAAAGGTAAGTGATACGGTTGGAATTCCTGTTATTGCTTCAGGTGGTGCAGGCAACTGTGAACATTTTTATGAGGCACTTACTATAGGTGGTGCAGATGCTGCGCTTGCAGCCTCACTTTTCCATTATAAGGAACTTGAGATAAGAGAAGTGAAGGAATATCTTAGGGAAAAGAATGTTCCCGTCAGATTATAGAACATGATAGGGCGTTGCAATAATGCCCTGTCATATTATTTTGAAAGGTTGTGACTATCATGCCGATGATTTCGAATGATTGGTTGCCGGCTTTAAAGGAAGAATTCGGCAAGGATTACTATAAAAAATTATATAAGTTTGTACTTGATGAATATCATTCCAGGGTGGTATATCCGCCTGCGGATGATATTTTTAATGCACTGCATCTTACACCTTTACAGGATGTAAAAGTGCTTATACTGGGACAGGATCCCTATCATGAGCCGGGGCAGGCACACGGGTTATCATTTTCGGTGCTCCCGGGACAGGACGCGCCGCCATCGCTTGTGAATATTTATGCCGAGCTTAAGGATGATCTTGGTTGTTATGTTCCAAACAATGGATATCTGAAGAAATGGGCAGATCAGGGAGTTCTTCTTCTTAACACTGTACTTACTGTAAGGGCTCACGCAGCTAATTCTCACAAGGGAAGAGGCTGGGAAAATTTCACGGATGCAATAATTAAGGCATTAAATGAACAGGACAGGCCAATAGTATACATGCTATGGGGAAAACCAGCGCAGACAAAGATGAGTATGCTTAATAATCCCAAGCAACTGATTCTTACTGCCCCCCATCCCAGCCCGCTTTCAGCATATCGTGGATTTTTTGGCTGTAAACACTTTTCAAAATGTAATGAGTTTCTTATTGCTAACGGATTAGAGCCCATAGATTGGCAGATTGAGAATATTTAGGAAGCATTTTTTAAAATAATATTGGACATGAACACTTTTTCGTGATAACGTAGTAAAGTGAAAATTGTTTCCGAGCTTTGCTCTGAATAATAAAAATGTAGAACAGGAGAGCATGAGGATATTATGAAAAAAGCATTCGTAACTAAGCAGCAGGTAGAAAACATAGCAAAGAAATACCCAACACCCTTCTATTTATATGATGAAAAAGGAATCGTGGAAAATGCAAGAGCAGTGAAAAAGGCATTTGCATGGAATAAAGGATTCAGGGAATATTTTGCTGTTAAAGCCACACCGAACCCGATGATAATGAAACTATTACAGAATGAGGGCTGCGGCTTTGACTGTTCTTCGATTACGGAGCTCATGCTCAGTAGAGCTATAGGTGCTACCGGAGAAAGCATTATGTTTTCATCAAATGACACTCCGGCGGAAGAATTTGCTTATGCGGACAAAATCGGAGGTATCATCAATTTCGATGATATAACACATATTGAATTTGCAGAAGAAGCTTTGGGAGGGAAACTTCCCGAGACCATTAGCTGCAGATATAATCCGGGTGGTGTTTTCAAAATGAGTAATGGCATTATGGATAACCCCGGGGACTCAAAATATGGAATGACTAAGGATCAGCTTTTCGAAAGCTTTAAAATCCTTAAGGAAAAAGGTGTAAAACATTTCGGTATACATGCTTTTCTTGCAAGTAATACAGTGACAAATGAGTATTATCCTACTTTGGCTGCACAGCTTTTTGAACTGGCTGTAGAGCTTGAGAAGGAGACAGGAGCAGATATAAGCTTTATCAACCTTTCAGGTGGTGTGGGAATTCCCTATGAACCTGACAAGGAGGGGAATGATATTGCTGTTATCGGTGAAGGTGTACGCAAGGAGTATGAGAGAATTCTCGCACCTGCAGGAATGGATGACGTTGCCATTTACACAGAGATGGGACGTTTTATGCTGGGACCTTACGGAGCTCTTGTAACAAAAGCAATACATGAGAAGCATATCTATAAAGAGTATATTGGCGTTGATGCATGTGCTGTTAATCTCATGAGACCGGCTATGTACGGCTCATACCATCACATCACTGTTTTAGGAAAAGAGGATGCACCTCTTGATCATGTATATGATGTTACCGGTTCGCTTTGCGAGAACAACGATAAGTTTGCTATAGACAGAAAGCTTCCTAAGATTGATATGGGGGATTATCTCTTTATACATGATGCCGGTGCACATGGTTTTGCAATGGGATATAATTATAATGGCAAGCTGTGGTGCGCGGAACTATTACTGAAAGAGGATGGCAGTGTAGAGCAGATAAGAAGAGCACAGAAGCCAAGAGATTATTTTGCAACACTCGATTGCCTGCCTATGTTTTCAGAGCTTGATAATATTATGAAGGAATGTGAATGAATTAGACATGGACGTTATTCAGGATTTTATTACTGAGTGCAAATTATCCGGTCATATGAGTTTGAATACTGCAAAGTCATATCAATGTGACCTTAATAAATTACAGGATTTTTTAACCGAACAAAATATAACTGAAGTCACAGGAATTACTGAGAAAGTTTTGAAGGACCACCTTAAACGTCTTTCTGAGAAAGGCTATTCACCCGCCACAATGGCAAGAAATATTGTTTCCATAAAGGCGTTATTTAAGCATCTTGTAAAGGGAGATATTGTTTCAATTGATGCTTCTGAAAATCTGGTAGCACCAAAGGTTGAACTTCCCAAAGCTAATGTTCTTACAAGAAAACAGATAGAAGATCTCATGAATATGCCCGACACCAGAACGGCAAAAGGGCAGCGTGATTCAGCCATGCTTGAGCTTATGTATGCTACCGGAATTAAGGTTTCGGAATTGATATCTGTGAAGGTTTCGGATATCAATATGCAGCTTGGTAATATTGAGTGCAGAGGAGATAAAAAGGACAGAATAATTCCTTTTGATAAGAGAACAAAAGAAGTTTTACAACGATATCTGCAGGACGGAAGAAGGCACCTCATTAAAAGTACGGATGAGGAGCTGCTATTTATAAATTATCAGGGGGAACCTATGAGTAGACAGGGCGTATGGAAGCTTGTGAAAGGCTACGCAACTCAGGCAGAGATAAAGGCTCCGATAACACCTGAAGCTTTACGACACAGCTTTGCAGCACACCTTGTAGAGCGAGGCGCTGATATAGAAGCAGTTCAGTTGATGATGGGGCATGTCAGCCCTGTATCCACTGTGCGCTATGCCCGCGAGAACCGCGACTACCTTCGCGATGTCTACGACCGTACGCATTAAAAAAATGTTATGTATTTTTATACCTTTCTGAATACTATATCCAGAAAGGTATTTTTATTTGCCTTAACCTTGCATAATCTGCCTTTAAATAGTAAAAGACTTCCGGATTATTTTAATCGCTTAGCAGTTAAGAAAAGAACAGCCCCGAAATATTGAAAAAAAAGCCCCGTAATTTTACAATAAATCAGCCCCCGGATTATATATTCAGATTCAACCGATTATGCCTTTAGCAACGAGGTTGAAGATGAATATATAATACGGGGGCGTACGGTTACCATACCCAGGGGCGTCAGGTTCGAATACCTGGGGCGTCCGGTTTACACCAGATCGGCTATATCGAGAAGGAGTCTTTCGGTGTCGTCCCAGCCAAGGCAGGGATCTGTGATGGACTTGCCGTAAACACCTTCGCCAATCTTTTGGCAGCCTTCTTCGATGTAACTCTCGATCATAACACCCTTAACAAGATCACGAATATTAGTATTCTGACTTCTTGAATGGAGCACTTCCTTTACGATACGGATCTGCTCCTTATATTTTTTTCCTGAATTATTGTGGTTAGCATCAATGATGGCAGCAGGGTTCTTGATATCACGCTCGGAGTATAAATAAGCAAGGAGACTTAAGTCTTCGTAGTGATAATTGGGTTGTGACTGACCATGCTTATTCTGTGAACCGCGAAGTACACAGTGAGAGAGAGGATTACCATTTGTTTTTACTTCGTAACCTCTGTATACAAATGAGTGCGGAAGCTGAGCTGCGTATACGGAGTTTAGCATTACGCTTAAGGTTCCGCTGGTAGGATTTTTCATTCCTGCAGGGACGCCAAAACCGCTGGCAACCATGCGGTGCTCCTGATCTTCAACAGAACGTGCACCGATTGCTACATATGAAAGAATGTCCTCAACATATCCCCAGTTTTCAGGGTAAAGCATCTCATCAGCTGCTGTGAGACCTGACTCCTCAATGGCACGAATCTGCATATGACGCATTGCTATCAGACCTGCACGGAAATCAGTTTTGCCTTCGGGATCGGGCTGAGAAGTGATTCCCTTATAGCCTTCACCTGTTGTACGTGGCTTATTTGTATAAACTCTGGGAACAATGATCAATTTATCCTTGACCTTGTCGTTTACCTTAGCAAGTCTTGAAACATAGTCACAAACAGCATCTTCATTATCTGCTGAGCAGGGACCTACGATAACCATGAATTTGTCACTGTTTCCTGCCAGCACATCAGCAATTTCAGCGTCACGCTTTTTCTTAAGGTCGAAGAGTTCTTTTTTCAGCGGGAATTCATCTCTTATCTCTTCGGGAGAAGGGAGCTGCTGAATATATTGAAAAGACATAGTACTAATACCTCCGAAATTTCTTAATATAAGTAATGATACAGTAAAAACAATCTGTTTTCCACTATACCACGTTAAAGTCTGAAAGTAAACGCATAAAAATTCATTTTATTAAAAAACTATAAATATATTTATGTCTGACATGCATTTTGTTTTCAAAATTTTAATGATAATAAATCAATTGTTTCCTAATTGAATAGGCATTATCTGATAAGATTTATATAGTAGAAATGTATAAAAAATAGTATTGGTAATAAGCAGGAAACTGTGAATTCAGATATATATTTTGTGTATGCGGATAATAAAAAAGAAAAACACCAAAATACATAGAAAAATAACACAGATGATTTGTCTGATGCTTGCTGTCTTTTTAGGTCTTCTTGTTACAGCCAAAGCAGAAAGCTTGTCAGTTAAAGCAGAACAGGGAAAAGAGACAGACTTTGCTTCCGATTATGCTGCAATAGGTTATGACACCGAGGATGGTCTGGCATCAGCTGAAATTAACGCCCTTACACAAACTAAGGATGGGTATATCTGGGCCGGCGCTTATTCGGGTCTGTATAGGTATGATGGCTATAAGTTTGAACAGGTGCAGCTTGATGAACGTATAAGTTCAGTAATGCAAATGTATGTGGACAGCAGGGAAAGATTATGGATAGGCACAAATGATAATGGAATTGCCTGCTATGATGTGGATAACGAAAAAATTGTTTTTTATACCACAGATGAAGGTCTGTCATCCAATGCCATTCGCGCTATCGGTGAAGACAAGGATGGAAATATATATGTCGGTACAGCAACTCAGCTGTGCATTATTTCTGATGATGGAAAGGTCCATGAATTTTCTGACGGAGAACTCTTCAATGTACGTTCCCTAAGTGTTTATGAAGATACAATTGCCGGTGTCACAAATGGCGGAGAATTGTTTTTTATAAAAGATGAAAAACTTCTTGCGGGGGTATCGATGCCCGGCGAAAGTAATGTGTATTATGCTGCGGTGGCAATGAATCCGGATGGTGAAGTGCTGGTGGGAACCAGCGCGGATTACGCTCTGAAAATAAAAATTGAAGCTAACGGTTCACTTAAGACTATAAAACAAATTAGTACAAACGGCATTTCGTATTTTAATAAGATACTGTATTCAGAACAAAATGGTGGATATTTCTTCTGCTGTGAAAACGGACTTGGCTTTGTTGACGGAAAAGATAAGGTTACAGATATGTCAACGGACAGCTTTAAGAGCTCTGTCAGTGATGTTTTCATCGATTATCAGGACAATATCTGGTTTGTCTCAAATAAGGAGGGAATTGAACGCTATTCCTGGAATCCATTTGAAGATTTGTTTGCTAAGGCAGGGATAGAGGGAGATATTGTAAACTGCCTTCTTATGCAGGATGAATGTCTTTATGTAGGCATGGATAACGGACTTCTGGCTATTGATCTTAAAACTAACAAAAGGATTAGTTATAAGAATGAAGATAAATTCGAAGGTGTCCGTGTAAGAAATCTGATGCAAGACAGTTCGGGAAATATTTGGGTTAGTACCTATGGACAGGATGGTCTTGTGAAATTGAGTAAAAACGGTACAATGACAGTCTTCAATGAAAAGACTGCAGGAACAGTTGGTGGTCGGTTCAGATTATCCTTGCAACTACAGAATGGTACGATTCTGGCTGTCAGTAACACAGGACTTAATTATATAGAGAACGGAAAAGTGACAAAGTCATTGTCAGAGGAAGAGGGGATTTCAACACAGATTCTCTCACTTGTTCAGGCTGAAGATGGCACAATTTTAGCAGGCTCTGACGGAAGCGGACTATATATTATAAAAAATGGTGAAATAGCTGATACCATTGACGCAGAGGATGGTCTTGGCTCGCTTGTAATTATGAAGGTTGTGCCGTGTACAGGAGGGTATATTCTTGTCACAAGTAATGCGCTCTATTACTATCATGAGAATTCTGTCACAAGGTTAAATGCATTTCCTTACAGTAACAATTATGATGTTTATATAACAGAAACAGGTGAAGCCTGGGTTACCTCAAGCGCAGGTGTTTTTGTGGTGAATGAGAGCGAACTTCTGAAAAATGAAAGCTACAGCTATACACTGTTGAACAGAAGCCGTGGCTTTTTTACTACACTTACCGCAAATGCCTGGGATGTTGTGGATAAAGGTAATCTGTACCTTTGCTGTACAGATGGTGTAAGGAGAATATCGCTTACAAATTATAATTCCTTTAATAATGATTATGAGATAAGAGTATCAAGAGTTCTTGCGGATGATGAGATCATTATTCCACAGGATGGTGAATACAGAATTCCGGCCATTGAGGGACGTATACAGTTTGATGTGGCTGTCCTTAATTTTACATTATCGAATCCTCTTTTGAAAATTTACCTGGAAGGGGCAAAGGATGAAGGTATCACCTGCTTCCAGAATGAGATGAGAAGTCTTGTTTATACAAACCTTCCATATGGTAATTACAGGCTTCATGTACAGGTACTGGATCCGGGGGACCATAGTATATTAAGAGATGAAGTATTTGCTGTTGTGAAGGATTCACGACTTTATGAAAGAACATATTTCAAGGTGATCATGTTTGTTCTGGCAGTATTGCTTGTAGCCTTTATAGGCTGGGGAATACGAAGGATTATTCAGGCTATCAGAAATGCCAGAACCTGGAAAAAAGAAGCCACAACCGATCCTATGACGGGACTCCTGAATAAAGCTGCTTCCAAAAAGAGACTTACAGAGCTTTGCAAAACTAAAAAGGGAATCCTTTTGATGATAGATCTTGATAGTTTTAAACTTGTCAATGATCTCTATGGTCATGATATGGGAGATAAGATACTTATTAGGTTTGCGGATATCATCAGATCCTGCATAAGAGATTCCGACATTGCCGGCAGAATGGGCGGAGATGAGTTTATCGCATATATAATGGGAATCTCAGATGAAAGCGTTGTCGCAGACAAGGCTAAGATTATAAATGCAGAGATAGTTAAATCTGCCAAGGAATTTATGGGGGAGGATATGACTATTCCTCTCGGAGCATCAATAGGAGCAGTTTGTGCACCTGAGGAAGGAACTGATTTTGACGAGCTTTTCGGATTTGCAGACAAGGCACTTTACAATGTAAAGCAGAATGGAAAACATGGATATGCCATGTATCGCAAGTCTAATCCCAAGGTTGCTGCTGAAGAAGAAAATGTTGCAAAGGGTATAGCAGGAACAAGAAAGATCCTTGGTGAGAGAAATGAGGGGAGAGGTGCATTCAAGGTTGATTTCAATAAGCTTCAGGCGATATACAGAACCTTTGAGCGCTTATCCAGGCGTACAGATGCAAAGGTTTCGATAGTGCAATTCACCTTGAATAATCCTGAGGGCAGCGAGATTACAGATGCAATACGAGATCAGTTTTTTGATATACTGGCAGGATCGCTCCGATCAAATGACATTATTTCACTAACAGGAAAAAATCAGGTAGTTACAATGCTTACAAATATAGAGCCTGAGAATCAGCATGTTCCGATAGAGCGTGTAATTAAGGCCTGGGAAGATGCACCGGGGCATGAAGGATTCACAGTTTCTTATGAGATGGAAGCTATATAAATTGATATGGCTATAAAGGTAATTGAAAAACAAAAAGACTGAAATTCGATTCGCTCGAGTTTCAGTCTTTTTAGCTAGCAGGGGAAGCAGGATTCGAACCCGCATGAACGGTTTTGGAGACCGCAATACTAGCCATTGTATGATTCCCCTATCCGTTGGTTCCTTGTGTCGCCAACGAATGAAATTATAGCACAGAGAAAAAATAATGTAAACAGTTTTTTTCAATAAAAACAAATAGTAAAATTCAAGAGTAAAAACAATAGGAAAATGCTGGAATAGTTAACTATTATATACAATATGCATGTGGATCCGGAGGAGTTATGAAAAAGAGATTACTGGCTGTACTTTTGACGGGAATGTCTTTGCTTTCCGCAATGACAGGCTGTGGAAAGCAGAAAACAGAAATGATTGATGATGCTTACAGGACAACCTATGAGATATTTGTCTATTCTTTTTGTGACAGTGATGGCGACGGAATAGGCGATCTTCAAGGCGTTATTGATAAGCTGGATTATATAAATGATGGAAATGACAAGACAGATGATGATCTTGGCTGCACTCAGATTTGGCTGATGCCGATTTGCCCCTCTACAACCTACCATAAATATGACGTAATTAATTACTGTGATGTTGACGCGGAGTATGGGACGATTGACGATTATAAAAGGCTTGTAGAAGAAGCACATAAGCGTGGCATCCGTGTGATTAATGATACGGTAATTAATCATTCGTCTTCACAACATCCATGGTTTCTAGAGGCAACCGAGTATTTACGAAATCTTCCGGACGGCAAAGAACCCAGTTCTGAGGAATGCCCATATTTTGACTATTATCATTTTTCAAAAGAACCAGGTACAGGATATGAAAAGATATCAGGTACAGATTGGTACTACGAGTGTCAGTTTTGGTCAGAGATGCCGGACTTGAATCTGGATAATGAAGAAGTGCAGAAGGAGTTTGCTGATATGGCACAGTTCTGGATTGATCTTGGGTGCGACGGATTCAGAATGGATGCTGTGACACAGTTTACAACAGATAATATTTCGGCAAGTACGGAAGAACTGTCAAAATTTGTTGATGCGGTAAAAGCCATCAAGCCGGATGCATATATTGTTGGAGAGGCATGGACTGCGTCAGGAGGTTATGCGAAGTACTATGAGAGCGGGATAGATTCTCTTTTTGATTTCGATTTTTCAGGTAGTGAGGGCATAATCGCAAAGTGCTCAAAGGGAAAGGCCTCTCCTGTAAGATATGTTCAGGCACAGATAGATGAGGATGAGTTATATTCTTCTTATAATGAAAATTATATAAATGCACCATTCTATACTAATCATGATATGGCAAGAAGTGCAGGTTATTACACAGGTAAAAAGGCAAAAAATGGCGTAAAGTTCTCTGGCGCGCTGAATCTTCTTATGAGTGGAAATGCTTTCATATATTATGGCGAGGAGCTGGGCATGAAGGGTTCCGGTAAGGATGAGAATAAGCGCGAGCCTATGCAATGGGATGCTGAAGGCACTGCAGGTATGACAAAGGGACCTGATGGAATGGACAAACTGGATATGTCCTATGGAACCTACGAAGAGCAGAAGAGTGATCCGGATTCTGTTTATAATTATTATAAGAAAGCAATCCATATTAGAAATGAATTTCCTGCAATAGCCAGAGGAAAATGCACGATATTAGAGGAACTTTCCGGAGACAGAAACGTTGTCTGGATAAAGGACGCTGCAGATAAGGTTCCGGAAGGAACTAAAGGTGCAAAGGTGCTTATTGCACTTAATAACGGGAATGAGTCAGTGGAGATTGACCTTAGTAAAGCTGCGGGTGCGGATACCTACAGAACCCTTGGGGCATCTCTCTCCACAACCGAAGAGGAGGCATCACTTGATGGTGATATTCTTACAGTTCCGTCATTTGGAATAGCGATAATAACTTGCGAATAATAGAACAATAATATGATTGCTCAAACAAAAAAAGAAGCTGATTTTACGATCAACTTCTTTTTTTATTTTTCTTTTTAGACTTGTAAGCTAACGGCTTGAATATTGTCATTCGCCCTGTCCAGCCAAGTATTCTGGTTATGATAATACCAACCAATACGCCGCAGCTGTCAATCAAAACGTCCTTTTTCTGAGGCGATCTGCCTGAGATAAAGGACTGGTGATACTCATCGAGACATGCATAACCGACGCAGATTATCCCGGCCACAATAACCAGGGGGAATCCTCTTAGTCCGTAGACGTAGAGTGGAAAGGCTACGCTTATGGCAAGTAGAAGGTACTCTGTAAAGTGAGCAAGCTTTCTTATATAAAATTGGTAGAATACACTAAGCTCAGATATATGATCGTTGGACCAGCCCTTGTCCAGCACATCATTGGTTACAGTAAGAACCTCAACGCCCACTCTGTAGCTTAAATCTGAACTGGTATCGGCGTCCTGTCCTGAAAAACCAAAAATCAGACACATCATAAAAATTGCAGGAACAAAGGACATGGGTTTTAAAACGAATCTCAATGTCTGCTTTATATAAAGAAGAAAATATTTCATATAAATCTCCAATGTATACAAATGTATTAGCAACAAGTATAACTCAAAAACATTAATTGAACAAATTGCCCTATATACTTTTTATCTGCTTATGTTATAATTCTCTGAGATAATGAATGCGAGGGGGCAGTCATATGTTTGAAGGAAAAGACGGCGAAAACAGTGTAGAGGATATTATTTCCCGATATAAAGATGATGTGGCCAGTCTGGCACCTTACATTCCATGGCTTAAGGAACATACTAAGCAGCAGGTTGCAGAGAGCTACTCAAACAGTGAGTTATCCAACTCAATGCCATTTCCTGTTTATGATTCTACATTACTCAGTTTTGTAAAACAGGCACAGCAGACAGGGATGATGAACCGGAATTATACATATGTATATACCAGGAATCACATCGCTAATTACAAGGATGAGCTTGAGTTTATAAGTGATGCTGAGATCATGAATATGGATGATCTTGCGGGAATTCTTTCCAAATACATACTTGAAGGACAGACCAAGGGAACCGTCTGGGCTGAAGGTGTTTACACCGGAGTCCTTTATCAGCTCATTTATAAGATGGATGATCTGATTCATTTCTGGGGAACCTTGTCTTATTAAGAAGCACAAATGGACAGAGTCAGTATTTATAATAATGCAGGAATTTATGTTTGCCTGATTGACTCGGTACTAAATACATTTTCTGGAGATTTTTAGAATGGGTGAGAAGTCTGCTCAGAAAAGAAAATACATTCTGGAAAAGGCCCGCGAGGTTTTTGCAGAAAAGGGATTTAAAAATGTCACCATGAAGGATGTCGTTGAGGCTTGTGACATCAGTCGTGGGGGGCTTTATCTCTATTTTTCATCCACTGAAGAGATTTTTCTTGCTGTATTATCCAATGAATCTGAAGATGATGAGGATGAAGTCGTAATCAAGGCTCTTAATAATGACGCTACTGCCGGCGATATGCTGGCTCTTTTCTTGAAGGAGCAGAAGAAAGAGATTCTTCGTAAGAAGAATAGTCTTGTTATTGCTTCCTATGAATATTTCGCTAATAAGGATATGCCGGTTCAGGATAATCCTCTGCGTAAGCAGTTCGACGCAGGAGTTCAGATAGTTCAGACTTTAATTGAAAATGGTGTACGCTCAGGTGAATTTACCTGTGCTGATCCGTACGGATGTGCCCGCAACCTTATGTATGTGGTTGAGGGTCTTAAAGTATCCGCTAAAACTATTGGTGTTAGTGAGGCCGCGGTTGACCGCGAATTACTATATATATTGGAGGGCTTAGTGCCCGCAGATAATTAATCAGTGTTTTTTGACACTGATTTTTTGATGTAAAAAGCGTTTTTTTGAAACTGTTATTAGTTAATAATAATCTTCTTTTCCACCCTTCCCCCTGGGGGAAGGTGTCAGCGAAGCTGACGGATGAGGGGATGATATTTATAAATGTTCAGGAGGAGATTTATGAGCACAGTCAGACGAGTCTATGTTGAAAAGAAGGCACCTTACGCAGGAAAAGCTAAGGAGCTTCGCAAGGAGATCAAGAGCTATCTTGGGATCAGGAGTGTGACCAAGGTCAGAGAATTTATTCGCTACGATGTGGAGAATATTTCTGATGAGGTATTTGAGAAAGCCTGCACTACAGTTTTTTCAGAACCACCTGTTGATATCTTATATCATGAAAAGATTGAGATACCTGAAGACGCAAAAGTATTTAGCGTAGAGGCCCTTCCGGGACAGTTTGACCAGAGAGCTGATTCCGCGGTTCAGTGTGTAAGATTTATAAAGGGTGATGAGGAACCTGTAATTCGCACAGCAGTGACCTATATGCTGATGGGGGATATTTCTGACGAGGAACTCTCAAAAATAGAAGAGTATGTCATGAACCCTGTTGATTCAAGAATTGCTGATGAGGAAAAGCCTGAGACACTTGTTGACAATTTTGAAGAGCCTGCAGATGTAAAGATTCTGGATGGCTTCAAGGATATGGCAGAGGATGAGCTTAAAAAGCTTTACGAGTCCTTTGGCCTTGCCATGACCTTTAATGATTTCAAATGGATTCAGCAGTATTTCCACGATGATGAGAAGCGCGATCCTTCCATGACAGAAATCCGCGTACTTGATACATACTGGTCCGATCACTGCCGTCATACAACCTTTGGCACAGAGCTTAAGAATGTGAGCTTCGGTGAAGGCTTTTATGCTGCACCTATCAAGGCTTCTTATGACAAGTACTTAAGCGCAAGAGAGGACGTTTACGCTGATCCCAAGAAGCGCGAGGAGAAATTCATATCTCTTATGGACATTGCTCTTATGGGTATGAAGAAGCTTAAGAAAGACGGTAGGCTTACAGACATGGAAGAGTCTGAGGAAAATAATGCATGTACAGTAGTAGTTCCGGTGGATGTTGATTATGGTAACGGGCCTGTTACAGAGAACTGGCTTGTATTTTTCAAAAATGAGACTCACAACCATCCGACAGAGATTGAACCCTTCGGTGGTGCTGCAACATGTCTTGGTGGTGCGATAAGAGATCCTCTTTCAGGAAGAGGTTATGTATATCAGGCAATGCGCGTAACAGGTGCAGCTGATCCTACGGTTCCTGTTGCTGATACTCTTAAGGGTAAGCTTTCACAGAAAAAGCTTGTCAGAGGTGCTGCATCCGGTTACTCAAGCTATGGTAACCAGATCGGTCTTGCGACAGGTTATGTAAAGGAAGTTTATCATCCCGATTATGCAGCTAAGCGTATGGAAATCGGTGCAGTTATGGGTGCTGCTCCGCAGGAGCATGTAATCAGAGAGAGCTCTGACCCGGGAGATATCATTGTGCTTCTTGGCGGACGTACAGGACGTGATGGCTGCGGCGGTGCAACAGGCTCATCCAAGGCTCACACAGCAGATTCAATTCTTACTTGCGGTGCCGAAGTTCAGAAGGGTAATGCGCCTACAGAGCGTAAATTGCAGAGACTTTTCAGAAGACCTGAGGTTTCAGAGCTTATAAAGAAGTGTAACGACTTTGGAGCAGGCGGTGTATCCGTTGCAATAGGTGAGCTTGCAGATGGTCTTGATGTTGATCTTGATAAGGTTCCGAAGAAGTATGCAGGTCTTGATGGAACTGAGCTTGCAATCTCCGAATCACAGGAGAGAATGGCAGTAGTTGTTGATCCTTCTCAGGTAGATAAGTTCCTTGAGTATGCAGCAGAGGAAAACCTCGAGGCTGTCAAGGTTGCGGTAGTAACTGAGGAGCCAAGACTTGTCCTTAAGTGGAGAGGTAAAAAAATCGTAGATATCAAGCGCTCCTTCCTTGATACAAACGGTGCTCATCAGGAGACAGAGGTTGAG
>JAEEGL012434408.1_pt1 | contig 14785 bp, 14 predicted proteins | sample 9134231 | NCBI WGS metagenome assembly JAEEGL01 (sample SAMN16246548, study PRJNA631951) | gut metagenome | biome: gut microbiome; feature: rumen; material: fiber-attached | host: Bos | place: Iran: Karaj | collected 2018-10 | reverse complement strand
GCGGTGGTCGCAGCCTGGGTTGCCGGAGCCTGGGTTGCAGCGGGTGCTGCCTGCTTCGCGCAGGCGGTCATGGAAAGGACCATGCCGGCCGCGAGCAGGAGAGCAGTCATTTTCTTCATGTTGTTTCCTCCTTATTTTTTGCAGTCAGAGAATCAAGAAGTCTGACTGCTTATGCATTTTTCCGGGTATATCAATCGAGCGCGTTCTCGCGGAATTCGCCGTCCACGAGCACCGCCCGGTCGTCGATATAGACCGTTGCGCCCTTTGCGATCATGTCGATGTGGAGCGGCGCGCTGATCTGGCCGCCGGGGAAGTTCGAAGCGTTGTTTCCGGCAGCGATGTGGACCGTGCCAAGAGGCGACTCATCCTCGAGCAGGGATCCGCAGGGCTCCGCGCAGGGGTTGAGGCCCAGGCCGAGCTCCGCAATGCAGAAGCACTTCGGATCGCCGGGCGCGGACAGCACTGCTTTGAGGCCTTCCGCTTCCGCTCCGCCTTCGATGGAGGTGATGATTCCCTTTTCCACGGTGACCTTCACCGGATCCTTCACGACGCCGACGCCGGCGATGCTTGCATTTACGATGAACACGCCGTTGGTCTCGGTCTCGACCGGGGCCAGGCATCCCTCGATGTTGGGCGGGCAGGAGAAACTGCCCGGCTCCTTCGCGATGCCGGTGAGGGCCCGGCCGTTCCGGCCCTCGAGCACGAAGGAGATATCGGTCTCGTTGAGCTTCGAGGTGATGCGGGCCGTCTTTGCTTCCGTAAGCACCTTCTTCAGCTTTTCCGCCACGACGGCGCGTGCCGGGAAGTCTGCCTGGATCGCACCGTGCATGAGCATGTGCGGATAGATCTCGGGCATGGTCACGATGCGGCAGCCGGCGGCCCTCGCCAGCTTGACGGCCGGGGTATGCGACATGGATTTCGTCGTGATCAGGAACGCGACCGTGGCTTTTTCCATGGCGCCGCCGACCAGTTCGGGCACGGGAGCGCCGTGGCGGGAGGTCGGCTCGATGACGACCATGTTGGTGCTGGCCTCGAGCGCCAGACAGGCCTGCGCGACCAGGTTTCCGACCTGGAACGATTCGTAGTCGCAGACGATGACGACGATGTCGTCCTTCGTGACGCTGCCGCAGTCCCGCGCGATCTTCATCGCTCCTCTGAACATCAGGTTTTCTTTGAGATCCATGTGTCCCTCCTGCCTATGACCGATGAAAACATCATAGCAATAACGAGTTTTGAAGTCAAGAAATTAACAAACGCATCTATACTATAAGTGAAGAGATCAATAAATTCAATTTAAAATTTAATGTTTTCAATGAAAGAGTTAAAATGTATTTATATGATCGCCGCTCTGACCGGAACGGAAACCCTGGCTCCGTGAGGATGGACGGAATTCTGCAAATATTCCCAGAACCTTAATACTCTTAATAAAATCGTAGGTATCGCAGAACGTTTTTTTCTATTATAATGTCGATGAAAATGCAAAGCCCTTTTGAAGGAGGCGGACATGAAGAATAAAAAGTGGTATGAATGGATGCTTACGGCGGTGTATTTCGCAATGGTCGTCGTCTGCGTGCTTCTGAACCTGATGCCGGGTCAGCGCGAGGGACTGTCGAATATTATCGTGAACGTGGCGATGTTCGTGATCGTGGGCATTATCTTCCTGAACTGCGATATCAACTGCTTTGCGCCGCTCGACGCCATGATCGACGACCTGAACGCGGCGGCTGCCCGTATCCGGCGCGACGCCCTGAACGCGCGCGACTATCTGTGGAAGCAGTACGAGCAGAACAAGGTGGAGCTTTTCACGAACGACCGCCTGCGCCAGGCCTACGACGACTACCGCTTTGAACTTGACCGCATGTCGGGGACCGATATCTATTACAAATGCGGTATCGAGGACTACATCAACGACGGCATGATGGACGCCGTCGTGCACCGCGACCAGCTGAACCAGGTGGCGGGCGCCCTGACCGGCCTCGGCATCCTGGGCACCTTCATCGGCCTTTCCCTCGGACTTCAGAGCTTTTCCACCGGCTCCACGGCGGAGATCACGAACAGCATCGCGCCGCTCATGAGCGGCATCAAGGTCGCGTTCCATACGTCCATCTACGGCATGATCTTCTCGCTGGTGTTCAACTACGTCTATAAAAGGAAGCTCACCGAGGCCGACGCCGCGGTGACCGGATTCCTGAGCGTGTACACGAAATACGTGCTGCCCGATACCTCGAACGACGGAACCAACCGCATCGTTTCGTTCCTGAAGCAGCAGACCCGCGCTACGAAGGGCATTTCCGAAAGCATCGGCGCCGAGATCGAAAAGGCATTGGGGCCGCAGTTCGACCGCCTGAACGAAACGGTGACCGGCTTTGCGAATATGGCGACCCGCAGCCAGCAGGATGCGCTCCAGCAGGTCGTCGAGGCCTTCATCAAGGAGATGAACCGCTCCATGGGCAACGCCTTTGCCGAGCTCAGCGACACGGTAGACCGCCAGTACAAGTCCCAGCAGCAGAACGCGCTCCTCATGCAGAACATCATGAAGGAGACCTCCGCCCGCGCGGGCGACCTCAATGAGATCAACCGCCTGACTGCCTCCCTCGTGAACGACCTGAACCAGTATTCCCGCAATGTGAACGCGGTCCAGACGGAGATCGAGCGGAACATTACGTCCCTTTCCATGCAGAACGATACCAACCAGCTCCTCCTGAAGCAGGAGCAGCAGGGCATCAAGGACATGGAAGCGCTGGCGAAGACCTTTGCGGAGGCCACGGACAGGATCGGCGGGCTGATCCGCCAGTCCGACCGCAATAACGAGGAATACATGAAGCGCCTGACCGAGGCGGTGCAGGAACTGAAGACATCGCTTGAAAGGCAGCCGTCCCGCGGAAGGAGACTGTTCTGAGTTCCGGCATATCAGGCTGCGGCCGTAAGGCCCGCGCGGAGGTTTGTGCATGAAAAGACAGTATAAGAGAAAACAGGACGAGGAGACGACGTACTGGCTGTCATATTCCGATATGATGGCCGGCCTGCTCCTGACCTTCGTCCTTATCATTACGCTTACGACACTTCATTCCCGCATCCAGTACGATGAGAAGGAATTCCAGCTCCTCGGCAAGCAGCAGGAGCTCGTCATCCAGTCCGAACAGCTGGAGAACGAGCGTCTGACGGTCGAAGAGCAGGCTTCTGTCCTGAACGCGCAGGAACTCAAGCTCAGCGAGCAGGCCGAAAGGCTGGCGCTGCAGAGGTCCCAGCTCGAGGAGCAGGAGGCGACGCTGAAGGTCCAGTCCGATCTTCTGCGCGAACAGTCCGTGCTGCTTCAGGAACTGGAAAAGCTGATGGGCGAGCAGCAGGAAAAGCTCGACCGCATCATCGGCGTGAGGAGCGAACTGATCGAAGCGCTGAAGGAGGAGTTCGAAGGCTCTTCCCTGAATATTTCCGTGGATGAGGGCACCGGATCCATCACCATGGCCTCGAGCATCCTGTTCGACCATAACGAATCGGTCCTGAAGGACAGCGGTAAGCAGTTCCTCGACGAGTTCTTCCCGCGTTACGCCAGCATCCTTCTGAGCCCGGATTACAGGGACTATGTTTCCGAGATCATCGTAGAAGGCCATACGGATACCGAGGGTACCTACCTGTTCAACCTGGATCTTTCCCAGAAGCGCGCGTATTCCGTGGCGGAGTACTGCATGGCGGATGAGAGCTCGACCCTTTCGGAGCAGCAGAAGACGGCCATCCAGGAAGTGCTTGCCACGACAGGAAAGTCGATGAGCAATCCCGTCCTGAACGAAGACGGTACGGTCGATATGGAGGCGTCCCGCCGCGTGGAGATCTTATTCCGCCTGAAAGATGAAGAAATGATCCGTGAGATGATCGACATCTTAAACGCCGAGGAAGCGAATTCCGGAAGGATGTCCTACGGCGATCCCGGCGAGATCACCGTCGTCGGCTCGAGCAGCATGAGCGGTCCCGGCGTCGTCGGGAACAGTATGGGCGGCGGCCGCGAGACGCCGAACACCGGGGAAAGCCCGGACTTCGGCAGGGATCCCGAGATCATCGGATGGGGGTATTACGGTCCGAATCAGATGGATCATCCGGGACAGACCACCCCGTAAAGTAGTAAAACAGATAAGAAAAGACAAGAAAAAGCGGCGCAGCCCCGAAGGGCTGCGCCGCTTTGTGCATTTTGAAGCTTCAGTTGTATTCGATCTCGCTTTCGCTCGGGAATTCCACGCCGCTTCCGATATTGGCCGTCCGGATATGGTAGAGGAGCGCTTCGCGGAGCGCCGGGCCGTCTTTCGCGCGGACCGCGTCGATGATGGCCTGGTGTCTCCACAGATAGTGCCCGTCCGGATGGTCTCCGACCTTTGTGTAGGCCTGGACGAATTCGGTGCGCCGTTTCAGGATCTCCCACATCTCGAGGAAGAGGGCGCTGCCGCTCCTCCGGATGATCAGCTCATGCACTGCCGTGTCATACTGATTGGAGGCGTAGATCCGGCCCTTCTGGTAGGCCGCGTCTTCCTTGCGGCAGAGCTCTGTCATGGCGTCGGCATCTTCTCCGGTCAGATTCGGCAGGGCCAGCTCCGCCGCCGCCGTTTCAAGAAGCTCCCGGGCCCGCTGCACGTCCGCGACGTATTCCTTGGTCAGATACGAAACGTAGGTGCCTTTGTAGGGGAATACGGCCAGCAGTCCTTCTGTGGAAAGCGTCTGGATCGCCTGCCGCACGGGGGTGATGCTGACGTGCATGGCCTGGGCGATCTTCGCTTCGACCAGCCTCTCTCCGGGTGCAAGCTTTTTGTCAAGAATGCTCTCTCTTAAGTTTTCACAAACGCGCTGTGCCGAGCTTCGGGGCTGCGCGTTTCCGAAGGAAATGTCGCTGAGCATGCCTTACCTCTCGTAAATCATTCAGAATAGCGAACAGAATTATAGCATTTCCGAAAAAAGCCTGCAAGGAGGGATTATTTCAGCGAATCCGCGACTTTTTCCATGAGCTCTCTTGTGGGAGCCTTGCGGTCGATCTTCGAGACCTCCACGATGAGCTTGTAGAGCGGGACCTGCTTTTCGGCAGCTACGGCCTCGAGGGTCTTTGAGAAGCTCGAATGGCATCCGGCGTAGCCGTAGACCAGGTCGTTCGGAGTGACGGCCGGGCGGTAATCGTAGGCCTTCATGGCAGGGATCAGCTCGCGGTCTTCAAAGTCGAGCAGGGCGTAAAGGTCGACCTCGGGGACGAGACCCTTCATCTTGAGCGCTGCCGTTACGAGCTCGGTCGAGCAGTTGCCGGCACTGCGCGCCATGCCAAGCAGGCCGCAGTCGATCAGGTCCGCGCCGCATTCGACCGCCGCGAGGGCGTTTGCGGTCGACATGCCGAGGTTCGAATGGCCGTGGAAGCCTACCGGGATCTTGACCGCCTTCTTCATAGCCGTAATGTATTCCCTGACGGCGTCCGGATCCATGGTACCGGCGGAATCCATGAGGGTGATGGCGTCGAGCCCTGCTTTCTCCAGAAGCTTCGCTTCCTTCGAAAGCTCTTCCGGCGTCAGGATGTAGCACTTCATGACCGAGTAATAGCAGGTGAGACCGGCCTTCTTGATCAGTTTGATGCCTTCCACGGCGCCCGCGCCGTCGCCCGCGTTCGCGCCGACGCGCAGGAACTTGAGACCGTACTTCACGGCCATATCCACATATTCCTGGCGGATGTTCTTAAAGCCCTGGAACATGCCGATCTCGGCCTTGTCCATATAGGGGGCGGCGACCTTGAGGTACTCCTCGTCGGTCAGCGGAGCCTTGGAACCGACCAGGTCGTACGCGCCCAGGCCTAAGCAGTTGCCCATCTCGATGGTAGTGATGCCGCAGCTGATGAGGCCTTTGATCATCATTTCGGTGAGCTCGGCGCTGAAGCCTTTTCCAACAACGTTTGCTCCGTCGCGGAGCGTGCAGTCAAATAATCTCATAGCAGATCCTTTCTTTCAGGGTTTATAGGGTAAACTCCACGCCGTACTGCTCGCCGAGGCCCCTGAGCTCTTCGTATACGACGTCGGAGAGCTCGATGCCGTTCGCCTTGCGCTCGGCGCGGCGGCGCTGCTCGATCTCTCCCGGAAGGAAGATCTCGCTGACGCCGGGCGCCTTCGGGAGGGCCTTGATCTCCTCCTTCATTTGCGCGATGCGGGCTTTAAACTCATCCAGCGGCACGAACTTGGAAACATCCACGCAGAGGAACATATGCCCCACGTCCTGCGGGTTCTCGAAGTCATTCCACATGTTGTTTAAATGCGGGCCGAACTGGGCGCCCGAGAGGATGCCGCACATGATGTCCATGAACAGGGACAGGCCGTAGCCCTTGGGTCCGCCGATGGGGCATACCGTTCCCTTCATGCCCTCGTTGGGATCCGTGGTCGGGCGGCCGTCAGCGGTGATCGCCCAGCCCTCGGGAATGGACTTTCCGAGCTTCGCGGCCAGGATGACCTTGCCCATGGCGACGACGGAGGGGGCCATGTCGAGGAGCACCGGCTCGCCCTCGGCGGGAGCCGCCATGCACCAGGGGTTCGTGCCCACATAGGCCTTGGGGCTGCCGGTGGGAGCGATGTTCGGCGGCGCGTTGGTGCCGCAGATGACGAACATGCCCTCGGCGGCGGCCTGCTTCGCGTAGTAGGATGCCATGCCGAAGTGGTTCGAATTGTTCACGGCGATGAAGCAGCACCCGGCCTCGCGGGCCTTTTCGATGCAGCGCTGGATGGCGCGGGTGCCGGTGACCATGCCCATGGAGTTGCATCCGTTCCAGCGGATGCTCGCCGGATACTCGCTGTCGACCTTCATTTCATATTTCGCGTTCACGACCTTGGTCGCAAGGCGTTTCATGTAGATGCTCATGCGGCTCACGCCGTGGGATTCCACGCCGCAGAGATCCGCGTCCACCAGGCAGTCCGCCACGATCGCGGCCTCGTCCGCGGGTACGCCCTGGGTCTCGACTAGTTTCTGGCAGTAGGCCTTAAGCTGCTCCCAGTTCACATTATGAGTGTTCGCCATAGTACTTCCTTTCTCTTAATCCTTCTGGTTCTCTTCGAACCAGTTCAGAATATAGGTATAGTTCTTATCTCCGCCGCCCTGGTTGCTCGTGGCCTTGAAGATCTGGTAAACGAGCTCCGAGACCGGGGTAAAGGCCTGGTTTTCCTGCGCTGCCTGGAGGAACAGTCCGACGTCCTTCTTCATGAGGTCCAGACGGAAGCCCGGGGTATGGTCTCCGGTCAGCATGTACTTGGGTACGTTTTTCTCGAAAACGAAGCTCTGGCCGCTGGACTTGTTCACGATCTCCACAAGCTTCTGAAGATCCACGCCGAGCTGCTTCGCCAGGCAGATCGCCTCTGCCGCCGCCGCGGTGTTGGCCGCGTTCAGCATCTGGTTGATCATCTTGATGTTGGAACCGGAGCCTAAGCCCCCGGTATAATAGATCTTCTCGCCCATGGCCTCGAAGACCGGCATGCACTCGTTGAAGAGTTCTTCCGACTCGCAGCCCGCCATGATGGTAAGCTTGCCGTTTACCGCGCCGGCAACGCCGCCGGAGACCGGTGCGTCCACGATGCGGATATCCTTCCCCATTTCTTTCGCGGTCTTCTGAAGCAGCAGCATGGTGCCGCCGGTCGCGCTCGTCATGTCGATGCAGATGCTTCCGTCCGGAAGATTGGCGAGCAGCCCGTTTTCGCCGAGGTAGAGATCTTTGATCTCTTTGTCCGCGGGGACGATGGTGATGAGCACTTCGCTTTCGCGGGCGAGCGCCGCATAGCTTTCCGCGGTCTTACCGCCGAGATCCGTGACCTGCTTCGCGCTCTCGGGATTCCTTGAGCAGACCGTCACGGGGAACCCCGCGCGGCACAGGTTCAGCGCCATGGGAAGCCCCATTTTTCCGAGGCCGATAAATCCGATCTTCTTCATATCAGTTTCCTTTCTTCGTTCCTTCCTTCACCTTTTTGCTGAAGGAGTAGGCATTGTCTTCCGAAATACGGATGTTCTTCGAGAATATGGGAGCGATCAGCATGAACAGCGTGATCGCCAGGATGATGGCGGCGATGGGGTTCTTTGCCGTCGTTGTGAGGAAATATCCGACAAAGTCCCCGTTCGCGAGCACGAGGCTCCGCCGCAGGTTCTTTTCCAGCGTAGGCCCGAGGATGAGCGCGAGGACGATGGGCGCCCGCGGGAGCTCGAGCTTCGAGAACACGAGGCCGATCAGTCCGAATACGATCATGACGCCCACGTGGAACATGGAGTTCGCCACGCCGAAGGTGCCGACCACGCACAGGAACAGGAAGCCGGCGTTCAGCACGGACTTCGGGGATTTGAGCAGCTTCGCGAAATACGGGGCGCCGATAAGGCCGATCACGAGGATCAGGATGTTGATGATGAACATGCCGATGAAGATGGCCGATACCAGATCCCGGTTCTTCGTGAACATAGTGGGGCCGGGCGTCACGCCGTGCACGATGAAGGCGCCGATGAGGATGGCCGTGACCGCGTCGCCCGGGAGTCCCAGGGAGAGCATGGTGGTCATTGCGCCGCCGGTGCAGGCGTTGTTGGCGCTCTCCGCCGCGACGATTCCGTCCACGGAGCCCTGGCCCATCTCCTCCGGATGCTTCGAGACCCGCTGCTGGATGCCGTAGGAAACGATGGAGGCGATGGTGCCGCCCGCGCCCGGGATGGCTCCGACGATCACGCCGGCAAGGCTCGAGCGAAGGATATTCCCGACCTGTCCGGGCAGGTGGCGGAAGCATTCGAAGGTGTTCTTCACCTCGCTGATCTGCTCGTTCGTGTTGGCCAGGAAGCCTTTTTCCGCAAAGGAAAGGACCTCGGTGATGCCGAACAGGCCGATCATGGCCGCCGTGAAGTTCACGCCCGAAAACAGGTAGATGGAGTCATAGGTAAAACGCGGGATGCTGGTCACCGGATCAAAGCCGATGCAGGCGATCAGAAGTCCGATGATGCCGGACATGAGCGCCTTGATCATGGATCCCTGCGAAATAAACGCGATGATACTGATGCCGAAGATGCAGACCGCCGTGAGTTCCAGAGATCCGAATTTCAGCGCGATCTCCGCGATGAGCGGAGACATGGCGGCAAGGATGACGACCGAGATGAGTCCGCCGATGGCGGAAGCCGAGGTAGCAAGTCCGATCGCGAGACCGGCCTTGCCCTTTTTGGCCATGGGGTGCGCGTCGAGCGTCGTCATGACGGCCGAAGGCGTGCCCGGGATGTTGACGAGGGTCGCCGCGATGGAGCCGCCGTAGTTGCCGCCGCAGTAGACGCCGAGCAGCATCATGATGCCGGCCGTGGGCGACATGCCGTAGGTGATGGGCAGCAGGATGGAGACCGCCATGGTGGCGGAAAGCCCGGGCAGAGCGCCGATGACGATGCCGATGACCGTTCCGGCCAGCATGGCCAGGATCACGGCGGGGCTCATAAGGGAGAAGCCAAGCGTATAAAGATCAAGTCCTGTCATTCCGGCACCTCCTTTACAGCAGCATGCCCTTGGGCAGCGGTACCTTCAGAAGCGTCGTGAAGGCGTAGTAGATGACCAGCGCGATCGGGATGCCGAGGAGCGCCTGCTTCCAGCTGCCTTTAAAGAGCAGGATGCAGCCGGGTACGAACACCAGGGACGAGACCAGGAATCCGATCTTCGTGATGGCCAGGACATAGACGATCAGGACCGCAAATACTTTTCCGATATTCAGGAGCAGAGGTCCGTTCACGGAAAAGCGGATCTCTTTTTTATCCCGGATGGCGTTCACAAGCAGCAGGACGGACAGCAGGACCAAAAGCGCCGTCAGGAGCTTCGGCCAGTAGGACGGATCCTGCGAGAGGCCGGAACCCGGGTCTGCGAACTCTTTCGTGCTGATCCATACAAAAGCAGCGAGCAGCAGCGAGCCTATAGAGGCAATGTAGTCTTTCATTCGGATCTCCTAAAAAGAAGGTGTGCGGCATATTGCTGCCGCACACCCTGACCGTTCAGATTCAGATTAAGCGCCGAGCAGGTTCTTGTAGACCTCGATCTCGGAATTGACGAAATCGGTGAACTCCTTGTGGTCGCGATAGCGGATCGTAAGGGATGCCTTCTCGCAGTAATCGGTGAATTCGGGGGACTTCACAGCCTCTGCAAATGCCTTGTCCATCTCGGCAAGGATCTCTTCGCTGACGCCGGCGGTGGTGAAGACGCCTCTCCAGACTGCGGAAGCCATGTCGATGCCGCTCTCCTTAAGGGTAGGAGTATCCGGATATGCGGAGACTCTGGTGTCGCCCATGCAGGCAAGCGGAACGACCTTGCCGGAATCGACCATAGCCTGGGAACCGGAAGCGTTCTCGATGACCGCGTCGACCTCGCCCTGAGCCAGAGCCGCAAGGCAGGCCGGGCCGCCCTCGGAGTAGATGACGAACTGGAACTTGCAGCCGACCACGTTCTCGAACTGGCGAGCCGCCATGCCCCAGACGGAAGTCTCGGAGTTGACCGCCATCTTAATGGTGCCGCTCTTTGCCTTCTCTACGAAGTCGTTGATATCCGCGAACTCGCCGGGACGGACCAGGATGTTTCCGGTGTCCTCAACGACCTGCGCCACAGGCTGGAACTTGGTAAGGTCGATGGCCTTGATGGTGGACATGGAAGCCGTGATCAGGGTCTGGGAGTTGAAGTACAGGGTCTCGCCGTTCGGCTTCGCGGTCATGAGGTTCATGGCTGCGACCGCGCCTGCGGACTCGGACTGGTTGGTCGGGACGACGTTCACGCCGAGCGTGCGGCCGAGGCTGGGAACCAGCGCGCGGGTGATGAGGTCATTGCCGCCGCCTGCGCCGTTCGGGATGATGAAGGTAACGTCGCCGGTAGGATACTTGACGGCCGGAGCCGCCGTAGTCGGAGCTTCCGTCGGAGCCTCGGTCGGAGCAGCGGTGGTTGCTGCGGGAGCCGCGGTCGTAGCCGGGGCGGCAGTCGTTGCCGGAGCTGCGGTGGTCGCTGCGGGCTGTGCCGGCTTGCTGCAGGCAGTCAGCGCGGCGATCATGCCGACAGCGAGAAGAAGTGCTGCAGATTTCTTGAACATAAGTTTCCTCCTTTTTTTTGATAGCCGCCTGCGGTTTCGGGAGGAGCAAAACATGAAAACGCATTCCTTTCTGCCGCAGGCGGATAATCATGCATGATGCATTATTAGGTCGTTACAAGCATATCATACATCATGCATGATGTAAAGAAACGAAAATAAATTCGTGGTTTTCCACAAATACGGGGGCCTGGTTTTAGAAGTAATGACGAACAAAAAAGAACTCCGGATCCCAGCCGTTGAGCGGGGATCCGGAGTTCTGAAGGATACTGTATTCGGGAAACCGGTGTTCAGGACAGCTTCATGTCACCGGGCTTCACCCAGCCGAGTTTTACGAGCGCGGCGTTGATGATGGGGCAGATGACCGCCGGAAGCACGATCGAGACGGCCAGCAGGGCGATCCAGTCCATGGCCGTGATGCCGGCTTTCGTTCCGGCGGCGATATCGTTCAGCCAGCCGGTGTACACGCCGATCTGGCCGACAAAGCCGCAGGTACCCATGCCGGAGCTGACTGCAGGTCCGTTCATCTGCATGCGGAACAGGCAGGTGGCGATCGGGCCGGTAATGGCGGCGGTCAGGGTCGGGGCGATCCAGATGCGGGGATTCTTTACGATATTCGGCATCTGCAGCATGGAGGTGCCGATCCCCTGCGACACGAGGCCGCCCACGCCGTTATCTTTAAAGGAGATGACGGCAAAGCCGATCATCTGCGCGCAGCAGCCCGCGACCGCCGCGCCGCCCGCGAGCCCGGTCAGCCCGAGCGCCGCGCAGATCGCCGCAGAGGAGATGGGGAGCGTGAGCGCCACGCCCACGAGGACGGAGACCAGGATGCCCATAAGGAAGGGGCGGAGATCCGTTGCCCACATGATGAGCTTGCCGACGGCGGAGGCCGCGCGTCCGATGGGCGCCGCGATGAGCGCTGCGAGGCCGACGCCGCAGAGGATGGTCACGATGGGGGTGACGATGATATCGACCTTCGTTTCCTTCGAGACCAGCTTGCCGCATTCCGCCGCGAAGATCGCCACCACATAGACTGCCAGCGGGCCGCCCGCGCCGCCGATGAGGTTCGTGGCGAAGCCCACGGGGATCAGGGAGAACAGCACGAGGGGCGGGGCCTGCAGGGCGTAGCCGATCGCCGCGGCCATGGCGGGTCCGACCATGGCGGAAGCGAAGCCGCCGATGGTATAGGAGGTGCTCCCGTTCGTAAAGACCGGGTCTTTCAGGAAACCGATGCCGAAGCTTGTGCCCAGCGTATTCAGGATGGTGCCGATCAGCAGCGTGCAGAACAGGCCCTGGGCCATGGCGGCCAGCGCGTCGATGCCGTAGCGCTTTGCGGAAAAGATGATGTTCTTTCTCTTCAGGAACTCACGGAACTTTTCCATTTCAGATCCTCCTAAAAGCATTTGATGTGTTCCGCGCGGGCGGCAGCTTCGGGGCACCGCGCATCCGGAAAGCGATAAGGTGTCTTGACACCTGTCATGGTCATTATACTGACAATTTCCGGATTGTCAATACTTTTCAGACATGTTAAAATGTTAACTGTTATGAAGGCGGAAGAACGCAGAAACAACATACTGGAAGCCCTGCGGGAGGCGGACGTGCCTGTTAGCGCGTCGGCCCTTGCCGCGCGCTTTCATGTAAGCCGTCAGATCGTGGTCGGAGACATCGCCCTTCTCCGGGCTTCCGGAGCGGAGATCGCGGCGACGCCGCGCGGCTACGTGCTGACCTGGCAGAAGGAAAGCGCTTTCCAGCGCCGCATCGCCTGCATCCACGGACCCGAGCTGACGGAAAAGGAACTCGATATCTGCGTGGACAACGGCTGCCAGGTGCTCGACGTCATCGTGGAGCATCCGCTCTACGGCCAGCTGACCGGGGAGCTGCGCATCAGCTCCCGCTACGACGTGCAGCAGTTCATAAAGAAAAGCGCGGAAGAGGGCGCGAGGGCGCTTTCCGAGCTTACGAACGGCCTGCACCTGCATACGCTGCGCTGTCCGGACAGCGGGGCCTATGAGCGCGTGTGCGCGGAGCTGAAAAAGGAAGGCATCCTTTATAAGTAAAGAATCCGGCGTGCCCGGAAGGCATAAAAAAGACGGAGGTTCAGGATCAGATGACAGCTTTTGGAACGGTTCTTGTCATAGCGCTCGAAGCAGTGCTGTTTTATTATTCAAAGCAGATGTTTCAGAAAATGAAGGACGTGCAGGCAACGCTTCTGTGCATTGCGAGCTTTACAGTGGTCGGCGTGATCGGCCGCTTCGTATTCCATATGCCGGTCATCACCATACCGCTTTCGGTCACGGCGGCGGTCGTTGCCGTCATCCTGAGGCTCACGAAGGGCTGAAAGCCCGGCGCAGGGTCTCAAAGGTCAGAAGAAAAACAAACGGGCAGGAGTTCTTCCTGCCCGTCTTTATGTTAATACTAATGCTCAGGCTCAGCAGCCGACCATTCCGCGGAGCTCTTTGCCCTGGCCGTTCCAGAAGGCTTTCAGCTTTGCCATCTGGTCGCCGAGGGAGATATCCTTCACGCCGCGCTCGAGGTACCATGCGGCATCCGCCGGGTTCACGATCTCGGCACGCGGACGTACGCCGTGCTTCAGAGCGACCTCGATCAGGTGCTCCTCGATCTTCTTAAGCTCAGCGGCCTTCTCCGCACGGTTCCAGCCCTTGGACATGCTGAAGTCGCCGGGGCCGAACTGGATCATATCGACGCCGGGGATGGAGCAGATCTCATCGATGCTGTCGACCGCATCGGCCTTCTCGATCATGAAGCAGAGGACGATGTCCTGGAGACGCTTCACATGGTCCGGGGTAGCGATATGGGACTGGTTGCCGATGTAGCGGGCGTTCGGATAGCCGAATACGCCGGTGCTTCCGGGGATGAGGGGCTTCATGAGGTTGACGCTCTCCTCGACCTGCTCGGGAGTGCGGTGGTCAACGAACATGATGCTCTGGAAGCCGGCCTGGACAGCCTTCTGGGCGACGAGGGCGCGGCCCTGGAAGTCGACCTTGATCATGGATCCCATGTCGTTCAGCTCGCAGGCGCGCGCGATGTTCGGGAAATCCTTGAAATCGTAGGGAGCATACTCGGCTACGAACTCGACATATTCGAACTGACCGGTCTGGCCGACTGCCTCGTAGAAGACAGGGTCGGTGCTCCAGAGCCTGGTGGAGATGAGGGGCTTGCCCTCGTTCAGGTACTTGCGAAGTTTGTTTTCTTTCATGATGCATCTCCTGTAGATTATATTTAGAGCCACCGGATATTATAGCCGCTTTTTTCGGAATTGTCACTACCGGGGTCCGTACTTTGGCTGTATTTCCATGCTGGAAAAACAAGTGGAAGGATATTATAATCAAATTATTAAATAAAGACTGGAAGGGACGGCTACGGACGGGAAGGAACTGAAACTCATACAGACGGAGAAGGGGCTCTCGCTGACGGACGGGGAGCTTTCGCTCCGCGCCGATTTTTCCGAACTCAAAAAGAGGCTTCATAAAAACAATCTGAGCCGGGAGCTTCTTGTGAAAGCGGCCAGGCTGAAGCGGAGAGCTTGCGGGGACGATGATTCCGGCGCGGATAAAGCCGCTTTTGGAACGCTTCCCCTGCTCCTCGACGCGACCGCCGGTTTCGGGGAGGATTCTTTCCTGCTGGCGGCTTTGGGCTTCCGGGTGCTGCTCTTTGAAAAGGACCCGGTCATCGCGGCGCTCCTTCGGGACGCGCTCGAAAGG
>JAEEGL011818796.1_pt1 | contig 14785 bp, 12 predicted proteins | sample 9134231 | NCBI WGS metagenome assembly JAEEGL01 (sample SAMN16246548, study PRJNA631951) | gut metagenome | biome: gut microbiome; feature: rumen; material: fiber-attached | host: Bos | place: Iran: Karaj | collected 2018-10 | reverse complement strand
TGGATGCTTATCTGAAAGTGCCGAAACGCAGCATCGTTGTCAGCAATACAAACACGGAGCATTTTGTAAAAGCACTGGCGTATCAGGTGGACCGGGAGCCGGAAATCCTGATTTTGTCTGCAAAAAAGTACGGCAAGGTCAGTATCAAAGGCGATCTGCTGACAGCTGAGAACGTAATACAAGTGATTACAGCATTTGTGAATACAGCTTTGTGACGGCAGGAATAAATGCGACAAGTGGCGCTATAACGATCCGCAGTACGACGATACACAGATCTGGGCCAAGGTGACGTCCCGGGAGTTCAGCAACGCTATGGTCAAGGCGTTCGAGAGTAAACTGAAAGAGTAATGCAGATCGAGTTTTGTGGAGAAAACTATGCTGATAGAAATAACGGAATACCAAAATCTGGATACAAGAAAGCTGATGGACATATATTCCGAAAGCAATTATGAGAATACAGATTACTTTTATCCTGACGAAACAGATAAAGACGCAGCCGTCCAAGAGGTTGAAGAGCGTTTTTTGGATTTTCTGAAGAACGACTTTTTCAATATAAAAGATGCAACATACTGGATTCTTGAGATCAATGATGTTTGGGTCAGCGCCTTAAGAACGTGTCAGATTCAAGAAGGCCTTTTCTATCTTGAAGCACTTGAGACGCGCCCGGATCACAGACGAAAGGGATACGGCTCCATACTTCTTTCAAGCGTTGCAGATTCTTTGAAGGAAGACGGTCCGTTCCGTCTTTGCAGTTGCGTCAGCAAGAAGAATACCGCGTCTTTGAAGACACATGAAAAAAGTGGCTTTCAGATTGTGTCAGAAGAAGGATATGACTACTTGCACAAGGAAGCAGATGACCATGCTTTCGGTCTGGAATACCGTTATACCGTTATGTGATGATTCAGATTTGTGGAGGAATATCATGGATAAACAGGCTCTGATTGCTATGTTTGAAAAATATATCAGGAAACTGAGAATCACACCGGCCTGGGATATAAGGCTCGAACTTGTCGAAGACACGACATGGCCGAAAACAGGCGATTTCAGAATTGATTGTGATGACAGAAAAGCCGTTCTGCTTCTGAATGCAGTCAATCCAAAACAGGAGAACCTTGAAGAGGTAATCATTCATGAACTGATGCATATCAAGATGTATCCCTTGGATCAGGTGACTGAATCACTGATAACGAATTGTTTTGAGGAAGGATCCGCAGCAAGTAAATTTGCTTATCAACAGTTTTTTACAACTCTTGAGCAGACGGTTGAAGAACTGGCAAAGTGCTTTTTGCTTGAATTTGGTGAGAACAAAGAGTTCTCCTACGGAAGATGCAATCGAAGGAAATCCTTCAACGAATTATATGAGGGATTAAAAGACATCGAATAATAACTTCCCGTTTGCCGTTTTCTATAAAATGACAAAAAGCCCTTCGCTGCATACCCACAGCGAAGGGCTTTCATAATATGGATCATATTAGCCGCAAACCGGAGAGAATCACTCCTTTACCCTCAAACCCCTTGGTACGGAGAATAAAGGGAAATCATGTGGCTGTTATCAAAAGGACTTGACCGTTGCCGGAAAGCTTTGAAAATACTGGCTTTTTTGAATCCGATATCTCATTCCCACTCGATCGTTCCGCTGGGCCTGAGCGTGACGTCCCAAAGAACGCGGTTGACGCCTCTGATCCCGCGACATCTGGAGAAGAGGGAGCGGCAGGGGAGAGAAGGCCGGTAGATTATAAGAGTTCACCGACAGAGGAAAGCGGATCGGCTTCCTCTGTCGGTGAATGGTTTCAGTTCCAAATGGAACTGGCATGCTGACTTTGACGCGGGACTTACTTGACCTGGAAGATCTCGCCGGTCTCCTTGTTCCTCCAGCGCGGCTTCAAAGCGAGCGGATAGTTGAAGGACAGCGCGCCCGGTGTCGGGCAATCGGTCACGCAGCAGCCGCAGTACCAGCACTCCTCAGGATGCAGAATAATGGGAGGCTGACCTTTTTTCGGATTGGGGATGAATACATCGATCTGGCAGACCTGAACACAGGTATTGCATCCGATGCATTTATCCGGGTTGACAATCACCGGGACGTTCGGTGTCTGCACATTCGGCAGAGCATAAACTTTTTCAGACATTTTTCTGCTCCTCCTGTCTCAGTTTTCAGGATTGTACACGCCGGTGTAATCCTTGTTGTACGCCTCATACTGCTCCTTCTGGTTGCCCCAGTAGCGCAGCGGGAGCTTGTCAAAATGGACCCCGTCGTCCCGCAGCGTCAGAGTAAGATAGCAGTTCTCTTCTTTCTCGTCATTGTCCGGGTAGTCGAGACGCTGAACACCGAGCGCCTCGCTCGTGAAGCGGCGCTCCTTCATGGCGGTCAGAATGATCTTTGCATGCTCGATCATGAAGAGATCCTCAAGAGAACGCATCAGCTTGTGCGGGTCGAGCGCGTACAGCTGAGGAACAGCATTCTCTTCAATGCGCTTGATCTCGTCCAGAGCCATGTCGAACATGGTCTCGTTCCGGTATTCGCCGGCGTAATACTGCATCACGCGGGAGAGACCGTGGTGGAGTTCCTTCCACTCAATGCCGCCGCTGCGCTTTGTCGGCGCGAGCACACGATCCTTCTCCTTGTCGATCTGCTCGCGGCACAGATCGCCCGCTGCGACAGACTTGACATAGGCTGCCGCCTTGCGTCCGGCGTAACGGCCGGTAGATGCGGCATAGCTGTGATCCTCCGGTGAGAAAGTCGTTGTACCGGCAGCATACAGACCGTCAACAGTGGACTTCAGGTTCCAGTCGTGCACGATACCACCGCCGTGCGGGGGATCGCGATACTGCTGGCTGGGCTGGAACTCAATATAGGTATAGTTCAGGATCTGATCACGATGGTTGTCAAAACCGTTCTCCTCCATCGTCTTGACCATGACCTTTGTTGTGGATTCCTCGGTCAGCATCAGCTTCCAGGTGGCATCGCTCTCGATAGGCTTCATGCCGGCAAAGTCGCCGAAGAACGGAAGCTTATACTTGCCGCTCTTGATGCCTTCGCGAAGACCTTCGCGGATCGGACCGGCATTGGAGAACATTCCGCCGCCGTCCGCCCAGCCCTGGGTGGGGGCAGGGAGCTGCTTGTTGTCCGCATCGACCAGCGCAACGTTCTCATAGCTGGCGTCGGCGCCGCCGGTGTACCATTTGTGCTTCAGACCGTTGCCGAAGCGGGTCGGGGAAGAGCGCTCCATCATTGTCAGAGTAGCGCCTGCCTTCCATGCGAGAACCGTGCCGTCGCCGGACTGGTTGCGGGAGTACATGGTGGAATGTCCGCCGTGCTCCATATCGAGGTTCCAGATCTGCCCGCTGCCGCCGGTGGTGACGATGACAGCCTTTGCCTTGACGATAACGAACTCACCCGTGCGGACATTGATACCCGTCGCACCGACGATGCGCCCGCCGGGTTTGCCGCCCTCATTGAGCAGAGAAGTACCCATCACGCGGTCCAGAATCTTGACGCCCTGGCGCAGGCACTCCTTCTTCAGAACGGGCTTGAACGTGCTGCCCCAGATTCGCATGACCGTGTTGGTTCGCTCCTCAGGCGGGTTGAAGCCGGGCTTTTGCCAATCCGGATGGGGATAGTAGCCTGCCTGTTTGGAATAACGCGGAGAGATCATGAACTTGGTCGCATCATCACGGCCTTCCACGCCGACGAACTCATCATCGGTGTCACGGATCTTACCGCCCATTTGCTCCATCTCGAGCAGCGTATCGAAGTCCTCACGGCACTGAATCTCGATACCGATTCCGTTGCTGTAGCGCCCGAGTACTTCCGTCTCGGCAATGGCCCACTCGTCAGGATCAACCCTGGAAAGCGGGTTCGCCGGGACATTGCACCAGTGGTCGCATCCGGGGCCGCCCGCGCCGCTGCGCCTGACGTCACCCTTTTCCATAAGGATCACATTGGCGCCACTCCTTGCCGCACTGATGGCGGCCCAGCAGCCGGCAATGCCGCCGCCGATTACAAGAACATCGGTTTCCAGGGTTTCCTCTTCACCGAATTTGATCGGGTATGGCCATTCCGGGGGGGTTCCCTCGCTTTTCAGATAATCATGCCATGTTCCCATGATTTGCCCTCCTATAAGCTAAAGTTTTGTGATTCAAATTATCGAACCTAAGCGGACGACGCTGGACTCCGTGATTCCAGTCAGTTCCTGTCCTTCAGGTTTTTCTTGCCGTGGATCGTGTTGAGCTCCCGCATGGCGACGCACGAAAGCAACAGATGCATACGTTCCACAGGGTCCTCGAAATCAACGTGGACAAGCCGCTCAATACACTTCATCCTGTAATACATGGTGCTCTTATGGATATACAATCTGTTGGCGGCATCGTTCAGACTCCTGTTACAGAGCAAATACGCCTCGATTGTAGAAAGATAAGCCGTCCCGTTCATTTCGTCGTATTTTTGGATTCTGACCGCAGCCCAGTGCATAACCGCACTGAGTCCGATCACCGCATTGAACTCTGTCACGAAATGCCGCGCCATTATGTTTTTGTAATAGCGGATGTGATCCTCCGAATCGTACATTCCAAAGGGAATCTGAGTAAATACGTATTGCGCAACGATTTTCCGCAATCCGCAGAATTCCAGTCCGATACTGCAAATGCCATCGTCAAGACGAAGCTGCTTGTCAAGCGTGGACAGGGCCTCTGAGGCAATTTCACATGCGTCGTTATGCAGAATTATGATAATATACTCGTCGCAGGTGATTGCGATCACGTCAGAAATGGAAGCGGCAAAGATATTCTCATAATTATACTGATAATGGCTGAAACCGCGGCTTTCGCTCGGAAGCAGGACGAGGAGCAATCGGTAAACATCATCCTCCATCCAGCCGAGTTTTTGAAAGGAAGAATCGAGCAGGATGTCGTTGATATTTGGGTGGAGAAACATAAACTTCAGAGACTTCCTGAGTCGGTTGCGAAGCCCTCTGTTTGAATTGAAGCGATCAGAGACGACCGGCTTAAGGATCTCGCAGAGATAATCCACCAGCCAGCCGTAGGCGGAGGTGAATTGCTGTTCTGCCTGGAAAAGCAGCATCGTCGCAAAATATGAACCGTCGCCCTCAAAACCGAAAACATAGTATGGAGGCATTTCTTCCGCATGAATATAGGACGACTTCGAGTATAAGCCCGGTTTCGACGGCTGCATGAAAACTCTCTCTCTCGGGACGATCGGAGGCGAGTAATGCTTTGTCTGTATGGTCTTTTTCCAAATCTCAAGTGAGGGAGTGAAGGTGTCGCTGTACTCCAGCAGCATCCATTCGTTATCTACCAGGATCGCACCGCAGCGGAAGAATTCTGCAAAACAGTTCATGATCGTACGCATCGGTGCATTTGCACAGATGGCGCTGAGCAGATCGAGCTCCAAAGAAGAAAACCGCGTAAAAATCTCCTGAAACTCACTCAATAGTTCCAGTTCGGAGACAGCCTGCGGAAAGATGAAGCCTTGCATCGAACGCTCTTCGAAGACAGAGCGCGCCATCGCGCCGCCACCGATGCAGATTGCGTTGCGGATCGGAGCGGTCGTCTCCTGCAGTACTTCCCACTTGATCACGTAAAGCTTCTCGCTGTCAACACCGTTTTTACCCGGGATATACGGGTAGACACCGGAAAAAGACATTCGATCTGTCGGGTCACAGGCAAAAAACTCATAGTGACTTTTGAGCTGCTGCCTGATCAGACCAAGATTCAGCTTCATGATTGTGACTCCGTTTCTGTGGATGAGAGCCTGAGCTCTCATCCACAGTTTTGCAGCGTTTGGACAGACTTGCGCTTTCGATCAATGCCGATATCGCAATCTGCAACAGATTGAATTACTTGAGGATAATATCCGCATATCTCGGCTGAGAGGTACCGACGGAGATCTTTACGGACGCAGGATCAATGTGACTGTTCCATGCATTGAAGTTCTCGATATCAAAGAGGGAGAAGCTGAGAACATTGGACTCATAACGGCCGATGACGTCATAAAGCATATCGCTGAGTTCCTTCTCGTCCTGCAGGCTCATGCAGAGAGGTGCGAGCTCAAGGTATTTCAGGTTGTCGTCGAACGCGCCCTCGACGCACATGTCGGGCCTGTAACGAACACCGTTGACCATCAGGTCACCGCAGCGCCGGTTCGGAGCAATACTGGTATTGATCAGCAGATCCCAGTCGCCGTCGCCGCTGAACTGCATTGTCCAGACGGTAGCTGCGTCGTAGTTGAAGATGTTGGCGGTAACGCCGATCTGCTGCAGCATGCCCTGTAGCATCTCAGCCATACGGATGCAGTTCGTCGTACCGTTGGTGATGATGCGGACCTGCTCGTTGACCAGGCCGGAGCTCTCGGCAAGCTGCTTGGCAAGCTCGGGGTCATAGCCCTTGGAGTAGATATCGGTCATGTCATTGAAGCGGTCTTCATAGTCGAAGCAGTAGTCGGGGATCGGGGCATTCATGATTTTGCCCTTGCCGAGGTAAACAGTGTTCAGGATCGCTTCGGTGTTGATCGCATGGCAGACGGCTCTTCTGGCGTCGAGATTGTGATTGAAAACGGCATGCTCACCGAAGTTGAAATTCAGGATGGCGAAGTTACCGGTGTAGGCCGCGGTAACGGTCATGTCCTTCAGGCCGCTGACATAATCAAAGTCCGTCGTGGTGATCGGGGAGAAGTCGACCAGCTTGGTCTCAAGCGCATTTACGCGCTGAGCATCCTCAGCAAGAACCTTGATGTTGATTTGCTCCGCATCGGGTTTGGTTCCCCAGTAGTCTTCGTTCCTGACCATGGTGATGGAACTGCCGGGGACATACTCCGTGATCTTGTACGGGCCGGTTCCGATCGGCTGCATGGACGCGGTCTCCTCATTATAGGATTCCTCGTCGTAGATCAGACACTGGGACAGGACGGTCCAGTTGCAGATCGTGGGCGCGATCATATGGAGTTCGAGCGTATAGTCATCGATGACCTTGGTATTTTCGACATCGACGGTCTGCACTCTGGGCTTCGCGGAAGCGCCGCCGGCGGCATGGAGCTTCATGGAGAAGAGAACGTCAGAGGCGGTGAAGGGGTTGCCGTTGTGGAATTTGACACCCTTTCTGAGATGCAGTGTGTTGACGACGTCGGAATCATAATCGACGCTCTCACACAGCTGCATGATGACCTCGCCTTCGTTGGTGACGTCCCAAAGACCCTCCATGCAAGCCCAGACGGCACCGAACGTACCGGTACCGTTCATGTTGACCGGATCGAGGGTGTTGGCATCAGCTGAAACGGCAACGTTCAGGATCTTGTTTGCGGGGGCAGCCGGGGTGTCGCTCCCACCGGTGCTGGAACCACCGCCGCCGGTGCCGGAACCACCGCCGCCGGTGCCGGAACCGCCGCCGCCGGTGTTGGAGCCGCTGCCGCCGCAGGCCGCAAGGCCGACGATCAGCAGACAAGCCAGAAGCAGAGCCAGTACTTTTTTCACAGTGCTTTTCATAATGATCCTCCATTCTTTTTACATATGATTGATTGATCTGCATCTGCAGCAGGAAACAAAGTGATTGGGAAGCAGCTCTTCCTTGGTCTGGGGGTTATCGCATTCCTCCGTCGCGTATTGACATCTCTCCTTGAAGCGACAGCCCGGTTTGGGATTGATCGGGGATGTGATCTCGCCCTGCATAATGATACGTTTTTTCCGATTGATGATCTGCGGAATCGGGATTGCCGAGAGCAGTGCTTTCGTGTAGGGGTGGAGGGGACTCTCGAACAGCTTGGCCGCCGGAGCCATTTCGACCATTTGTCCCAGGTACATGACCAGAATGTTGTCGGAGATGTACTTGACGACAGACAGATCGTGCGTGATGAAGATGTAGGTGATTTTCTTGGTATCCTGCAGATCCAGCAGAAGGTTGATGATCTGCGCCTGGATGGAAACATCCAGGGCGGAAACCGGTTCATCGCATACGATGAATTTAGGATCCAGCGCCAGAGCACGGGCAATTCCGATTCGCTGACGCCTTCCGCCGTCGAGCTCGTGCGGATAGGAATTGGCAAAGCGAAGCGCAATGCCGACTGTATCCATTAATTCGATCGTGCGCTCCTGCAGTTCCTTTTTTGACATACCCCCCTTTAGTTTCAATGGTTCCATAATGGTTTCGCTGACAGACATGCGCGGGTTCAGAGAAGAATAGGGGTCCTGAAAGATGATCTGCATTTTTTCGTGCAGTTCCTTCATTTCCGCTTTCGTTGGATGCTCGTAGTGCTTTCCGTCAAAGATGACTGTGCCGGAGGTCGGCATTGTCATATGGAGAATCGTACGGCCGAGCGTTGTTTTCCCGCAGCCGGATTCACCGACGACGCCGAGCGTCTCACCGGGGTTGATTTGGAAACTGATGTCGTCGACGGCGTGAAGCATGCCGCGTTTGGTCGGGAAATACTTCTTCAGATGATTGACTTCCAGTATCGGTTCCATACTCTGTTCACCCCACTTTCAAGCACTTGACAAAGTGGCCGGGCGTAATCACTTTGTTCTCTGGAACGGTCGTGGTGCATTCCTCCGTCGCATACGGACAGCGATCGTGGAATTTGCAGCCAGACGGCAGGTTTGCCGGATCCGGCATCAAGCCCTTGATCGGTTTCAGTCGGGGCTCTGTGGAATCCAACTGGGGGAGAGAATTGAACAGACCGACCGTATACGGATGCAGCGGGTTGAAGAAGATATCCTCCACCGTGCCGTATTCAATGATTTCGCCGGCATAGACGACCGCGACGGAATTGCAGGTCTCGGCGACGATCCCGAGGTCATGCGTGATCATCACGACGGATGTGCCGAATTTCTCTTTGAGTTCGGACATCATCTCCAGCACCTGCGCCTGGATCGTCACATCCAGCGCCGTCGTGGGTTCATCGGCAAGCAGCAGCAGCGGATTGCAGGCGAGGGCCATAGCGATGACGACGCGCTGCTTCATGCCGCCGGAGAACTGGTGCGGGAATTCTTCATGCCGCTCGGCAGCTATGCCGACCATTTCGAGCATCTCGATGGCGCGCTGCTCCGCCTCGAGTCTGCTGACTTTATTGTGCAGTTTGACCGCTTCGGCGATCTGGTCGCCGACGCGCATCAGAGGGTTCAGAGCAGTCATCGGGTCCTGGAAGATCATGGAGATCTTGTTCCCGCGGATTTTGCGCATCTCCTTCTCCGTAAGGTTCAGTATCTCCTGACCGTCAAACACGATGGAGCCGCCGCAGTATTTGGCAGGCGGGACCTGCAGGATGCGCATGATAGCTTTTGCAATGGTGGTTTTACCGGCACCGGTTTCACCTACAAGACCGATCGTCTCCCCGCGCTTGACTGAGAGATTAATGCCGTTCAGCGCATGAATTACGGCATCGTCTGTACGGTACTCGATTACCAGGTCTTTGATTTCAAGGATATTCTTTTCTTCCATGACGCCACCTCAATTCTTCAGACGCGGATCCAGCGCGTCTCTCAGACCGTCGCCCAGCAGGTTGAAGGCCAGGACGAGGAACATGATGCAAAGACCGGGATACAGTGCAAGTGTGCTGTGGTCGCGCATGATGCTTCGCGCGTCGGAAACCATGCAGCCCCATTCGGGGAGCGGCGGCTGTGCGCCGAGGCCGATAAAGCTGAGCATCGCGCCGGAAAGGACGTTGATGCCGATGCTCATCGTGATATAGACGATGAACGGCGCGATTGCGTTTGGAAGAATGTAGTGAAGAATGATGTATCCGCTTTTTGCGTTGATCGACCGCGCGGCCTCAATGTATTCATTTTCGCGGACTGAAAGAATGGAGGCGCGGATCATTCGGGCAGAGCCGGGCACCATACTGATACCGATGGCAAGTGCGGCGTTTCGCAGACTTGGCCCGAGAATGGCCGCCAGCGTGACGCACAGCAGAAACATCGGGATACTCTGGTAGACGTCGAAAAAGCGCATGATCAGGTTGTCGACCCACTTGCCATAGTAGCCGGCGATGGAACCCATGAACACGCCGATAATCGCTGCAACTGCAGTGGCAAGCACACCGAGGAGGAGAGACTGCCTTGTGCCATAAATCAAACGGCTGAGCATGTCACGCCCCAGACCGTCGGTGCCGAGCCAATGCTCAGCGCTGATCTTGCCATAGATGTTGGAGTAATCCTGCAGGTCATATGGGTACGGTGCAATTTGGCCCGCAAAAACAGCAACCAGAACAATGAAAACTAGAAAGAAGAGGGAGATGACGGCGATTTTATTCTTTTTCAATCGCTTCCATATTTCGGCGATCCGAGATCTTCTCTTCCATATGGCCTGATTGTCATTGGCTGCAATTGTTGTTTTGTTTGCTTTCATGACAGTTCGCCTTTCTAAAGATTTAGTTGCTTGGGGACTCCCATTTTTACACTTATTTCCCTGAATACTGTTCCCGGATTCTGGGATCTACAATTGCAAAAATAATGTCGACGATCAGCAGCACCAAGCAGTTCATGGTGGAAATGAAAAGCACACTCGTCTGGATGACCGGATAATCGCGGGAGGAGAGTGCCGCAATGGTATAACTGCCGAGGCCGGGAATGCCGAAAATGGTCTCCGTGACAAGAGAGCCGCCGATCGCAATGCCGAAGATATGTCCGACTGTCATGATGATTGGGATAATGGCATTTCTCAGCGCATGCTTGTAAAGGACAAGCCGCTCCGTCTGGCCTTTGGCTCTGGCGGTCGTGATGTAGTCCTGGCGGACGACCTCCAGCATGTTGGAGCGCATCTGACGGGAGACAGAGGCGGCATGAGCAAGTGCATTCGTAACACATGGAAGAATCCAGGCCTGCCAACTGTCGGCGCCCGCGACAGGCAGAAGCTTCAGCCCGACGCACAAGTACTGAATGAGCAGCAGAGCAAACCAGAAAGAAGGCATGGAGACGAAGAACAGAGACAGAACGATGGATAGATTGTCCTTCCAGGAGTACTGATGCGTCGCTGCAAAAATACCCGTCGGGATACCGATAATCAGCGAAAGCGCGCTGCTGATCAAAACGAGACGCAGCGTGTAGGGAAATCGCTTCAGGATCTCGCCGAGAACAGGGCTTTTCGTCCGGAAGGATTTACCGAAGTCACCATGGAAGATGCCCTTCATGTATCTGCCGTACCGGACCATGAGCGGATCGTTCAGTCCCATTTCTTCACGGAGTTGCTGAACCTCCTCCTCGGATGCCTCGGTGCCGGCCATGAGGCGAGCAGGATCGCCGGGTGTGATCGCAAGGAATAGCTGCACAAGAAAAGTAATGCAGATTAGTGTTGGTATCAGAATCAAAAGACGCTTGATTATGAATTTTAGCATTGAAGTGTCCTCACCAAATCTTATTCTTAGTCATTCCAAGAAAACGGCACACGTCAAATGGGTCGCGTTTCCTCATACCTCCTCTCAAAAAATACCCTTTCCTCATGTCTTTTTTTCACCCTTATATGAATTACCCCCCTTTATCTGCAAATCAGATTTTCGTATTCATAGTTTCAACGCCGGACCGTCAAACGATCCGATGCAGCACGCGCATGCCGGCAAGCTGCCCTCAGTTAAACATCAGCTTGCTGAGGCGGTCGATCTGCTGCGTTACACATGCGAAAACCCCGGGATAATTGCTCGCCGGGCCGCCTGCGGTGCAGCAGGGGATGAAATAGAGCGTCCCACATTCTCGGCATGTCTTTTCGACGAAATCCGCAATTCCCGCTTCTGTCCAGTCCGGGCGGTCGACTATGCCGTTATTGATGCCTCCCATGAAGGAGATCCTGCCTCCGTACTGACAGATGAGCTCCGGAAGATTGTTCGTGTCCAGGCAGCCCTGCCAGATGTCGATCCCGCTTTCGATCATCCGCGGAACAAGCGTTGCCGCATAGGAGTCGGAATGATGGATGATCAGTTCAACGCCATGGGCTTTGTAGAAGCCATAGACTTTCTTAACGGACGGCAGAAGGAATTCGTCGAACATCTCCGGTGAAAGAAAGGTGGAGCGCTGGCTGCCCCAGTCGTCGTGGTGGAGGATCGCGTCCGGGTGAAGGTGTTCGCAGAGCTCCGCCGCATACTCCAGCTCCCAGTCGGTGATATAGTCGATCAACTCCTTCATTGCGTCGGGTTCCAGATAGAAATTGACAAGGCAATCGTCCATTCCCATCAGATAATGCAGCTGCTCAAAAATGCCCGGCGCGACCGTGCACGTTACAAAGCGCTCGGTTCGGTCGATCTGATTGACCGCGTCAATATATTGCTGCCATGCTTCCTTCGGAAAGCGGACATTCGGCGCGTGAACGGTGTCTCGCCAGTTTGCAACATCACGGACGACCTTGTGTTCATCATCATGCACGGGGAAGGGGCCGGGGGTGCCCGCTTTGAACTGGATCGTTACGCCCCAGGGATTTACATAGAGTTCCTGACCGGGCTGAATGCCCATGTAATTCGACATGTACGGATCGCCGCGCACGAGCGCCAGCGCCTCGAACTGGTTGACGAAACGGTCCGGATGCCCGCCGCGGATCGTTTCCAGAAGGTTTTGTCGTTTTGTCAGCAAAGAAACTCACCTCACAAACCTAAATCAAAGGTAGCCGTGGGTTTTGTACCAGTCCTTCGCATAGTCGAAGTAAAACTTCTTGACGACCTCACGCTTTGCGAGGACGCGCGGATCGGTCGGTTTGCCGCCGATGTTGGCGTTGAAAGAGAAGCCGCCGTTCGGTGCAAATGTATCGACATACTCTGCCAGACCGTCCCGCAGTTCCTGATCACTGACCATGCCTCTGCCGATCTCGCCCTGCGAATCCCAGCAGCCTTCCAGGGCAAGTCTGCCCTGATACTTTTTCTTGATTCCCTTGAGGTCGTTTGTGACCTGACACGGATTCCATCCGACGATACCCAGCTCCAGCCAGTCGTCAATGAACTGCTCGCATTTGCCGCAGTCGTGACGGGAGATCGGAATTCCCTCATTATTGAGGATGTCGCAATGCTTTTTATGAAGCGGTTTGAAGAACTCACGGTACATGTCGACGGAAAAGAAGGGGTTCCTGTACGCCGAGTCGTCATCCATCAGAACAAAATAGTCAATCTTAGCGTATTGGATCTGCTTCTTCATGACCTCCAGGTAAAAGCCGGAGATATACTCCAGAAGCTCCTTGACTTCATCCGGCTCCTCGTACAGTGCGATCAGAGTATTCTCGAAACCCATCAGACTCACAAGGGTCAGGAAATAGTCTCCGCCGCCCCCGGAAACAGCCAACTGTGTACGGTCGACATCCTTGAGCTTGTTCTTATAGTAGCTCTCCCAGTCTTTTCCGGTGAGGTCAGGAACCTTGATGACGTCACGCCACTTGCAGATATCATCCAGCAGGATTTCTCCGGGCTTCGGCATCGCCCCATAGTTGTCGTCCGGTGTCCCGACGTAGGTAACGCCGAGCGCGGTGACGATCGGCCCGTTGGGTGCCCTGTTCGGTGTCAGCAATTCCTCATCCCAAAACGCTACATGCGGGACAAGATAGGAGGGGATAAATTCGGGGATTTCTCCGCGCAGCATGGTTAAATAATTCTCTTTCGGTGTCACTGTCATCATCCTCCATTTATACATATCTGATTTTGATCTTTTGTTTTATTTGCCTACCCTAATTGGAACGCCGCGTGTTCGATCCCTGCGGCTGATACAAAAAAAGCAATTGCCCTGACTTGGTCAACGCGGTGTTGTGAACTTCCGACTTCATGCTGTCAGCTTAGTAAGATCGGATTCTCTGAAAGCGTCCACCAGAGGAGCAAACTGCAGTATTCCGCCAAAAAACACAAAAAATGCTGCAATTATTCTGAAATGTTCAGCAATTTGTGCGGAATAATCATGATCTGTTCAGGGAAAATAACAAGTTGAAATCTTAATAATCCTATTCTAACATCCTGATTTTGGGAAGTATATAGGCGGCCAGTTCGATAATAATCAGTCTTCATCATGCTCTCGGTTCGATGATATCGCGGTGCCCTTTGCGGGAGGGGAAACAGAGTGTTCCCGCAACGGCTGGGCACATCATCACCGGGAGGTAGCGGAGGGGCTGCTCGATCTGTTAAGCAGCGGTTTCGGAAGCAAAGCGGAGAAATCGGCAGCGTCTGACAATGCCGCGCCGCAGTAGATCATGACAAGCGATGAGAACATTAACGCTACACACTACAATACCATTTGCTGGAAACGATTTCAAGCTGTTCCAACTGCTGCAGAATGCTGCAAACAGCAGGCAGGAATGATACGAAGTGCCCGGGCACTACGCAACCATGTGGTATCATTCCCACTCTTTTTCCGGTTTCTCTTATCTGCTATTTTGGGCGTGTTTTTTTCTGAAATCATGCCGTTTCCCGAACATTTTTCTCTGTGTTCTATATTCTATCCTCGCACGTGTTGCAAAACGCGTTGCAACTACCTCAAAGGAATGATACCGCTTGGCTTTGATGCTGAATCAACCGGCTTGTTCGGCAGCCAAAGCGATTCTGTGACAGACGGTTGAATAGGCCGGGCTTGTACTATGGAGCAATCCGATTACATGTTTGATAGATCAAAGACGCCAACTGTTCCGAACTGATATCGAAATCTCTCCTGATCCACTCCATGATCATATGAACACTGCCCTGCATCAGATAGCAAAGGACATAAGGTTCTTCATCTTTCCCGCAAGAAACGGGAATGTTCACGCGAAGGCTCTCCAGGACATTTCGAACAAACCGGTCACGGAGATCCTCGCTGCCCGCATCACAGAGGATGATGCGAAATACCTCTGC
>JAEEGL011235706.1_pt1 | contig 14785 bp, 13 predicted proteins | sample 9134231 | NCBI WGS metagenome assembly JAEEGL01 (sample SAMN16246548, study PRJNA631951) | gut metagenome | biome: gut microbiome; feature: rumen; material: fiber-attached | host: Bos | place: Iran: Karaj | collected 2018-10 | reverse complement strand
GGTGCGCAATGGCTATCACCCCGAGCGTTGCGGCGACCTGGTGATAGAGACGGCTCCCGGCTGGCGTGTGCTTACGGAGAATACGGGTGAGAGCGAGTATCTGCGTGCGTCGTTCTTCCAATTTCCCATCATCTTCTATGGTGCAAATGTGGAGGCTATGCGGGTGTTACAACCTGTGACAACTGACCGCATAGCCCCCACACTGGCCCGCATCATGCGTGTGCGTGCTCCTAATGCCTGCTCGGCAGAGCCGCTTTTCTAGTCGTTTGGAGCTTGGTCGTTTGGCCGTTTGGGGAATTGGTCGCGTGGCTTCGGCTGGTTGAAGCGAACCTTTTCGCTGTCATCGCGACGCTCATGGTAAAGCTTCGGTAACGGATTCTGCAGGGGCACGTCGTAGTTCTGGCGGTTACGCCACACATCAATGGCCGCGTAGATGGCGTTGCGTAGCGACTGCTCGTCGGTGATGCCCTTGCCGGCAGCAGCGAAGTTGGCTCCGTGGGCAGGTGCCGTACGCACTAGGGGCAGACCGGTGGTGAAACGCACACCGTTCTCGTAGGCCACGGCCTTGAAGGGAGTCTGCCCCTGGTCGTGATACATGGCCAACACACCGTCGAAGCGGTAGTAGCTGCTGCGTCCGAAGAAGTCATCGGCAGCGTAGGGGCCGAATACTTGCAGTCCTTGGCCTACCAGTTCGTTGATGGCGGGGATGATGATTTCCTGTTCTTCAGTGCCCAGCACGCCGTCCTCGCCGCAACGGGGATTGAGCGACAGCACGGCAATGCGGGGACTACTCACACGCAGGTCACGGCGCAGGGCCTGGTGGAAGAGCAGTGCCTTGTCCACAATCTTCTGCTTGGTGATGGCCTCGGCAATGTCCTTGATGGCCACGTTATTGGTCACCAGAGACACACGCAAATCGTCGTTCATCAGGATAGTGAGGCCATGTTGACCCTCGCCAATCTTACTCTCAATGTAGGCTGTGTGGCCGTTGAAACCTTTAATGCTGTTTTTAAATACAGGGGCGGTGACGAGCACGTCGTAGAAACCTTTGCCATAGTCGTCAAGGGCACGGTCGATAGCTGTCAGGGCTGCCTGTGCAGACTCTGGCGTGGGTTGTCCCAGATCTACCTTAATATCCTCGTCGAAGGTGGTGAGCATATTCAGCTGGTCCTCCTTGGCCTCACTGGCATTAGCAATGATGGTGAAGGGAGTGTCCAGGCCGAGAGCCTTATTGTGATAGGCGGCCACCTTGGGTGAACCGTAGACGATGGGGGTGCACAGCTCCAGGATGGCTGGATCGGCAAATGTTTTTAGTATCACTTCATAGCCCACGCCGTTAGTGTCGCCGTGGGTGATTGCTACGCGGGGTCTTCTGTTTTGTTGTTCCATGATGGGTATTTGTAAGTTTTAATTATGAGACTTATGAGGCTTCTATGGTGGCTGTTGATAGCAGTCCGCAGGCGGCAAGTATGTCCTGTCCTCGGCTGGCGCGGATAGTGGTGGTTATGCCGTGGCGGGTGAGCGTGTCGCGCAGCTGCTCCATGCGATGCTCGTCACTGCCAGGGAGGTTTACGCCGGGAATCTGGTGGAAACGGATGAGGTTCACACGGCACTCCAGACCACTGAGCAGCTTCACGATGGCCCAGGCATGGGCAGGGGTGTCGTTCAGTCCGGCAAAGCAGATGTACTCAAAGGAGCAGCGACGCTGGTGGGTGAAGTCATACTGGCGGAGCAGCTTCACAGTCTCCTCGATGGGCATGGCCTTCTCGGCGGGCATCAACTGTAAGCGCTGGTCAGGCAGTGGGGAGTGCATTGATATGGCTACGTGGCACTGGCTCTCGTCGAGGAAGCGCTTCAGCTTGTTCTTAACACCGACGCTGCTCACGGTGATGCGTTTGGGACTCCAAGCGTAGCCATCGGAGGCGGTCAGTATCTCTGTAGCACGGAGCACAGCATCGAGGTTGTCCATCGGTTCGCCTTGTCCCATGAAGACAATGTTCGTCAGTCGGTCACGCTCAGGAAGGGAGTAAATCTGGTTCAGTATGTCGGCAGCGGTGAGGTCACCCTGCCAGCCTTGCTTACCCGTCTGGCAGAAAAGGCAGTTCATCTTGCAGCCCACTTGGCAGGAGACACAGAGGGTGGCCCGCTCGCCATCAGGGATGAAGACGGTCTCCACGAAATGGTGAGAGTCGGGGATTTCAAATTCCCTTGAACGTGGGGCTGCGCTACTTGCGCAGCTTACAGAATAGCGGACGGGAAAGAGGTATTTCACCGTGCCGTCACTGGAGTGCTGGCTGTCGATGGGCGGCATCGCGCCCACAGTGTAGTGCTGTGCAAGCAGCTCTCGGTTCTGCTTCGAGATGTTCGTCATCTCGTCGATGGAGTTCACGTGCTTCTGGTACATCCACTGGGCTATCTGCCCACCCGTGAAGGCCGGCATACCCAATACGCTGGCTGCTTTCTTCAGCTCGGCGGAGGTCATTCCCATTAGCACTTTACGCTCCTCGTTCATAATCAGATTATTTAACTTTCGCAAGTTTCAAAAGACGGCCTGAAAGGCCAAAAGGCGCATAGCCCAGGGCAACGCCCTGGGTAAAAATAGTATGAAGCCAACGCCCTGTAAGGGTAAAAGCAGTATAGTAGAGAAAAGGCTTTTGCCCTTTTAGGGCGAGTTTACCCTCATCCTTGTACCCAGGGCGTTGCCCTGGGCTGAGTGCTTGTTGGCCTTTCAGGCCGTTTCTATACGGGCCTTTCATAGCTTGCGGAACTTGAATCCTGTTATTATTAAAATTAAAGATGTGCAAAAATACGAATAATTCCTGAAAGGAAAAAAGTATTTAATGAATTTTTAGACGTACAAGTTCAATCTTTGTCGCACTGCTCTTGATAATCTTGAAGTCGAAGGTATTGTCGATGGTAACCACTTCGTTAAGTTTGGGGAAGCTCTGGTACTCATGAAGAATCAGTCCGCCGACGGTCATGTATTCATCACTTTCAGGCAGCGATAGGTCGAAGAGTTCGTTTACCTTCTCTATCTCCAGACGTGCGGAGAGCAGGTATTCGCCGCTGTCAAGTTGTTTGGCCACATAATTGGTGGAGTCGTGCTCGTCCTCGATGTCGCCGAAGATTTCCTCCACGATGTCCTCCAGAGCTACCAGACCGCTGGTGCCTCCAAACTCGTCGACCACTACGGCCAGGGACCGTTTCTGCTGCATCAGCTGCTTCATTAGCTTTGAGGCCAGCATGGTCTCGGGAACGAAGGAAATGGGACGGAGGAGTTGGGAGTTGGGAGTGAGGAGTTGGGAGTTAGGAGTTAGGAGTTGTGAGTTAGGAGTAATGCGGAACATCTCCGAGGAGTGTATGTAGCCTATGATATGGTCGATATCCTCATGGTAGACCACAATCTTCGAGTGCCCGCTCTCTACGAATTTCTGCTTCAGCTCGTCGATGGTGGCATCGTCCTCTATGGCATCAATCTCCGTGCGGGGGACCATGCAGTCGCGCACCTTCGTATCGCTGAAGTCCAGGGCGTTCTGGAATATCTTTACCTCCTCTTCTATCTCGTCTTCGTTGCGGGCATTGTCGATACTCGTCTGTACCAGATAGTCGAGGTCAACCTTGGTAAACTCATGGTCATCTGAGGTCTTGTCCATGTGTACGCCAAAGAGTCTCATCAGGCCTTTCGAGAGTAGCGTGGTAAAACGAGATATGGGGTAGAGCACCACATAGCATACCCATGCCGGCAGGGCAAAGAGGGTGAGCATGGTGTTAGGGTTGCTCTTGAAGATGGTCTTGGGCAGGAACTCGCCGGTAAAAAGCACCACAAACGTGGAGAGCAACGTATCGGCGGTGACACGCGTAGCAGGGTCAAACCCTTGGAAGAGTGTCGTGTCGAAAATCTTGGCAAAGAGGATACCGTAGACCACAAGGGCGATGTTGTTGCCCACAAGCATGGTCGAGACAAAATTATTGGGGTGCCGGTAGAAGAGGGCGATAGCCTTTTGCGACAGGCTGTTCTTCTCGCGTGAGACCTCGGCAAGCAGACGGTTACTGCTTACGAAGGCGATCTCCATGCCCGAGAAGAAGGCGGAGAAGAGCATGGCAATGATGAGGCCTATGATGAGTGCTGTCATGGTTTCGGGGTTGAGATAGTATCAGCCGTGGCTGCAGGTAAACTGCCTGACGCAGGAGGATTGCCTGTCGTGGGTGATACGGTGATGACAGTAGTACCAGAGGGAACGATTGTCGCAGTGTCGGCAGGGTCAGGCTCTGGGTCGAAGTCTGAGGCTATGAATGAGCCTTTGGAGTTGGTGACAAGGTAGTGGTCCATCTTCTCATCGCTGCGGAAGTAAGTTCCTTCCATGGTACGCTCAGGCGTGATGACACGCGAGAACACGGTGGAATAGAACTCATGGCGCATACCGTCCCAGTAAAGTTCCTCGCTGGTGTAAATCAGTCCGTTGGAGTTGCGCAGGTTCACCCGTCCGCGCAGCTTCCATAGCCGCTGCTGGTCGTAGTACCAGGCCGTATCGGCCTGTATGTAACCTTGCACGTGGAACTGCTCATCGAACTGCTCAAAGAAAATACCCTTCATAAACTCCCACCGCGATGGCTGGCGCACGGTATTCACTTCCCATCGCTCTGTGACGATACGGTATTTTATCACGCCGGAGTCGCTGATGAGGGTATTCACCCCATAGCTCACCATGATGCTGGCCGAGTCTTCGGGGTTGATGGCACGTGCCGTATGCTCGTGTGGTTCGGTACACGCTACGCTAAACAATAAACAATAAACAATAAACGATAAACCCAGGAACAGGGTGTACCATCTTAGTTTACTTTCCACTTTGCAAACCATCTTTCGTTGAATGTCAAGCCGATGTTGATGCGGAAAGTGTTTTCCGTGATGAGACCAGTAGCTGCCGAGCGTGCCCATTGCGCACTAATGTTGAGCACGGGCTTCATATTGCCTCGCACGTTCCACGAATTTTGGAGGGGAAGGCCGAAACCCGCGCTAATACTCATTTCCTTTGGACCATCCTGGTCGTTGACCTTATAGTAAGGAGTGGCGAAACCAGCTCCCACGCGATAATGTACACGGCTGAAATAGTTGCGGCTCATGGTGTTGGGCACATAGTCGGCACCCACGTTCACCTGGTAACGGTCTTTGAGCAGTCCGCCCTTCTTGATGTAGAGTCCCTGCTCAGCGTCGTAGTCGGGATAGTCTATGCTGCCCCACTTCTGTAGGGTAGCGTCGGCACCCACGAAGAGATTCTCACCATGAGAATAGCCCAGGCCAACACCAAAGGTATGGGGAATGGAAAAGCCGTTCTCCACGACGAAGGTGGTGGTGTCGCGGTTGCTGGTGGCCGAGTTGGTATTGATGACGAGGCAGTTCGCATTAGCGTTCAGCGTGTGACCCAGGGTGTAGGTAGCACCCAGGGTGAGCGCATCCTTTCTCGACAGCGGTTGCTCCCACTGTAGTCCTACCTGAACGTTATAGCTGTTGAAGAGTGCGGAATAGTTCTTCGACAGGGAGTTGATGTATGTTGTGCTGCTTGACGACACCGTCTTGTTCTGCTTGCCCCATAGGTAAGCCACATTGACACCTATAGACAATGGCTTGGCGATGCGCCAGCCTACACCAAGCATGGCCTGATGCAGACCACCCGAACCCGTATAGCTCTCACTGATGGTGCCGTTGGTGTTGTCAAGAAACTGGCTAGTAGTGTACTCATAGTCGATGGTGGAGTAAGGCAGTACTCCGAAGGTCATGCCCATGTTCTTCCTCAGCCGGAAAGTACCCACGATGTATTCAAACGTTGCGCCCTTGGCGTTCACGCTAGCCCCACGTTCCTTGTAATTGGTCACTTGCCCGGCCATGGCCACGTCGAAGAGCATGGTCAGCGAGTCGATGGCAGAGTAGGCGGCGGGGTTCAGCGTGTTGGCGATGTTTCCCTTCCTGAGTGCCAGTCCCACACCGTTCATGCCCCGGCTGAAGCTCTGCGACTGGTCGCCTAAAGCTCCCAGGCCATACTGACTATAGGGCGACTTGCTGCCAATCTGGGCATTGGCCAAAAGAGCCACGGTAAGCAGCAATATGGTGCATAGTAATGTTCTCTTCATGCTACAAAAAGTCTTTCGGGCTGCAAAATTAAGAAATAATGCTGACGTAGCAAAGCATTTTTTGTAACATTAACGGAAATCACACCTATTCACAGATAAGAAACACGTAGCCCACAACGCTTAAAGCAACATCTGCAACAGCAGACCTGCGGTAATCAAAAGACCATAGATGAAGATATTTCGTGAGGTACTACCCAGACAATGGTTCAGTTCGCGACCATGGTCTATGCGCCGAATGTTCAAATAGGTGACAATGTGGAAGGGCAGGTAGAGTAGCGGCAGCAGGAACGCCAGCCAGCGGCCATGAACAGCAAACACCAGTCCAAGCAGACAGGCCACAATGCCTACCGAAAGATAAAGGGCAAGCGATGCCTTCGCCCCAATGCGCACCACGAGCGTCTGCTTGCCGGCCTCCCGGTCAGTGTCGCGGTCGCGGAAATTATTGATCAGCAGCAGCGTGTCAATGACCAGTCCACAGGCCAGCGAGGCAAGCGCAGCCTCCAGCGTCACCTCATGTAGCTGAACGTAGTAGGTCACCGTGACTGGCACCACCCCGAAGAACAGCAGAACGAGGACATCGCCCAAGCCTATATAAGAAAGATGAGTAGTGTAGAGGAAGCAGAACACCACGCAGAGCATACCCACGAGCACCATCTCCAGTCCGCCATAGACCACCAGCGGCAAACCTACGAGACAGGCCAGGATGGTCGTGGCGGCAATCGCGTGCTTCATGCGCTCCGTGTCCACCCATCCCTGCGCACAGGCTCGCTCCGGGCCAAGGCGCGTGGCCCGGTCGTCGGTGCCACGCGCATAGTCCACGAAGTCGTTGATGAAGTTTGCATCCACCTGCATGATGAGTGCAAAGAGCAGACACAGCACGGCGGCGACATAGCTGAACGTTCCTGGCTGGTAAAACTCACGGGCGTCTATCCACGCCAATGCAAGGCCAATCATCACCGGCACGGCGGCACCCGTCAGCGTCTTAGGGCGGGCAGCAAGCAGCCAGGCCTTGAAGGAATTCTTTTTTACTTCCATCTCACTCATAAAGAAAACGGCTTTTTCTCACAGAAAGAACGGCTTTTTCTCACAGAGGAAACGGCTCATCGTTCCAGCCCCTCAATACATTCCTTTAATGACTCCTCCCAGTAGGGAATCTCCAGACCGTAAGTCTCCTTAATCTTTGTCTTGTCGAGCACAGAGTAATGTGGTCGGCTTGCCGGAGTGGGATACTCGGAAGTGTGCAGCGGACGTACATGACAGGTGGTAATACTAGCGATTCGATGGATGGCCTTGGTGAAGTCATACCACGAGATAACACCCTCATTGCTAAAGTGATAGATGCCTGGTTTCACGCCTTGCCCTATGGCGGCAAAGATGGCTATGGCGAGGTCGCGGGCGTAGGTGGGTGTGCCTATCTGGTCGAAGATGACACCCAGCTGCTGCTTCTCACGGCCCAGACGCAGCATGGTCTTCACGAAGTTGTTGCCGAAGGTGCTGTAGAGCCAGGCCGTGCGGATAATCATCGACTGCGGGCACATCTTCTGCACCATCTGCTCACCCTCGAGCTTCGTGCGCCCGTATGCCGAGTTGGGGCAAACGGGGTCGGTCTCCACGTAGGGACGGTGGTTGGTGCCGTCGAAGACATAATCCGTCGACACCTGAATCATCCATCCACCGCGCCGGCCCATGGCCTCGGCCAGATAGCCCGGAGCCGTGGCGTTGAGCAGACGGCAGAAGTCCTCATTGGCCTCAGCCTTGTCAACGGCGGTGTAGGCGGCACAGTTCACGATGCCGTCTATGGCGTTCTCTTCAACAAACCGCTCGATGGCCTGCTGGTCGGTGATGTCCAGCTCCTCCACATCAGTATTAAAATAATTGTGTCCAGGATGCATCTTCTCCAGCAGTTGCATCTCATTACCCAGTTGGCCGTTGCAGCCTGTCACTAAAATGTTCATTATATCTTGCTGTTTTTCTGAATACTTCTGTTTTTACGATGCAAAAATACTGCTTTCTCTCCGAACAGCCAAAGTTTTTAACGAAAAGCTTTTGCGCTTTCGTTTTTTTTGAATTCAGGAAAAGAAAAAGTGAATTCAGGAAAAGGCATTTAATGTTCGTCGACAATACTATACCGTACCTTTCCTGACATCACATCGTAGGAAGGTTAATGGTCTTGGAAGATGTCCTCTTCCTTGCTTTTCTTGTAGTAGTCGGCGAGCATGCCAATGAAGATGGAGATTTCACGCACGGCGTGTTCGGTATTGGGAGTTACCTCCTTCTTCTGGAGCCGGAGCATCATCACACCGTAGAGGAGGTTGAGGCAGGTCTCTATCTCTCCTTCCTCACGGTTAGCGCCACGACTGCGCAGCTCCACGATGAAGGGCAGCACCTTGTAGTAGGCGGTGTTGTAGAAGGGGAACTTCGGAGAGGCAAGCAGCTGAGCGTGCAGTTCGGTAAGCAGTTGCAGCGTCACCCGGTTTATCTGCAAATGACCACCGTCACGACAACCTTCTTCGTTCATCATGCGCACGAGGTTGCCAAACCAGTCAGTCTCCTCGTCTTTCTGTTCTTCGCTGTAGTCAAAACGGGAGATGTACTCACGACGGATACGTGGAAGTGAACAACCAAAGGCACGTATCGTATCTTCTATCTGCCACATGTAGAGCAGATATTCGGCAATGTTTGTTTTTCGCAGTTCGTTGGCAATATACATAATTGTCTTATAGGGAGTGAAAGAGGAGTGAATGGGAAGTGAAAGAGGAGTGAAGAGGAAGTGAAAGAGGAGTGAATGGGACGTTTGTTATGGTGCCATTTTACGGCGCCAACAAACTCCTGCGGAACTCGGAGCAGACGATGGCGGTGGCAATAGCCACGTTGAGACTCTCGGCACCTGGGCGCATCTGCGGGATGAGCAGACGGTGAGTGAGCAGCTGGCGTATGGGGGCAGAGATGCCGTTTCCCTCGTTACCCATGACGATGATGCCCTCTTGTGTAAGCCGCTGGGCGTAGATGTTATCGCCATCAAGGACGGTGCCGTAGACAGGAACGGAGGCTTCGCGTAGCAGCTGCTGCAGGTCACAATAGACAATATGCACACGTGCGATACTGCCCATGGTGGCCTGAACCACTTTGGGACTCCAGGCATCGACGGTGTCGCGGGAGCAGTAGATTGTGTCTATGCCGTACCAGTCGGCCACGCGGATGATGGTGCCCAGGTTGCCGGGGTCTTGGATGCCGTCGAGGGCGAGGGAAAGAAGAACCTCACCCCCAACCCCTCTCCCAAGGAGAGGGGAGTGGTTACCATAGGTGGTAGAATGATATTCAGTGGGTAGCTCAAAGACGGCAAGCACCTGCTGAGGATGCTGGAGAAAGCTGAGACGGCGAAGTTCTTCCTCAGTAACACCTACAACACAATCAGCGAAGTCGGTGTATACTCCCTTCTCTTTTGGAGAGGGGCTGGGGGTGAGGCTAAAGATAAACCGAGGCCGAAAGTGGCAGGCGAGCAAGTCGCCTACCACTTTCGGCCCCTCAGCTACGAAGAGACCTTCTTCTTGTCGGTATTTCTTCTTTTCGAGAGAGCGTACCAGCTTTATCTGGTTCTTAGAAATCATTATCTACCAGTTTTATCTGGTTCTTTGAAATTAGAAGGTGTACCCCAGGGTAAGCAGTAGCTGATGACGCTTGAAGTCGAAGGAAGTGGGAGTGGCAATACAGGTCTCGAAGTAAGGCTCTGTCACTCCGTTGTCGTATGTGATATAGCCGTCCTGAAAGTCCAGGTTCGACTGGAAGGGATGGAACGTGCCCTTGGTCATAGAGTACTGGTAGGCCAGGTCTACGCTGAAGCCCTCGTACTTGAATCCTATTCCAGCGGTAATACGGTGTGTGTCATCCCAGTTCACGAAGTCGGGGGTGGAGGAGAAGTATACGCCTGGTGAGTCGAGCTGTGTGTCGCGGAAGGCGTCCTTGTTGTAGGCAGCTGTCTGGTAGTTGTAGCCCAGGCGGACAGCCAGTGCGGGGTCGGGCTTGAACTCTGCACCCACTTTCAGCAGATGTACGCCGGAGAGCTTGTTCTCGGTGTCGCGGGTCATGACGCGGTCCTGCGAAGTGTTCTCATGTCCATAGTAGTCGAAGCTTCCATTGTAGCCACGGGTGCTGGCGGCACCGTAGTCGCTGTATTCATAGCTGGCACCCAGAGCGAGGAAGTCCTCGATGGTGTGGCCAAGACTGAAGCCAAACTTCCACGGAGTGACATACTTGTACTCGAACTCATCCTCGCACGAAAGGTCGTTGTAGCCCCAGAAGTCGTATGCAGGATCAAGTAGCCGCTCGTATTCGCCCGTGAATGTATTATTAAATATCGTGGTGTAGTTCTTACTCGTCAACGTATACCATGTCGGGGTACTCACGGAGAGGCCGACGCGGAAGGGGCTTTCCTCTATGGGACGGACGATGAGGCCGAACTTCACGTCGAAGCCACTGCCCTCTATGCGATGATCATCCTCCAGCTGGATGGTACCGATGTCGTCACCATTGTTGTTAATCAACATTTCGTCGTAGAGGCTGAAGCTCTTGTAGTTCACGCTGTGAAGTCCAAAGGTGAGACCCCAGAACACACGCTGGTCGAAGTTGCCACTGAGGTTGAAGTCGAAGTCGGCAATCCATCCACGGTTGGCCTCGTCGAAGTAATAATCATGAGCATCGGAGAAGAGGAAGTCGCCATCGGGATTGTTCACATCATCAACGTTATAGGCATTGGTGTAGAGGTAGTCCCACTGCGTGAACGGATAGCCATACTGACTGTTCTCCTGAGGATTACGATAGCCCATCCACGTTTTCGTTTCCATGTTGTAGCCCAAGTCATAGCCGCCGTTGGTGTCGCTACGCTTTGTACTCTTGGCAAAAGCCAGCTTCGACAGCGAAGCTCCTCGTCCGTTATGGGGAGCAAAAGTGTTGTTGACGTTTAGCAGACGGTCGAAGTTACGGCTCTTGTGGTAGTTGAACGAGAAGTTCAGGAACGACTCGTCGCCCACGATGTCCGACCAGACGAAGCCTGCCTGGTCGAAGCTCATGTTCGTCTTACTCAGGTTGTCGAACTTGTTCATACCCTGCTGGCTCACCGCACCTGCGGAGAGACTCACGTTGGAGTGGCGGAAGAGTCCCAGTCCGGCGGGGTTGGTACTGATGGTCGAGATGTCAGCACCCAGGGCCTCCAATGCTCCTCCCATTCCTACGTAGCGTGCCGTCCCGTTGAGGTCGCTGCCCAGCACGTTGGCGTTCTCGTAAGTATCTTGCGCAGCTGCCGGCATCAGAGCCACGGTCAATGCTGCCATTACTATATATCTCTTCATAATCTATACTTTTTTCGGGCTGGCACGGAGCCTACCCCTACATTATCAATCTTCTAATCAATATTCAATTTTCAATCGTCTTACCTCCGGCTGCTGCCGCTGCGGGTTCCTCCTCCGCCGCCACCACCGCTGAAGCCACCGCCGCCACTACGGCTACTACTGCCTCCGCTGTAACCGCCACTGCTTCCACTGTAGGAACGACTGCCCGACGAGCTGCTTCCACTGTAGGAAGAGCCACTACTGCGTGAAGAACTACCGCTATATGTAGAGCCACCACTGTAGGTCGGGCCACTGCTATAAGAGCCACTTGTTGCTGGGCGCACCCCTAAGCTGCTACTAGAACGCCGGCTGCCTACACTACTGCTACGGCTAGTACCTACACTACCGCTGCGACTAGAGCCTATGCCGCCGCTGCGGCTGGTGCCTACGCTCCCCCGGCTACCTGTCGATGCACGCGAGCCACCAGTATCGCCGAAGCGCGAAGCACGCCGTGTGCCAGCCACACTACCGCTATAGCGGCCAATGCCCGAACCATGAGGTATGTCGCGGTATGTGCCACGTCCATGCGTATGAGTTATAAGACCTCCACCGTGATAGCCACCGTGCCAACCGCCATAGTAGCCGCCATACCAGCCACCATAGTAGCCACCCCAGCCGTAGTGGTAATAGGGTCCCCAACCCCAGTAGCGGTCATAGTACCAAGGGTCGTACCAGCCATAATGCCATGACGAGTAGTACCAGGGGTCGTAGTACCAAGGATCCCAGTACCATGAGTCGTACCAGGGGTAGTATGAACTATAGTACCAAGGTGAGTGCCATGTCAAGCGGGCATCCTTGTTGCCCTGGCTGTAGCCCTCCCAATAAGCATCGGAGGGAGTATAGCCATCCCAGCGTGTCATCTCACGTGTGGCCTTGAAGTCTCCAAGGGAGTCGGGGTAGACACCCTCCACTGGGGCAAACGAGATGATGTCGCCAGTGTCGGCGGGAAGCACCTCGTAGCTGCTGCCGCCACGACGGTTGTACTCGTCAACGCTGCGGCTACTGCCCGAATAGTAGGTCTCTTGTACGGGGACATAGCTGGAGCTGGGCTCGCTTTTCTTCTCGGCCTTCTTGCTCTTGACGAAATACATGTCGTCCTGAGCCATCATCGAGAGCGGAAGCATCCCGATGAGCAGTGTAAGTAACAAGCACCTGTTTTTCATATCCTTTACTGTGTTTTTGGTTATACTTTGGGTTCCTTTCGGTTTCCGAATGCAAAATTAATCCTAAAATTGACTGCAAAGATACGGAAAAACCCTAAAACGGGGTAGGATTTTCCCTATTTTTAGTAATTTTGCACCGTTATTTAACAAAAGGTCATATTATATGAAATACTTTCAGGTGGACTTTCGCATAGAGACAGCAGAGGAGCTGATGCAGACAGGACGTGACGTGCTCTCGGCTATGGCCGGAGAAGCTGGGTTTGAGACTTTCGAGGAGACCGACGAGGGCATCACGGGCTACGTGCAGCAACAGCTGCTGGAACGCCAGCAGCTTGATGACATCGTTGACAACTTCCCTTTACCCGATACCACTGTCAGCTATGACATCCGCGAGGCCGAATACCGCGATTGGAACGAAGAGTGGGAACAGCAGGGCTTCGACCCCATCGTCGTAGACCGATACATCATCCACGACGGGAAGCATTTACCAACCCTCAACTCTCAACTCTCATCTCTCAACCCTCAACTCTCAACTCAACAGATTGAGATTCACGCCCGTCAGGCCTTCGGTACCGGCACCCACGAGACCACGCGGATGATGGTCTCCACGCTGGCTGCAATGGAGCTGGAGGGGAAACGAGTGCTGGACTGTGGCACGGGTACCGGCATCCTTGCCATTGTTGCTTTGAAAGGAGATGCACGTGAGGCCGTGGGCTATGACATTGATGAATGGAGTACTGACAATGCTCTCCATAACGCCATGCTGAACGGTGTGAACGACCGGATGACGGTATTACTGGGCGATGTGACGGTTCTCAATGATGTGGAGGGCACATTCGACGTGGTGCTGGCAAACATCAACCGCAACATTCTCCTTGCCGACATGCCTGCTATGGCCGCAAGGTTGGCTCCTGGCGGAACGCTTGCCCTCAGCGGATTCCTTGTAGCCGACGTTCCCTTATTGATTGCCAAAGCTAAGGATTTGGGTCTGAGTCTCCTGTCAGAAAAACACGAGGCAGGATGGTACTGCCTCGTGTTTACTTCCAAAACCGGGATGTGATGTCATCCAGACTTCCGTCGGGACCGACCCGGTAGAGACGCTGGTTTGTCGTCTTCTGGTTCAGCGGTCCGAGGTGACGATTGTAGGGACCTACTTTGATATAGTCGAAGTCGGTCTTGTTTACCTTTGCTGGTATATACCCCCTGCCGCTGTACCAAGCCACGCGGAACTCCGGGTGCTCCTCGTGGATATATTGTGCCAGAAGGTTCACGCCCACGGGGTCTCCATCACCGCCCATGAAAGCTATGCAGGTGATATCCTGGCCGTACTGGGCAACGAAATCATCGATGGCACCCGTGTCCAGGGGAAGCCCGACGTCCTCCCATAGGTAACGGCTATGGCATCCTGGACAGCGGCACGGACAACCGCTGATGTTGATGGCCAGCGTCACCTCATCGGGTATCTCCTGAAACACGATTCCCGTGTTAACGTATTTGAGCATACCCTTTTAGAGTATGGTCTTCACAGCCTCGAGCATGCCCACCTGCTGGATGAGGTCGAGGTACTGCTTGACGAGGGCGTTGAGGCCCTGCACCTTGTTGAGGTTCTCCTGCCAGATGAACTCTGCCGAGAGCACGCCGTCGGTGACCTTCTGCGTGTCGCCCGTAGCCCAGAGGTCGGCGAGCAGCTGCATGATTTTCGGGTCGTCATTGGGTGTAATCTCAGCACCGTCGGCACGCTTGCCTCCCTTGTAGTAAGTGATGATGGCTGCGAGACCGAAGACGAGCCCCTTTGGCAGTTCGCCCTTGCGCTCCAGATAGGTCTTCACGCCAGGCAGGTCGCGGGCCTGGAACTTCGGGAACGAGTTGAGCATGATGCTCGTCACGGCATGGTCTACAAACGGGTTGTCGAAACGCTCCAGCACGTCGCCGGCAAACTTCTCCAGCTCTTCGATGGGCAGGTCAAGGGTCTGCATCAGCTCGTCGAACTGCACCTTATGAATGTACTTGCCGATGACCTCATGCTGGCAGGCATCGCGGACGATGTTCACGCCACTGAGGAATGCCACGGGCGAGAGCACGGTGTGCGGGCCGTTGAGCAGGGTGACCTTG
>JAEEGL010805014.1_pt1 | contig 14785 bp, 14 predicted proteins | sample 9134231 | NCBI WGS metagenome assembly JAEEGL01 (sample SAMN16246548, study PRJNA631951) | gut metagenome | biome: gut microbiome; feature: rumen; material: fiber-attached | host: Bos | place: Iran: Karaj | collected 2018-10 | reverse complement strand
CATCGATCCTTCTGTCCACATAAAGGGCGAAGAGGAAGCTTACCGTGAGACGGTGAAGGGAGCGGTAGGAGGAGCTGCAGGTGTTGTCCATGCTTCCAAGACCCCTCATACCGACTGCGAACCCAATACCAATGTGGAAGCACTTCGTATAATAATGGACAAGGCCGGTATCGAAGCACGCCCTCTCTGGAAACCTATGCACAAGCAGCCAGTGTACAAGGACGCTCCAGCTTATGTCAATGGAGTTTCCGAGTCCCTGTTCAAGGTAGGAATGTGCCTGCCTTCAGGTCCTTGTGTCACAGATGATGACGTCAAATATATCGTCAATACCATAAAGGACGCAATAATATAGACCTGCAAAAAACCAATTCCGCTTTCCGCTTATACTATGATAATTGATTCAGCTTTTCTTGACTCCCTGACCTTGAAGGCCAAGGAGTCCCCCCGGCTCAGAATGAACTTCGACTTGAGGAATTCTCCCAATGACCTTTCCCAGAGAATGCTTAACGCTATTGAGCCTGGATCGTATATGCCAGTCCACCGTCACCGCATGTCCTCTGAGACTGTAGTGGTCTTGAGGGGGCATCTTCGTGAGGATTTCTATTCTGATGAAGGGAAGCTTCTCTATTCGGTGGATCTTGTTCCCGGAGGAGAATCAGTAGCCATAAACATACCTATCGGTTCCTGGCATACGTTGACCTCCCTTGAATCAGGTTCCGTGATCCTTGAGACCAAGGACAGGCCTTATGCTCCGATTTCTGAGGAGGACATCCTCGAAATCCAATAGACCTCAAAAGGTCATCACCCAGTTCACTATTAAATTAATGAAGCGATTTATCCGAGGCCTTCTTATCGCCCTAGCAATCTCATTAGTCTTCATCGGTTGTGAGAAGGATATGATTTTTATTTTTACGCCTGTTGATTACGGCCCCCATGGCGATCCTCCAATAATTGAAGTGGAGAGTATCCGTAAGACTGGATCCCCAGTAATCAACGGTTTCATGCATGATGGATCTTTCCGTAGAGCGCAAGGCATGGCGATTTCCGGAAACATAATGTACAGATTCTTCACCACCGGAATGTGTAAGACGTATGATATCACCAATCTTGGCAAACCTGTTGAAATAGCGACATTCCAGCTCGGATCATACGGTGACAACAACCATGCGAATTCAGGGCAGTTTTATACCGACAAGAACGGGGAGACTTATGTCTATATTTCAGGTATGGGCGGGAGGTGCTTTGTCGAAAAGATAACGCCCATTGCATCGGAACTTGTACAGACGATATATCTTGACGAAATCGATTATCTCAAGAAGTCCAAGCGTGTGAACATGATTTGCGGCGATGACGGATACCTTTGGATGTTCGGAATCGACAAGAAAGGCAATGCTCTTATTTTCGCCAGGGTAGGACGTCCGGATATCTCCAGAAAGGAAGTGCACATCACCAAAGACGACATTCATGATTTTTGGTATAACGAGGACTATTACTATTATTCAAGCATTTCTCAAGGAGGAAAAGTCTATAATGGTAATCTTTTCTTCGTTTTCGGCACTGAGACTACGGACAGACATTTGGACGTTTACAATATTTTCACCCACAAGAAGGTATACAGCTATGATCTCAACGATGCCATCTCTGAAGAACCGGAGGATTGTGACATATACGAAGGAAACATCATAGTGTCTGTTGCTGGAGGAAGGGGTTTTTATGTGTTGAAACTTAAAGACAACTGATTTGTTTTTTAATGGATACTGAAAACATATACGGCACTTTGGAGATGCAGAAGGCCCTTCTGGTCCTTCTTGACGCTTTCAATGCTCATTGCTCATCCCACGGAATTGACTACAGTCTTTGCAGCGGTTCTCTGCTCGGTGCCATAAGACATGACGGTTTCATACCCTGGGACGATGACATAGATGTTATAATGGACAGGGAGAACTACTATAAACTGAAAGCTTCCTTTGAAGGCTGTGAAGACCTTGTCTTCATTCCTGCCAAGGAAACCGAAAACTGGCTCGACAGGGTGCGCCTTGCGCACAACGCATACAGCGGAAGCGGTATGCCCACCCTCGATGTCTTCATTCTGGACGTGGTCCCGAGAAGCGGTCTTCTTACGAAGTTCAAACAACTCACCGTACTTGTGCTTCAGGGTATGATCAAGCCTCACCTTCTTCTGGACAAGGGCGGCTTTTTCCTCAAGGCCTGCACAGTCGTAACATGGCTGATGGGAAGGCCTTTCAGCATGGGAAGGAAGATAGGATGGTACCATAAGGTTGCCCAATGGGGAAAGAACCAGCCTTCTGACAAGATGGCGATGTGGATCGACCAGTACAAAGGAATAGGGAAGCGCTATCCTGCCGACATACTTTCAGGATTCGAGCCGCACAAGTTCGAGAACACCGAGGCTATGGTGATGAAGGGGTATGACGCATACCTGAGGACCGCATACGGGGACAATTACATGACTCCTCCCCAGATGAAGGACCGTACCCCGATCCATATGACTCCGGGAGTGTGATTCCGTTATTGTTTTGATTGAAAATTAGTTATATATATGGCAGAGAAAAAGAATTGGAAGTACAGGCTCGGACGCCAGTGCCCGCCCCTGTTTGATTTGCTCCTTGCTCTTAAAAGAAAAGGAAAGTTCAAACCAAAATGTGACTGGACCGAGGAAGAAAGGATAAAGGGTGACATGGCGGACTATGAGAGAGGCCATGGCCACTCGTTCGATTGGGACCATCCGGTCGCTTTCACCGAGAAGCTCCTCCATTACAAGAGGGTTTTCAAGGGTGACGGGCATCTTGACCGTGTTGTGGACAAGATCAATTTCAAATCATACATCGAAGAGAAACTCGGTCCCGGATACACCATCCCGCTGATCAAGTACTGGTCCTCGCTCAAGGACTTCAAGAAGGATTGGGATTCACTGCCGAACGCATTCGTCCTTAAGTCAAGCATCAACCATAGCGGTGTAGGTGTATACATCGTTCCTGACAAGTCCAAGGCTGATTTCAAGGACATTTGTTTCAATGTCCACCTCTGGCTCAAGCCCGAGAACACCAGCCTCAATTCATACGGAAGCGCTTACTATAACACCGTACCGAGAGTCCTGTGCGAGGAATACCGCTCCAACATAGCAGGACAGCTTTTTGACTACAAGTTGTTCTGTTTCGACGGCAAGCCTTATTACGTGTATGCAGCGGTCGACCATTTCGGTGAAGACGGATCCCATATATCATTCTACGATCTGGACTGGAACCAGCTCAATGTCTCTTACGGTGACCATAAGGTTGAACCCGTCCAGAAGCCGGTACATTTCGAGGAGATGAAGGAGATAGCGGCGAAGCTCTCCCAGGGGTTCCCGTTCCTCAGGGTTGATTTCTTCGATACGGGTGACAACCTCTATCTCGCAAAGATGACGCTTTACCCGGGAGGAGGACACACTCCTTATCACCCCCAGTCGTTCGATATCGAGATGGGCAGCCATTTCAACCTTCCCGAAGAGTAGCCATGTCTGAACTTTTGAGCAGCCGCACTAACAAGAATATAGCGGTCCTGCTGTCAGGAGGTGTCGGGAACAGGATGAACCTCGATATCCCCAAGCAGTATTCCATTGTGGGCGGGAAGCCCATCATATACTTCAGTCTTAAGGCTCTTCTTCAGAATCCCTACACAGACGCTCTCGTGATAGTGATAGCGCCTGAGTGGAAGGATTTCGTGAAGCCTTACCTTGAAACCATTTCACATGACAAGACTATCATGTGGGCGGATCCCGGAGAGACAAGGACGTATTCCGTGTTCAACGCCCTGAAGGTTATTAAAGAGGCGGGTTACGCTGATGAAGACATCGTCCTCATCCATGAAGCCGCGAGACCCATGTCCACGCAGAAGATGATCAACGACTGCTATGAAGGCTGCATGAGCGCTGATTGCGTCGTTCCTGTGATGCCGGTGAAGAACACTCTTTACTACAGCGAGGACGGCCGTATCATCAATAGCCTTATGGACCGCTCGAAAGTGTGGTCGGGGCAAGCCCCGGAGGCGTTCCGCTTCGGCAAATACTACCGGGCACATGTCGATACTCCCCGTGAAGTCCTTCTTACTTTCAACGGGGGAACGGAGCTGGCTTTCCATTACGGGATGTCCTGCAGGCTGATTCCCGGTGACCCTTTCAATTTCAAGATTACGACTCAGGAGGACCTGACGCATTTCACGAGCATAGTCGAAGGAGGGAAGATAGAGCTTTAGGGTTCTATAGTCCCTTTTGTTATTGAATATAAACAATATTGTACAATATATGAGATCTTACGTATTCCCGGGTGACATTGACCCGAAGATCATGGAGATCGGTTCCCGTCCTTTCCTGTACATGAGGACCGATGAATTCTCCGAAATCAACAAAGAATCCGAACGGATTCTTCTTGACCTTGTCCACTGCAAGGGTGGAAGGACTATTATTTATACCGGCTCCGGTACAGGAGCGATGAGCGGAGTCGTGGAGAACTACGTCACCACCAAGAAGAAGGCATTCGTCATCGACGGAGGATCTTTCGGCCACCGCTGGTTCCAGATGTGTGAGTATTACGGTGTACCCGTGTATGACTATACTGTTCCTTTCGCCAAGGACATCGACTACGAGGACCTTGAGAAGAAGGTGGCTGAGGAAAGACCTGAAGTCTTCCTCTGCCAGCACCATGAGACTTCCACCGGAATCCTCTTCAATCTTGAGAAGATAAGCGCGATTTGCCGCAAGTATGGGGTTTCACTGGTCGTGGACATCATCAGCACCTTCCTTGCCGATCCTTTCGACATGGACAAGTACGGTATCGACATCTGCGTTACCAGCACCCAGAAGGGCCTCAATATCCCTCCCGGACTGTCGGTGCTTTTCTTCAGCAAGAACCTTGAGGGGTATCAGTTCAACCATAACGGATATTACTGGGACTTCGACGAGAACTTCTCGAACTTCAAGAGGGGACAGACCCCATTCAGCCCGGCGACTATCCTGTTCCTGCAGCTGAACGCCAGGCTCCGTCAATTCAAGGAGCAGGGCGGAGAGAACGAGAACATCGCGAGGATAAAGCACAGTGCTGAAGTGTTCCGCTCCTTCTGCAAGAAGTACGGCTGGGACGTTCCCGCGGAGAATCCTTCCAACGCAATTACAGGCTTCCAGACAAAGGATACTGCTGAGAGAAAGATATTCCGCGGCCTCATCGACAAGTACGACACCTACATCATGCCCGGCGGAAAGCCCGGTTTCTACAGGGTGTCCCATATGGGTCTGCAGACCGACAAGGAACTTGAGGAACTCGCCGAAAGGATTCATGAGTTCGAGCCCAAAGAGTAGTTCTCTTTCATTGGCGCGATGGCGGTAGAAATCAAAAGACTCGAACAAACGTCCTTCACCTACGGTGATGTTGTCAGCCTTATCCATCTGGCTTTCCAGTCCAGAAAGGATGAGGGAATATTCTTTTCCTGTGCGGACATCACTGTAGAAGAATACCGCGAAAAGCTAGGTGACAGCGGAGTTGTGTTTGTGGCTTATGATCCTGAAAACCCGACTTTCCTTCTCGGGACAGCCGTAACCCACATAAGGCGTGACCGCCACGGAGTGCAGTACGGATTCAATGAACTGCTGGCGGTGCACCCGGATGCCAGAAGGATGGGAGTCGCTTCCGCTCTGCAGAAAGAGAGGATTGGATTCCATAAGAGTGCCGGCACTGAGTATATGCAGAGCGATACTGCAGTCTCCGCCGAAAGTTCTGTGAAATACCATCTCAAGAACGGATACCGTAAAATCGCTCTGGTGTCTTTTCCGCAGACGGATTATTACTCGTACGTTTTCCGCCGCCAGCTTGTCACCGACACCTTCTCCCAGAAACTCTACGCCAACGACTTTTATTGCCGTCTGAAATACTTGCGTTCCGCTTTGAGGACAAAGTTCATCCGAAGACCGGATGGGGAGTTCACTCCATGGGTGAAAGCAGCCCTTTCACTTGCCGGCAAAAAGCACTGACCATTTCTTCCTTATCATGACAGATTCCTTATATAAGTTAACTCATATAGGTCTTCTCAAGACCGTGTGGTTCAATTTCCGGGTCCTGCCCTTTGGACAGGCTGTCCGTTTCCCTATACTCCTTTCCAGAAGCGTCAGGGTCGGAGCCTGCAGGAAGGGGAGCATATCCCTTCCCGATGGAGGGAAGATGCAGGTGGGGTTCCATGGATTCGGAGCGTCCAATCCCCAGAAATCCAACCTTTCATTGAGCGGCAAGCTTGTACTTAAAGGGAAAGGGTTCCATGTCTTCGGACAAGGTCTAATCCTGAAAGTATCCAAAGGTGCGGTCCTTCAGATAGGAAACAATTTCTCATGCCACAGGAACAACACCTTCCTTGTCAACAAGAGCATTGTGATCGGGGATGACAACATGTGGTCTTTCGAGAATGTGACCATGGACACTGACGCCCATGTGATGTTCGATTCCGACGGGAATCTTCTGAACCCCAACAAGGAAGTAAGGATAGGGAATCATGTGTGGGTAGGATGCAGGAATACTGTCCTCAAGGGTGCTGACGTCCCTGACGGTTGTGTCCTCGGTTCAGGCGGTACGGTCACCAAAAAGCTTGAAAAGCCCGGCTGCGTATACATCGGGAACAAACTCCTCAGGGAGAATGTCATCTGGACGAGGGACCGTAATGTCGAAGGCCTGGACGCGGCCAAGGCGTTCTCCAGACGTCAGAATGATACACGCATATAATAGCAAGATATGAGTGCAATAAATCTTGATTACGGGAACCAGACTCCCGAGAACTTCGTTGTGTCGGAAGACAGAAGAAGGCTGTTCCAGGTAGAAATGGACATCACCAAAGCCCTTCTTGATCTTTGTGAAAAGCACGGACTCAGGATCTGGGCTTCCTTCGGAACCCTTCTTGGCGCAGTGCGCCATAAGGGATTCATACCATGGGATGACGATATGGACTTCGTCATGCCAAGGGAGGATTATGACCGGCTTTTCGAGCTCTCGAAACAGAAAGGGGTCGTTCCGGAGCCCTATGAACTGGATGTCGTGGATGCAGCCCTCATAAGGCTCTGCAACAACGACACTACCATGCTCAACATAAAGTACAATCTCAAGAAGTCCCGCAACTACGGAGTATGGGTGGATATCATGTGTCTTGATTATGCTCCCGACCAGTTGACCCCCAAAGTCGTGGAGGAGCATGAGAAATTGCGCAGGAGAGTCCGTGCCATCAACAACGGAAAGAACTTCAGTTTCAAATCCTATCCCGGTTTCAGGTATCTGCTTACTCATCTCTACGGAAGGATCTACTGCGGAACGCGTGATTTCTTCAAGATGATCGGCCGCTTCAATGCTGATATGCGTAAAGCATCTTCAGGTACATCCGGGAAAAAGTGGTGGAACTATACCGAGCAGTGCAAGTCGGATCCTCCTTCAAGGATCAAGACTTATGACGTGGCGTGGTATTCGGAGACTGTCATGCTCCCGTTTGAAGATATGACAATCCCTTGTCCGAAGGAATATGAAAAGTGCCTTGTCACCGAGTTCGGGAACAACTGGATGACTCCTCTTATGGGCACTTCCGGACATGAGGGAGCCATAATAGATCTGGATACTCCTTTCAAGGAGTTCATCAGTGAAAGACTTGCCTCAATGAACGCTTGGGACCGTTTCTGGTGGCAGCGCTGATTCTTTTGTAATATTGATAACACTTTCTGAATGAAAATATTGGTTACAGGAGCGAAAGGGTTCGTCGGAAAGAACCTCTGCTCTCAGCTGAAGAACATCCGTGACGGCAAAGCACGTAATTATAGTGTGACCGTTTCGGATATCTATGAATACGATATTGACTCGACTCCGGAGGAACTGGACTCCTGGTGCGCTTCGGCGGACTTCGTCTTCAATCTTGCAGGAGTGAACCGTCCGAAGGACAACTCCGAGTTCATGGAAGGGAACTTCGGTTTCGCTTCAGTCCTTCTCGATACACTGAAGAAGCATTCGAATGCTTGTCCCGTAATGCTTTCCTCTTCCCAGCAGGCTTCCCTTGCAGGAAGGTTCGGGGACTCCGAGTACGGAAGAAGCAAGAAAGCGGGCGAGGACCTTTTCCTCGATTATGGCAAGGAAACCGGTGCCAAGGTGCTGGTGTACCGTTTTCCGAACCTTTTCGGCAAATGGTGCAGGCCCAATTACAACAGTGCGGTCGCTACTTTCTGCAACAATATAGCGAATGACCTTCCGATCAAGGTGAATGATCCTTCTGTGGAACTGGAACTTCTCTATATCGATGACCTTGTCGACGAGATGATAGCGGCCCTTAAAGGCGAGGAACACCACTGCGAGTTCGACGGCCTTGAGGTCATACCTTGCAAAGACGGCAAGTACTGCCATGTCCCCGTTACCCATAAGGCCACCCTCGGTGAGATCGTAGACCTGCTGCATTCTTTTGAGGAGCAGAGGTCCACTCTTATTGTGCCCGAGATTCCTTCGGGATCTTTCGCCAAGAAGCTGTACAGCACTTTCCTGAGTTATTTGCCCAAAGAGAAGGTGGCTTTCCCTCTCAAGACCAATGTGGATGCTAGAGGATCGTTCACCGAGCTGGTGAAGACTCTTTCATGCGGACAGTTCTCGGTGAACATATCCAATCCCGGAATAACCAAGGGTCAGCATTGGCACAACACCAAGTGGGAGTTCTTCATCGTTGTAAGCGGAAAGGCTCTTATCCAGGAAAGGAAGATAGGAACTGACGAAGTGCTCAACTTCGAAGTTTCAGGAGAAGAGATAAAGGCGGTCCATATGCTGCCGGGATATACCCACAACATCATCAATCTTTCCGAAACGGAACCTCTGGTCACCCTCATGTGGGCGAACGAACTGTTTGACCCGAACAGGCCGGACACCTACTTCGAACCCGTAGAATAAATACCGTTATTCATATCATGGATTACAGCAACATATCTTTTGCCGACAACGGCAAGCTCAAACTTCTTATCATTGTCGGTACCCGTCCTGAGATCATCCGCTTAGCTGCGGTAATAAACAAGTGCAGGACTTATTTCGATACGATATTGGCTCACACCGGCCAGAACTATGACTACAACCTCAACGGCGTATTCTTCAAGGACCTCAAACTCAAGGATCCGGAAGTGTACATGGACGCCGTAGGCTCCGATCTTGGAGAGACCATGGGCAACATCATTGCTGAGAGCTACAAACTGATGGTGTCCATCAAACCTGACGCGGTTCTTGTACTTGGCGACACAAACAGCTGCCTTTCGGTGATCGGTGCAAAGAGGCTCCATATCCCTATCTTCCATATGGAGGCCGGAAACCGCTGCAAGGACGAGTGTCTCCCCGAAGAGACCAACCGCAGGATCGTCGACATCATATCTGATGTCAACCTCGCTTACAGTGAGCATGCGAGAAGGTATCTGGCTGAATGCGGTCTTCCCAAGGAAAGGACCTACGTCACCGGTTCCCCTATGGCGGAAGTCCTGCATGAGAACCTTGCTGAGATAGAGGCTTCCGATGTCCACAAGAGACTTGGACTCGAGAAAGGAAGGTACATCCTGCTTTCCGCTCACAGGGAAGAGAATATTGATACGGAGAAGAACTTCCTTTCGCTGTTTGGTGCCATCAATGCTATGGCCCAGAGGTACGACATGCCTATCCTTTACAGCTGCCATCCCAGATCAAGGAAGAGATTGGAAGCTTCAGGGTTCAAGCTGGATGAGAGGGTGATCCGTCACGAGCCTCTCGGTTTCCATGACTACAACTGCCTTCAGATGAACGCATTCGCCGTAGTGTCTGACAGCGGAACTTTGCCCGAGGAAAGCAGCTTCTTCACCAGTGTAGGCCATCCTTTCCCCGCTGTATGCATACGTACAAGTACGGAAAGGCCTGAGGCTCTTGACAAGGCTTGCTTCATTCTTGCCGGTATCGATGAGAAGAGTCTCCTTCAGGCTGTCGATACGGCTGTCGAGATGAACAAGGCAGGTGATCACGGCATACCTGTACCCAACTATACTGATGAGAATGTTTCAACCAAGGTTGTGAAGATAATCCAGTCCTACACCGGTGTGGTGAACAAGATGGTCTGGAGAAAGTTCTGATAAGTTTTTTGCGATGTCACTGGACAGAAGTCTTTTTCTTCATTTGGTCAGCGTAGGAGCTCTCAATGCAAATCCTTCCGCTTACCGTTTCCCCAATGAGGAAGTTGACTGGGGAGCCGTCATCACCGAATCCAGACGTCAGGGCGTTTATGCTATCGTCCTTGACGGTTACCAGAGGATGCTGGATTCTGACTGTGTGCCTTCGGACAAATTGATGCCGAGGCTTACCCTTCTCAATTACGGGGGCAACGTCATCTCCAATTACGAGAACCGTTACTTGAAGTATGCTGACGCGATATCTTCATTGGCGGGATTCTACCGGGAACACGGGCTGAAGATGATGGTCGTAAAAGGCTATTCATGCAGCCTTGACTGGCCTAAGCCGGATCACCGTCCCTGCGGAGACATCGACATATGGATGTTCGGGAAGTATAAAGAGGCGGACCAGGCAATTTCCGCTGAAAAAGGTGTGCAGATCGATACTTCCGAGCACCATCATACCTCTTTCTCATGTAAAGGATTCCTGGTGGAGAACCATTACGACTTCGTCAATGTCCATGCCCACCGTTCAAGTGCCAAGATAGAGAAGGTGTTCAAGGAACTGGCAGAGGATGACTCTTTCTTCACCATGGTCAATGGTGAGAAGGTATATCTTCCTTCTCCCTCCCTCAATTCCCTTTTCCTTTTGAGGCATACCATGGCCCATTTCACTGGTGCAGGCATCCATCTTCGCCAAATACTGGATTGGGCATTTTTCGTGGAGAAGAACACCTCCACTTTGGATTGGGATTGGTTCCTTAAGATGATAGACCGGTTCGGGATGAGAGGATTCTTTTCCTGCCTCTGCGCGATCTGTGTGGAGGACTTGGGCTTTTCCAGGGACTTTTTCCCGGAGTTCTCGTTCGACCCTTCCGTCAAAAGGCGCATTCTTGAGGACACCTTCAATCCTCCCTTCCCGGGAAGATCTCCCCAAAAGAAACTTCCGCGCATCATCTTCAAGATGAGAAGGTACAGGGCGAATTCCTGGAAACGGAAACTGTGTTATCCGGATGAGGGGTTGTTCTCGATGATGCAATTGGCATGGTCACATATAATGGGCCCTGAGATGGAAGAATAAAACAAATACCAATTAGATAACAGTATTACATAAACTCATATGAAAAAAGCTCTTATAACCGGCATCACCGGTCAGGACGGAAGTTTCCTTGCCGAGTTCCTTATTGAGAAGGGATACGAGGTCCACGGAATACTTCGCCGTTCCTCTTCCTTCAACACAGGAAGGATCGAACATCTTTACCTTGACGAATGGGTCCGTGACATGAAGAAGAAGAGGCTCGTCAACCTCCATTGGGGAGACATGACGGACAGCTCTTCCCTCATCAGGATAATCAGTGAGGTCCGCCCCGATGAGATATACAACCTTGCGGCGCAGAGCCATGTCAAGGTGTCCTTCGATGTCCCTGAGTTCACGGCTGACGCTGATGCGATGGGTGTCCTCCGTCTTCTTGAGGCTGTGAGGATAGCCGGACTCGCCAAGACCTGCCGCATCTATCAGGCTTCGACATCCGAGCTCTTCGGCCTTGTCCAGGAGGTCCCCCAGAAGGAAACCACTCCTTTCTATCCCAGGAGCCCCTATGGAGTCGCCAAACTCTACGGATACTGGATCATGAAGAACTACCGCGAGAGCTACGGCATGTACTGCTGCAACGGTATCCTCTTCAACCATGAGAGTGAGCGTAGGGGGGAGACCTTCGTCACAAGGAAGATCACCCTCGCCGCCGCCCGTATCGCCCAGGGCTTCCAGGACAAGCTTTATCTCGGCAACATGAACGCCCTCCGTGACTGGGGGTACGCAAAGGATTACGTCGAGTGCATGTGGCTCATTCTCCAGCAGGATCAGCCCGAAGACTTCGTGATCGCTACGGGACAGTACCATACGGTAAGGGAGTTCTGCACCCTCGCTTTCAAGGAGGTCGGGATCGAGCTCCGCTGGGAAGGTGAAGGCGTGGACGAGAAGGGCATTGACGTGAAGACAGGAAAGGTGATTGTCGAGGTCGATCCCAAGTACTTCCGTCCGGCAGAAGTCGAGCAGCTGCTGGGTGACCCCACCAAGGCTAAGACACGTCTTGGCTGGAACCCTCAGAAGACGAGTTTCGAGGAACTGGTCAAGATCATGGTCGCCCATGACATGAAGAAAGTCAAGAAGATGTACCTAAGGGCTCTTGAGGATGCAAAAGAACAGTAAGATATATGTGGCGGGACACCGTGGAATGGTGGGCTCCGCCATCGTGAGGGAACTCCTTCGTCAGGGGTATTCCAACATCATTACACGTACACACAAGGAACTAGACCTTACCCGTCAGGCTGACGTTGAGGCGTTCTTCGAGAAGGAGAAACCCGAATACGTCTTCCTTGCTGCGGCCAAGGTGGGCGGTATTGTCGCCAACCAGAGCGCTCTCGCGGACTTCATGTACGACAACATGATCCTTGAGATGAACGTCATCCATGCCGCATGGAAGAACGGCTGCAAGAAGCTTGAGTTCCTCGGTTCTTCGTGCATCTACCCCAGGATGGCTCCCCAGCCGATGAAGGAGAGCTGCCTTCTTACCGGAGAGCTGGAGAAGACGAACGAGGCTTATGCTCTTGCCAAGATATCGGGCCTCAAGTACTGCGAGTTCCTGAACCGTCAGTACGGTACCGACTATATCTCGGTCATGCCTACGAACCTCTACGGTCCCAACGACAACTATCATCCGGAGCACAGCCATGTCCTTCCGGCTCTTATCCGCAGGTTCCATGAAGCCAAGGAGGCTGACCTTTCTGAGGTCACCTGCTGGGGTGACGGCTCTCCTCTTCGTGAGTTCCTCTATGTCGATGACCTTGCGAACCTCTGCGTGTTCCTTATGAACAACTACAGCGGAAATGAGACCGTGAACGCGGGAACAGGCAAGGAACTTACGATAAAGGCGCTCACTGAGCTTGTCGCCAAGGTGGTAGGATACTCCGGAAAGATCAAGTGGGACACCACTCGCCCCAACGGAACTCCCCGTAAACTTCTTGATGTCTCGAAGGCAACCGCCCTCGGATGGACATATAAGACGGAACTTGAGGACGGTATCCGTTTAGCGTACGAAGATTTCCTGCACAACCCCATGAGGGCTGAAAGGTAATCTTCCTTTTCATTGATTACAGACGGGCGGGACTGCTTTCGGGCGGCTCCGCCCGTACTTTCTTTACAGTGGGTGATTTTGCCTTTTGTGGATAAATGATTATCTTGTAAGCATAACCCAATATTCAGAGCGTATGGCTGACGAAAAGATAATATTTTCGATGAACGGGGTAGGGAAGGTCCTCCCCAACAACAATAAGGTTATCCTTAAGGACATTTACCTTTCATTCTTTTATGGGGCGAAGATCGGTATCATAGGTCTTAACGGAAGCGGAAAGTCAACCCTTCTTAAGATTATCGCCGGTGTCGAAAAATCCTATAAAGGAGAAGTGGTCTGGGCTCCGGGATATTCGGTGGGATATCTTGAGCAGGAACCCCAGATGGATCCGGACAAGACAGTCCTTGAGGTCGTGCAGGAAGGAGTCCAGGAAGTCATGGACGTTCTCGCTGAATACAACGAGATATCGATGAAATTCTGTGAGCCTCTGGATGATGACCAGATGAATGCTCTTATCGAAAGGCAGGGTGTACTCACCGAGAAGATAGAACATCTTGGTGGGTGGGAGATAGACTCCAAGCTTGAAAGGGCTATGGACGCTCTTCAGTGCCCTCCCTCCGATGCGCTTGTAGCCAACCTCTCCGGAGGAGAGAGAAGAAGGGTGGCGCTTTGCCGGCTTCTTCTCCAGCAGCCTGATGTGCTTCTTCTGGATGAGCCTACGAACCACCTCGACACTGAGTCCATCCAGTGGCTTGAAGCCCACCTTCAGCAGTACAAGGGTACTGTCATCGCAGTGACCCATGACCGTTACTTCCTTGACAATGTCGCAGGATGGATCCTTGAGCTTGACAGGGGAGAGGGCATTCCTTGGAAGGGCAACTATTCTTCATGGCTTGACCAGAAGACAAGGCGTCTGGCAATGGAAGAGAAGCAGGAGAGCAAACGCCGCAAGACTCTGGAGCGTGAGCTCGAATGGGTGAGGATGGCTCCAAGGGCAAGACAAGCCAAGCAGAAGGCACGTCTTGGTGCGTATGAGAAACTCGCTTCCGCTGATGTCAAGGAGAAGGAGGCCAATCTCGAAATCTACATCCCCAACGGGCCACATCTCGGAAACAAGGTCATAGAGTTCCATGATGTTTCGAAGGCGTATGGGGACAAGCTTCTTTTCGAACATCTTGACTTCGTGCTCCCTCCTGCCGGTATCGTAGGTGTCATTGGCCCTAACGGAGCGGGAAAGACCACTCTTTTCCGTCTCATAATGGGACTTGAAAAACCGGACTCCGGTGAAATCGTCATCGGTGACACGGTGAAGCTCGCTTATGTCGACCAGCAGCACAAGAAGATAGATCCCGACCTCACTGTTTATGAGACGATCGCCGGCAACTCCGAATGGGTGAGACTCGGTAACCGTGACATCAATGCCCGTTCATGGGTGTCGAGGTTCAATTTCAGCGGAGCTGATCAGGAGAAGCTCTGCGGCGTGCTT
>JAEEGL016804576.1_pt1 | contig 14786 bp, 15 predicted proteins | sample 9134231 | NCBI WGS metagenome assembly JAEEGL01 (sample SAMN16246548, study PRJNA631951) | gut metagenome | biome: gut microbiome; feature: rumen; material: fiber-attached | host: Bos | place: Iran: Karaj | collected 2018-10 | reverse complement strand
TATGGAACAATCCAAAGCCGAACGATTTGAAACACTTTCCACAGAGGAAGACGATCAGCTTCAGTTCGCCTTGACAATGCTTAAAGAACTTATGGGCGTTCAGTAAATATTCTTTTCGAAGGTATATATGAAAAACAGTAAGAGAAATATTATTATTGCGGTTATTGCTACTTTTATTTGCACTGTATCCCTTTTTTTGCTTGCTTCATGCAGTTTTTTTAATTTTCGTTTCCTTAATGACTCTGAATCAGCGTCCATCGACGATAAGTTATCGGAAATAAATGCGTATATAGATAAATATGGAATAATGCCGTTTGACAAAGAAAAGGCTCTTTCAAATGCAGTTTTTTTCTATGTCGCTTCAATGGAAGATCCGTATTGCTCTTATATGAATGCTAAAGAATACTCCGATTATCTTGACGAACTTTCCGGTTCATTTACAGGTATAGGAATCAATGTAATAACAAAAGAAGAAACCCTGAAAAACGGACTTCTTGTTTATCGTGTTATCGGCAATTCTCCCGCAGAAGCAGCAGGGCTAAAAAACGGTGATATTATAATAGAGGCAAACGGAACATCGTTTATCGATTTTGCTTATGAAGACGCAATTGATATACTCCTTGACGAAATTGGAACGTCCGTTGACCTTGTTGTTGACAGAGCCGGAGAACAACTCAGCTTCCATATAGTCCGTCAGAATTTCACAAAAAAACTTGTAGACTATGAAATAATCGGCAATCTCGGTTATGTTATAATTTATCAGTTTGAATCGGCAGCGCTCGATCAGTTCGAAGAGGCACTTAACTCGCTCGAAAAAGCCGGAGTCAAGGGCTATATTTTTGATGTTCGAAATAATCCCGGCGGTGAACTCAACACCGTGAAAAATATGGTTGACATGCTTGTTCCCAAAGATGAAATTGTTGTATTACAATACAAAGAATATGAATCATCAATGTATTCTTCGGATAACAGAATTACAAATAAACCTTATGCAGTGCTGATAAATGGTGAGTCGGCTTCCGCTTCAGAGCTTTTCTCATCCGCATTAAGAGATATTTGCGGAACAAAGCTTATCGGAGAACAGTCTTACGGCAAAGGTGTCGGTCAAACAACATTTTCCTTAAGCGATGGCTCAGCGCTTAAATTCACAACATTCCGCTATGTTACAAAGAGTCGTTACAATTATGACGGCATAGGACTGGAGCCTGATTACATCGTATCACTTTCTATTGAAGACAATATGTATTTTTATTGTATGTCCAGAGAAGATGATACACAGCTTGCAAAAGCAATACAAGTACTTGGTGAAACAGTTGAATAAAGAAATTTCAATCTTTTATATATCAGAGGAGATATAATTAATGGCAGATATTATCTTAACCGAAGAGGGCGTACAGAAACTAGAGGAGGAGCTTCATTATCTTAAAACAACTAAAAGACCTGAAGTTGCCGAAAAAATAAAAGTTGCCCGTGATTTTGGCGATCTATCCGAAAACAGCGAATATGATGCAGCTCAAAACGAGCTTGCCATCATGGAGGCAAGAATAAAAGATATCGAAGAAACACTTAAAAATGTTGTTATTCTTGACCAGTCCAAAATATCAAAGGATATTGTATCCATTGGTTCAAAAGTAACTATAAGAGATCTTGACTTCCCTGATGAAGAACCTGAAACATATATTTTAGTCGGAATGACAGAATCTAATCCTTCTGAAAATAAAATCTCAGATCAAAGTCCTGTCGGCAAAGCATTGCTCGGTAAAAAGAAAGGCGAAAAGGTCCTTGTTGAGGCTCCCGGCGGCGAATTTGAATATGAAATACTTGATATAGAGTTCGGAGATAACTGAGATGTCTGAGCAGATTAATAATATTTCGAACGATGACCTGATAAAGGAACTGAGCGAACAGTGTATTATCAGACGCGAAAAACTTAAATCTTTGCAAGATTGCGGTCAGGATCCTTTTCAGATTACAAAATATAGTGTTACCCATCACAGCCTTGAAATAAAAGATCACTTTGAGGAACTTGATGGTAAAGAAGTTTCTGTTGCCGGAAGAATGATGTTTAAGCGTATTATGGGCAAAGCATCGTTTTGTAATGTTCAGGATCTTCAGGGAACCATTCAGGTTTATGTTGCCAGAGATGCAATAGGTGAGGAGCCGTATGCCGGATTTAAAAAAATGGATATCGGCGATATTATAGGTGTTGTCGGAACTGTTTTCAAAACAAAAACCGGTGAGATTTCTGTTCACGCATCTTCACTAACCCTTCTTTCAAAAAATCTTCAGCCTCTTCCCGAAAAATTTCACGGGCTTACCAATGTCGATATGCGTTACAGACAGCGCTACATTGACCTTATCACAAATAATGAAAGCAAAGAAACTTTTATAAAACGCTCAAAAATCATATCAACGATCCGTAAATTTCTTGATTCTAAGGATTTTATAGAAGTTGAAACACCGATTCTTGTTCAGAATCCCGGCGGGGCTGCTGCACGTCCGTTTAAAACTCATTTTAACGCATTAAACGAAGATGTTAATATGCGTATTTCTCTTGAGCTTTACCTTAAACGTCTCATTGTCGGCGGACTTGAAAAAGTATATGAAATCGGAAGGGTTTTCCGTAATGAAGGCGTTGACACAAGGCATAATCCCGAGTTTACGCTTATGGAACTCTATCAGGCATATACCGACTATCACGGTATGATGGATTTGACAGAAGAACTTTTCCGTTATGTTGCAAAAGAAGTATTGGGCTCATATATAATATCTTATAACGGCGTAGAAATGGACTTAAGTAAGCCGTTTAATCGTATAACTATGGTCGATGCTGTAAAACAGTATTCAGGTGTTGACTTTAATGATATTTATACATTGGAAGATGCTCGCAAAGCTGCGGACGAACATAGTATTCAGTATGAATCTCGCCATAAAAAAGGTGATATCCTTAATCTTTTCTTTGAACAGTATGTTGAAGAACACTTGATTCAACCTACATTTGTCATGGACCATCCTGTAGAAATATCTCCTCTTACAAAAAGAAAACCTGAAAACCCTGATTATGTCGAGCGTTTTGAGTTTTTCATGAATGGCTGGGAAATGGCAAACGCTTATTCGGAACTGAACGATCCTATCGATCAGCGCGCTCGCTTTGCCGCTCAGGAAGAGCAGTTTGCTGCGGGAGATGAAGAGGCTGAACATACCGATGAAGACTTTTTGAATGCTCTTGAAATTGGTATGCCACCGACAGGCGGAATAGGTTATGGTATAGACCGCTTGTGTATGTTGTTTACAGATTCACCTGCAATTCGCGATGTATTGTTATTCCCCACAATGAAGACCTTAAAGACAAACACGGACGAAAATTGTGTTATTGTCGAAGAAGAAACATGTGATGAAAAGTCGCCTGATGCGGATATTTCAGTCAATGCACACGACTCTTCCATGCCTCTCTTCGACGTGGAAAAACCTGACTTTGAAAAACTCGTGATCGAGCCGTTGTTTAAGGAGCTTGTTGATTTTGAGACATTCTCCAAGTCTGATTTCCGTGCCGTTAAGGTCAAAAATTGTGTTGCCGTTCCGAAGAGCAAGAAGTTGTTGCAGTTCACGCTGGATGACGGAACCGGCACAGATCGCACCATTTTAAGTGGAATTCACGCCTTCTATGAGCCTGAACAGCTTATCGGCAAGACATGCATCGCTATTGTCAATTTGCCTCCCCGAAATATGATGGGCATCGATTCCTGCGGCATGCTGATCAGTGCCGTTCACAAAGAAGGCGAAGAAGAAAAGCTTCATCTTCTGATGGTTGACCCCAGCATCCCTGCAGGCGCAAAGCTGTATTAATAATTTTACCATGGCATGTATTTCTTTGCCTAAATTTACATAAATATACCATAAGTACACCAAAGTGCCTAAAAACCACTAAACAGGCCTGAAAATCGCACATTTTTACCAAGAGCTCCGATTCGATATCGGGGCTCTTACTGAACCATCAGCCTTGTGGCAGTACTGGGATAGAGGAAATATCTCGATATTGTCAAAGCGACAAAGCGCGGTTTTACAGCATAGACGAAGGGAATGATAAGCATGAAACTTTACCATTAGGGGCGCTTTTTATTATCTTCATTACCGTACATGTCCTGCGCATTTCAAATCTTCAGTCGATACTTTGTGTCCTTAAAAAAGCGATGTGAATCTTTATATAATCATTAATGTTCTTGATATGCAAAACTGAAACAGTATTATTTTATATATGATAAGACTGCAACAGCAGATTTCATGCTGTTGCAGTCTTAAAATCACCATCTTCTGTCGTTAGCATTGGGACATCTCTGTCTTTTAAATGCAGCTCTGAATTCCACATAGCAACCGCATTTCATGCATACTCCGGATATCAGGTCATCGCACTCTTTGCATTTTTCAAGACGATTGATATACGTTTCATCAGGTACTTTTTCATTATTCGAAAGCTTACTGATTCGCTGCCTGATGTCATCCAGAGTGTTTTTTTCTGCGGATTCAAGAAGAAGACATCTTTTACAATCTGCCATTATCGTTTAATAATAAATTTTACAACGGAACACGGTGGTAATTGGGCTTTGAATCCGTCGGCAGTTTTTGTGAAGTCTGTAAATTCTACAGTTTTTACATTGTCTGTTTCTGTAAATGAATTATGTGCATGTGTCGATCCGGTGAGTATTTCCGATTTGATATCACAAATCGCGTTTGTGTCGGCTATCTGACAAAGAATTTCGTATGAATCGCTTGCAGATGTATTCACAATTGTTGAAATGATGTCACCGTTCTCATTTAACGATGCACTTTCCAGAAGAGATGGCACATTTCCGTCTTGTCCGATTTTTTCGGATGTGATATACGAACCCAGGAGAGTGTTTTCCTGATGATCTTTGAACATTTTAAAAACGTAATATGTAGGAGTGAGAATCATTTTTTCTCCGTCTGTCAACGCTACTGACTGAAGAACATTTATTGTTTGCGCAATATTAGCCATATGAACTCTGTCGCTGTGTTTATTGAATATGTTCAAGCTGAGACCGGCAACAATTGCGTCGCGCATTGAACTTTGCTGATACAGAAAACCGGGATTTGTACCAACTTCAACCCTGTGCCATGTTCCCCATTCATCAACGATTAGTCCTATTCTCTTTTTGGGATCATATCTGTTCATTATTTCGCTGTGACGTGTAATGATTTCGTCGATCAACATGCAGTCTTTTAATGTGTTGTAATATTGCTCTTCATTGAATTCAAGCGCTGTATTTCCGGTTCCGGTATAGCAGTGAAGTGAAAGACCGTTCATTGAGCGGCATTTCTGCATTAAAACTTCAGTCCAGTGATAATCATCCCTGTTTGGGCCTCCTGCAATACGGTATATCTGTCTGTCAGGATAATAATTTCTGACATATACATTGTATCTGTTGAACTGATCTGCGTAAAATTCTGCATTCATGTTTCCGCCGCAGCCCCAGTTTTCGTTTCCTATCCCGAAATACTTAAGCTTCCAGGGTTCTTCTCTGCCATTCTTTTTTCTCAGTTCAGACATCGGCGAAATGCCTTCGAATGTGATATACTGTATCCAATCACTCATCTCCTGAACCGTTCCTGAGCCTACATTGCCGCATATGTAAGGTTCACATCCTATTTGACGGCATAATTCAAAAAATTCATGCGTTCCGAATGAATTATCTTCTATAACTCCGCCCCAATGCGTGTTAATCATCTTTTTGCGGTTTTCTTTCGGTCCGATACCGTCCATCCAGTGATACTCATCTGCAAAACATCCGCCTGGCCAGCGAAGAACGGGTAACCCCATTTCTTTCAACGCATTGACAACATCGCATCTCATACCGTTGATATTAGGAATCTTCGATTTTTCACCAACATACATTCCTTCATATATGCATCTTCCGAGATGTTCACTGAAGTTGCCGTATATCTCTTTTCTGATTTTACTTATTTTCTGATTCGGGTTTATAAGGTATTTCTCCATATTTTCACTCCTTTTTTCTTGATTCTAACATAATTTCAACTAGTTGTCAATAAGAGAACTGAGTAAAATAAATCAAAGTTCATAATTTTAACTGAATTGTTACAGATAATAGTCTTGAAAAAACATATATATTGTGTTATAATGTAAAAAAAAGGAGAGACGGCATGGCAAAGGGTGAAAGAGAAGCCGATAAATATGCTAAGGATAAATGGTATCAGAATATCTGGTATCACCATAAAGCAAAAATCATTATTGTATTATTCCTCGCAGTGGCTGTATTTGCATTTATTTATTCATCTTTATCAAAATCGGATATAGATCTTTACGTCCTTTATATTACCGCCGACCCTGAAGTATTCGGAGAACGTATATCGTCTCTGGAAACAACGATTGGAATATTTACGCAAGATATAACAAATGACGGAAAGATAAATGTATTCGTTGATAATGTGTATATAGGTGCAAATCACGAAACGGATCAGATATACAAAAATAAAGAGCGGATTATGACCAATCTTCGTGCGGGCACATGTTTTTTGATCCTTTCTGACGAAACAGGACTTGAGTATCTTATCTCTTCAGATACTCTGTGTTTGCTTGAGAATGAATTCACGGATACAGAGCTTACCGAACTTACCGGACATTACCTTGATTTACGAGAAACTAAATTTTTTGAACGTCCTATGATGGAAGACTTTGAAGGAAATCTCTATATGTCCCTTAGACAGTTCAAGGGCACAATAGCTGAGTTGAATTCAAATAGCCTTAAAACATTTGAACAGTCCAAAAATGTGTTTATGAATATTTTTAATAATTATACAATCAATATTAAAAGGGATGAAGATGAATAAAATCGAAAGCTTTAAAATTGATCATTTAAAACTTGTGCCCGGTTTTTATATTTCGCGAAAAGACGGGGATATAATAACCTTTGATATGCGTTTTATAAAGCCTTATTCAGGCAATCTTCTTTCTAATTCAGAAATGCATTCATTTGAACATATGTTTGCTACATATATAAGAAACTCAGATATTTCTGATAAGGTGATATACTTTGGTCCCATGGGATGCCAGACAGGTTTTTATCTCCTTATAAGAAATGCAGAATATCATTCTGTTCTTTCTTATGTACTGCAAGTTTTGCAAAAAATAATCAATCATGAAGGCAATGTGTTCGGTAATTCCGAAATTGAGTGCGGTAATTGCTATTCTCTTGATCTTGATACAGCCAAAAAAATAGCCGAAACTTATCTTGACATACTAAATAATTCTAATAATACGGGGAAATATCCTGAATGATAGGTATAATATGCGCAATGGATATCGAGCTTGAAACAATAAAGCATCTATCTGTCGAAAGTAAATCGGAATCTGTTGGTTATTTTAAGTTTATTAAAGGCAAAATTCACGGAGTCGAGACTGTTATGTGCGTAAGCGGCGTAGGTAAAGTTTTTGCCGCATTATGTGCACATACGATGATTATGAGATATTCTCCTGATTTAATAATCAATGTAGGAGTCGGCGGCAATCTGACGTCCACATTGAAAATAGGGGATATAACGATAGGCGAAAATCTTGTTCAGCATGATATGGATACCACTCCGCTCGGAGACCCACCGGGTATGATTTCTGGTATAAATATCATTAAATTTGAATGCGATAAAAAAATCGTTGATAAGATTTGTTGTATCTGTAAGGAAATCGGCATCAATTACACAAAAGGCACAATTGCAACAGGAGACAGATTTATTGCCTCAAAAGAAGAAAAAACAAGACTTATCAATACTTTCAGTGCAGTCTCTTGTGATATGGAAGGCGCGGCTATTGCACAGGCATGTTATATAAATAATGTTCCATTTGCCGCAATTCGTGCTTTGTCTGATGATGCGGATAATGCTTCTCCTTCTGATTTTTCTGAATTTTGCAAAACCTCGGCGATCAAATCTGCGCTATTAGTTGAAAATTTTATTAAAGCATATTAAAATCACTCCCGACGGAAAGTTTATTCTGACATTAGGGTGCGATAAATCATTTAATCGCACCTTTACGGGTGCGATTTATTTCTAGGAGGATAATATAATGGAAACAAGAGTAGCTGTAATGGGAATAATCGTTGAAGATACCGAAAATATCGATCAGCTTAATGATCTTCTTCACGAACATGCACAGTATATCATTGGAAGAATGGGAATTCCTTATCGTGAAAAGAACATCAATATCATGTCAATAGCTATTGATGCCCCTCAGGATGTTATTTCCGCGCTTTCAGGTAAAATAGGAAATATTAAAGGTATTAGCGTGAAAACTGCTTTTGCTGCAGTAAAATAATATGGAAAACAATATAAAAACTCGTGCTTCAGAACTTCTTGATAAGCTGGAAAGCACGAATTCTCTGTCTTTAGTTGAGTATAAAGAACTAATTGAAGGCTATAGCATAGATATCGCTTCGCTCGCGTCCGATAAAGCGGTTAATGCAAGAAAGTCAGTGTACGGAAAAGCTGTTTTCATTCGAGGATTGATTGAAGTCAGTAATATTTGCAGAAACGATTGTCTATATTGCGGTATAAGGAAATCAAACACACATTGTGATCGATACAGGCTAACTCCAATGCAGATACTCGATTGCTGTCGTGAAGGCTATCAGCTCGGTTTTCGGACCTTTGTGCTTCAGGGCGGGGAGGATTCTCAATTCTCATCAAAGAATATATGCGAGCTCGTTTATAAAATAAAATCCGAGTATCCCGATTGCGCTGTAACACTTTCGCTCGGTGAGTATTCGAAAGCAGAGTATCTTTCAATGTTTAACGCTGGTGCAGATCGTTATCTTTTACGACACGAAACAGCTGATAAAGAGCATTATGAAAAGTTACATCCGGCAAACATGTCGTTCGAAAACAGAATGCAATGTCTTTACAACTTAAAAGAAATAGGTTTTCAGACCGGGTGCGGCTTTATGGTCGGATCCCCGTATCAGACATACGAGACATTGGCAAAAGACCTGAAATTTATTGAAACTTTTTCGCCTGATATGTGTGGCATAGGTCCGTTTATTCCGCACAAAAATACGCCTTTTCGCGATATGCCGGCAGGAACGCTCGAGTTGACATGTTTTCTTCTGAGCATAATACGCATGATTCATCCAAACGTTTTGCTTCCTTCCACAACAGCATTGGGCACTATTCATCCCAAGGGAAGGGAACTTGGTATTCTTGCCGGGGCAAATGTTGTGATGCCAAATTTGTCTCCTGTGAATGTCAGAAACAAATATTTGCTTTACGATAACAAGATTTGTACGGGTGAAGAATCGGCGCAGTGTATTAAGTGCCTAAAAAACAGAATCGAATCCGTCGGCTACGAAATTGTGACAGACAGAGGAGATATAAAAAAATAATAACATCTACGGGGAAAGTTGAATCTGCCCCCTAAGAAAGGAATAATTTAATTATGGCAATCTACAATCCTAAATCAATGAAGGCTGAGGAGTTTATCAACGATGAAGAAATTCTTGATACACTTGCTTATGCAGAAAAAAATAAAAACAATGTCGAACTTATAGACAGTATCCTTGAAAAAGCCCGCCCCGTAAAAAACGGAAACGAAACACGCTGTGCAGGTCTCACGCACAGAGAAGCGTCTGTTTTGCTTGCGTGCGACATCCCTGAAAAAGTTAATGAAATGTATAGGCTTGCTGAAGAGATCAAGCTCGCATTTTACGGCAATCGAATAGTAATGTTTGCCCCGTTGTATTTATCCAATTATTGTGTGAATGGTTGTGTATACTGTCCTTATCACATCAAAAACAAAAACATCTGCCGCAAAAAACTTTCACAAGAAGAAATTGCAAAAGAGGTTATTGCTCTTCAGGATATGGGTCATAAGCGTCTCGCAATAGAATCCGGAGAAGATCCTGTTAATAATCCTATCGAATATATTCTTGAAAGCATTAAAACCATATACTCTATTAAGCACAAAAACGGCGCAATTCGCAGAGTAAATGTTAATATAGCCGCAACAACTGTAGAAAACTACAGAAAACTGAAAGAAGCAGGCATAGGAACTTATATTCTGTTTCAGGAAACATATCATAAAAAGAGCTATCTTGAATTGCATCCTACAGGACCTAAACACGATTACGATTATCATACCGAAGCAATGGATCGAGCTATGCAGGGAGGTATTGATGATGTAGGTCTCGGAGTTTTATTCGGCCTTGAAATGTATAAATACGAATTTGCAGGTCTCCTTATGCATGCAGAACATCTTGAAGCAGTTCACGGAGTCGGACCGCATACTATCAGTGTTCCTAGAATAAAACATGCGGACGATATCGATCCGAATGTATTTGATAACGGCATCAGCGATGAAATATTTGAGAAAATAATTGCATGCATCAGAATAGCAGTTCCTTATACGGGTATGATTATTTCTACAAGAGAAAGTCAAAAGGTTCGGGAGCGTGCGCTTAATATCGGTATTTCTCAGATAAGCGGTGCATCAAGAACATCTGTAGGAGGATATACCGAAGATGAACGACCTCACGATACGGAACAATTTGATGTTTCCGATCAGAGAACTCTTGATGAAGTTGTAAACTGGATGATGAAACTTGGCTTTATTCCGTCATTCTGCACTGCGTGCTACAGAGAAGGAAGAACGGGCGATCGTTTTATGAGTCTTTGCAAGAGCGGACAAATTTTAAACTGCTGCCATCCGAATGCTTTGATGACCTTAGCTGAATATCTTTCCGATTACGCCTCTGCAGATACCGCAAAAACGGGTTTTGAGCTCATTGATAAAGAACTTGAAAAAATACCGAATGAAAAAGTAAAAAGAATTGCAACAGAAAATATCCTTGCAATAAAAAATTCCGATAAAAGAGATTTTCGCTTCTGATCAAGGAGAAGAATATGGGAATAAACGATAAACCTTCTGCGGAGCGTGTTCATATCGGGTTTTTCGGTATACGAAATGCGGGAAAATCAAGCTTGGTTAATGCAGTAACAGGACAAAATTTAGTTGTTGTGTCAGACATACTCGGCACAACAACAGATTCCGTTGAAAAAACAATGGAGCTTTTACCTATCGGTCCGGTTGTTATCATAGACACTCCAGGCATAGATGACGACTCTTCTCTCGGCTCATTACGTGTTGAACAGACGAAAAAAACAATCAATAAAACCGATATTGCAGTATTGGTTGTTGATTCTCAAAAAGGGCTGACGAAACACGATCAAGACCTTTTAAAACTGTTTAAGGAAAAAGATATACCCTGTATAACAGCATTCAATAAGTCCGATTTGCTGTCCTCAGTCCCTGCTGCTAAAGCAAATGAAATATATGTCAGTGCAAAATTCGATCAAAGCATTTATGAATTGAAAGAACTTATAGGTAAGATTGCTTTGTCAAACGTGAGCGAAAAAAAAATAGTAGGGGATATCATATCTGAAGGGGATAGTGTCGTTTTAGTTGTCCCCATAGATTCTGCCGCTCCAAAAGGCAGATTAATCCTTCCGCAACAACAGACTATACGTGATATTATCGATTCAGGCGGTATTGCAACAGTTACCCGAGATTCTGAACTGAATACTACTTTTCACCTTTTATCGAAAAAACCTAAGCTTGTCATAACAGATTCTCAGGTTTTTAAGACTGTCGCAAAAGCAACACCTGACGATGTGTTATTAACATCTTTTTCTATTCTTTTTGCTCGATATAAGGGAAATTTATCTCAGTTGGCAAAAGGCGCCTCCTTTCTTTCTAAACTTAATAACGGCGATAAAGTTCTTATTTCCGAGGGATGTACCCATCACCGTCAGTGCAACGATATTGGTACAGTAAAACTTCCGGGATGGATAAACAACTTTACAGGTAAAAATATAAAGTACGAATTTACATCCGGTGGCGATTTTCCTGAAGATCTGTCGGATTATTCTATGATCGTTCATTGCGGAGGATGTATGCTTAATGAACGCGAAATGAAATACAGACTTCGTCACGCTCAGGATTGCGGAATTCCTATTACGAATTATGGTACTGCTATTGCTTTCATGCATGGAATTCTGAACCGTTCACTTTCTCCGTTTCCGGATATTATGGCAGAACTTGAAAAATAAATAAAAAGTCCCAACGAACTGTATCCTTCAGTTTTTTGGGACTTTTATCTCTTATAAATATTTTTCTACTATTTGCGTAAAGTTTTCTGCAATGTATTCTGCAATTTCTTTAACTTCATTTCTGGCATTTGAAACTGCAACACCGTGAAATGCTTTCAGCATCGTAATATCATTGCAGTTATCACCCACTGTGATTATGTCATTTTTATCTATACCATAGATTTCTGCAACTTTCGCAATACCGGTCGCTTTTGTAACTCCGTATGGAGGAATATCAACACAAACTCCGTTCTGATGTGCTGTAAATATGCCTTTAAAATCTCGGTTTAGATTTTCAGTAAATGCCATTGCTTTTTCATCTGTTGAAAATACAGTGTTCATCTGGTATGTGTAAGGAATATTCTTCAGAAGTTCCATGTCTATTTCAGGAGAATTCTCTCGGACATTAAAAAGTGTAACATGAGTATTTTCATATCCGACTCCGCAAGTAAGTCCTCCGTTTTTTAGAATATATTGAGCCATTTTAAGAATATGCTCGCGACTGCATTTATAAGCAAAAAGTTCATTCTTTTTGTTGTCTTCTGCCTGACCGCCACTTGCGCCGATAAGATAGTCATATTCAATATTATGTTTTTCAGCTTCATATTCTATTCCAAAAAGAACTCGGCCTGATACTATACCGAAAAGATTCCCTTCTGCCCGCCATTTTTGTATTGCGGCAAGATCTTCTGCCCAAACTTTGCCACCGCGCGTAATCGTTCCGTCAAAATCAGATGCTATAAGTTTCATATGTTCTCCAGATGTCGATATATTATTCAATATAATTCAGATTTTACTTTCCGCAAACCGTTATTAAATCAACGGCTCCCGCCATTCCTTGGGATCCAATAATCTGAGACTTTCCTGTGGCAATTTCACAATTCACATATCTGTGTAAATGACCGCAAACTACAGCTTTAACAGTATCACAGTTCTTAATAATCGAAACAAATTTTCTTGCTTTGATGTCTTCTGAATTTTCGTCGATATAGAAATACGCACCGGCATTTTCAATATCATTACGGCATGAATCGGTCAATAAAGGTATATGGCATATAATAATCAACGGAATGTTTTCATTGCATAATGCTTCGAGTCGTAAAATACTCTCATCTTCAAGAGTGTGCTTATTATCATTTACAGCAATTATACGAAATCCTTCAAATTCATAAACTCGCAGTTGAGCATCCCATAAATCTACGAGATTATCGTCTTCATGATTTCCCGGCACACATATGAATTGACCTCCTTTGTTTTTATAATCCATGAGTTTTTTTCGCAGGTATCTTTCTCCTGCAGGATGCATATAATTCAGTGTATCTCCGGTAATGAGCAACGCTTCTGGCCGTAATTTTTCTGCAAGCTTTAAGTGCTTTTCAAATGCAGCAACACTTGATATACGTTGTTCGTCTCCGAATGGTTCACCGGCACTTTCCGCATACTTTTCTTTGCCTTCAAGCCATGCACTTTCCTTTTCTATAGCCTTTGCTTTTTCTTCTGGTGTGCTCAAATCATCTATAACATGCAGATGAAGATCAGAAATATGCATAAAAAGATGCTCTCGTTTAACTCCGTCAATCAGAATTCTATTATTTCTGAACCAAAAAAATTTATCAAATTTCTCACTCATTTTATTGTTCCCTTTCAGATATTTGATATCAGCAATCATATTAAAAATTCCTTAATCAAGTAAATAATAAATAAATGAAGAGGGTAAAAAACATAAAACAAATACTTCATGTTCATACCTTTCTTTCCCGAATAAATGCAGAGAAGAATCAGCGCCAATAGACCTGTCAGCTGTACTAGATTCAAATTAAAATACTCAATCCCTTTAGACAAAAACTCAAGCATGAAAAGCGCATAAACGGGCAGTGGATAAAGTAATGTTTTAATTTTGTTCCCTTTTGCATAAAAGAATGCAACAATAAATAATACGCCTGAATAGGACCAGTCTGAATTTAAAGAAATTGCAATCAAACATGCAATAATATACGGAAATATCACTATCCATTTGTGCTTGGATTTCTTTTTAAGCCATTCGGCAGCATATAATGATGCAACACCTAAAAAAATGGTGATTATGACATTTGAATGATTGTTAAACAGTAAATAATAAACAGGTTCTGAAATTAACGCAAATATTCCGAGTCTTAAAAGATATTTGGGAACACTCTTTGTCTTTTCAAAACCGACTGCTGCGAAATAAGCCATTATAGGCATTGTAAGTCGACCTATAGCTCTGAACCATATTGCTGATGGAAAAAAAACAGCACCCACATGGTCGAATACCATTGCTATTATCGCGATTATTTTTAATAAAAATGCAGACATTGCTTTTCCTCAAATTTTTTATAATATTATCATAATTTACGCGTAGTGTCAAGTAAAACTTTAAAAAATATTATTAATAACAGAAACCGACTTCATCAGTATTTCAACATTGAATAAAATTGTTACAAAATTAGGAAAATGGAACGAAAGGTCTTGACAAAAACAAATAATTGTTATATACTATCAAAGCTGATTGCAGGCGATGGATAATCGCCGTCAGCGTATTGCGGGATTGTGTAATGGTAGCACGGCAGACTCTGACTCTGTTTGTGAGGGTTCGAGCCCTT
>JAEEGL016552339.1_pt1 | contig 14786 bp, 13 predicted proteins | sample 9134231 | NCBI WGS metagenome assembly JAEEGL01 (sample SAMN16246548, study PRJNA631951) | gut metagenome | biome: gut microbiome; feature: rumen; material: fiber-attached | host: Bos | place: Iran: Karaj | collected 2018-10 | reverse complement strand
GGCAACCCATACAGAAGGCCTGAAAAAGGTAGCGGTTGTCGGCGGTGGCGTCGGATGCGCAATTGCGTATCCCGTGACCAAGAAACTATTTGAACAGGGCACGGAAGTCCATGCGATTGTAGGGTTCCGGAATCAGGAATTGGTGATCCTTGAAAAGGAATTTGAAACACATTCCAGCCGGCTGGTCCGTATGAGCGATGATGGCTCCTGGGGTCAGAAAGGGCTTGTCACCGACGCACTCAGACAGCTGATTGAAAGCGGAGAAAAATATGATGAAGTCATCACAATTGGTCCGCTGATCATGATGAAGTTTGTATGTCAGCTGACGAAGCAGTATGGAATAAAAACGGTCGCAAGCATGAACCCGATCATGGTCGATGGCACAGGGATGTGCGGAGGCTGCCGCCTGACGGTTGGCGGTGTGACGAGGTTTGCCTGCGTGGATGGTCCTGAATTTGATGGCCATGAGATTGATTTTGATGAAGCAATGGCCAGAGGCACAACATACCGTGATTTCGAGCGCAGGGCCCGTGAGGAAACCTGCAATCTGTTCAGGGAGGCGAAGTAATCATGCCGAATATGTCGAAAGAAAAGCATCCGATGCCTTCGCAGGCACCTGAAGTACGCAATCAGAACTTTCTGGAAGTTGCACTTGGCTATACTGAAGAGGTCGCAGTGGAAGAGGCGAAAAGATGCCTTGACTGTAAGAATCCATTTTGTGTAAGCGGTTGTCCGGTGCACATCCAGATTCCTCATTTTATCAGGGAAGTTGCAGCGGGAAACTTCGAGGCTGCTTATCAGGTTATCAATAAGGACAGCTCACTTCCGGCGGTATGCGGACGAGTCTGTCCGCAGGAGAGCCAGTGTGAGGGCAAATGCATCCGGGGCATGCGTGGAGATCCTGTCGGGATTGGCAGGCTGGAGAGATTTGTGGCTGACTGGCATAATGCCCATTCCACGGAGAAAGCGGAAAAACCTGCTTGCAACGGACACAAGGTTGCAGTCATTGGATCGGGTCCCTCCGGATTGACCTGTGCAGGAGATCTTGCTCGCAAAGGGTATGATGTCACGATTTTTGAGGCCCTGCACTTGGCTGGCGGTGTTCTTGTATATGGTATTCCTGAGTTCCGTCTTCCCAAATCGATCGTCCAGCAGGAAATTGACAAACTGCAGGACATGGGCGTCAAGGTAGAAACGAATGTTGTCATCGGCAGGACAATCACCATTGATGAACTTATGGGTGAGTATGGCTTTGAAGCTGTCTTCATTGGTTCCGGTGCGGGTCTTCCGAAATTCATGAACATTCCAGGCGAAAACCTGAAGGGTGTCTATTCGGCCAATGAATTCCTGACTCGGATTAATCTGATGAAGGCTTATCTCCCGGACAGTGATACACCGATCCAGAAGGGAAAGAAGGTTGCTGTTGTAGGCGGCGGTAACGTTGCCATGGATGCAGCACGTTGTGCAAAACGTCTTGGAGCAGATGTAACGATCATTTATCGTCGGACAGAAGCAGAACTTCCCGCACGGCGTGAAGAGGTCGAGCATGCCATGGAGGAAGGCATTGTCTTTCATTTTCTGACGAATCCTCTTTCGATCTCCGGAAACGATGGCTGGGTTTCTTCCATCCGCTGTCAGAAAATGACGCTGGGTGAGCCGGATGCATCGGGAAGAAGACGTCCGGTCCCTGTGGAAGGATCCGAAGAAGACCTGGAAATGGATTGTGTGATCATGGCTTTGGGAACTTCTCCGAATCCATTGATCAAAAGCACCACACAGGGCCTGGATACCCAGAAATGGGGTGGCATTATTGTGGAAGAGGAGACCGGCAGAACAAGCCGTGAGAATGTGTATGCGGGAGGCGATGCGGTAACGGGTGCTGCAACCGTGATTCTGGCTATGGGTGCCGGGAAAACGGCAGCCTCTGCGATTGATGCCAAGCTTCGGGGACAGGAGATGCCCTGAACGTTACAGGATAAGAAAAGGCGGCATGGATTCATGCCGCCTTTTTCACCCCAAAAAGGAGGGCCGGACTGCCGAAGCAAAGGCCCCCCCGTAAAAATGAATCCGGATATGTGCTGGAATGATCCGTGTTCAAACGTCCGGAAAACATCCATTGGAATCCGAAGATATTTCAGGAAGATGAAACAGTCGGAAAAACACTGTTTTCCCGACTGTTTCTGCATCAGAACTGCATGGGCAGTCCAGGCATCTGTGTATTATTCAAAGCGCAGAATGTTTTTGAATCCGGTTACTTCAAAGACGCTCATGACCAGATTGGAAGCATGGCGGATCAGGATCCCCCCGTGCTCTTCCATGGCTCTCTGTGCTTTCAGCATCAAGCGCAGTCCCGCAGAAGACATGTAATCCAGCTTTTCAAAGTCAAAAATCAGTTCATTGACGGACGGATAATTCTTTTCCAGGACTTTCTCCAGTTCAGGCGCTGTGGTGGTATCAAGCCGGCCTTCGAGAGAGAGAATCAAGGTAGCATCAGTTCGTGATTCTTTGATAATCATGTTGCATTACGCTCCTTTTCTATTCATGATTGTATGGTGGTCGATCAGAACTGCTTGACGGCAACGAGATCAACGATTCCGCTGCGAATGGAAATGGTTACGCTGTCTGTCAGCGACAACAATACAGACCGCTCAAACTTATCCCACTGCGGGGTTGAAATGACATCATCCGTCAGGTCCACTGAACGTGAATAGTCATTTGCATTGTAATACATATCAATATCTTTTCCAACTGACAGAGCAGAAACGAATGCTTCTTTCAGTTTGCCCAGAAAACCCTTTGCAGCTTCGTTGGTTTTGTTGGAGGTGGATTGAATCAGCTGACTGCGCTGTACATTTCCCAATTTCTGACGTACGGTCAGATGGAAGGTAAACTTGCTGTCCTCCTTTTCGAGCCAAAATTCCGCATTATCCACTTCACCTGTCACACTTCTGAAAAGGGAAATCATTTCCTCGGTAATCAGACACATTTGCAGAGTCTGTTCCTCGGGCATTCCAACGGCCATTTCTTCGGTTTCTTTGTTCGCATCGATGAAGCCATTCCCTGAGGAATGAATTGCGATCATTTTCGATTTCATGGATCCTTGTCTCCTTTTAAAAAATGCTGATTTAGCAGGGGATTAACCCATGCCGGCCATCGTTATAAGAGCCTTGCCAGTTTCCAGGGCACTTTGCACTGCTTCTGGCTCGGCAACAACAATGAACTGCGCCAGAAGGGACAGCATAAGGCTTGCCAGCAGAAGGATGATTGCACCACCCAAACGGGAGGAAATCTGTGCGAAGGGCATGAGTTCCATGCGGTTGGCGGCAGACAATACGGCTACGTCTCCGGTTCCGCCCATGTTGCTCATGCAAAGACCCGCGGTGATACCAGCTTCAAAGGGATAGAATCCAACAAGACGGCCAACGAGAGAAGCACCGACAAATGCACCGATGCAGGTGGCAGCGCAGAGAAGCAAATAGGTCAGGGAGAAACTGGAGATGACGGTGCCAATGTCCAGATAGCAGATACCAATGCCGACCAGCAGCATGTTGGTCAGATTCTTCATGACGAACTGGAACCACTGGAAGCAGGCAATTTCGACGCGTTCAGGTACGATATTGGCAATCTTGAAGATGGCTACGGTGATGATCATCCAGGCATAGGCATGAATGGTAATACCTGTGCCCAACGCGTTCCACAGTCCCTGCAGAATGAAGCCCCAGGCAAAGAAAGCACCGGAAGTAAGAAGACCTACCCCCATATTTTTCAGGTCGATATGGTCACGCTTCTGCTGCATTTCCGGGCTGATTTCCAGCTCTTTGGGGTCCATATGGCCAGCCTTCATCAACTGGCCGTTACCGTTCATCCTACCCTTGATGACTTTTACCAGGATGCCGGCAAGAACGATGGATACAGCGTTGCCGATAGCAACTGCTGGGGTCATAATTGACAGAGCTTCTGCAGCACTCATGGAAGAGCTTGCTTCAAAAATCTTGGAAAGAGGGGTTGCACCGGCACCCATGCCGCCGCCCATGATGGGCAGGGCAATCAGCAGCAGTGCATTCATCACGGGATACCCCATCAGTGCGGCAACGCCCATGCAAAGGCCGAAGGCCAGGATCAGACCGCCGAAGATGGCCGGGAAATAGCGGGCAGCAGCCTTCACCAGAAGTTTCCGGTTCATACCCAGGATGGAACCGGTAATCAGTGCAGCGATATACCAATCGAGAAATCCGCCGGTGGTTTTAAAGAAGGTGCCGATATTGCCGACGAGATCCAGAGAGCCCAGGGGCAGCTTCATATCGGCATTGGGAATGATTCCAAAGTATACCAGCAGACCGGAACCAAAGATACACACAATTGCTCCGCCGCCAAGAAAATCCTTGATAACCGGAGTGTGGTCACCGATCCAGCCCAGAATTTCACCGAGGACCATCATAAACAGGAAGCAGCCTGCCATACCTTTGGGAAGCACGCCGAGGTATGTTGCCAGCAGACAAACGATGGTAATTACCAGAAAAATAGGCCATGGGAGGGTAAAAAAAGTCAGCTGTTTATTCTCCTTTGCGCTCACAGTATTCTCTCCAATCTCTGTTATTCTGGCGAGTATAAGCACTTGCCGGTCAATATGTGAGGGAAATTCATGGATGGAAAGGTTGCAAACCTACGAAGAAGATTCTTCGCAGGCGGGCAGGTGCTCAGCCATGCGAAGAATCTTTCTGAGCAATCAACTTTACCAGAAGATGGAATACGGCTCAACAGCCCTCACGTGAAGAAAACTGAACAGGTGAGGTTTTGCTGAGCACAATAATGGAGGAAGACGAAGCTCATACGTTTGCTGCTTTTTGTTTTCAGAAAAGGATGAATGTCTCCCTTGGAAAGGTACCGTACGAAATGCCAGCACTACGCGCAATGATGTTTGTTCTTACAGTCTTGCTACGCCGCTTTCCCTTGCAGCCTTGGCAACGGCAGCGGCAACAGCGGGGCCGATGCGCTTGTCAAAGGCAAGGGGAAGAATATACTTGGCATTCAGTTCTTCAGGGGCAACAAGATCAGCGAGAGCATGAGAAGCAGCCTGCTTCATTTCCTCATTGATATCCCGTGCTCTGACGTCCAGCGCACCGCGGAACAGGCCGGGGAAGCACATGACGTTGTTGATCTGGTTGGGATGGTCGCTACGGCCGGTGCCTACGACGACGGCTCCGGCTTCCAGCGCTTCATCGGGTTCGATTTCAGGGGTGGGGTTTGCCATGGGGAATACGATTGCACCGGGAGCCATGGACTGCACCATTTCCTTGCTGACAATGTGCGGCGCAGATACGCCGATGAACACATCGGAACCCTTCATGGCATCAGCCAGCTTGCCGGAGATTTTTTCTGGATTGGTGATCTTTGCCATTTCTTCCTGGGCGGGATTCATCTGTTCACCTTCACACAGAATGCCGAACCGGTCCACCATCTTGAGGTGCTTTACGCCGAGATTCATCAGATGCTTGCCGATGGCAATGCCTGCGCTGCCTGCTCCATTGATGACGACTTTTGCTTCGCCGATGTCTTTGTTCACAACGCGCAGAGCATTGATCAGGGCAGCACCGACCACCACAGCTGTGCCGTGCTGATCATCATGGAAGACAGGAATATCGCAGATTTCCTTCAGTCTGCGTTCAATTTCAAAGCACCGAGGAGCAGCAATGTCCTCCAGGTTGATCCCGCCGAAGGAACCGGAAATCAGATATACGGTGCGGACGATTTCATCCACGTCCTTGCTCCTGATACAGATCGGGAAAGCATCCACATTACCGAATGCCTTGAACAGTGCACATTTGCCTTCCATAACAGGCATGCCTGCCTCAGGGCCGATATCGCCAAGACCGAGTACGGCGGTGCCATCGGTGATGACAGCGACCAGATTGTGACGGCGAGTCAGGGTGAATGATTTATCGTAGTCTTTCTGAATTTCCAGACACGGCTGCGCCACGCCTGGCGTGTAAGCAACGGACAGATCCTCTTTGTTTTTCACTGGAACACGCGAAACGACTTCGATCTTGCCCGCCCATTCCCCGTGCAGACGCAGGGATTCTTCCATGTAATTCAATTGGACTACCTCCTCAAATAAAGAATGTACCCTTATTATACATGTTCTGATTGGGAAAAACAATGCCAAATCTGGCAATTTAAGACAGACGTCGAAGCATGCAGAACAATAGGGAACAGCTGAAGCAGAAAGCCGGGTGAAAGGTCGGGACAACCTTGAAAGCCATAATCGGCTGCAGGTCGGCAGTCTGTACGCCTTTGGGAATAGGGGAAGTTGTTTTCCCTAACTGTGCTTGGGACAGGAACTTGCGCTTGTATGACAAATATCAAGATGATATAATGAAGGGACTGTGTTCTTCACAGAGAGGATGCCATGAAGGAATGACACATAGGATGCGTTGTTCCTGTGAATAGAGAAAAATGGAGGATTCATTATGTTCAAGCAGATGATGAACAATTACTACTATGGAAAAGCCGGAAAAGGCGATCTTACACCGGACGATCTTCCGTCCAATCGCTGGCAGCTTTTCTGGGAAACTCTGCGAGTCCGTCTTTCTGCATTGGTTCGTTTGAACTTAATGTATGTTGTCGTCTTTATTCCGTTGTTTATTGTCCTTGGTCTGGGTGTATCCGGTGCCATGAATATCCTCAATTCCACAGACCTTGGCGATGGTCAGTCTGCCTACACCATGCAGGCAGCACTGCAGGCAGAGAGTACAGCGGAACAGGGCGGTGATCCTTCAACGGTAGAGACTCCAAAAGTCATGAGCGCACGGGAATCATCGGATGCACTTTACAGCATCCTCTTCATCACCCTGGTGCTGTTCATTCCTGCTTTTGCGATTACAGGTCCCGTAACAGCCGGCATCAGCTACGTCGTCCGCAACTGGGCCAGGGATGAGCATGCCTTTATCTGGTCTGACTTCAAAGATGCTGTGAAGGAAAACTGGAAGCAGTCTCTTGTGATTTCTCTGATCACTTCTGTCCTTCCGATTATAGTCTATATGTGCTGGCGGTTTTATGGTGAACTTGCCAACACGCAGGTCATCATGATCATTCCTCAGATCGTTGTGCTGATGCTGGGGATTATCTGGGCGATTTCTGTTACCTTTATGCATCCCATGATTGTGGGCTATCGCCTGAAGATCAAGGATCTGCTGCGCAACAGTATCCTGCTTGCCATCGCACGTCTTCCCCAGAGCGTGGGCATCCGTCTTCTGCACTGCGTACCGGTTGCCATCGCCGTAGCGGTTGCACTCTTCATCAATCCAGGTTGGGCGATTCTGGGCATTGTTCTCTATTACCTTCTCATTGGTCTTTCGCTCAGCCGCTTTGTAACAGCCAGCTTTACAAATGCTGTTTTTGACCGCTTCATCAACAGCCATATCGAAGGTGCGCCGGTGAATCGTGGCCTCCGGGAAGAGACGGATGACGACGATGAGGAAGAAATCAGCGTAGAAATGCCGCGCGAGTAAAGGAAGAAAGAAATGTATACCGGTTTTGCCGAAGTTTACGATGAACTCATGGGAGAAGTCAATTACCGCAATTGGGCAGAGCTTTATTGCGACCTGATGGCCCAGTATGGAATAACCAAAGGAAAAGTATGTGAGTGCGCCTGTGGAACAGGCGCACTCACGATTCCTCTGTACAGGAAAGGATTCCATATGACGGGGGTGGATATCAGCCAGGAGATGCTGTGGATTGCAGCTCAGAAGGCAAGGAAGGATGGCATTGCGATTCCTTTTGTACGGCAGGATATGCGGGAACTGCATCTTCATCGTCCCATGGATGCCGTTCTTGCCACCTGTGACGGCGTGAATTATCTCTTGAAGGAAGAGGATGTCCTGGCATTCTTCCGGAGTGCATTTCAGGCACTGCGTCCTGGGGGTGGACTCTTCTTTGACATCTCAACCCCATACAAACTGGAGCACAAACTGGGCAATCAGATTATCTGTGATGATTCGGAACACATCACATACTTCTGGCAGAATGCATATCATCCGGCGACCCATCTGATTGACATGCACCTGTGCTTCTTTGTCAGACAGGATGACGGAAGCTACAAGCGCATTGACGAAGAGCAGAAACAGAGGGCATGGACTGCTGCCGAAATAGAGGAACTCCTGAGAAGTGTCGGGTTTGACCGTATCTCAGTATTTGGCAATGGGCATCTGAATCCTCCCAGAGAGAAGGAAGACCGCTGGCATTTTGCTGCCATGCGGCGCGTGCCATTGGAAGATATGTAAGCACAGAGGAGAGAAAGAAAAATGGAACAGTTAACAGCCTATCAGGGCGATGAAATGCTGCATATGGATCTCATGGGAGGCCAGGTCAGAGTGATGCTCTGCGAGACCACACAGATGACGCAGGCTGCCAGAGATATTCATGAATCAACCCCTGTTTGTACAGCCGCAATGGGAAGACTGATGACAGCTACGGCAATGCTTGGCGTCATGATGAAGGGAGACAGGGAATCCGTCAGTGTGACCATCAAGGGCGGCGGACCAATCGGAACCATGGTGTGTGTTGCGGATCATGGAGACGTCAGGGTTTGCGTGGATAACCCACAGGTGGAAATGCCCCCGAGAGAGGATGGAAAATTGGATGTCGGAGGAGCTGTGGGTCACGATGGACGCATGAGCGTTGTCAAGGACCTGGGCCTGAAGGAACCCTATATCGGGCAGTGCGAACTGGTCAGCGGGGAGTTGGGCATTGATTTTGCCAATTATTTCACCGTTTCGGAGCAGCAGCCGTCGCTCGTTTCCCTCGGCGTGCTTGTGCAGGGAGACAAAGTGATCAAAGCAGGTGGACTGCTTCTGCAGCCGCTGCCAGGATGCGAGGAAAAAACCATCGAGCAGCTGGAACTCAGAAGCCCGATGTTTGCAGAAATCAGCCGTGAACTGAACGCTGCCCCCAAGGAGGAACTGGCGGAAGGCTGGTTCCGGGGCATGGATTTGCGCCTGCTGGACAGAACTCCGCTTGCCTATCGCTGTACCTGTTCACGGCAAAGAATGGAGAAAGCACTTCTCGCCATCGGGCGGGACGATCTTCAGTCGATCATTGATGACGGGCAGGGAGCAGAGCTGGGATGCCATTTCTGCCGCAAAACATATTTCTTTACGACAGAAGAACTGAAAGCACTGATTGGAGGAACCACCCATGTTTGAATGCATTGATTTTGACGAGCATCTTGCGTCTTTTGTCGCAGACTATATGCAGGCCCATCAGAAGGATTACAAGAATTATGATGCCATGGAAGCAGACATGCCTGCCATTTATGTGCGCTTTCTCAATGAACCGGCTGCGTGGCTGGATGGTCTGACGCCGGGCAGTTTCTTTTCACAGTATGAGGATCCAAAGGACCTCGTGGACTGGATGATTGCCTATGATCAGAAGGGAGTTGCGATTCCCGACCTTCTCCTGGAGCAGATTGAGAATGTCGGCAAGCCCTGTGAAAAACGTCTGATCGCGATTCTCAAAGATGAGGAAATGAGCAATGCGCTGAAGATGACCGCGATTGGTGTCCTGAGAACGATGGAAAGCACACAGCCCAAAATGCTTTATATTCAGTGGCAGATGAACCGTGAAAAAGAGGATGAACTTGCGGATAACGCACTTGAGTCCCTTGCAGACATGGGAAAAACGGTCCTTCAGCCGATTCTGGAAGCACTTCCCCGCGCAAATGAGGCAGGGCAGGAGGCCCTCCTGGATATTCTTTCCAATTATCCTGGCAATGAACAGGTCTTCCAGCTTGCTCAGAGACTGTTCCGCAACAATCCGGATCGCAGGGCTCTGTTTGCAGGTTATCTCGGCAAGCTTGGGGACGACCGGGCCATGAAGGATCTGATGGCAGCTGCCAACGATCCGGACCTCAATTATATTGATTACCTGGAAGTCCGAAATGCTATTGAGCGCCTTGGTGGGACAGCTCCTGAACGCAGCTTTGAAGGGGATCCCATGTATGAAGCGCTTAGTGGAATGCAATAAGCCAGACGTGCCATGAATCCATCAGACAGGAGGTGACAGGATGCTTTGTCCGTTTTGTGCGGCGTATGCCGGGGAGGATGAGATCGTATGCCCGAAATGTGGGAAACTTCTTCCAAGGCGTGAAACCCATGAAGAAGGTGTGATGGCAATCCGCCAGGGAAAGCGGGCCAGAGAAGCGGCCTTGCTTGGTTATGTTGGAAATGACCAGCCGGATGGGAAAAAGACTCCTGTCACGTATGAACGACAGGGAACAGGAAGAACCTGGGTGGATCCCGCAGCAAGAGCTTCAACGGCAGGTCAGATTCCGGTGTATGCTGCGCAGGATGTATATGACGCGCAGGGGGAACCACTGAAAGAGGACGATGTCTATGGCATGGACCGGGTACATCGATCTTTAGTGTATGGTGAGACCGGAACCCGTGAAATTCCGCATCTTGATCCCAGACCTTCCAGCCGAGCAGAACGGAAGCGCCTGAAACAGCATCCGATCAACTGGGCGAAGATGACATTGCTGATAGCCGCCCTGCTTCTCCTGATGGCCCTGGGCGTGCTGATTTTCCTGAGAACCACTGATACGGGACAGAAAATCCTTGCCCGCCTTGGAAGGGATGCTGCCTCCTCTGCGTACTGGGAAATCGGCGAAGAAAAGATGGATATCGGCGATATCGTTGGCGCGATTGAGGCATTTGAAAGGGCTAAGGGAACAGACGAAGCGGCTGCCGAGGAAAGTGCAGAGATCAACGTCAATGTTTCAGGCCTCCTGATGCTGGCTTCATGCTATGAAGCATCAGGCAGGACGGCTGATGCAGAAACGATTTATGTTGACCTTTACACGAATGTTGTTCCGACCGCTGCTGATGCCTACACACATGAAATTCGCATTCTTATTGCTTCGGGAAGGCTTGCGGAAGCTGCAAAACTCATGCAGACTGCCTATCAGCACACGGGTCAGACAACATTCCGTACACAGCGCAATGAATTGCTGCCCAAAGCACCGGAAACCACAGTGTATGCAGGTCTGTATGAAGAGAAAAAGTACGTTACACTGACTTCTGCGGAGGAATACCCGATCTACTACACCTTTAATCCTGATGCGGTTCTCCCGGAGGAAGGCACGCTTTATACGGAACAGATTTTCCTGGATGAGGGCATCTGGTCCATGCGAGCTGTGGCGGTTAATGGACAGCTTGTTTCGGACGAGCTGAGTGCGGTTTACCGCATTATCATGCCAAGCCCTCAGACGCCAAGAGCGAGTCTTGCACCAAATACGTACAAGCAGAGGCAGCGTGTGCGTCTATGGCCTGGTCTGGATAATATGGAAGATGACGATATCACCATCTATTATACGATTGACGGCTCTCTTCCGGACGCAGACAGCCCGATCTATACAGGCGAGCCGATTTGGCTGCCCGGCAACTATTGTGATCTTCATGCGGTTGCTGTCAACCGGTATGGGAAGGCGAGCAACACACTCTCCATCCGATACAAGATCCTGGCCAAACCCTATCCGCTGTCGTCGTATTCCACGGAAGACATTGGGTCTGACATGCATCTGACCATGACAACCTGGGATGATTTTCGTTCCAAATACGGTGATGCGGACGAAATGGAAATTGTCAATATGGGCGGCATTGATGGGGAGTGTCAGAAGAGAATCTATTCCTGGGGGTATGCGATCTTTTACCGGCAGTCCGGAAGGCAGCTTCTGGGAGAACTGTATTTCACCACCGGACAGTTCAAGGCACCCAGAGGAACCGGGGTTGGAAACTCGGAAAATGATGTTGTTGGGAAATTCCGTGACATGGGGCAGGTCGAAAGCCCTTCCGGGAACCGGGGACTGTACGAAAATGACTCCGGAAAAGGGATGGTCTACGTAAACAAAGACGGTACCAAGACCATCCGGTACACTGCGATCACGGCGGATTCCCACAGATGGCAGCTTGAATACACACTGTCCAAATCGGGTACGGTAATTGCCGTCGATCAGCTGTATATTCCCTGATGGAGGAGAAAATGCATGAGTCTTTTGATTGTTCTGAAGAATGGGGAAGGACAGGAAATAGCCTCCTGTGAGGCTGCGCACAGTGCACAGATGGCGATTGAACGTGCCTATCTCCCCGGTGATTGTTTTGAAGTAAGCGGAGCAGACCATCTGATGGTACAGATGGATCAGTGCCTCACCCAGGGGGAGATTTATACGCCTTCGGGCTGCTTTACCTATCCGATTCCTTTCGGGAGTGAGCGCACGGCATATCCTCCGTTTGCCTTTGAAGGTGAAAGACATATCATCCGGGTGCGGGAAATGGAAAAAGAGGAAAGAATGGCGGAACGTGCCATTTCATCGAATCCGCATGATCTTCGGGGAAACACCGATTTTTATCCGCATGCCACGGCTAATGTAGAAACCCGGGGAGAGGCGGATTTCGCAGCACGCAATGTGATCGACGGTCTTTCTGTCAATCACAGTCACGGGAGTTGGCCATATGGCAGCTGGGGAATCGGAACGAAGCAGGATGCAGCACTGACCATTGATTTCGGCCGTCCTGTCAGGGCATCCAGAGTTCGTGTGCTCCTCAGGGCGGACTTTCCGCATGACAGCTGGTGGGAGAGCTGCGATCTCGTGTTCAGTGATGGATCAAAAGAGCATATGCACCTGGAAAAGACGGATACGTTCCAGGATATTCCAGTCGACAAGACGATTTCCTGGATTCGTATGGAAAATCTCAGGAAAGCAGATGATCCTTCACCATTCCCCTCGCTTCGTCAGCTTGAAGTGATCGGGAGGGATATTCTGTAATGCAAAGAAGCAGGCGAAAAGGCCTGCTTCTTTGCATTCCGTGCGGGACGGACAGGATCAGATGTGATAAATGTAATTTTCCTTTCTGGGAAGCGGTGGCTTGCAGGGCTCTGCTTCATATCCCAGAATGCAGTGGCCGATCCCCTCATAGTTTCCTGTGATGCCCAGCCTGGCAAGAAGGGCTTTTCCTTCCTCGGATTCGAATTCTTCCTTTGCTCGGTGGATCCAGCAGTTTCCGACACCAAGCGCATGGGCAGCATTCATCAGGTTTCCCATGACCAGGCTGCCGTCATAAAGATAGGTTCCGATGTCACGATTGGCAAGGACGACGATTACAACCGGCGCACCATAAAACGGGTCGCCGGAAGAGCCCATGACAGCGGCGTTCATTCGGGAGAGCTGGTCGCGGGTCTTCGGGTCAGTCACAGCAATCATAATGGGTGACTGTCTGCCCATACCAGTCGCGGCAAAGGTGCCGGCCTCCAGAATCTGACGGAGAACATCCTCAGGGATCATGTCGGGCTTGTAGTTTCTGCAGCTGCGCCGTTCCATAAGGCACTGAATCGCTTCGTTCATCATGCAAACTCCTTTCATTGGACGGGTCCGGTTCCGATAACACTTCGGTTCGGGATGAAGATCAGGGAAGAATATGACCTGCGGCAAGATACAGCCTGTACCATTCTTCGCGGGTGAGGACAATTTCGGATGCCTTCGCAATTTCTTCAATGCGGGCGGTCCGCATACTTCCTGCGATGAGCTGGAATCGCGCCGGATGACGGAATATCCATGCGGCGGCAATCCCTGTTTTGGAACTGTTGTACTTATCTGCCAGTTCCTGGAGCACCTGGTTGAGCTCGGGGTATTCGGGGTTATCAATGAATGGGCCTTTCCCGGCCCCTGCCTGGAAAGGTGACCAGGCCTGAATGGTCATATCGTTCAGCCTGCAGTAGTCCAGAACACTGTCATCACGGTCAACGGCACCTTCTGTTGCCATATTGACTTCCATGCCGCTGGAAATCATGGAGGAAAACGGGAGGCTGAGTTGGAGTTGGTTGACAACAAGCGGCTGGCGGACTGCCTTTTTCAGCAGGCGGACCTGTGCGGGCTTGTGATTGGAAACGCCAAAATATCGGACCTTTCCGCTCCTTTCCAGAATATCAAAGGCCTCTGCCACTTCTTCAGGTTCAACCAGTGCATCCGGACGATGCAGAAGAAGCACATCCAGATAATCAGTATTCAGGCGGCGGAGAATCACCTCCGTTTCGGACAGAATATAATCTTTGGACTGATCATACATTCGTCCCGGAACAATTCCAAGCTTTGACTGCAGGATAATGGCGTCACGTGGCTTTCCCGTCCTTGCAAAGGCCCTGGCGAATCGGACTTCGCACAGTTCCTCTTTTCGGCCATAGATATCGGCATGATCAAAATAGTTGATACCGAGGTCTAAGCATTTCTCGAGCAACTGAACGGATTGCTCATCGTCAAGTTCATTCATCCGCATACAGCCAAGAACCAGTGCGGGAACCGGAAGGGCAGTAGTCCCAAGTGAAAAGTGCTTCATAGAAAAACGCTCCTTTTTCGGCTGAGAATGGCGGACAGACGGATTATTCTGAGAAGGTTTGCTGCACCTCATGCATGCTGCAGGCATTGATTGAGCGTAGTATAAAGCGCATTTGGCAAATATGCAAGAGTCAGCACAGGAACCCGTTCTGCGGGTGAATACGGCCTGTGATAACAGAAAAGATGCAGGAAAGCGTGTGAAACATTCCTGCATCTTTTCTGTTATGCGTTACTTGACCGGGGTCCGGAAAATGAGGGACGTCAGTCTTTGATGTCCGGATTGTTTTCGTCGACTTCCAGAACCCTTTTTCTATGCTCCTGCTCCTGGATTTCCTCCATCTCATTTTCCAGCTGCTGTGCAAGGGAGACGCGCTGCTTATGAACGGACAGCGCAAACTGATGTGCG
>JAEEGL012630546.1_pt1 | contig 14786 bp, 12 predicted proteins | sample 9134231 | NCBI WGS metagenome assembly JAEEGL01 (sample SAMN16246548, study PRJNA631951) | gut metagenome | biome: gut microbiome; feature: rumen; material: fiber-attached | host: Bos | place: Iran: Karaj | collected 2018-10 | reverse complement strand
GAATACAACAGTTCGACCGGGACGCAATTTCTTGCCCGGTCTCACCAGTGTTTCCCATATTGTATCTGTTTTTCTTTTTAACAATAAGACTTCTACGCCCGCGCCCGTATCTTCGGTCCTGCCGATGAGCCTTGCGGGTATGACCTTTGTATTGTTAAGGACCAGGCAGTCCCCCGGATCAAGATATTCGGTGATATCACTGAACTTCTTATGTTCGATCGCTCCCGTTTTACGGTCAAGAACCATAAGACGGGATGACGATCTGTCCTTGATGGGATCCTGTGCGATCAGTTCTTCGGGAAGGTCATAATAAAAGTCCGATTTTAAAAGTTCGCTCATTATTACATCCCGGGAGCATTCAAAAATGCAACATATCCTCGCATTGTTTCGTAAACATCGGCCTTGCTGGTAGCTTCGAAGGGAGCGTGCATGTTAAGAACTGCAACACCCGCATCGATAACGTTCATGCCGTACTTGGCCATGATATAAGCAATCGTTCCGCCGCCGCCGACATCAACCTTACCAAGTTCTGCGATCTGATAAATGACATTGGCGTCATCAAGTATCTTTCTGAGATATGCGATGTATTCGGCATTGGCATCGTTGGAGCCCGATTTTCCTCTCGAACCCGTAAACTTGGAAAATACCATACCTGCGCCCATGAATGACGCGTTCTTTTTCTCGAATGCGCTTGCGTAAAGGGGATCGTAAGCTGCATTTACATCGGATGAGAGCATGCATGAATTTGCAAGGCAGTCTCTTAATGCGATGTCATTGTATTTGCCTTCGTGGTCGATGAGTTTTGCGATGACATTTTCAAAATAAAGCGATGTCATACCGGTAGCGCCCACCGAACCGATCTCTTCTTTGTCCGTAAGGATCAGGCATGCAGTCCTGGTTACATCCTTGCAAAGCAGGAATGCAAAAAGCGATGAGAAAGCACATACTCTGTCGTCCTGGCCGTATGCAAGTATCATGCTCTTGTCAAAGCCGGCTTCACGGGCCTTGCCTGCGGGTACGACTTCAAGTTCTGCGGACAGGAAATCTTCCTCTTCCATGCCGTAATCGTCTTTTAATATCTTAAGAACTCCTGCCTTAACGGGGTCCTTTACCTTTTCTTCCTTTTCCTTGCCTTTTGCGGGCTTAACGGTTATAGGTCTGTTTCCTACGATCACGTCAAGAGCTTCGCCTTCAACAACCTTGGCTGCTTTCTTGTCCATCTGCTCCTGCGCAAGGTGGATAAGAAGGTCCGATACAAAGAAAACAGGATCGTCCTCATCTTCTCCGATGCTTAACTCGATCGTGGTGCCATCCTTTTTGACAACTACGCCGTGAAGCGCAAGCGGGATCGTAACCCACTGATACTTCTTGACACCGCCGTAATAGTGGGTATCAAGATAAGCGATCGAAGAATCCTCGTAAAGGGGATTTGCCTTGACGTCCATTCTGGGAGAGTCGATGTGAGCGCCCAAAATGTTCATTCCTTCGCTTAAAGGTCCGTCGCCGATGTTGAACATGAGCACTGACTTATTCATGTTTACGGCATAGATCTTATCGCCCTTCTTAAGGCCTTTCTTTTCTTTTAACTTCTTTTCAAGTTCCACATATCCCGATTTCTCGGCAAGATTTACGATCGCATTGACACATTCGCGCTCGGTCTTACCGTTATCCAGGAAATCTCTGTAGTCCTTATTGAATACCTCGAGTTCCTTTAACTGCTTGGCACTGTAAGTTTCCCATACATTCTTAGGTTCCATATCTGTCCCTCCGTTTATTACTTTTATATCAAAAATCTTTAATCATCACGTTCTTAATACAACGCCGTATTTATCCTTAAGAGCGCCTAAGATCTTTCCTACTTCGCCTTCGATAAACTCGGTCGTGAATTCCTCGTCGCGGGGTGTGAACACTACCGAGAAGGCCATGCTCTTTTTGTCCTTATCAAGCTGTGCGCCTTCGTAAATATCGAAAAGTTTGATGTCTGTGATATATTCACTCGATGCCTTGATAGTTTTTTCAACGTCTCCGCATGTAACCGATTTATCCATGACAAAAGAAAAGTCTCTCTTTTCCTCGGCAAACTTAGGAAGAGGCGTGAACCTTCTTTCCTTGCCGTAGTATTTTTCAAGGCTCTTTAAGTCGATCTCTGCAACGTAAGCCGGTACTCTCATGTCAAGTTCGTCGGCTATCTCGTACTTAAGCTGTCCAAGATATCCCACATACTCGCCGTCGCACAGTACTTTCGCGGTCCTGGTGGGATGTAAGAATACCTTAGTTTCCGCTTCGTAGTCAAAAGAAACATCAAGCGCTTCCGCTATCGCATCGACAATGCCTTTAATGCTGAAGAAGTCTTCGTCGTTACCGAACACTCCTATCGAGATAGTCTCGCGCTCATCGGGATACTCGGTAAGAGGAAGGTCCTTGGCGATAAATATATTACCGAGTTCAAAGATCCTGCCGGTGAGTATGCCGTTTTTCTGGTTGCGCGCCATAGCCTTGATCATCTGAGGAGCAAGTGTGGTACGCATCAGGGAAAGATCGATGTTTATGGGGTTGATGAGCTTGATGGCATGTCTTAAAGGCGAATCTTCGGGTGTCTTTATAAGATCGAGATCCGCAGGTGAAAAGAACGAATAGTGCACGCCTTCACAGGCTCCCTGCGCACAGAGTGCTCTCTTTATCTTAAGTTCGGTACGCTGCTTTAAGTTGTATCCGCCGCTTGTTACTTCAGCGGTAGGGATAAACGTGGGCACGATGTGATCATAGCCGTACATTCTGATAACTTCCTCGGCAACATCCTGATAGGTCTTCATATCGCTTCTGTAAGCGGGGATCTGAAGAGTCAGTTCGTCACCGTTAAGAACGGGCGCAAAATTAAGGTTTTTAAGTATGCGTACGATATCGTCATCGGGAACGGTTATACCGAGCACTCCGTTGACCTTCTTAACGCTTGCCTTAAGTTCTGCGGGTTCAATTGAATTACCCGTATTTACATCAAAATGAGTCGATGAAACTTTACCGCAGTTAAGCTCTTCCATTAAGTGAAGCGCACGCTTCATAGCCATAACAGTGGTATATTCATCAACACCTTTTGAAAATCTTGCGCTTGAATCGGAGATCTGGCCTAAGGCCTTTGAACTGATACGAATGTTGTCGTGGGCAAAAGCAGCCGATTCGAACACAACTTCACTCGTGGTATCAAGGATCTCCGAGTTAAGACCTCCCATAATACCCGCAAGGGCAACAGGCTTAACACCGTCGCAGATCACAAGGTTATCGGAAGTCAGTTCGAATTCTTTTTCGTCGAGTGTAACGATCTTTTCTTTGTCGTGAGCCCTACGGACATTGATCTTATCGCCTTCAAGGTACTTGCGGTCAAATGCATGCATGGGCTGACCGAGTTCCTTTAATACATAGTTGGTGATGTCGACAACGTTCGAGATCGCCTGACATCCCACAAGATTTAAGCGTCTTCTCATCCAAAGGGGCGCGGGTGCGATCTTAACATCGGATACATAGTGTGAAACATATCTGGTACAAAGATCGGTCGCTTCCACGCTTACGCCAAAATCGATCTTTTCACCGGATTCGGTATATGAAAGGTCGGGCTCTTTGACAGGCTTTCCGAGTGCTGCGGCAACTTCTCTTGCTATACCGAAAACACTCTGGCAGTCAGGTCTGTTCGCGGTGATCTCTATCTCAAAGAGCCAGTCGTCAAGACCGAGTTCGTGTTTTACATCTTCACCGGGTGTAAGATCATCGGGAAGTACCAGAAGTCCGTTATAATCAGCGCCTTCATACATATCGCCGTTTACACCGAGTTCGGTACCCGAACACAGCATTCCGAATGAATCGTGTCCTCTTAACTTGCCGGCGCTTATCGTCATAACGCCTTCAACCGTCTTGTGATCCTTGGCGGTCGCATAAACGGTAGCACCCACAAGTGCAAGAGGGAACTTTTTGCCCGCACACACATTGTCGGCACCGCATACGACATTGAACTCACCGTGTTTGCCCGCATCCACAACGCATGCGTGAAGGTGGGTATCGGGAATGTCTTCACAGGACTTTACAAGTCCGACAACAACATTTGAAATGTCGTGGCCGACTTCATATTTTTCATCTACTTCGAACCCGCACGAAAAGAGCTTATCCTCGAGTTCGTCGGGAGTGACATCTATGTCAACATAATCTTTTAACCAGCTTAACGGAACTAACATCTAAAAATCCTCCTTATCAGTCGTCGATCTGATCGAGCACGCGAAGATCGGATTCAAACAACAGTTTAATGTTGTTGATGCCGTATTTAAGCATCGCGATACGCTCGATACCGATACCGAATGCGATACCCGAGTAAACATCGGAATCGATACCGCAGTCTTCAAGTACTTTCTTGTTGACAACACCGGCACCGAGTACCTCTATCCAACCGGTACCCTTGCAGAGCTTACAGCCCGCACCGTGGCACTGGAAACAGCTCACGTCAACTTCAACGGAAGGCTCCGTGAAGGGGAAATACGAAGGACGAAGCCTTGTGGTAACGCCTTCTCCGAAAATTTTCTGCACAAAGAGATCCAGCATTCCCTTAAGGTCGCAAAGCGTGATGCCCTTATCGACAACAAGGCCTTCCATCTGTGAAAACATGGGTGAATGGGTGGCATCGTCATCGGATCTGAACACCTTACCGGGAGAAATGATCTTGATGGGGGGCTTCTGCGCCTCCATTACGTGGATCTGACCGGACGAAGTCTGCGTTCTTAACAGGAAATCGGGGCTTAAATAGAACGTATCCTGCATATCTCTTGCGGGATGGTCCTTGGGAATGTTAAGAGCGGTGAAATTATAGAAATCCGTCTCGATCTCGTTGCCTTCGAATATGTCAAAGCCCATGGAACCGAAAATGTCCACAAGCTGATTTCTTACCTGAGTATTGGGATGAAGTTTTCCGATCGGACGCATCCTGGCGGGAAGAGTCACATCGATCTTCTCGCTTTCGTAACGCTTCTGCATCTCAAGCTCTTTGAACTTTTTCTCGAGTGCATCAACTTCACCCTGCGCCCATGTGCGGATCTCGTTTACCTTTTTACCGTAATCGGCTCTGAGTTCACCCGGGATCTTGCCCATTTCACGCATTAAAAGTCCAATCTTACCGGTCTTCGAATCCATAAGTGTCTTACGATATTCAAAAGCGGACTTGAAGTTTTCGATACCTTTAAGTTCGCTCTCAATCTCCTGTTTTATCGCGGACAACTTCTCGCTTAATTCGTTTAAATCTGCCATATCGGCCCTCCGTAAACGCAAAAATATAAGGGATATTCGGTTTCCCAAAAATCCCTTAAGATTATACATTCTGTCCTATTCAATGTCAATTAATCATCAAGGCTTTCGCTCTGGCCGCGGTATATCTTGTTGCGTTCGGCATACTGTTTGTCGATGGCCATCATGATCGGGCGGAAATACTTGTTGATATTGGCGCCTATGAATACAAGGAACATACAGATGTAAAGCCAGAAACACAGTATTATGATCGTTGTTAACGACCCGTATATCGAAAACGCACCGTAATTTTCGACATAAAGCGAAAAGAAATACGAAAATGCGGTCCATGATGCTGCGCAAAAGAACGCGCCTACAAACTCCTCTTTAAGTTTCCTCTTCCCATAAGGTAAAACCGCATAGAGTATCATGAATACGATCGTCATAAGCGTTATCGTGATGGCGGATCTGAAATGCATGAGCGTCCCGAAAACGCTTGCAAGCTTCGGATAGTTGCCTACAAGGATGTTTTTACCGATCTTGCCGTATACGATCAGCAGCAGGAACACAAGTATCGATGCAAGGAATATAAGCGTATAAAGGCACGCAAACGCCCTGTTGATAAAACCGTTTCTGCGGTCCTTGACATGTTCTATCGCGTTAAGCCCGTCAATAAGCGCATTAACACCTTTTCCGGCAGACCACAGTGTAGCCACGGCAGCGATAGACAGTAAGTTAAACGACCTTGCGTAAGTTTCCTGGATAAGGGAACTTAACATATTTCCGAGGGTATTGTGAACGTTGGTATTAAGGATGCTTATGACATCCTCTTCTTTGATGGGTGTATACGGAAGGATCGAACATAACAGGATTATGATGGGTACCAGAGACAGGAACAAAAAGAACGCGCAGCTCGCCGCGTAAGAACTGATATTATCGGTCCTTATCTGCGCAAAGAACTCCATCATCATCTTGACGAATTTGCTGCGTGTGTCTTTATCTTTTGCTTTTTCTACTATCTTCCGAAACTTGATCTTCATTATCTCGATATAAAAAGGGGTACCCAACAAAAAAGGGCGATCAGTACGCCCTTTATCTGGCCCGAAATGAGGATCCTGCCTTTTGACTCCTAGCGCGCAGCCAGGTGGGTAACCGCAAATCATCTTCTGCCTTCCACCTATAGAGGCCTGACATAGGATGAAAGATATAGGAATCCCGTTTAAAGTAACTGTAGGTTCAAAAATAACAGGTCTTCCAGCACTTCAGGTTAAGGTTATTATAACAAATATACAGAAAACTTGCAACCAAAACCTTGAAATTTGTGAAAAATTAATGAATAGTTAAAAGTTATCAAATAATTAACCTGCGCGCGCCAATCTACAATATTGGCTAAATTCCAAATGCGGTGCTTCACGTCTAGGGCTTCGCGGATATGATCCACGGTGCGGGCTGGTTTTCAAATACGTTGCCGGATTTAAGCTTGGAAACCGCTATCTGTATCTCCGTGATATCCTTAAGACCGTATCTTTCAAGAATATCCCTGATATTTGCGGCAACCTTAAAGTCAAGCGTATATATCACAAAATCCATCTGAGGGTTGAGGGCCGTCAGATACTCAAGCTCCTTTTCAAGGCTTGCGGAGGCTACCAGCATAGTGGTATCGGGTACGGGAAGCTCATCCATCGTATCCTTGCCGACATGATCGACGATCGTGATGTTGTGAAGTCCGAACTGATGGATGTTCTCTTCCATCGTCTCGCGGTCGCTTTCTTTGTACTCAACAGCGATCACGGTTCCCTCACCGCACATCATGGCCGCCTCAACGGCGATCGATTCGCCCGAGATCACGCAGAGGTTCTTTGATTCATGGATATGCATCTTGGACAAAAGAACGGAACGTATCTCACTTCCGACATATTTAACACTTCCGCTTGCAAAGAGCTTGTTGTCCATACCGAATTTAACGGTACTGCGGGCATTGGGATTAAGTACGATCATACCTGCGGATGCATTGATGCCGCGGTCGATCATATCACATACTTTATCGCGCTTTATCTCGCCTGCAGGCTCGGAACCTTCGTTATATACGACTTCACAGTCACCGAGTCCCACATCCCACATCTTGTAAAAGATGTCTTTGTTGCCGGCTTCGGTAAATACAAGCACACACCTGTGAGCCTCAACCGCGGGAATGAGGTTTTTGTTCTTTCGCGTGATATCGAGTATCTTTACGTGTTCAAGGTCGATATCGGTGTTGTCCGAAAAGTATTTAAGCCAAGAAAGAATATGTGTATTCGTAAATAAATTCTGTTCCATACTAAACCCCTTTTCTTTTCATTATATCATTTTTCGCTGTTCAATACACTTTGCCATAAACTCACTAACGGCATTTTGCCAGCAGTTCTTCCCACTTCTTGTCAACATACTCCTGAGCCGCTTCGATCGTCCACTCGTTGCCGGGCTTAAAGCAGTGTGCGAAACGTCCCTGAGGTCTCATGAACTCTTCGATCGGAAGTTTGTTCTTGGGCTCGTAAGTGAGTCTGTATTCGCCTTCCACAACTTCGTAAATGGGCCATACGCATGTATCGATCGCCGCCTTGCAGATCGCAAGTATATCTTCGGTCTTGTAATTCCAGCCTCGAGGGCAGGGTGTAAGGACATTTACGAAAGTCGGTCCTTCCGTATAGATAGCCCTGTGAGCCTTTTCGTGGAAATCTTTCATGTTACCGAAAAGCGTGGTCTGTGCAACATAGGGTGATCCGTGAGCAACTACGATCTGCGTAAGGTCTTTCTGAACCTGCTTTTTACCTACGGATTCAACGCCCGCGGGAGTCGTGGTAGCCGATGCAAATCTCGGTGTTGCCGAAGAACGCTGTGTTCCGGTGTTCATGTAGGCATTATTGTCATAACAGAAATATGTGAAATCATGTCCTCTTTCGAGTGCACCCGAAAGCGACTGGAATCCTATATCGTATGTTCCGCCGTCACCGCCGATCGCAAGTATCTTAATGTTCTCGTCTTCGGCGATCTTGCCTTTACGCTTAAGCACCTTGTAAGCCGATTCAACGCCCGATGCCGTAGCGGATGCATTTTCAAATGCGGTATGTATATAGGAATCTTCCCATGCGGTATAGGGATACTGAAACGAAGAAACCTCAAGACATCCCGTCGCGTTACAAATGACAGCTCTGTCACCCGGATCGACCGCACGCATCATAGCCCTGCACACAATACCCGCTCCGCAGCCGGCGCAGAGTCTGTGGCCGGAATGAAAGCGTTCCTCTTTATTCATTTCCTCTTTAAGATTATAAGCCATTTATCTGCCCTCTCTCTGTCCCATATGGGTATATACGGGGCCGGTCTCGCCGGTCTTTACTATATCAGTCAGTCTGTCAAATACGCTCTTGGCGGCATTTACGGTAAAATCTCTTCCGCCGAGTCCGAATACTATATCTATCATCTTGGGACGGTTGTCTATATTGATCATCGCACCTGCGGTTTCCGCAAATAACGGTCCGCCGCATGCCGAGAAGCCTTCACTCTTATCCATCACGGCAACGGCCTTGCAGTTCTTAAGCACTTCTGCCAGTTCTTCGCCGGGGAAAGGTCTGAATACACGAATCTTTACGACACCTGCCTTGATGCCTGCGGCTCTTAATTCGTCGGCTGCCACCTTGGCGGTACCTGCGGACGAACCCATGATCACCATCGCAACCTCCGCATCATCCATCTTGTAGGCTTCAAAGAAACCGTATTTACGTCCAAAGGTCTTTTCAAAATCGGCAGCGACATCTAAGATCACGCGCTTTGCGTTCATCATGGCATGTGCCTGGGCTACACGCGCTTCCATATAATAAGCGGATACGCCGTAAGGTCCGACAGCAAGCGGATTTTCTTCTTTCAAAAGGTAATTCTCGGGCTTATACTCTCCCACAAATGCCTTGACTGCGGCATCTTCTTCGAGTTCGATATTCTCGATCGCGTGGGATGTGATAAATCCATCCTCGCAGACCATTAAGGGAAGCCTTACATCCGGATGCTCGGCGATCCTGTGTGCCATAAGGTAATTATCATATACTTCCTGGTTGTTCTCGCCGTAGAGCTGGATAAATCCCGAATCTCTTTCGGCAAAAGAATCCGAATAGTCATGGTTTATGTTGATGGGACCCGTAAGTGCACGACATGAAACAGCGAGTACTACGGGAAGCCGGAGCGACCCTGCGACATAAAGCACTTCGTTCATATAGGAAAGTCCTGCAGAAGATGTGGCCGTAACTGCTCTTACACCTGCGGCTTCGGCACCGAGACATGCCGACATTGCGGAGTGTTCGCTCTCAACACATATAAATTCGGTATCAACCTTACGGTCAGCTACGTACTGTGCGTAATACTGAGGAATCTCGGTCGAAGGAGTGATCGGGAACATGGCAAAAACATCGGGATTGATCTGACGCATTGCCGTTGCGATAGCTTCGTTACCGGAAAGTCTTTCTCGAATGCTCATTATGCTTCCTCCTTTCCGACTTCATCCTCCCAGGCTATTGCCTTGAAAGGACAAACCTTGATGCAGATACCGCATCCCTTGCAGTGTTCGTAGTCAAATTCACTTCTCTTACCGTCTTTGCACGGAATGGAAGCATCGGGGCAGAAAGGTGCACAGAGTAAGCACTGTTTGCACTTTTCTTCGATCCATACGGGTGTACGGCTGCGCCATTCACCTGTCTTGGTAAGACGGCTTGTGCCGGGTTCATATATCTCGCATCCGACAGTCATATCCTGCCATGCGATATGTTCGTTTATATCCTGTGCTCTTTTCATCCTTGTACCTCTTCAAGCGATCTCTTAAGACAGATCAGATTACCCTCAACCACCTGCGGTTTCTTGGCAAACTTGTGTCTGTATGACTCTTCCATATCTTTAAGGAACTGATCCTTGTCAACACATTTACTTACCGCAACTACAGCCGCGAGCATGGGTGTATTTGGGAAATACGCGCCAAGACAGTCGAGCGATATGGCTCTTGCATCGATAGTGCAGACTCTTCCGTTAAAACCGTGAAGATGAGGTCTGATCTCATCGGGAGACTTGGACGTATTTACTATGACCGCGCCGCCTTCCTTGACTCCCGCCGCCACATCAACACTCTCAAGTAATGTCTCGTCAACGACTGCCACAAAGTTTGGCTCATATATATTGGAATGAACAGGGCAACGCTCATCCGATATTCTGTTATAGGCCGTTATCGGTGCTCCCGATCTTTCGGGACCGTATTCGGGGAAAGACTGTACAAACTTTCCCGACATAAAGGCCGCATCTGCCAGCAGCTGACTGGCCGTCTTGGCGCCCTGTCCGCCTCTTCCGTGCCATCTGATCTCTATCATATCGCTCATAATAGTCTCCGTTTCAACAAAATTTCATTTATTGTATCAGATATCCCTGCGGTATACAAGTATAACAAAAGGAGCGCGTTGCGCTCCTTAAGAAGTCTGCTTATTGACAATTATACTACTCTTTGCTAAGTTATAACAAAGAAATGGGTTTTTTACCGTATGTGTTACTTGTTAACAGCTAAGCGGGGTGCTCGTTTCTTTTTTAGTTCAGGTTTGTGGGATAACATATCCATTTAAGCGTGTCCTGTTCCTTGTAAAAAATAACTAAGTTGGGATTTTCAATATTGTATTCCTGCTTATAATAATCCCACTCACAAATATATATCTTCGGAAACTTAGAATTAGCTATTTTCTCAAGAAAATTCCGAGCAGTTCCATTCCTTTTTCGCTCTGACAGCAATTCTTTCATCAATCTAAATTCATCTTCTGTCACAAATATAAACAAATCCGTTTCTTCTGTATAATTCTTATGACCTTTATCTCGTATAACTTCTCTTAATACATTTTCTGGAGAAAATTCTCTGCTAGGTATGTCACACCCAAACTCCGAATGCTGTTTGCCGAAATCAAATTGAGTTATATCATAACCCAAGTGTTTCTTAATTAGTTCTTTATCTTTCTTATATTGACATAATGCACTTTCTGTCAGATTTCCTTTAGAATCTTTTTCGTATTTACAGATGCGTACACGTTCAATTGCATAATAGCATTCTATTTCGTAATTATATAAACTATCTGAATTACCTATGAACATAGATTTATGATAATTATTGAGTTTTACCGTCAAAGGGTGATCATGATATGTATGAGTCACCTCAACATAACGGCCATCTTTACACTTCAAATCGGGCATACTTGGCATTGAATTGTCATCACAATAACTATCTTCTATTTCTATACCTATTATATTAAGAATCTTGGCCGCCTCTTCTTCTCCCTGTTTCTTTTTATTCATATTCTTTTATATCCCCAATATTGTTTTTAACATTATTGTACCATCCTCCATTTAGGAAATTCTGCCTTATTTACACAAAAGAAAGCGGGACGAAAAAAGAATCCCATCGAATGATGGGATCCTTGATTTACTTGTCTAAAGCGAATTTCTTACACTGTTTATAATGTTGTTAAGCGGGTTGCGGCCCCAGAAACCGTTGTTGTTGATCCAGCTGTTAACATCATTGACTTGCGTACCATTAATGTAGAAATTACCGCCACTCTTGGTACATACAAAGGTAGTGAAACTGCTACCGCCGTTCTGTGAATAATAAACAGTATTTCCAAATGCAGCAGCTATACAGTAAACACCTGATACTGTCTCCGAAGAGTACGAACCTAATCTGACCGTGCCTTCCATGTTATAAATACTGCCGTTGGATAACTTATAAATACCACCGTCAATTACACAGTAATCTTTCTTATCCAATACTATGCCATTGTAGTCAAAGTATTTGCTGTTCCAATCGTTAGAGTTTCCATCTACCTTAAAGTAGAAATAGCCTTTTCCGGTAGTTTCATTACAGAATTCATAATCTCTGTTCGGCGCATTCACGTAATTATCCGATGCCGGTACATATCTTCTTGCGGGAACACCGGTAAGGTGAAGTTTTACCCTGTATATACCACCGCGTTCAACCTGGAAATTATAATTCTTATCAACAGCTCCGCGCTTGAAATCTCTTGACATATCAACAGGCCCCCAGGAAAACGTTCCGGTACCGTTATCATAATTCCAGCGTTCAACTTCGTAATTATACTGACTTCCGCTGTTAAGATTGTCAGCCTTTATGTGCTTGATCTCAGTAATATTGAGTGAGCACGAAGATCCCGCGTTGATCGTAAACGGAGCTTCACCGGTGCCGAGTCCTTCAAAGTTAGATGCAAGTGTATGACCGTTCTGAACAAGATTATATTTGATGGATACCGGTTTGATGATACCCGATACCGTATAATCTTCCCTTGCCATATCCGGGAACGGCCATAATACTTCACCCGTCTTGGAACTTACTATACCGAATTGAACCTCAACTTCATAAGCCTTATCAATATCAAGAGAAAGCGTTGCATCGGGACGAAGGTTTATGGCATTACCGCCTGCTTCAGCTTTATTCTCACGCCATTGAGTCCAGGGTGAATTATATGACAAAATATTGCCAGCATCGTCGATCGTAACTTCTCTGAATCTGTGTTTCTTAAAATACGGGAACTGATCGTCGTTGGCTGCGCCTCTTAATACCAGAATGGTCTTAAGTGTACTGTATGCGGAAAAGTTACCCTGTTCCTGGTCGGATCCTCTTGAAATATGCTGTCCGTCAAAAGAAAAATACGATCCTGTAATATAATATGTCTGTGCATAGGCTCCATATCCGACACCCGTGATGTTTCTCCAGACAGTTGCGGGATCATCCGTAAACCGTCCGTACGAATGGGAAGCCATTGCCGTGATCAGTATACCTTCACCCATCTCAAGGTTCTTATTAAGCCTTAAGCTGAATGTCGGAGTGGAAACACCGCTACCGTTATTTACTGTTATCGTAAAATATGACGAAGGATTTGTAACCCATTCACCACTCTTATTAACTGCAACTGCGGTAAATTTAACGTCTCTCGGAAGGATTCCGGTCGTATAAATACCTGCGGCCACACCCGCTCCGGGATCTGCTGCCTGGAAACCGGGATCGGGGATCGCGGGAAGCATACTGTCAAGATTGTATCCGTCTACCGTAGACGTAAACGTATAAACAGTACCGTTTGCTGTTGAAGTGGATGATGACGTTTTATTAAGTGTCAGACTGTTTACACGACGGATATAAACATCTGCCGTGTGCTGAACTCTTGGTGTAAGACCGTCGCTTTCTTTACGTGTCTGAGAACTTAAAATGATCTGAACTTTGCTGGACGTTTCGTTGGCACCAATAGTAATTGTACGCTTACCCGTAAGGGAGTCAAATCCAAGTACCGTAAGCGGATCCGTTGCTCCGATAAGTTCATAATCAATACCCGAACCGTCATCCATAACCGCAGAAATGGGATATGTCTGGTTTGGTTCAAGTACATATTCGGGTGTATATGTCATCGTAAGCTCGCCTTCGGTCATGGCAGTAACGATGCTCACATTTCTGGACGTTGCGGTATAGTTACCGGCATACGTCATTGAATTCTTCTCAAGGCATATATATATCTGTACAACACCGTTCTTGGAGAAGTCGGTCGCATCCATTACAAGTACTTTGACATTTTCAGCCATGGGCGCAACGGATCCATCTACACTGTAATAAACGGTATCATCCGCGTCGCGATAAATAGCATAGTCTTTACCGTCACGTTTAAGTTCAAGTCTTTCCGGAGAAGGTGTGGATGCTTCGCTTGAGTCCTGAACCAGATTATTTATCTGGCTTGCAAGAAGCTGTGCATCTTCCTGAAGCTGCACTTCAGTCGTTCCGCGCGAATAAGTGTTTGCGCTTACTATCATAAAGCCGGCAACGGACGCACCGACAAGACTCATGATACCTATGGCACACACAAGCTCTACAAGCGACATTCCGACATTATTAAGTTTTCCAAAATGCTTTTTGATAAAACTCATATCTGTGTACCCATCATGATCAATCCATTAGCACAACTTTACCGGTAAGATGATAAACCTGTAAAACATATGTCTTATCTGATTTAGAACATCTGATATAAAGATCCGTCCCTCCGGGCGGTAATATAACAGCACCCGTTGCTCTGTCAAACGAGATCGTAAGCGGAGTGGATGAATTGATCTCGGTATATCCCGATGAAGGATCGGTATAGGAATAAGCTACACTTACGGTCGATTCTCCGATCTTAGTTTTCTTTGAAGATTCAACGGTCAGCGTTCCGTCTGGCGCACTGCCATATATGTTTTCGGTAAGTTCTATACCGCTTCCGTTATCTTCTATGGTTATATCTGTCTTAAATTTTCCGAGAGCCGTTGTACGGTTATTTAACAAAGAAACCTTGATATTTTCCGCACATTGCTCGGCGGGTTTACCCGAGATCATACCAACGCCAATAACCCCTGCGACACTCAGTATCGAGAGGATTGAAATAACGATTATGATCTCCACAAGGGAAAGTCCTCTGTTATCCTTAGCCATAGTTCAAAAACTCCTACAT
>JAEEGL017043739.1_pt1 | contig 14787 bp, 13 predicted proteins | sample 9134231 | NCBI WGS metagenome assembly JAEEGL01 (sample SAMN16246548, study PRJNA631951) | gut metagenome | biome: gut microbiome; feature: rumen; material: fiber-attached | host: Bos | place: Iran: Karaj | collected 2018-10 | reverse complement strand
TTATCATAGGCTGTTCTCTTTTCTTTCATATTCGGCTTCTATTTCATATCAATATATCATAAGATTGTGACAAAATCTACTGCCTTCGGGAAAAACGCTGATACGTTCGGTGCGCTTTTTACAATCCTATGAAAGATTATATGAAGACAGCGGCGGGATTCCTCCCGTCGCTGTGCGTTATATATGCCTATAGCATGAGCGGCACGCCCGTCTCGATCATCAGCCGGACACCGAGCCGAAATCGTTCAGATCGCAGGCCAGGTTCGTCTCCCGCTCCCGCGGCGGCAGGAGGCCGTTCCTGACCTCCGTCACGTCAGCAAGGTCTATGTTGTATCCCCAGCAGGATCCGTTGTCGCACTTTGTGAATGTGTCATCCAGGCCGCAGCCCAGGTTCACGACGGCGGCCTCCGGATGTTCCCTCAGGTATCCCTCGACCTCGCACCGCAGGTCGTACTGACGCTGGGCCACCTCCAGGGCCCCGAAGAGCCCAGCCGGCGATTCCATCTTCCTTCTCTTCTCTTCGAAATCATAATCCAGGGAGGCGCATATCCTCTCCGCCTCCGGATCCGAGAACAGCTCCGGGAAGCGCTCCGAGCACACAAGTCTCCCGAAAAGGGGGATCACCAGTGTCTCCCGGACCGTATTCTTCTCTATATGGTACTTTTTTTCCATCTTCCGCTCCTCATCCCAGCGCCACGTCCAGGGCCATCATCACGCTGAACCCCACGGCAAAGAACACGACGCCCGTGTTCGAATGCTTGCCTTCCGACATCTCCGGTATAAGCTCCTCCACCACCACATAGAGCATGGCTCCGGCGGCGAAGGAGAGGAGATACGGCATCGCCGGGACCACCAGTCCCGCCAGCAGCACCGTAAGGACCGCTGCCACAGGTTCCACCGCACCGGAAAGCACGCCCAGCCAGAAGGACTTCGGCTTGCTCTTCCCCTCAGCGTACAGGGGCATCGAGATTATGGCTCCCTCCGGGAAGTTCTGTATGGCGATGCCGAGAGCCAGAGCCATTGCCCCTCCGGCCGTGATGTTCGCGGACCCGGTCAGCAGCCCGGCGTATACCACGCCCACCGCCATGCCCTCGGGTATGTTGTGAAGGGTCACCGCCAGCACCAGCATGACGGTCCTGCTGAGCCTGCTTTTCGGTCCCTCGGCCTGGTCCTTCTGCGCTATGCTCCTGTGCAGATGGGGGATCACATGGTCGAGGAGCAGCAGGAACAGCACCCCCAGCCAGAATCCCGCAAAGGCCGGCAGGAACGCCAGTCTCCCCATGGGAGCCGACTGTTCGATGGCCGGCACTATGAGGCTCCATATGGAGGCCGCCACCATGACGCCTGCGGCGAATCCGGTGAGGGCCCGCTGGACCCTCGCCTTAAGATCCTTTTTCAGGAAGAACACGCAGGCAGCCCCTGCGGCCGTTCCGATGAAGGGGATCAGTATCCCCGGAAGCGCTCTGATCATTTTCTCTTTCCGAACAGGCCTTTCTTCTCATAAGGCTCCGATACGGCATCCAGGCATGTGTATCCCGTTGCGTTCACCGCAGCCTTCAGGGCCTCAAGGTCCGCCGCCTCCTCCGTCAGGAAGGAGGCTTCCTTTCTGTTCTTCGAGGCTTTCACCTTCTTCGCCGAAGGCACAGCCCTCCTTATGGCATCAGCCACGTGGGCCTCGCACATGCCGCACATCATCCCGTCTATCTTCAGGACCGTCCTTGTCATCTCTGTGTCCTCTCTTTCTTCTTTAAGTATCCGCAGTCGCACCAGGGCCCTCCCGATGCCAGCGTGTATCTTCTCACGAAATCCGCCGTTCCCCCGGCCTCAGTCATGGCGTAGTCCAGGCGGCACATGGCCGGGACCAGGTCGTAGAGCCCGAGCTCCTTCATCAGCACGCATATGCCGCATTTCGAGAACCTGGCCTCGTATCCGCTGCCGTCCCCATAGGGCAGCAGCTCCATGTTCCAGGAGTAGGGGTTCCGGTCCGCCGCCTTCAGGGCCGCGGTCTCCCTCATGCCCCGAATGTCCTTTCCCGTGAACTTCTGTTTTCCCGACATCCGGCAGAACCATCGCATGGGCCGGATCATCATTGCCTTCTCGTAGTAGTCCGCCAGGCTTTGCGCATCCGGCCTTCTGTCCATCTCCAGCACGAAGGCCGACAGCATGGCGCAGTTCACGATGTTCATCCTGAACCGGTCCTTTTTCTCGAACTCCGGCAGTTTCCTAATGATCCTTCTGTATCCGGACTTCGCTTTTCTCCGTATATCGTCAGCCTCTGCCCTGCCGTATCCGAGCTCCGTCTCCAGCCGGTCCCGGAAGGACCGGGCGAAGAGCAGCCACATGCCCGCGGGCATCCCCGTATATTTCATGTCTCATGTCTCCTCATACCATATCCACGCCCGCGTAGTCCTTCGCGGTCTCGCTGCCGTCGGCCACGTACCAGTAGTCGCAGCTCCCGCTTCCGGTGGCGCAGGTGTGGGTGCGGATCAGCTTCGCGTGGAGCAGCTCCGCCAGCAGGTGGTCCGCCGCGCACATGTATGGCAGCAGGTTCTCATAGCCGTTGGCCGCGGCGTAGTCCGCCAGGGGACATCCCTCCAGCTCGAAGCACAGGCCCTCCTCCGTGTTCCTCGGGTTTATCCTCACCCGCCAGGTGTTGCCCCACTTCCCCTCCGAGACCTTCCGGTCCACCAGCTCGGCGTAGGGGATGTAGCGTCTGTACAGGACCGACCGGAACAGGCTCATCTGCCAGGGCCGGTTCAGATCAACGAGCTTTCTGACTATCCTGTATCTACGGGAGATATCCTTCGCTATGTCCGTGACGGCCCGTCCCCCGATGCGGTGTCCCGAAGCCTCATAGAAGGAGGCTGACAGGATCATCAGGTCCAGGTTGTACGACATGATGTTCTCCCGGCCCCCAATGTCGGGGGCCTTGGCGTACAGTTCGGGAAAAAGCTCCTCCGCCTTCCTTATTATCTCAGCGGCCTCGTCCGGAAAGCGCTTCTTGACGTATCTGACGAAGCCTTTCTTTATCATCTTCACCTTAGCATCCATATTAACACCTCCCGGCCCCGTCCTTCAGACCGGCGTCTCCATGAACAAGTCTATCGCATCCAGCACCGGGGCCGAATACTTCTCCCCGCCGAAGAGCCACTGCTCGTGCTGCATGTCGAATCCCCGTATATCCGGATCCCGGAAATATTTCCTGTAGCGTCTGAGATACTTCTCACCCATTTTTTCAGCGTATATGAAATGAACTTTCGTGTGCTCCGCGTGTATGTCCTCCCGGAGCCGGGCCAGAAGGTCGCTGTGAAACTCGTTCCTTATGGATTCGGGGCTGAACTTCGAGAAGCATTCGATGAACCGCTCCGCGGTCACGTCGTCCATCCCGAAGGCGGCCCTGAGCTTTTCACGGCTCTTCGCCTTCTTCTTCTCGCTTTTCGTGAATCCCGTGAGCAGGGGCACCACCAGCTTCGACTTCAGCCACGCGCTGAACCTGCCGCTCTGGTCCAGGTCCGGGCTGCCGAACATACCGTGGTCCATATGTATGTTCCCGCGCTGTATGAGCTGGCCCACGAAGCTCCCTCCCAGAGAGGATCCAAGGGCGCCGTCTATCCTGCCGCCGAAATTCTCCTGTATATACTCCTCTATCTTCTCCGTTACCGTCATCATGTCAGGGAACACGGAGCCCGTTCCGTCGAACCCGTCATAGTTCACGCATATGAGGTGATACTTCTCTCCGAGCTTATCGAGCACTGCCCCGAAATTCACCTGGTAGTCGCAGGCCGTGCCCGGCAGGAGCATGAGTGTCTTCCCTTTTATGTTTCCCTTCTCATCGAACTGCATGCTGATCCCTCCCGGGAGTTAGTCTTGGCTAACCTGGTGCCAAAAAGAAAACAGGCAGTAGTTAGCTTCTGCTAACTATATATCACTTCCCGGCTGCTTTGTCAATATATTTCTGGCAAATTGCCAAAACCATGAATTTTCTGAAATTACTAGTGTTCCCGACCTTGTATTTTTGGAATCAGTATTGTTTCAGTGTTGTTATCTGTTGAGAAGTTCAATGATATATTAAGCAAGTTCTCAATGAATGTGTTGACAAGAACTGCGTGCCTGAGTATAATACTTGTTGAGAAGTTATATAACAAACTAAACAAGTTCTCAACGGAGGAGAATATGGAAATAAAACGCGACATCTATCTCAACCGGATAATCTCATATATGTGGGACGGGCAGGTGAAGGTCATTACCGGCATCCGGCGCTGCGGCAAGTCCTACCTGCTCCGCAACATCTTCAAACGGTATCTGCTGGAGCATGGCGTGGGCGAGGATCATATCCTGAGCTATGAGCTCGATCTGGCTAAAGACATCCGGTACCGCAACCCGCTGGAACTGGCAGGGGCAGTACGGGAAAAGGCCGGGGAACAGCAGGAACGGTACTACCTGTTCGTGGACGAGATCCAGTTGTCCGACGCGGTGCAGAATCCCTACAATCCGAACGGGAAGAAGATCACCTTCTATGACGCCCTCAATGACCTGAGATCCCTGCCCAATGTGGATATCTACGTGACCGGAAGCAATTCACACATGCTCTCCAGCGATATCCTGACCGAGTTCCGCGGCCGCAGCGACGAGATACGCGTCCATCCCCTTCGGTTCGCGGAGTATTGCTCTGCAGTCGGAGGTGATACGGCAGAGGCCTTTGAGAACTACGCTTTCTTCGGCGGCATGCCCCTTATCCTCTCACGTCCGGACGACACGGCGAGGATGAACTATCTGAAATCGCTATTCTCCGAAGTCTATCTCAGGGATATCGTGGAACGCAGGAAGATCAGGCGTGAGGACGTCCTGTCCGCGGCACTTGATCTGCTCTGCTCCTCGACCGGCTCGCTGACCAACCCGAACAATATAGCCAACGCCCTTAACTCCCGGCAGAAGCGCGCCGGGGAGGACACGGTCGCCGCAAATACGGTCGCGTCCTATATCGGGCATCTCCTGGACGCCTACCTGTTCGAGGAATGCCGGCGCTATGACGTAAAGGGCAAAGACTATTTTGACTATCCGAATAAGTACTACTGTGACGACGTCGGCCTGCGCAATGCCCGGACCGGATTCCGCCAGCAGGAGATGACGCATATCATGGAAAACATCCTGTATAACGAGCTGCGCGTCCGCGGCTGCGAAGTTGATATCGGCATCGTTTACGGTACGGAGAAAAACAGAAAAGGACAAAGCGCGCAGGTCGCGCGGGAGATCGATTTCATCGCCACACGGGGCGGTAAAAAGACCTATATCCAGTCCGCGTATGCGCTGGACACCGCCGAAAAGGCCTCGGCGGAGTGCAGGCCCCTGTCCCTGACCGGTGATTCCTTCCCGAAGATCATAGTCCGCCATGACATTCGCAAACGCTGGTACGATGACAGCGGCGTGCTGAATATCGGCATCCTGGACTTTCTGCTGGATGATTCGCTTGTGTGATCTCCGGACTATGGCATAACCGTCGGATCCCCCGTATTTCCGGGATATCCCGGCGGTTTTCCCGTTTGCAGTATATTAGAAACGGGATCATATATTTTTTCGGCAGCCGGAAAATCGTGATTCCTCCCGGAATAAATGCGAAACATGCCCGCGTTCCTCGACTTTCCGCGTCAGTTGGTATATAATAGGGGAAGAAAAAAAAGAAGGAGACCGCCGGATCCCCCGCCTGAAGATACGGGCAACCGGCGACCGGTATAATGAAAAAGTACGATGTGATCATAATCGGAGCAGGCCCCGGAGGCATATTCACGGCCCTGGAGCTCACGGAAAAGCGCCCTGACCTCAGGGTGGCGGTGTTCGAGAAGGGATATCCCCTGGAGAAGAGGAAGTGCCCCATCGACGGCGAGAACGTGAAGAGCTGCATAAAGTGCCCCACCTGCGCCATCATGAGCGGGTTCGGAGGCGCGGGAGCCTTTTCCGACGGCAAATACAACATAACGAACGATTTCGGAGGCACCCTGTACGAATACATAGGCAGGGAGAAGGCCATAGAGCTTATGCGATATGTCGATGAGATCAACACTTCGAACGGCGGCTCGGGCACTTCCCTGTTCTCGACGGCCGGGTCGCGCTTCAAGACCCTGTGCATGCAGAACAGGCTCACCCTGCTCGAGGCCTCCGTGCGTCATCTCGGGACAGACATAAACCACGTGGTCCTTGAGAACCTTTACGCAAAGCTGAGGGACAGGGCCGAGTTCTTCTTCAACACCCACGTGGACGCCATCGAGGCTCTGCCCGGGGACGAAGGCTACCGCGTCATATACGGGGAGGAGACCGCCGAGTGCCGCAGGTGCGTGGTATCGGCGGGCCGCTCAGGCAGCAAATGGCTCGAGAAGGTATGCTTGGACCTCGGCATAGGGACGAAGTCGAACCGCGTGGACCTGGGGGTCCGGGTGGAGCTCCCCGCTGAGATCTTCGCGCATATAACGGACGAGCTGTATGAGAGCAAGATCGTTTACAGGACCCAGAAGTACGAAGACTCCGTCCGCACCTTCTGCATGAACCCGAGAGGCATCGTGGTGAACGAGAACACGAACGGCATCGTCACTGTGAACGGTCACAGTTTCGAGGACGAGAGCAGAAAGACCTCTAACACGAACTTCGCCCTTCTGGTCTCGAAGCATTTTTCTGAGCCCTTCCATGACAGCAACGGCTACGGCGAGAGCATAGTCAGACTTTCGAACATGCTGGGAGGAGGCGCGATCATCCAGCGCTTCGGGGATCTGGAGCGCGGCAGGCGCAGCACCCAGAAGAGGATCGACGAGGGCACCGTCAGGCCGACTCTCGCGGCCACTCCCGGAGACCTGAGCCTGGTGCTCCCGAAACGGATCCTCGACGGCATCATCGAGATGATATTCGCCCTTGACAAGATCGCCCCCGGCACCGCCAACGACGACACGCTGCTCTACGGCGTGGAAGTCAAGTTCTACAACATGGAAGTGGCACTCAACAGGCATCTCGAGACCTGCCACAGGGGACTGTATATAATCGGGGACTGCAGCGGAGTGACCCACTCCCTCAGCCACGCAAGCGCAAGCGGCGTATATGTGGCGAGACAGATCATGGGCAGCACCTGATCCTCAGGCGGAAAGGAAAACAACGTGAAATCTTACGACGTCGTCATCGCAGGAGGGGGACCCGCCGGGGCCGGGGCCGCGAAGGCCCTCAGGGACAGCGGCCTGACCTACTGCGTCATAGAAAAATACACGTACCCGCGGAAGAAGCTATGCGCGGGCGGCCTGACCAACAAGAGCATAAAGGTGCTGAAGGAACTTGATCTCAGCATCGCGGATATAAGGAAGAGAGCCTTCGGCGAGGTGACATTCGCCGGGAAAGGCATAGAGAAGACGGTGACCCTCAACGATCCCCTGTACATGGTGGACCGTACCGAGTTCGACCGGGCAATGATGAAGCAGTCCGTTGCGGACTGCGACCTTTACCAGGGTGAGACCGTCACGGAGCTCAGGAAGGATGAGAACATCCTCATGACGGACCGGGACGGATACAGGTTCAGATACCTCATATTCGCCGACGGGGTCAACGGATACAGCTTCAGGCTCATACCGGACAGGGAGTTCGGCTTCGCCGTAGAATGCGACTCCCCGGTCACATATGACAGGACTGTGGTTGACTTCGCTGCGACGAAGGACGGCTACGGATGGATATTCCCGAAGGAGGGGCATACCACCGTGGGCCTGGGAGGCTCCGGCAGGCACAAGGACGGGTACGTCTCCCTTCTCGAGGAGTTCTGCAGGAGGTACGGGATCCCCGTCGAAAGAAAGGATATACGGGGATACAGGCTCCCCATGTTCTCGGAACGGGTATACAACAGCGATGTGATCGACGGGAAGATCATCCTCGCGGGGGACGCCGGGTCCTTCGTGGACTGCATCACGGGCGAGGGCATCTGCTATGCTCTCAGCACCGGCATGTGCGCCGCAAGGAGCATAATCGAAGCTGAAAAGAACGGCTCGAAGCTCAGCGACGCCTTCTTCGGGATGACCCGGGGGACGGCGGCCGTCCTGTCGAGAAGGATAAAGCAGAGCAAGGTCCTCTATTCCCCGCTCCGCAGCTACGTGATAAAAAAAGGACTGACCCGCGAGGACTACCTCGTGAGGATCAGGAACGCTTTCGGTTAATATTTGAGGAAAAGTTATGGGCAACTATCTGGTCACCGGCGCCTGCGGAGGCATGGGAAAGGCGGTATGCGCGCTGCTCTCGGAACAGGGCCATGCCGTTTTCGGGATAGACCTGGCCGCGGGAGAGTGCTCGCATGAAGTGGCAGGCAACTCATTCCCGCTCCTTTTCCGCGCGGACGTCACGGACACGGAAAGCCTCTCTTCTGCTGCCGCGGAGATCCGCTGCTTCACGGACTCCCTCGACGGGATAGTCCATACGGCCGGCATATACGATCTGAACTCTCTTCTCGAGATACCTGAGGAGGATATCCTCCGGGATTTCGGGGTGAACCTTTTCGGAGCATACCGTGTGAACAAGGCATTCGCGCCCTTCATGGGCAAAGGCGGACGTGTGGTCATCATATCCAGCGAGCTGGCGCCCCTCGTTCCCCTGCCCTTCACCGGCATCTATGCAGTGACGAAATCCGCTGTGGACAAGTACGCCCAGGCCCTGAGGATGGAGGCCCAGCTCCTGGGCTGGAAGGTATCCGTGGTACGTCCGGGGGCCGTCAGGACCGGCATGCTGCCGGAATCCGAAGGCAAGCTGGACTCCTTCGTTTCGGGAACAAAACTGTACCCGGTGAACGCCGGACGGTTCAGGAGGATCGTCGGCAAGGTGGAGGCGAGGAACGTGGCGCCGGAGAAGGTCGCCCGCGTCATCGCAGTGGCCCTTTCCGCACGCAGGCCGAAGCTCACATACAGCGTGAACCGCAATCCCCTGCTCATTGTGCTTAACGCCCTTCCCGAAAGGCTGCAGCTGTTCATCATAAGAAAGATACTCGAGTGACCGCAAGCTAACGAATTATACAGGAGGATATAGACATGTCTGTCGACATCGATGAGCTTTTCGATATGCTTAGCTGGAACAGTGACGAGGAGGTCCAAAAGAAAGGGATCGCGCTGGGCATGGGCGTGAAATGCTTCAGCGTGTTTCTCCAGCCTCGCGGACATGAGCACGGCAAAGACGTGTGGGAAAACTGCGCCAGGATCCTTGCGTCATATCCGGATGAGACTCTGAAGTACTGTTCATACGGATTACTGCAATGGCTCCGGGATATGAACTGGCCCGGAGCAGAGATCATTTTCCAGCGTTTGCTCAGGTTAATGGACACAAAAATGCTTTCCCTGTGTCTTGTCGATTGTGTTAAGCAGGCTCTGGCATGTGATGATCAGCCGTGGCTGGGCAATATGTCCGCGCTGCTCGAAAACGAAAGGATCGGAGAAAACCTTCCAAAAGACACATATAACTCTCTGTACTGCCGGTATCATTGCCACTGGTGACGCGCTCGCCGGCGGCTGCGGCACAGCGGCCCGCTCCCACGGGCTTTTTCCATATGCCCGCGGAACTTATATACCCCTCCCGTCGTCAAAGAAACAGTCATACAACTTTACCAATACCTCAGGAGGTCATTCATATGACAACACGAATGAGAAAAATGCGCATAACGGCGCTGCTGGTCGCGGCTATCATGCTGCTCGCAGCCTTCACATCATGCGCCCCGGCGCAGCCCTCGGCAAATGATCCGTCCACTGACGCCCCGGACACAGCCGCCCCGGACACGGAAAAGCCGGATACGGGCGACACTGGTCTGCCTGACGTGATCGGGCCATCCGAAGCCGATGACAACTGGGCGGAAAACATGAACGCCAACACCGTGAGCACGGTGAAGAACACCATGCGCCTCGACAGCTTCGATTCGAAGTTCCTCTCGTTCATCTCGGAACGCACTGACGGGAACTACATGGTATCCCCCCTGTCCTTCCGCTACGCCCTCGGACTGCTGCTGGCGGGGGCTGAAGGCGAGACCAGGAACGAGTTCCTGAAAGCCTTCGGAGTAAGGACCCCGGAGGAATGGACCCGGTACTGTCTCGACTTCAACGGGTTCGTCAACTATTTTGCCGAGAATCTCGACCTCGAAGTGAAGGAGTTCAGGGACCAGGTGAAGGCAGGCTGGATAAGCCCGGATTCCGATGAGCCCTTCAGGGCCCTGAGGGTGGCCAACTCCGTATGGAAGGCCGACTGGATCGAAGCGGATCTCAAGGCGGACTACTGTGAATCCGTATCCGCGGACTATGCCGCCGAATACAGATATTTCAGCCCGTCCAACGCGGTGGCAAAGATCAACGAGTGGGCCGACACGAAGACGGAGCATATGATCCAGAAACTGCTGCCGGAGGGATATCCCACCGATAGCCTGGCGGTGGTGCTCATGAACGCCCTGTATTTCAAGGACGCATGGTATCACAGCTTCGAGCCGGGCCTTACCAGGGAGATGGATTTCCACGCGAAGGACGGCAGTAACGTGAAGAAGGAGTTCATGACGGACACGGATTACTTCTCATACTATGAGGACGGCGACACCCAGCTCGTGATCCTGCCCATGAAGGGCGGTGTCTACATGGCATTCGTCATCGGGTCCACCGAGGACCTGTCAGAAAAGATCTCCTCCGCTTCATATACGAGAGTCAGGGTAACGATACCGAAGATGGATCTGGAGACGGACTTCTCCGACGGACAGCTGGTCCGCTTCCTCGCCGATAACGGCGTCAGCCTCGCGTTCGAGCCTGACAGGGCCGACTTCTCCGGAATGATCGACTACCCGGTGTACGTGAGCGATATAATACAGAAGACAAGGATAAAGCTGGACGAGGAAGGCGTGGAGGCCGCAGCGGTCACCGCCATCATGGTGAATGCGACAGGCTACATGGAGCCGGAGGAACCCAGAGAGTTCACGGCGGACCGCCCCTTCTCGTTCTACATCTACACCACCTGCAACGATACCACGGCGGTGATGTTTGCTGGAGAAATCGTTGAATGATTCATTGAATCATTCTGTGATCCACAGGGTAACCAATCATGTATATTAGGAAAAACATAAGACGGGCGGCGCTGCTTCTCTGCATCGCCATGATTACAGCCATGTTCGCGGGCTGCGCTCCCGGCTCCCCTGCCGGGACCGGAGACGTCCCTGATACCGGGGATCCGTACCAGGAGCTCCCTCCCGTGGCCGGCCCTTCGGAGGATCCCGCGGGATCCGGGATCTGGGCTGAGAACATGAACGCCAACAAGACGGAAGTCATCACATATACCCTGGATCCCGACGGTTTCGATCTCAGGTTCCTTTCCTACATATCGGAACACACGGACGGGAATTACATGGCATCTCCCCTGTCCTTCCGCTACGCCCTGGGGCTGCTGCTGGCAGGAGCCTCCGGAGATACCAGGACAGAGCTGCTCGGCGCCCTCGGCGTGGAGTCGGAGGAGGAATGGATCTCATTCTGCCTCGATTTCAACGGATTCGTGGAATGCTTCGCCGAGAACCTGGAGCGCGAGCTCAGGTCCTTCAGGAACGAAGTGGCGGAGGGCTGGATAAGCCCCGACGCCGAAGAGCCCTTCCGGGCCCTCAGGGTCGCGAACTCCGTATGGAAGGCCGAACGTATAGCTGAGGATTTCAGGGAGTCCTACCGGGAATCCGTTTCGAAGAACTACGCGGCGGAATACAGATATTTCACAGCCGACAACGCAGTCGAGAAGATCAACGAATGGGCGGACACAAAGACCGAGCACATGATCCCGGAACTGCTGCCGGAGGGTTACGACACGACAGACCTGGCGGTGGTGCTCATGAACGCCCTGTATTTCAAAGACGCTTGGCAGGACAGCTTCCCGGAGTATCTCACGAAGGAGGACGATTTCCACACCCGTGACGGAGGAGCCGCAAGAAAGGAATTCATGTCCACGGAGGACACGTTCGCCTATTACGAGGACCAGGACACACAGCTTGTGATACTGCCCATGAAGGGCGGAGTGTACATGGCCTTCGTGCTGGGCTCGGCTGAAGACCTTTCCGTAAAGGTGAGCAGAGCCGAATACACCGCAGTCGACGTGACCATCCCGAAAATGGACCTGGAGACCGAATTCTCCAACAGTGAACTTGTTGATTTCCTTAAGGAAAACGGCGTCATCAGCGCCTTCGACAGCAGAAAGGCGGATTTCTCCGCCATGATCGATCACGATCTGTTCGTAAGCGACATAATACAGAAGACCAGGATCAAGCTGGACGAGGATGGCGTGGAGGCCGCAGCGGTCACCGCCATCATGATGAGCGATGAGGCATACGAAGTGCCTGCGGAGCCGAAAGTGTTCAGGGCCGACCGTCCCTTCTCGTTCTATATCTACACCACATGCAACGATACCACCGCGATCATGTTTGCAGGAGAGATTGTAGAATGATTCTGCGAATCATCCACAATGTCTCCGGAGATCGTAGAATGATTCCCGGAATCATTCACGCTACCCTTTAAAACAAAGTATAACGAAAAAGAGAGGAAAACTCAGATGAAAAGAGCTGTTTCGCTGTTCCTGTTCGCTGTCATGATCCTTTCAGCCGTACTGCCCGCCTCAGCAAAGGTGGGGGACGTGAAAGGAAACATATACGCCACGGACATAAAGGCGTATATAAACGGGGTGCAGGTCAAGGCATACAATATCGGCGGAAGGACCTGCGTCCCCATCGAGGAAGTCACATCCGGCTACACGTACAACAACTATTTCAGGAGCCTGCTGGTCAGCAGCTTCCACCCGGAGAAGCTTAAAAGATACACCGAAAGCGGCTCTTCCGCAAAGGTCGGCGACGTGGTCGGAAAGGTCTATGAGACCGACATCAGGACCTCCTTCAGCGATCACATACTGCCGTCATACAACATCGGAGGCAGGACCTGCGTTGCCATAGAGGACATAGGACGCGACAACACCTTCTCCCAGATCGGCGGGAAGTACATTTGGGATCCCGTGAACCGGACCATCAGCCTGGAATACATGTACGACAACCGGGCCGACGTGGACTCGCTGCTGGAAGCATACGGGTATGATCTGGAGATAACGGACGGAAATGCGGTGTTCACCCCTTCCGCGGATATCTTCCCGGTACACACCACGGACCTCTCGGGACTTTCCGGCGAGAACCCGGCAGTCCCGATAAAATACTCAGCTGACGGAAAGGAGACCGTCATAGGATACGCGTGTACGAGAACGGACGGAGCGTTCGTTTTGGACGAAAACGGCGTCTGGTCGACGATTATATATGAATCCGCCTTCAATTATTACAACACCGAAGCAGTAGAATCCATACTCAGGCAGAATGGCGTTCACAGGCTTGACAGGGACACTGTCGTTTCCTGCCTCATCGCACACACCTTCGTAAATGACATGGAACGCTACGACACTGCGGACTATACTTACCTGGCTTTCAGGACCGCCACTCCCCGCGGGGCGTTCAATCCCGTGTACGTCGTCTGGAGCGACGGAAGCTACAGGAGAATAGACCTTCTCGACATCTGGGACGGCGAGCCGATGAAGATCGAGCTTGACCGCGCCTCCGATACCGCAGTCTTTGTACACAACGGGGGCGTAACGCGCGTATACGACCTGGTCGCCGGCAAATTCCTGACCGGTGAGCCCTCCGGTGATGACGAGCCCTGGGCCGATAACATGAACAGCCGCAAGGCGGAGACCGTGACCGACACGATGAGCATCACGGACTTCGACTCGAGATACCTAAAATATATCGCGGAGCACACGGACGGGAACTATATGACCTCTCCCCTGTCCTTCCGCTACGCCCTGGGGCTGCTGCTGGCAGGCGCCGGGGGCAATACCAGGACAGAGCTGCTGAAAGCCCTCGGAGTCAAGTCCGAGGACGAATGGATCTCGTTCTGCCTTGATTTCAACGGCTTTACGGAATACTTCAAAGAAAGTCTCGAACACGAAAAAGAGATGTTCAGGAACGAGGTGGAGCAGGGCTGGATCAGCCCGGACTCCGCCGAACCCTTCAGAGCCCTGCGGGTCGCGAACTCCGTGTGGAAGGCCGACTGGCTCACGGAGGATTTCAAGGACGGCTACCGTGATTCCGTCTCGAAGAACTATGCCGCGGAATACCGGACGTTCACTCCCGCGAACGCGGTGCAGAAGATCAACGAATGGGCGGACACAAAGACGGAGCATATGATAAACAGGCTCCTGCCGGACAACTATCCCGCCGACAATCTTGCCGTGGTCCTCATGAACGCGCTGTATTTCAAGGACGCGTGGGTGGAGGGCTTCGATGCTGCCCATACAAGGGAGATGGATTTCCATGCCGCTGACGGAAGCATATCAAAGAAGGACTTCATGAATACCGAGGCAAACTTCCGGTACTATGAGGACGGCTCCACAAAACTCGTAATCCTCCCGATGAAGGGCGGCGTCAGCATGGCCTTCGTCCTGGGATCCACCGAAGGACTGGGGGAAAAGATCTCACAGGCCAGGACCGAGAAAGTCAACGTGACGATACCGAAGATGGATCTCGAGACCTCCTTCTCCAACGGCGAGCTTATAGACTTCCTCGCTGAATACGGAGTCAGCGACGCGTTCGGCGCAGGCGCGGACTTCTCCGGGATGCTGGACTACAGCGTCTTCGTGAGCGATATAATCCAGAAGACACGCATAAAGCTAGATGAGGGTGGAGTCGAGGCCGCAGCGGTCACGGCGATCCTGCTTGAAAAGGGTGCGTATCATATGCCCGAAGAAAAGAAG
>JAEEGL016682072.1_pt1 | contig 14787 bp, 9 predicted proteins | sample 9134231 | NCBI WGS metagenome assembly JAEEGL01 (sample SAMN16246548, study PRJNA631951) | gut metagenome | biome: gut microbiome; feature: rumen; material: fiber-attached | host: Bos | place: Iran: Karaj | collected 2018-10 | reverse complement strand
TGTATCGCCACAGGGTAAGCCGCATCTACTATCTCCGGCATTTCTTCGACTATCCCATTTCCATCAAGCCGGCCACCTTCGCCGCAATGGGGCTTGTACGAACCATAAAGGCAGGTTGCAGCTACCTTCACAGCGCGCTCTTCAAGAGAGAGGAAAAATCGCTTGAAGACTTCTACATCAACCGTTTCGGCAAAGTACTCTACTCCATGTTCTTCGAAGACTACACCGAAAAACTTTGGGGAGTCCATCCTTCGAAAATATCCCCTGAATGGGGAGCACAGCGTGTCAAAGGACTTTCGCTATGGAAGGCTCTTCTCAACGTTTTCATCCCACGGAATGCCCCAAAGGAGACATCGCTGATTGAAGAATTCATCTACCCTAAGCGCGGGCCGGGGCAATTATGGGAAATGCTTGCCGAACGCCTTCGCAATGAAGGTGTTGAGATTCGAATGAACACAAGTGCGATCGGCATCAAGACAGAACCAGAAAAGATCACGAGCGTTGTTTTGTCCGATGGTTCGTCAATCGCCTGCGACGCTGTCTTCTCAACCATGCCAATCAAGGATCTGGTCGCGGCAGCTGATACTGCGCCAGCCGATGTAAAGCGTATCGCTGCCGAGCTTCCCTATCGAGACTTCATTACAGTCGGGCTTCTTGTGGACAAACTTGCCATCAAGAATGCAACGAAAATCAAAACGGTCAACAATATCGTGCCCGACACATGGATCTATATCCAGGAAAGGGAAGTCCGAATCGGAAGAATCCAGATCTTCAACAATTGGTCCCCCTACATGGTCGACGATGTGACGAAGCATGTGTGGATCGGGCTGGAATATTTCTGCACAGAAGGCGATGACTTCTGGACAATGGAAGACGATGCTTTCATCAACATGGCGATCAAAGAGCTCCGCCAAATCGGCATTCTTGGGGAAGACGCCCCTGTGCACAAGAGCGTCCGCATTAAGATGCAAAAGGCATACCCGGCATATTTTGGAAGCTATGCCGAATTCAGCAAGGTGCGCGAATGGCTGGATAGCTTTTCCAATCTTTATTGCATAGGCCGAAATGGGCAGCACCGATACAACAACATGGACCATTCCATGCTCTGTGCCATTGAAGCCGTCCGCGCCTTGTTTGGGGAAACCGACAAGAACGCAATCTGGGACGTTAATACCGAAAAGGATTACCATGAATCCAAATAGACATACAACGCTTTGGAGTGCCTTGCTTGCCATTGCATGTAGCCTATAAACATTATACTGTATTAATTACTTATGGATCGATAAATTAAAATGGATACGTGATCTCATATATCGCCATAATGGTTTTGCATGCATGATGGTATAGCCCCATTAGACCTATTTGATAGAAAAATCATCTCAGATAAGTACAGATGTTATGACTCTACATTTTAAATGTAGGTCATCAAGTTATGAGTGAGATTTGTATAAATTTTCGAGATATCAAGAAATTGACAATGTCCAAGAATAATCAGATAAATAAAGCAAGAAGCAAGATACTATCCCAACTTAATGTATATATAAAAAAAGCTGGATTATTCTTTTGTTCAAATAAAACGAGTTCATTTGAAGTCTTTATTTTTATTATTTATATCATTTTTCTTCTAGTGCAATTACCATTTCATGAACAATGGGAGGATGAACTCCAGGCATGGTTAATTGCAAGAGATTGTTCCATTCCTAGGATTTTTTACATGATGCGTTATGAAGGTCATTTTGCATTATGGCATTTAATTCTTCATCCTTTTGCAAATCTCGGCCTACCAGTACTAACATTAAACATTATTAGTACAATTCTTTGTTCTACAGCTAGTTGGCTTCTTCTTTTTCATTCTCCCTTTTTTAGAATTGTAAAAATAACATTGATACTATGTGCACCACTCATGTACTGGTACCCAATTGTTTCACGTTGCTATGCTTTAGTTCCTTTATTATTATTTCTTTTAGCCATCACATATAATAAACGTCGTCAAAAACTGCTTTTATTTTCAACATTATTGGCTCTTTTAGCCAACACACATGTATATATGGAAGGTTTTGTTGGAGCCGTTTTTGTTTTGTTATGCTGGGAATTACTTTATGAAGAATGGAATCAAATATCAAAACAAGAAAAAGCAAGAAGAATTATTGCCTTATTGATTGTAATAGCTGGCGTTTTGATTGCTTTTTTACAGGTAGTACCTGCTTTTTCAATGACTCAAGAGGCACAAGTTCGATTCCATTCCTTGAATGAATACATCACACGTTATATAATGATTAATAAGTCCTTCATGACATATTACATGTTAATAAGTAATCCGATTATTTGCACAATATTCTGGTTTACTTTTCTTTTCTTTTTACTATTAATATTCAGAAAATCATTGTCTATTTTTTTTGTGACTGTCACTAGTATCTTTTGGATTTTTTTATTTGCTACATGTTTATATAGTCTTGCTAGTCCTCAACAATGTTATTTAATTCTATTCATAATGATTTTCTCTTCATGGATAGTTGTGAACACCCCCAAAGAGGAGAATAAGAATCATCTAATTCATTTCATACTCTTCTCCCCAACGACACTTCTTTGTATATTTGTTATCTTCTCATACCGTATGACAGCATTATATATTCCCTTTGACCTCAAGCATCCTTTCACAAGCAATAATTTGACAGCTCACTTTATCAAAAATAATATACCGATTAATGAAAAAATCTATATTTTCCCTACCAATTTATCGACAACTGTCATTTCAGCATGGCTTCCACAACATGCTTTATACAGTGGTGAAAATCAAAATCAATATACTTACTTGATTTTAAATAAAAATCTAAAACGAGATTTTTCGTCTCAACACCTATTAAGATGTTTTGATCATGCCAACAATAACCATTATTATGCAATCGTCCATCGAAGATATGTTCCTGATTTTATCTCGGCCAGTAATCAACTGCATTTATCAATATCACATATATATTCATCGCCCGATATTACGTTTCCATCCCTTACAAGAGAAATATATGATATTTTTTTAGTAGAAAGGCTATAATTTACAATATTTTAAATATACAGCTAGCGATTCGACTTTCCATATTTCGGCATGATTTTTAACCCAAGACACCACTTTTTAGGCTTCACGAATCAGCTTCATGTTCATCGTCCCATAAGTTTTTCTGCAAACTGCGTAACCTTAATTCATAGAACAATGCCATATCAACATCCATAATGGAGACTCTTTCATGAATCATTTTCTGAAACACCTATTTGCTATCTGCCTTCTCACCGTTTGTGTCATGCCGCTCTCCGCCCAGGAAAAACAGCAGCCCAAGGCGTTGATCATCATGATCGACGGCATGCGGGCAGACGCATACGACAACATCCCCATGCCCAATCTTGAAAAGCTTCGTGCAGGCAAATGGCAGCCGGGCTACAACGGTGCCTTCTCCGCCACGGCATGGGATCTTGACGACGCGCGCCCCAACAGCGCGCCGAACCATGCAGCCATCGCCACGGGCGTAACAGCTACAAAACACAGAATCTTCAAAAACGGGCAGACGAAGGACGGCAATTTCGAGGAATGGCCATCCTGGCTGGCGCGTCTCGCCACATCGCCTCAACATTACAAGACACAGTTCCTCTATTCATGGGGTGAAAACAAAGACACAGCCAAACATCCCGCCGTTCCGTTCCGCCAAGGGAAGGATCCGGCCAACGGCGACTACCTGTGCAGCCTCTATGCATCCCCCGACGGCGGTCCGGATGCCACGTTGTTCTTCATCGGCGAAGTCGACCACAGCGGCCATTCAAATGGCTTCTACCCGCACAGCCAGAAATATATCGACACGGTCAAAGAGACAGACGTCATCATCGGCAAGCTGCTCGACACCATCGCCGCACGGCCTAATTTTGCGAAAGAAGACTGGCTGATTCTCATCACCAGTGACCACGGCGGCTACGGCAAAAGCCACGGCATGCTCGGCGGCCATGCCAACACCATTCCCATCCTCATGGTCGGCAAGCATATCACGCAGGGCACGCTGCCCGGCATCCCGCGCAATTACGACATGCCAGTCACGGCATTGGCCCATTTCGGAGTCGATATCAAACCGTTGAATCTGGACGGACATGTCATCGGCACGGAAGTCTCCAAAATCCAACGCCGTCCATTGACGGAAGGCCTTCTCGCCTATCTGCCGTTCGACACGGAAACGCCCGTCAACGTCGCCCCGAACGGCCTTGAAATCACCGTCATCGGCCAGAACATCAAGTCGGGCGTTGATGGCGGCAAGCTCGGTAAATGCCTGCGGATCCCGGGCGGCGAAAACGTCCGCGAATGCATTGTGCTGAAAAAACACGGAATACCTTAAGTTGGAGAATGGCAGCAACTTCACCGCCGCCATGTGGGTACGGCTCCCGCCGACGCATATCGGCAATCCGCCCATCTTCAGCAATAAGGACTGGCGGAACGGGGCACGGCCGGGCTTCGTCATCTGCGGCGCGCGCAACATCAACAATCCCACGAATCCGGGCGTCCACTTCAACTTTGGCCGTTGGAATGACACACGGCGCACGGACATGGGAGTTTATGACATCATTCCGGACGAATGGGTATTCTACGCCGTCACCGTCACCACCGAAGGCGTCGCATGCTTCTGCCAAGGCCAGCCGGACGGGCAGTTCTACTGGATCGTGGACGGCAGCATCAAAGACGCAAATCTCGCCAGCGGCATGACATGGAACATCGGGCAGGACGGCTCCGCCGCCTACCGCTACAACCTGCAGGGCGACATCGACGATTTCGCCCTCTGGAACCGCGGCATGTCTATCGACGAACTCCGTGAAATCTACAACGCAGGCCGACAGAACAACGCCCTCGGCTCACTGCTTAAATAAAATTGCCATACAGTAACTGAAAATCGTTTATCCATACAGATGCAGTGTTTTTTACGAGTTTTCCGTAAAAAACGCTGCATATTCTATGGTGCTATCATTCTATTTGGCGTTTTGCCTGACCTTCACCAACGGGTAGTAAATCAGTTTGAAATACAAGCAGGCAGGAAGTGTTAACCATCGGCCCAGAAGAATCAGCGGAGTCGCAATACGTTTCGGCAGATTGGCCAGTTTCATGAAATTCTTGAAGTTATCCACTCCATTCCCTTCAAAAAGAAGTCGCAACTTTTCCCGACGCACAGCCTCGGTAATGCCGCGCTGATTACGCGGTTCAAAGAAAATCAAGAAGAACAACGACAGCCAACTCCGCTGCCAGACTTGCGCAATATCAGGAGTCACTTCTTCTTTATGTTCTGCATAGAAAGCAAACAATGAACGCATCACCAGCGCCATGGCATGCAAATTTCAAAAGCCTGTTTTTTATAAAAAAAGTGAAAAAAGAAGTAGAGACCAAATATTTATTAGCACTTTCCCAATGAATGGAACTATACACTCACTGGTAAGGTTAAAATAGCAACGCAACAATCGTTACACACGCATCACATTACAATACAACCCCTTCCACTGTTTCCCAGTCGCCACCATCATTTTTTCAGGGGCTTCCACACTTTCTTCTAGGCAGGTCGTTGGCCGCCAGAATCATGATCTTGGAACGTTACTGAAGTGTAAGACGTTTTCAGTGAATTCATCACATTGCAAATAACCATGCAGCCAAGATATCCACAGGATATCTTGGCTATATATGAGACGTGGCGTTTACAACCCACCATTTACAATTTTATCCAAGACTTTTTTCTGCCTTTCCATATAGGCTTGAAGAGAAAACATTTTGGCACGTTCAAAGCAATGTTGTAATTGTTTTTTCCTGAATACATCATCTGAAAGAAGATGTGCTAGAATCTGTGCAGCTTCTTCATTGTCATGATACGTCAATATGGGATTATTGACCACTTCCATTGAGCCTCCTTCGTTTGGAACAATCGGTATAAGACCTGCCTTCAAATATTCCGTCACGGAAATTCCAAATTCTTCATTCCGTCTTGCATGAACTGCATAGGAGCTTGAACACAACATCTTAACCTTATCCTTTCCCCAAATACCATCTATCAACTTAATCCAATTATTCTCTTCAGCCTTTTGTCGAATTTGCGTGCAATAATCCGATGTGTCACTCATAGGTCCTGCAATGACAAGATGTAAATCCTTGCCAGATAAAGAACGAGCACGTTCAACGATACTAATAATTTCAGATATTCGCTTCTCAGGATGTATTCGACCTATATATATCACACGCAGTGAATTACGTTCAATATTCACTTCTTGCGATTCAAAAGTTGTTGGAGGATAAAAAATCGTACTATTAAAAGATCCGTAGAACTTTTTCATTAGATCGTTTACATATTGAGAATTCGGATAGATATGTTCTTTTGGATCACAGATAATTGCACGTTTTGAACGCATACCCAATATAGATCTAATCAATGATTCACATAAAAATAATCTAATTCGTTTTAGTAAAGGTTGTTTTAAATTTCTATTGTCTAATGTATTACAAGAAACATCAGATATAGATTTGTCGACGCCAGCAAGAAAATTAATGAAATGATGCGCAGGACGTCCAAAATCTATTATATTCACTGTAGAAATGCAAATATCAGCTTGTTTAGCAAGCTTTTTTAATCTCACATTTCTAATATATGAAAAAAAGGCATTATGTCTTCGAACATCATAATTCCTTGACATAAGCTGTACAACTTTAAGTTTTGTTGTATCAAGCGGGAGGTTAAAAAAACGTACAGCACGTTCAAATCCAGCAAGAGAATCAACTGCTAATGTAACCTTACAATTTTTCTGTAGCTCTGCTGCAAATGTCAATGGCAGATAATCCCCTCCTCCTAATGGATAGCTAAAATTATAATACAATAAAATATTTTTCATGCACACCTCTTCAGTTTTGATAGCAAAAAATATAACTTAAAAAACCCTTCTGCTAACAAACGTAGTGGTGGATATCGTATAAATGCAATCATCCACCAACTCGCTATCTTCCTAGTTTTAGAAACATACTTTTGAAGTGTCTTTAAGTTATCAATCCCATCAGAAAAAAGAAGAGACAGTGTTTTTAACCGTATTTCTCGTGGAACCGTATTTATTTGTTTTGGAGTAAACCAAATATAAAAGATCCAACTTAACCAACTAATTGCCCAACAAACTGTTAGCCTAGTATCAAACCCTGGACGAGAACTAACCGAAGCATGAAACGCAAAAAGCGATTTGTGTATGATAGCTTGATCATGAAGATGTCGCTCTTTGCCAATTGATGTCATAACCGATCCCGATCTCTTACGATATAAATAGAAAGGCTCATGAATAGGGACGACACGCTTGGCCCAGTAGAGTGCACGTGGCGAAAATTCTCGATCCTGCCCACTTATTCCATAAATGCATTTTAGATTATTATCAATTAGGAAATTGCGTCGATATATAGTTAATTGCATCATTGGTTCAGGATGCATTCTAAGATGTGATATAAACAACGTTGCATCAACCCCCGAGAATTCATTCGTCACGTCAGATGGATAGTTGTCACGAACTTCCTCGTTTTGGGCACTTATATCGTTGTACACTTGGATTGCACAGGGATAAAGATCAGCGCCAATGTGAGCAACCATTTTGTCATGAAGGCGCTGGAGAGAATTTTCTCTAATCACATCATCCCCATCTAGAAATATAATATATTCGCCCTGAGACATATCAATACCTGTATTACGCGAGGCAGAGCAGGAACCACTTCGTGGTCCAGTGAAAACCCTGAAACGGTCATCCCCATCTATAATCTCGTGGATGATCTCCTCCGTTTTATCTTTACATGTTTCGATGCCGATAATGCATTCCCAATCCTTGAACGGCTGGTTGATGACGGACATCAAACATTCCCGAACATACGGTTCGACATCACAACACGGAACAATGATAGAGAAAAAGGGGGTTTTACTTGTCATTATACACTCTCCTGTGTTGAAAGAACAAGTTGATTATGTATATATGGAATTTTAACATATCATTTTCCCGCATGACGCTTGATTCCTTCCAATACAAGCAGAGCATCATCTCGCAAGAACACAAGCATCATGAGAGACGCAACGCCTGCAGCAGCCGCTCCTTTCAAGAAAAAACCTCCAAAACCATCAATGGAAATTATAAACGCCACATACCAAGTAACGCCACACACAAGTATGCTCAGCAATGCATATATGGACTGCCTTCTCCAGTAGCACTTTGCTTCCTTTCCTCCAAAAAATGATGTGAATACGGCATATGATTCCCATGGCACTTGTATGAGAACATCAGAGATAATAGTCGAGAGAATCACGCCGTCCAACTTGTATTCATCTGGGAAAGTGATGACAAACGTGATGTTCATTCCCAAATTGACGAAGTTCGCGACAATGGCTTTCCATTTGTCTTTTTGCCAGATCGCGGCAGCCTCCTTGAACATGCGAAGGGTCTCCCTTGTCTGTTTCTCGAAGAACCATATTACCATTAGCAACGGAGTCAGAAAATGGCATAGCAATTCAGGCCTGTTCCGCACCCAAAGAACCATAAACGGCTGGAAAAGAGCCAGCAGCATCGCAGCACACCAAATGATAAGGCACATCAGCATGCGATTCACCTTCATGAACAACTCGAAATTGTCTTCACGGGATTCCGTATGTATTTTATTGCCAAAACCACCGGACATGGAAAAGCATAAGGAAGCAATGATTCCGGCCACGGCGCCTGTGATATGCGTGTAGTTGCCAAATGCGCCGATGGCCGTCAACCCGATAAAAGCGGATATGACAAGATTGTCCGAGTAATTGTTTATGATTCCGCCAATCTTATGCAGGATAATGGCTGATACATCTTTGACAATCCGCTTCCTATCCTCCTGCGGCAACGTTCCTTCAGGCACTATGTCCGGATAATATTTTCTTGTTGCCTTGTACATTAACAGATTTTCAAGGATTGTACGGGCAATCACAATAATCAGATAATAATAGTAGTTATGCGTCAGATAAAGGACCAGGCATATCGCAATGAATTCCACAATGGATGCAAAGATTCCAATATAGGTAATAATGTATGAACGGTGATATGCATGCAGGATCGCGCTTCTATACGAAAAAAAGAAATATCCGATCGCCGAATTCGCAAGGAACATGACATAGACGATATGCAGATTGATATCGGGCGGCACACTGCCATGGATCAGCTGACGCAAAAACGGAAGCAAACAAAGCCCCACAAGGAAAATGGCGGAACCTACATATTGATAAACACTCCGGTAAAAACGCAAATAGGCACGAAAAAGCTTGTGGTCATCGTTCGCGACCAGTTTGTACATGTGGCTGACGACGGCCGCGCCAAATCCAAGCTCCGCCAACGAAAGCATGCCCAAGATCGCATAGAAAAGGCCGTTCAGCCCCAGATATTCGGAGCCCAGCACCCACATGAAGATGGTTTTACGGAAAAACCGTATGGCCGTATCCACACCGCTGTTGGAAAGCCGTGCAATTATATTCAGCTTAGTGTTCTTTACAAAATCAAGTTTCATTTATCCGTCAACACAATATCTTAACCGAAAGCCCCGTATTTCGACACCTTCCGTACAACTTGAGAAATTATTAATTTACATCAAACTTGCCATTTGACAAAACATTCCCTCCCAAATAAACAACCATAATTTTTTACATCATTCAACAAATTCTACTTCCATAAGTTTTTTTGTCAAATCACATATTCCGTTCTCTGAAAACCGCTACCGCATGGTTGGGCGCGACGGCGCGGTTGTAGGCGAAAAACATCGTCCGTCCATCCAATGGAAGCCGCCAAAGCCGTGTTCCGTCGCGATAGACATGCGCGTCATCCCCCCACATCAGAAGGGCTTCAGACGGAATATCATGGACCAACGATGCGCGAAGGCCAGGGCCACGTCCCGTTGGAAACGCCTCCATCATCCACGCGATCACCAATTCGTCCAATGATTTTGGACATTTATTCTCATGAAGAAATTCATCCAGCAGTTCAAAACGACGGCGTAACGCTAACGGTTGCGACACCGTCTCCGCTTCGCGTTCTTCACACCATGATAACAGCCTCCATAATAAGCCTGTTTTTTCCAAGATCATCGTCCTGAACGTCTTGCGCAATGGAGCCGCATTGTGGAAACGATCGAGAATCTTCGACAGATGGCGGCAATGGCGCATGTCCTCCGTGTCCATTGTCGGTGTGGCCATAACATCATACGGGGGCTCCGGGCTGAATATGATTCTCCGAGAAGCCGCCTCATTGCGCAACATCGTGCCAGGCAGCACCTTCAGAACTTCCATCTGGACTTCTCCCGGACCGATTCCGACTAGCCGTTCCGCATCGGAAACGACATCGTCCAACGTCTGCTCAGGCAACCCTGTCAATAAATCACAATGCGTTTCAAATGCCTTGATTCCAACAAGAAACGACAGTCCTTCCAACGCCGCGTCCGTATCCGTGCTCCGCCCGATGGCCGCCAACGACGCATGGCTCAGCGTCTGGATGCCTGATTCGATGTGCAACAATCCGGGTGGGGCCTTCAGCAATTCCGCCCGAACGTCCTTGCCCAACACGCCTGGATGGATCTCCAAATGGAAACGCATGGATGAAAACTCCTCGCGGAACATCCGCAACAAGGCGGCGCCGCGCGCGTCAGGCATGTTGAACGTCCTGTCCAGCAGCCGCACTTCCTTCACGCCGCAGTCATGCAAATGTGCAAGTTCCTCCCGTACAGACTCCAATGGACGCAGCCGCACATTCGTCCGGCTGCTTGTGCAATACGTGCAGCCCATGGGGCAGCCACGTGACGTCTCCAGTTGCACAAACGGCTTGCCGAACTCATAAAAGGCGTGACGGCAAGGAATTGGAGACATCGCCCAATCCTTCATCACACCAGCCAGCCCATTATCCGCAACTGTCCCGTCCGCAAAACGATACAACAGCCCGGGCACACCCGCCAGATCCGCCCCGCTTTTCAATCGTTCCAACAGAACAGGCATGATCGGTTCGCCTTCACCACGACATGCAAAATCAACGGAAGCCGTTGTCTTTAAAAGCTCAACGGCACCATCGCCGAGATTTTCCGGTCCTCCGACGGCGATCCGTACATCCGGCTTGAGGCTTTTCACGCGTTTCAAAATATCCAACGTCAAATCACGGTTGAACAAATACAGCGATGCGCAGACCAAATCTGGCTCTTTCGCAACCACTTGTCGCGCAACATCAAACGGATCATCGCCCAACACACCGTCGATTCGATCCCATTCCCATCCCTCCACGTCCGCGCAGGCATTAGCCAAAAGCGGAAGCGCCAATGACGAATGGGAATAAGAAGACTGAATGCTCAACCAGACAAGACGCATCATTTTGTAAAAAAGCTCCAAACAGCCTGTTTGCAGGCCTGTCTGGAGCTTTGCCTTTTATTATTGTCTATCAGAACTTTGCGTTGGCAATCACCATGAACGGGAGATCGGAATTTTCAATGAAATTGCAGATACCAATCTGGATACCGTCCATATCAACAGTCTTGTTCACGATGCCAAATTGCAAGCCGTGAACTTCCTTTGCGAAATTGAGGACGCCGAACTGCACACCATGGATGGTGTTCGCCTGAGTATAAGCGGCCATCTGGAAGCCCCAGATTTCAGCATTCTTCTGCGCGATACTTGCGCCCCATGCGATCTGCGCACCGCGGAGATCGCCGTAAATTTCATTGAAGCCAATTGTCAGCTGGGCACCGATCGTCTTGCCGATGACACGGTTCCAGATCCAAGAATCCTGCACACCCCACAGATTGCCTTCCACATTGTTCTTGAAAATCGTCAACTGGGCGCCGGTCACCTGCCCACCGACATCGTTTTTCACAATGGACAAACTAACGCCCTTCAAATCATGATCAACCTGCGCAATGCCTAGGCAAGCGTCCAGACCATACACATCGTAATGCTCACCATAGATGCCAAGACGAATGCCCTTGACATTGTCCCTGACTGTCGGAACCTGCTTTTCAGGCGTCAGAGAAAAGCCCCAGAAACGATCCTCCGCCTTGACGGAAAAAGCCATCACCGCGCAAACCAACATCACCAAGATTTTCTTCATTGTTCAACTCCTTTTTGTTTTATGTTACTTTTGAGACAATGCCTTGCGAACATATCTCACTTACTCGTACAACCCAGACGGAGGCTCGGCAGAACGGCACGCGCATAATTGTCGAAATTGAAAACCGTATAGCCTTTCAGCCCGAGATCGCGAACGGCCTGGATCTGTTCGATCATGTTCAATGGATCCTGTGGCTTCGTCCAGCAGGAAAGGCCGATTCCAGGGCAGAGCTTCACGTCATGCGCCCAGCCGATCTGCCGTTTGACCTTCCCTTTGAAAGCCAATGCGGAATCCACATAATCCATCGGGCAGGCGAAATCCAGCCATCCGTTGCGGCACCAGAGCTCCCAGTCCTGCCCCACGCCGTCGCGGTCGGACATCCAATTGCCGAACAACGCCGCCGAAATCTGGATTGTCGGGCGAATCGCTTTTGCTTCGTCATGCACCAGTTTCACCAGCGCCGTGATATTGTCGCGGCGGAACTGCAGCCATTCGTTCTTCAACTCAGCAGAACGCGTGTCGGCAGGCCAGTTTTCCACCTTCTTGCCGATGCGCTCTTCGAAGCGTGCACGGCAACCGTCGCAGAAGCAACTGCTACCGTCAGGATAGCGGATGTAATCGAAATGGATGCCGTCCAGATCCGGATAATTCCGCACGAGTTCCAGCATGGCGTCAGCCTCCTGACGGCGGTTCAGCGGATTCGACGGACAGAGCCACGTGTCTTTCTGCTCGCCATTGAACAGAACCTGCGTCCGTTTTTCGGCCTTCATCTTCTCCACGAACGCCTTGTCCAAATGGCTGCCCATGTTCCAGTTGACCTTCCACACATGGCATTTCACGCCGTACTTCTTGCAGGCATCAAGACATTGACGGACTTGGTCGCCCTGCTTCGCGTAATTCGCATACGTCGGCAGGACATCGCTCTTGTAATAGGCCATGCCGCCCCACAGCATGTTCGGCAGAATCGTATTGAAACCATTGTCCGCCAAGAACTTGATGGATTCATCCCAATTGTTTCCGGGCAAACCGAACGCGCTATGGCACCAGAAGCCGCGCTGTTCGCCCTCCACGGGTTTCGCCTGACGGCACAATGCCTCAATCACCTTGTTCTGCGCATCTTCGCAAAGTTTGATGCATTCCACCCAGCGTGCCTCCGCCAATGCGCCGCGCGCCTTTTCACGCAGTTCAAAGGCCGCGTCCAACGCGGCTTTTGCCTCTGCGGACGCATCTTTCGCAAACTTCGACTGAATGTCCGCAAGCCCTGTATAGTTTTCGATGACGCCGACTGCCTCCATCCAATTCGAAGCGGATTTCTTCCAAATATCCGGCGCCAGATAATTCACAAGCGACAGCAGGAACTGCCTGACATTCTTGCCGCTACCGTCAAACCAGACATGACCGAGAAAAACGCCCGTGGGCGTCGCCGTCGCAGCTGGAAGACCGCTGTCCGTCCCATCTGGCTCGCACCATTTGGCGATGACTTTTCCTGGGCCGTCCAATTCAACGACAGTCGTATGCGGAGAGGCCTGATATGCGATATCCGGTTGCATTGGAACGGCATCCGCCGTCGCCTTCATTCCTTGGAAACGGCCCTGTGTGCTACGTTGCCAGCCGGCCCGCTTGACGCCGAGCAGCTTGTCAATACCTTGTGCCACGTTATAGCAGGCGATGATTTTTCCGCCACGCTTCACAAAAGCGTCTAACTTTTCAAGTGCCTCCGCCGGTACGCGCGGATTGTAAGGCAGAACGGCGATTTTCGTCTTCGCCAACGCCTGTTCCGTCACATCCAAATCCGATGTCGTATATGCGTCGATTCCCAAATCCTCAAGGCCTTGTGCAAACGCCGCCGCATAAGACGCATATCCCTTCGATTCAGGATCTTTCGGAGAGACACAGGACGCCGCCATGATCACAAGCACGTCCGCGTTTTGCACGGATGGTCTGATGTTGGCGATCGCCGCCACGGAATCATAGTTGTCCTGATTCCGCCAGAAAGAGAGACGGATCATGTCAATCTTCCCCCAACCTTCAGGCGTTCCTTCCGTGCTGGCGTTGGATTTGCTGAGCACGACATGTTGCCAGCGTCCGATGTGCCTCACGCCAAAGTTAATACGATACCAACCGTTGCCACTACGCAGGTAGGCGGTCATCTGGCTGGCGGACTCCAAATCAGCACAGAACAAGTCGAATTCAATCCCGCGAACGTTCGCCAGATTCGCCTTCAATTGAATGTCCCATGACGCACGTTCAGAAGTGAGCGTCGTGAAATTCAACGGCAACTTCACATAACCGCCAGTCTCCGTTTCGACATAATCCACAGGCTTGGTGCCCCACATCGGCAGGAAGGCGGTCCGAGCCTCCTCCGTATTTTTGAAACGCATTTTTGCGAAGACATCCGCCGGAGCCTTCGGCGGCGCGGGAATCGTCTGCGCAACCGCAGCCACACACATCAATGCCAAACCGCACCATAAAACATGTCTGCTCATCGTCAACCTCCTGTATAAGATTTGATTGAAGCTTATCTGTCAGAACTTTGTAAATGACACATCCCCCACCGTCTCCACCCTCTTCACGTTTTTTTCATCACAATAGACAAAAATAAAGGCGGGACGTGCCGTGCCCGTCTCCGCCAGACGCTTCGCAACCGCCTCGCCACCGACAAACGCA